>OGND01000064.1_pt1 | contig 95113 bp, 95 predicted proteins | sample 1573381 | NCBI WGS metagenome assembly OGND01 (sample SAMEA2581989, study PRJEB24529) | metagenome | biome: Human gut stool | place: China | collected 2011
AAGATTTAAATCTTGCGCTCTCATTAAAATAGCAAGACCATCATTAACACTTTTAATACCGCCTTTATCACTTCTCATAATCTTAGTGAGAAAGTTTTCAGCAACAGCTAATTGTTTATCGTCAAAAAGATTAATAGAAGAAAAGCGTTGATTATTGGTTTGATGTTGAAGTTCATTATTACTTGCAGTAGGAACTTTATCTGCAAGTAAATTTTCTTTAGTTTCGTTTTCTTTATTCTCCATTGTATCAAAGACCACTTGTTTTCTTTATGATTACATAGACAAAGATATGTATTCTTACCATTATATCAATCATTACTAATGAAAAAATTAGCACGTTCACTTCTTTTAACTATTGAATGCAGCACGGATTGTTTCTCCTTTTCGAGTTCCTTTTCTTCCAACGTACCAACCATATATAATTTATATATCTTAGCACTATCTCCATTAAAGCTAATACCATTAAAGCGATAAATAAACTCTTCGATAGTATCATTAAACGGAGTAGTGAAAATAACCGCGTCTACGCTTGTTTCCAGCGCATCAGACGAACGATTTTTCATGCTTAATATATATAATAAGGTGTTACGTTCAGCGTCTGTTAGAGAGCCGCTATTTGGGTCGAGATTGAACCGTTTCAGATTGATTGACGAAAGAGCAGCAGATTTAAACAGTTTAATATCACCAGCCTTAGCACCAGTTTTATAACGAATATAATCGCCAGTTTCTTCGTCAATAATCGCTTTAGGAGCAGCTTTATCATGATAATCACCACAAGCAATATCATTATCAAGCAAACATTCAGTAATTAAAGCAGCAAATTCAGCTCTTTTACTAACGATAAGAACTTTCTTATTAGCAAGCTCATTTTTTAGCAAATCAACAATAACATTAAATTTAGCTTTATTATCAGTGAGAAGATTCTTTCTTTCCCTCATAATATTATAAGCAGCAGTAGCCTTTTCTTCGATAACAATAGGATTAAAATATTCATCTATTTGTTTATCGAAAGGACTATTTTTATCAAGATTTTCATGCCAACCGTTATAAGAAGCAATGTTACGTCTTACTTGTTCAGCACTTTCTCCCGTAATTTTATTACCAACACGAGCAAAATCAATAGTTTCAAGATTACCAAAGATGCTAATGCAACTACTAATATAATCGCAATATTCATCATATTTAGTTTTATCAGCATCGTCAAGATAACATGGAATTTGGATTTCCTCTACGGGGAGTGTGAATCGACTTATATCGGCAATTTTAGCTTCATTCATAGCTGGAAATATAGCATAAATTTCAGCTCTATCTTTAGCAGCAAATTTATCTTTTTTAGAAGTAATATTATTAATAATAAACAAATTAAATTTTGTTCTACTAATAACACAATTAACACCAGAAATGGTATTAAGATTAATATAAATAGCAATATTATATTTATAATTTACACTACTTTTAATATAATCAGCACTAAGACAAGTATAATTAGTTTCATTTATACCAGCTTTTTTACAAACATCTACAACATGAGAACGTGTTTCATAACAATCAACAATAATTATAACTTTAATATTAGGATTTTTAGCAACACTTTTGCTTATAATTGTGGAACAAATTTCTGCATAATCTTCTTTCATAGCATCAAGATTGTAAGAAGCGTTAGCATGAAAATCTTTTACCCACTTAGTAGCAATATCATCATAATAATTATTAGGAAGAGTTTTCATAATTAGTCATCAAATAAACGATTATACATACCAGCTTTCTTACGAATCTGTGTCTTTCCTTTTCCTTTAGGAGTAATTCCGAGTTTTATAGGATTAATAATATCATAACATTTGTCATAATAATATTTATAATTAATATTACGACTAACAATATCAGCATCATCAAGACTATTTATAACACAAACTTGCATTCCGGCAGCAAGTCTTGAACGTTCTCCTGTAACATTATGAACTTTCTCAACAGTATAACCGTTATTAGTAACATAGAATCTAACATATCTTTGGCATACTTTAGTTTGAAGTTTACCATTAACAACTTTAGTTTCTTCAACATGAAATTGGCGACCTACATTTTGAGTCATACAAAAATCAAGTATATTGTTACTGTTTTGAAGAGTAGTCATAATAGGAATATTATTAATGAAATACTGATAAACAGCTTCTGCAACAATAGGCATACTATATCCTTTCTGTAAATCATTAGCATACATAAGAGGATTAAAATCGCCTTTAACTTCATCTTTAAGTTTTAGAGCACCTGTTTTCTTATCTTTAATTCTAAATTGTGCAAGATAGTTATTAACATCACGAGCAATAAGACAATGAAGAACATCAGCATCCATACTCATACCAGTAGTAGTTTGCCACCAATTAACAATACGGTCAAAATCAGTTTTCTTATCTTCATAAACTTTAACCATAAGACCATCAGTATTTGCAGATACAACTTGAATACCATTAAGTTCTAATTCTTCGCAAAGCATAAGAAGCATAAGTTGACCATTAACAGTAACTTGAAGAGTAGCAAGACGGTCATATAGAGGTCCTTGTTCAAAACCAAATTTTCCGTATATACTATTAATAACTATCTTAAGAACTAAAGCAAGAACATCACGAGGAATACCATCTATAATAGATTCATCGCTATGTTTAACTTCAACACGAGCATCTTTCATCCACTGTATAAGATTACGAAAAGCAGACTTAACCATGTGCTTAGGAGCAACACCATAATAAGCCATTATAGAAGGGTAGTAAGACGACCATTTAACCTTATAACTTTCATTATAAGTCTGACTATATCTTATTCTTTTTTATTTCCATAACCATTATCAAGAATATTTCCTTGACTATCACAATATCTCCAATAATATCCATAAGGATGTTTTTTACTTCCGTTACAACCACAACGAATAACACTACAAGTATAACCAAGTTTTTCATGAATTTCATTAACACTATCCCATATAGCAATAGGATTTCCAGCTAAATCAAATTGAGCAATATAATTAGATTTTAAATTACTCATTTTTTCACGATATTCTTTAGTTTTATGAGAAGATTTATCAGAATTAGCATATTTTTGACGCAATTCATCATCCATATAATAGTTACTAATTTTCATATTATAAAGATTATCAATACCAATATTAATTTGAAAATTTCTTTCTTCTTCAAGAAGATTATCGCAAGTTTTTAAAATTTCAATAGTAAAATTATCAAATCCATATTTAGTATAATCTTTTTGAAGATTAGTATTAGGATGATTACCGGCATGTAAATGGCTAAAATGTTTACTAAGACGCATTTGTAAATCAGTAGTGCTGCCAATATATTGTTTATTAGTAACATTACATTTAATACTATAAACACATTTTAGATTAGCATATTTAGACCATTCCCCATAAGCAAAATTATCTTTTGCTCTTACTTCTCCATAATTACCATGAGCGCTTTCTGTTGCATTAGTAATCGGATTTACACGTTTACTTTTACTTTTCTTTTTAAATGAAAAATTAAATTGAACCATAACAATATAAGTTTTAAAATTATTTTGCTAAGATAATATCTAACTTTTCAATATGGAAATAAATTCAAGAATTTTTGCGCTTCCATTTATATAATTAATAAATGTACTCCCATAACGGGATAGTCGATGAACCTTACTCATATTATGATTCTCATCATTATTTAGAGTCTTGGCTGCTGATTGTCATATAATAATAGTTTTTCAAGCATTCACATTTAGACTTTCATCTTGTGTTGTAGCACTATTATCTTCACGAGTTTCCAGCAATTCACAAAATTATGACGCATCGTCACTTACGTCAGCATGATATATAGTAAATCTTCTATTAGCGGGTTTATCGGTAACACCCCCCGTAGAGGAACGATAAGTTCCATTCCATTCAGTTGTACTCCATATTTCCATAGGTCTATCGGCACTATGAAGACCACCTGTAGCAAGATTATATTCAGTATCTCCAATTTTAACAGTCCTACTAAACGCATCTTTACTTACTTTATAAAGAACAAGTTTCTTTATATCAGCAAGAAGATTTTGTAGTTTAGGAGTTTTAAATTGAACACAATCAAATATAATCTTATTAAGGCTCATAGCAGTTCTAATAGTTCTACCATCTTTCCATTGTTTATAAGGAATACCACTAAATTTAGTATAGAATTTCTGAAACAGAATATCAGCCATATTACTACGACTGCTGCTAAGAACATCTACTCCATAACTTGCGGTAACAGCATAACGAGATTTAATCTCGCTTGAATAAAGACGAACAATTTCTGCAACAATAAAAACATCATTAAGATTATAATGAAGCATATCGGGAATATATTCATCAATAATATATCTATGCCATTTCTCAACAACGTTATTAAGTTCACGAATACTCATGCCTTTATACTTAGGAATCTGATTATAAATATCAGCATCTTTTTCGCATATTGGCGGCAATTCGTATTCTAATAATTCATACCATTGCAGATTAATAGAAGTCTGTTTAAGACCTTTAGGAATATATTTCTTTTCATTATTTTTATCAATATAAGTACCAGCTTTATTAAGAGCAAAGATTTTCATAACATCAATATCAATATAGGGAAGTCCAAACTTATTAAGACTTCTCATAAGAAAATCATTATTAATTTCTTTTTTATCTTTATCTTGAAGCTCAATAATTTTCTGACTTGTATTGAATAATTTAGTAATAAGTTCTTTAGTAGTATCGCACTGATTAAAATACATCAATAAAGCTGCAATCATAAGTTTATCATAACTACGACTATTATATCCGTATAAATCAGTACGAATAGGAACATTATTTTCATCAATCATAAAATGATTAATATATTCAATCATTTTGAATAATTGAGAATCATCTTTATCTGTAATATAAAAAGATTTATGTTTAACAGTAGAAAGTCTACGTTTGATTTCTTCAACAGTAAGTTTCTGAATCATAGGTATTCTTTCTTCTTTATCGTTAACACAATCTTTAAATACTTCAAGATAAGAAGCTAAATCAACAAAAGTAATAGAAAAGAAATTAGGAAGAATTTCTACATCGTAACATTCACATCTAATCACTACCCATAAATTCTTTTATTATTAATATAAGTAATAGCTTTAAATAATTTATCTTTTACAGCAAACAAATGCTTGACATCATCAAGTTTATTCAAAGAGAGAGGGATATATAAAATAGGATAACCATTAATAATAGTACTTTTTCTTTCTCTTCCATCAATGAAAGCAACATCAAAAGCTCTACCAAAAACAATTATATATTTTACATATTTAAGACCGAGTAATTCATTGCCTAATATTCTTGCACAATACTTATTGGAATTACCAGCAAGATTATAATTAGAATAACAAGGACATTTAATATCATAAGTAACATACGCTTGTTCAAGTAGTTCATAATTGGTAATATCAAGCCACATAGCTTTTAGAATATTAATAAACTTATCACGTTTCTCTTTACCATAAGTACGAGGAATAATAATAAGAGTATTAGAAGTTATAGTACCAATTCCTACTTCAATTGTACGACCTGTATTAAATAATCTATTAGGACAATCTTTACAATGTTCACAAGTATCTACCGTCATATAGAACAACATTACATGAATATAACTGTTGAATATGTATAAGTAGTTCCTTTAGGCATTTTCTTAAGAACAATATCAGTTTTATCAAAAACACTAAAACCATCATCTTTAGCATGGTCATCATTCCATATTCCATCTTCTGGATTAACAGCAGCAAGAATAAATAAAGGATGGTCAATATTATATCCAACAATAATATATTTCTTTCCTGCTATTTTACATTCTTTACCAATATATTTAACAATATTATTAGCACCAACTTCTTTAAAATCAATTTTATCCATACCGCAATACGAGAAAATTAGACGCACGACTACAAGCAACATAAAGACGACGACGCAAATCGTCAGCATCAGTATAAGGATGTCCATTCTTATCATAAACCATATCATTAACATCTACAAAAACATTTTTATATGTACTACCTTGACTTTTATGAGAAGTCAAAGCAAATCCATAATCAATATCACGTTTAAAAACTATATTACCAAGATTATCTCGAACATCAGTTAGAATCAAATACTTGCGTTTAAAAGCAAAATATTTCTTCCATTTAGAAGCAGCCATTTCTTTACTTGCAGCTTTGGCATCATCTATAAGATATTTAAGTTCTTGACAATAAGTTATAAATGTAGATTGGTCGGTATGATTAATAATAAAGAGAGGTTTAGTTATAGCACCACCATGAATAGCTTGAAACTTAACCATAAATCCTTTAAAGCCATAATCGGAGTCGGTAAAATTAAGAATATCACGAATAATATAATCTTCGCTATTGTTAATGATAATATCATTGAACTCGTCAACAATAGTTACATAACTCATAATAAGGTCGTTATTATTAAGAATAGATTTTTCGGCACTTTGTATAATACTATTACGAACATATCTATTCCAAATTCCAACAGCGCCATTAGTATAAGCTATACAACGATTAAGGTCAACGTTCTTCTCGAAATCTTTATTACTAAAAGCACGAGCAACAAGTTCAGTGAAATCATCAATTCCAACAACTACATAGCCTTTACCGTCAATTACATTTCTTCTATGATTATTGATATAAGTAAGAAAATTATAAGTTTTGTTCTTAATATCTTTGCGAAGAATATCAAGAAGAGTTCTTATCGGATTATCATCATCTTGACGAACAATTTCTGTTAAACGATTAATTTTAACAGCCATTTTAAAAGCGGATGATACAGCTTCATTAACAGGAGAAAGCTGACTATCATCTCCAATAACAATGATTTTAATTTTTTGACGAGCACAATAACGAGAAATATAATTAACAAGTGCACGGTTAAGCATAGAAGCTTCGTCAATAATAAGAACTCTACAATTTAACTCTGTAATTTTTACACCACCAATAGGATTAAACGCAGGATTATTTGGGTCAAAATCTTCAATATTAACATCAAGACGAAATCCAAAAATTTTCTGAATAGTTTCAACTCTATGTTTAGTAGCGTTACTTAAAACACGGCAAGCTTTATGAGTAGGAGCAGCACAATGAATCATTGAAGAACTAAACTTACAATGGTCAATAACATATTTAGTAACAAAAGTTTTACCTACACCACCAGCACCGCATAATGCTTGAATATTATTTCGAGCATCAAACGGTGCAGCGATAAAATCAATAAGATTGGTAACAGCAGCTTCTTGACCTTTATTTAAAACAACATTATCGTTATCTCGTTTTCCAATATCAAATTTCATTACCAATCAAAATTAACTTCAAGTTTATCATTGTTATTATATTTATTAAATTCTCTAATAGCTTCTGCCATTTCGACAACATCAGCAGGATTATAAGAAGAAACAACATCAAAAAGAACTAAATCGTCAACAGTTTTGATTATCTTTCCTTTTACAATAAGACCGATAGATAGAGCAGAATAAAATTTTCTGTGCATCTTACAGCGTTTGTCTTTATCACGAATAATCTTTATTCTATGTCCAAACTTATCACGTTTTCGCATATATACATTTTTCTTCTTATAAGTATCAAAACTTTTAAGAGTAAAAGTATAAAGATTACCTTGATAATTACATTTAGTAAAGCCATTCTCATCATTAACTACAATTCCGGTAGCTTGTTTAACAAGAACAACTTCTTTCTTTGGCGGTTCTCTTTTCTTCTTTGGGGGATTAAAAGAGAAATTAAACGTTACCATAATTATTTGCGAATAGCTTTCTTGCCATTCATAATTTTAGTAACATTAGAAGTTATATCAATCTTACGATTATGCTTAGCAACTACATTATCATTCTCTTCAACATCCTTAGTTTTCTTCTGTTCAGCAACATCAGAATAAACGCGAGTATATCCACAATAGTTACAAAGAAAATCAATCTTGCCATTAGTGCTATTTCCTAAAGCAGCACCAACAAGAATAGTGATTTTCTTACCACCGCTAATCTTAACTCCATTTACTTTGTTAAGTTGACGAACAACTCCAACTTCATCGTAATTTTTTCCCATAACTTTACATTGGTTAAATTAAACATATAGATAAATTAAATAGCCAAGAATAATAACAATAGTTAGAATAACGACTTCGCTATCGTATTTATTATTCTTGACTAAATCATTCCAAAACCATATAATAGTCAATACTGCCAGCATTACTATTTCGCTGATTAAGCCGCTCATGATGATTAATACATTGAGACCCCCCGTAGAGGCATTGAATAGATTCATGATAATATAGCTTTAGTTAAAGCTGCACTAATACCAATAATAACAGCAATAGCAATAGCAATAACTATAATAGCTTTAATCCAAAATTTGACTTCCCAATTCATTTCTTATCGCTAAAATTAATTATTTGACTAAAATAAGGCAAATCAACTTTATATTCATGAAAGAGTTTTATTTCAACAGGAACTCCAGGAATAGAATTTTTCTTGAAATAACGAACGGCAGACTTATAACCACTATCTTTATTAGCGGCTATTATGATAATCTTAATTTTATCATCTTTATCAGAAGTATAAAATGTAACCATAGTATTATAGATTTAAAGATTCACAAAGTTTTTCAATATCAATATCACTATTCTTAATAGCAGCTTCGATTACATTCTTAACATCATAATATGTTTCATTCTCATTAATAAATTTATTTATAAATGTAGCGCCATCAGCAGCATTATTATTTTTAATAATGTCCGCAACTTTATTAAAATCTTTTTTCATTATAAAAGTGAGAATATAAGCAAGAATACTTTTGCAAGAAGCTACTAAAGCATTATACGATATTGTATAAAAACCTTTATCAACAATAATACTAATACTTTTAGGATTATCTGCTTTATTTTCAAAAATTGTTACAGTAGGAACATATTCATCGGCACATATAGCATAACCAGGCTTTATACAAAATATATCTTTTATAGTATCAATACAATTATGAAGACCAGTATTATTATATTTAAATAAAGCACTAAACAGAATAAAAGTTTTAACATCATCCATAGCATCAAATTAAAATAGATTCAATTAAATCAGGAAAATAACAATCAATAGTAGCATGATATTTATTATAATTAGCTTTTAAATTAATATTAAAAGCTTCACAAATATCTATAATTTCATTAATAGCTTTTACATAATAACTATCATGTTCAACTATATTATAAGTAGAATTTTTATCATCACTTGTTAAATAACAAATATAAGCAAGAATAATTTTAAGACCAGTTTTAAAACAGACAACTTTATTGGTAAAATTACTTTTATCCAAAAATATACCAACTGTTTTATTATTAGAATCAACAGCTATTGCAGGATGATAATATCCATCATCATTCTTATAAATATAAGTCCAAATGCCAATATTTTCTTTAAAAGATTTATTAATTTCATTAATACAAATTTCATTATCATGAAATTCATCTTCAAGAAAAGCAGCAAGAAGAATATTAATTTTAATATTAAGCTTCTTATTATTAGTAAAATTAATCATAATATTAATAGTATTTTTAAGTTGTTTCTGTTATATAATACGAAATGAAAGCGTATAAAGCTCGCTGTTCGACTTTCGTATGCTTCATGTAGGATTAATTATTTTTACAATTAAAATGCAATGATGGGGCTGCAATGAAGCGCAGAAGCCAATGTTCGGCTCTTTTTGAGAAAGTGCTCCGGAACAAACGAGCAAACACGATTCGGAGTAGTACGAACAGTATAATAAGGAATATTAGTACGAATATCAACGCCTTTATCCTCAATAACACCATAGCAACGTTCAGTAGAAAACCAAACAGTGTCACCAATACGAAAACCACAAGCTTTATCAAAGTTAGATTCTTGTAGTTCAGCAGCAATTAATTCTTCTTTGTTGTCCATAATTTAAAGATTTATATAATTAATAAAATGAATAGTATAAATACAAAAAAGCCCAATACTATTCTCACGAACAATATCGGGCGAAGTTTAACCTTTAAACAAAAACTGTAATTTAAGGCAAGAAAAGATTTACAAAACACAAGTAATAATATCAATTCAAATTTAAACTCTAAGACAAGCAAGATGCTTGTTTCGGCTTTCATTTCAGCCATCATCAGTTAGAGAAGTTTTTTAAAAACAGAGTACCAACTTCACAGTCACCTCTGTTCAGAACATTACTTAAATAACATGAGTTACAATTAGTACTAATTTCACAATCTGTACCAATTTTAGAATAAACTAAATTAGCAACAAATCCAAAACAAGTATTTATTTTGGTTTATTAGAACTATTTCTACGTTTTTTAAGTTCAGCTTCAAGTTCATCATCAGTAAATTTATCAAACTTATTTTCTTTCTTAGCATCTTTATGTTCAATAACAGATTTAAAAATACTATTAACAACATTTTGATGCTTAAGAGCATGATGAGCAACAATACTGAATACTTCTTTATATTTACGTTGAGTAACTGCATCAAGCTTATTCCAAATTCTATCAACATGAATAGCTAAAGCAGCCCAATAATCAAAAGTATTATTGTTATTTTTAATAATAAGTGTTTTAATTTCATCAGCAGTAAGAGATGTTAAATACTTAACTTTCTTAATATACATATCAGCATCACGAGTCAATACATAAGCAATCATATCATCAGAAGATAGTTTATTGCTCATATCACTAAAAAGCGCATTAATTAATTCTTCAATATTTTTCATAACAGTAATAATATTATTTTAATCGTTAAAACCAAATTGATTATCTTTATCAAATTGAACTTCTTCTTCTGTATTACTATTGTCAAATTCAGCATTATTGTCTAAATCAGTATGAACTAATTCAGAATCCATAGTAATAGTAGAAGCATCAATTTTATCTTTAGGAGGAATATAAGTTATCATAAAAACTGTTTTAGTTACCCCGTAAATGAACAAGACTATCATCAAATTGGCAATGAAACATATTATGGACAAGACAATCTTATCCTCTACGGGGGTCAGAAACAACTATAATATCTTATTCGGCAGAACCGTCTTTATCGGCAGAATCGGCAACATTGTTAAGTCTGCTAACATCAATATCGTTATTGTTACAAAACTCATTGATATTTTCGGCAGAAGCATTAGCAAAGTCAGTAAAAGCAGAAACAAGAGCCTTAATAAAGAACAGTTCTGAATATCTATATTCAGTAGCAAGACCGTTTTCTTTAACTTGAAATTTAGTCCAAATAAAATTAACATAAGCCTTACTATCTTTCTTAAGAATACCAGTTTCTTTAAGATGACTGATAATATTAAGAGCAGTAAATCTACGAATACCAGCGTTAAACATAACAATGGCAATTACTTCAAGATTTGCTTTAGGAACACCAGGAATACTGGGAATAATTTCTTTCTTACTTGTGTTCTTAACAGCACCATCAGCAGTAGCAGTGGTAACATCGTTACCTTTCTTTAAATTAATCATAAAATTAAGAGTTTAAAAATTAGTAATAAAATTAAGAATATTATGTCTTGAATAAGACGTAGCAAATATAACAGTATTATCAATATCAGCAAGTATTATATATAAATAATTTATAAATAAAATAATCGAGATGATAATGATAATAATGATGAGGCTAAGGCAAATTGTATTTGTCAGTAGAATTAACATTAATGCAAGTAGAAGTAATATAAATTCTACTAATAATGCTGATTCAGATTAAATTAGTTTTTGATAAGATGATAATCTTCGTGATTAAAATCATTACAATAAACATTATCATTACAATAATGATTATAAAGACAATCATCTTAATAATATCGTTTAAGATAGTCTTGATATTCTTGATAATAAAGACGAAAATGGTTTTGCAAACGCCTTTGCTGATGATTTTGGTCAAACTGATACAGCTAATCTTGATAAAGCTGATAATAATCAGATTAAAAATGCTAAAGCTAAAGTTTTTGTTGCTGATAGTGTTGACCGAAATAATAAAAATCATTATGACCGTTAAAATAATGCTCAAAAGAGAAGAAAAGAAAGAAAAGAATGAACTATTATTAATAATATTGATAAGAGAAATGATGATGACGGTTATAATGATGAGGCGGAAACTGGTAAGGCGAAAGATTTAGGAAATCTTGATGCTAACGCTAATAAGAGAAATGATAATGAAAGACTTAATGATGATTAGAATAAAGGTTGTAAGAATAATTTAGGAAGTAGATTTTTGTAGAATGAGAATAATGATGATTGTAGAAATGGAAGTAGGAATGTGATAGGCGGTGAGACTCCTCTTCATTCTCCTCCTCTCGCTCTTTCTAATCTTCTTGCTAAACATCATGCTGTTCATCATGCTCAACACTTCTCCTACTGATTCTTTCATTCATGTCTAATAGCAACGTCAGAGGGCTACCGAACCTTATTTTGATTAGTAGCAACAGCTTTATTAATTTCCTCTTTAGTTAATATATTATCATAAATATTATTTCTAAAATATTCATCAATATTATCAACAAAATCATCAAGTGTAGTATTTCTCAAATTTATCTTATTATATTTATTAACAGGAGCATATTTACCATCATATAATTTATTATATATTTCAATAAACTGATTAAAATTGCCAAAGAACATAGCATTATGATTAATAACATAAGTATTATTATCAATATCAACAGAAGCAATAAGATTATATCTACGAAGGTTAGCAATACTATCAGTATAAAAACGTAAACTCATTGGTATTTCTTTGTTAACTTCAGCATAGCTAAGATGTACAATATTACTATTCCATTGAAGTTTACGAAGAATAATAAAAGCAATGTTTCTTTCTTTAATATTACATTTATCCATAATATGATGAAAAGGAAGAAGAACTTGAGCAAAATAACGATTAGCTGCATTAGTTTTATGTTCAATAATAGTATGACCATTATCGGAATCATCTACAAGAAGTTTATCAACCGTTTTAGTTTTAATAGTACAATCAAAAATAGTAGGATAAACGTCTTCGGCAACTTTATCAGCAATAACAGCTTGTTCTTTAACAACATTATCAACAGCTTGTTTATAAACTTTAGTGGTCTTAATAGCTTTAGTTTTGAAATTTAATGTAGGCATAGAAACATGTTTTTAATGATTTTGATGCAAATATAGCAAAAGTATGTAGATTTCCAGCACTATTGTTTGTGAATCTGCATAGTTTGAAGCATAAACACCAAAAGTATGCAGATTACCAAGCATAGTTTGTTTTAATAAGTATCAGTAAATCAAAGAGTTATAGTTTTGTCAGTAGATTCTTTAATAGATATATAATATCATATACTCCATGTCTGGCAAAAACATTACAAACATTATCAACAACATCATTTAAATTAAAAGTCTTATCAGATTTATTACAATCAACTTCATGAAGAAGTCTTATCATACTGATTACAACCGTTTCCGAAGTATTTAATAGCTGATGAATGAGCGATGCCATGCTGATTTCGTTCTTCGTCTTGTCAATCAAGACAAGAACAAAGAACACGAATACAACATACAAAAGCACAAATACTACCAACTATAACGCCCTCCCCAATCATACAGTTAAACGGGTTACTTTGATAGTTCAGAAGAAAGAACATAACGCCAACACTAACAAGACAACCAACAATAAAAGCGAATATAGCAATAACAATAAGAATAAATATAAATTTCATAATTAATAAGATTATGAGGGCGAACACTACGCCCGCCCTCGGTTAAACATTAAAATGGAGCGTCTTCTACATTAAGATTTGCAGAAGCAAGAAGATTTTTACGCTGCATTGCTGCAAGTTTTTGCGCTCTTATTTGCTCCATAAGCATACGACGATTTTCTACTGCTGCGGCTCTGTATTCTTCCAATAGTAGCGCGTCTTTGGGTTCAAATACATTTACGACATGATATACATATCTATCGTAATCTTTCACATTATAATTGTGAGCATTACGGGTAAATGGATTAGTACCAACAACGCCAGCGGCAACAAATTCGCCAATGATTTCTATTTGCATACCACAGAAGAAACCTTCAGCCATACCAACAGCCACGGCATTATCAACCATACCAACGAAACGACTATAAAAAGTATGTCTACGCATGAGTTGGGAAAGTTGATAATAACTTACTTGAATAGCTTGAGTAATACCCATTTCACGTCCACCGTCGGCAGTTTTAACAGCAGCTTTAACGCCTTTGTCAATCAAAAGTGTAAACACATTGTACGGTTGTCCTGTATTACCTTGACGTTCTTCGATAGTCAAGCCTTGAATGGTAACAACCTGTACAAAATTGTTCGGATTAGTTTTTAACGCTTTAATAACAGCGTCACTACCTTGAACAGTAGAAGCATTTGCAACTTCATTAACTACTTCATTTGTCTTTGTTTCTTCTGCAACCTTTGTTGCTTGTTCTTTTTCGTTCATAATTAGATAAATTTATATTTGTTCTACTTAATACAACATCAAACAGAGTGAGAACGTTAACACCGTTTGACGCGACATCACAATTTTTGTGTTTGTCGAGATATTTAAATGCTGATGAACGAGAAGCATAGCTTAGGAAACATTCTCAAATTTTTGAAGATTATTATTATGAATAATATAGTAATGTAGAAAACATGACGGGGGTGTCAAGACGAGCAGCAGCACCGGGGGCATTTGCTACAATAGGTACGCCATCACACTCTTTTATATAAGGTTTTAACCATATTCTCTTTATTATTATAACATCCAATTTTATCAAAATTATTTTTATTATCATCATTTACATAATTATTATAACTTTTATCATTTTAATCATTTACATTATTTTTATTATTTCAATTCAAATCATCATTACAACGGATAAATAAAAACTTATTATCTTTATTATTAAAAACATTTTTACCAAATTTAGTTTTAACATTAAAATCGCCTACAAACTTTTTCTTATATAATCTATATTATCTGTTTTCATTATTATCATTATCATTATCATTATTATTATTATCGCTATGACATTCAGTTCCATTAAAATTATTTTCGCTATTGCTATTAGTTTCGATATTATATTTTATTATCTCTACTATTAAAACTATTTTCATCATCTTTAGTTTTGGCATTAAGTCTGCCTACAACTTTTTCTTATACTATACTATCGTATATTCCCGTTTACATCATTATTAAAATCATGATTCTAATTATGAAATAAAATCTTATCATTTTTATTATTAAAATTATTTTAATCGTAATGTTTATTATTATTATTTTTATTTGCAATAAAACAAAAAACGCCAGCCTCATCAGAATCATTAAAACGAGTTCTATCAAGAGAAGCAGTATAATCAAGAAGAAAAACTTCAACAAGAGCAGTATTATGAGCATCGAAATAAAGAAGAATAAGAGCAGCAGTATAACATAGTATATCAAGAGAATAGTATAGTATAATATAGTATTATATTATACTATATATTATATATATAATATTATATTTATATATTAATTATATTATTATATTTATTATACTACATTTGCTATACGTAACTAATTTTATTAAGACTATGAATAAAGATTTTACTAACGATTATTCTCGTATTCTTCTTGCCGATATTATTGGCAGAACTACTGTTATTTTTCCTATTGATTCTGTTAAATCTACTGCTATTAAAGAACGTGTTTCTCATAATAACGGTATTGTTTATAAAGATTGGTCTCCTTATCTTTATAGTAGAAGTTGTGATGTTTATGATAATAGATGTCTTTATATAAACAATAGACTTGTTTATTATATTACTCATAATACTAAATCTTTATATAATCATATTATTCATTATATTGTTCATAATATTAAATATAATTCTAATGTGATAGTTATTGATATTAAAAGAATACTTGATTATTATACTAAAAATAAAAAGGATGATATTAATAATAATTTTGTAGATGAACATATTACTATTGAACTTATTAATGAAATAGAATTTAATAATGATTTTAATGCTTGCATTCAAGATTTAATAAACGACCGTATTATTACTAAAACTATTTATAAAAATGTTTATACTGTAAACACGAATTATATTTTTAAAGGTAATAGAAATGAATTTAACAATATAATTCAACAATATTATCTTAAGCATTTCAGTAAAGATAAATATTTTATTATTGCTGATAAATATAATAGAAGTTTACGATATAAATTATACAATAACGTTCTTGTTAATGACAATATTATTAATCATGCAATAAGAAAATATTATGAATCTATTAATGTTATAAAAGTAAATGCAGTAGATACAGACGATTCTGTCGTTTCTCTTGATAACCCTCCCCGTAGAGGAACTACACAGATTTAGTCTTGCTCTTTCTGTTGCTCTTTATAATACTACTGCTGCAAATAATATAGCTGATGTTATATCTACTACTAAAGCTGATTCTATTATTGCTGCTAATGCTGGCAGAGAAAGTCAGCACTTGTTCAACCCTCTACGGGGGGTCGGCAATAAGCTGATACATCTAAGATTGCTAAATCTGCTCGATTTGCTGATTTTACTGATGCTACTAATCTTGCTGATGCAGAAATTCTTCTTTTCCGATATTAGGCTGTATTTTGCTGCTTTCGATAAACGCTCGTTGAATAGTTCTCTCGCTTTCAGACGTTCGCTGTACGCCATTTTCTTTATCGAATTGATAGTTTATATTGTTTTAAATCAAAGTTGCTGTATCAGCCTTAGAAGTGGATTAAAACTAATTGTTAAAATATGTTTAATAAATATGGTCGTATTGCTGATTATGTTTATACTTGCAGAAACAAAAATGATATGAATAATATAACTGATAAAATTAGAGCTTATAAGCGAGATGATTATAAGACTGAATTTAAGTCTGGTTCTCGTAAAGATAAAAAGCCTACTAATCATAAAAGTAAAATGAAATTAGGCGGTGCTGGAATTGATTGTTTAACTAAATAATAGTAATCATGTTAATACTTAACAGCAAATTAAAAACTTATTCTGTAAAACTTCCTACTGATATTAGTGAAGTTGATAATGATTATTTTGATAATCTTTTAAAAGATATTAAACTTGCTCCTAATTATTCTATTGTTGCTATTTGTTATGTCGATAGATTATTTAGTGTTGTTTCTGATTTTAAAAATAATGCTGGTTCTAAACAAGCTAATGTTATTCCTCTTATTGCTAAATTAAATGATACAGAAAATAATCTTTCTTTTAAACAGGGCGATATTGTTATTTGTAATCCTACTGAACTTGAAATGGGAACTCATTTATCTTTGAAACAAAATGCTATTAGTTTAGCTAATATTGCTAATTATGTTATTCAAGATAAAGAACTTTATAATAATGTTATTAGCGGCAGATTTTTTAATGACGGTAAATCTTTAGGTGCTGCTGAAGCTAAAACTACTGCTCCTGATGTTATATTTGTAGAGTTTAAGATTGTTCCTAATTGTGCTATTAAAGGTTCTTATTCCCCTAAAGAAAATATTTATTGTACTATGAAAGAACATCATAAAAGTGATTTGAATTAATCATATCTTTTGCAATTACATAAAGTCCGTTATACCGCTGATAGTGTTCATCGTAATTCTATTAGCGGTATTTTTGTTTTTGTTTAAAATATAACAAATGGATTCAAAAGAAGAAAAATTAGACAATGTTCTTAAAGGTATTGATTTTGGCGCTGATTATGTTTTAGTTTATAAGGATTTGGATAATGTTCTTGATGATATTGATTTTGCTAATGATACTGAAAGACTATTGACTCAATCAATAATTCGTAGTCTCGAAGAAGAAGCCAGCAAACAATTTGTTAAAGAACTTGCTGTTGATATTCCTTATATTGGAACTGCACAAAGAAATCTTCTTCGTAAGAAAGTTGTTGAAAGTTATCAAGAACTTAAAGAAGCTCGTAATACTCTTCCTATTGAAGAATATAAGAAGTTTAGAGACGAACTTATTATTCAGAAGAAAGCCGAAGTTAATGCTATTGAAGTTGAACGTCGTCTAAAGAAAGCTGATAGAAATCGCAATTATAAACTTTGGGTCAAGCTTTCTCGTAAGTATGGAATTGCTTATGCTAATTGTTATTTGCAATTTCATAAACAACTTAAAGTTGTTGAGTTTGACGAAGAACTTAATAATGCTTATATAGATGCGTGGTCGTAGAATTGATAGTCTTTTGACTATAAATAAAACTGGGATGCCAGAAGCTCCTAATCTTACTCAATTACTTGATAAAGATGTTAAGCTTCTTTATCTTCGTGATAAAAGTAAGAATAAGGAAATGTATATTAAAGAAGTTGGAGTTATATATTATTTAGGCGACCCTAAAGGTCCTTGTCTTAGTGCCGGTCTTAGTCGTAGTGAAGCACTTCAAAAGGCTCGTGAAAATTTTGATTTGCCTACTACTTATACTCCTGATTTACTTGTTGAGAAATTAATTAAACGTTATCACGATAATCAAACTGGTATTGCTGGTCAAGCTGTTGAAGCTCTTCAAAAAGCTATTCATAATATTACTATTTCTACTAATATTATTAATGAGCAATTAAATGATAAACTTCAATCTGGTTTATCTGCCGAAGATGCTGGAGTTTTTATTGATTATATGGATAAGATTAATAAACGTATTACTGATTTACCTGCTCTTATCGCTTCTTTAAAAAAGGCAGAAGAAGAAGCTGCTTATGAAGAAGAAACTAGAACTGCTCGTGGTGGTATGAAAGTTACAAGTAGTATGATTGAAGAAGATTTTTAAAATTATATTATGAATATAGAAAATAGATATAATCAAGTTCGTCTTATATTTGAAGAAGCTGCTCATAAATATCATGATACTCTTGGTAACGAATATGTTTCTACTACTACTCTTTTACATGATTTAGCTCCTAAATTTGATAAGAAATATTGGTTACATAAGAAAGCCGTTCAACTTGGTATTACTGAAAAAGAATTAGAAGAACAATGGAATACTATTACTAAAGAAGCTTGTGAACGTGGTACTAATGTTCATAATGGTATTGAAGATGGTATTAAAGGCAGTAGTAAATTTAAGCAAGCTATTCAATATCTTAATATTGATGAAGATGGCGGCGAAATGATTACTGTTGCTGATTTGAATACAATTAATGCTAATTATAAACTTCTTGATATTAAACAATTCAAAGAAGCTACTGATAATAAATACGATAATCTATATGAAGTTTTTGAAAAATATACTAATCATGGCTATAAGATTTATGCCGAAATTGGAATGTTCTTAATAGATTATCTTATTAGTGGAACTATTGACGTTCTTCTTGTTAATGAATGGGAGAATAAGGCTGTTATTGGTGATTGGAAGACAAATCGCTCTGGACTTCGTTTCACTGCTGGTTATTATCGTAAAGATAAAAAGCAACATCCTGCTCAACTTACAAGCGATTGGGTTGAAAAGAAAGAATTTCTTCTTCCTCCTGTTCAGCATCTTCCTCATTGTAATGGAAGTATTTATAATCTTCAACTTTCTATGTATGGTAAGGCTGTTAACTTAATTACTGGTCTTGTTATTAAAGGTTGTTGGCTTGCTCATATTGATTGTGATTTTGAACTTAATGAATATGGTATGCCGAAACGTTTTGAAGATGGGCTTTATCATATTAAAGAAAATCCAGTTGAAAAGATTACTTTTTATAATCTTCCTTATAGAGAACAAGAAATAGATGCTATTCTTGCTGATAGAAAATTAAAACTTAAAGCTCAAGATGTTAAACGTAATTTTACTTTAGGATTATGAAAAATATACTTAGTGGATTTGCAGCAGGTATTTTTATTGGACTTATTAGTTTTGCTATTATTTATGCTTCTACTAATGAAGTTGAAGCTGAACGTATTTATATCCCTTACGGGGGGTCGGATACTGCTTGTGTTTCTGAATTGGCTGCTACAAAAGAATTACTTCTTCGTACACAAGATAGTCTAAATTCTTATAAAGCTGATACTACTATTAGTTCTGAATTATTTGTTGCTAAATATAAACTTGAACGCATTAGATATTATAATGATATTGCTGCTAAAGGTAATAATATTAAATATCTTAGAGGTTGGATTAATCGAGTTCTTAATGATTAAAATGCTATGACTGAATTACGTAATAATGGACATATAAGAGTAGTTGTAGAAGAGTATATTGATTATCTTGAAGATGGCAATTATCATTATAAAGTTGTTAGACTTCAAGTTCGTACTTCTTTTCTCGGTTTTAAATATTGGACTAATATTTATACTTACTCTACTGATGATTTAAGTGATGATTATCTTGAACGTGAAGTTATAGATATTTATAATAAGATTGTTTATCCTAATAAATACTTTGTGACAAATGCCGACAATACTTAATGTTCCTGCTGTTAGGGTGGCAAAGATAAGTATCTATGACGAAAACGATAAAGTTGTTTATAAAAGTGTTTATGAAGCTGCTGTTGTTAATAATATAAAGAAACAAGCTATTAGTCGTTGTTGCAAAAATAATGCTAAAGCTGGTAAACTTCGTTATAGATTACAAGATTATTATTTTGTTTATGTTGATAAATAATTATATATTATGGCTGATTTTCGTTTAGCATATAAAAAAATTGAAGCTGCTGAGGGCGGTTATGTTAATGACCCTGATGATAAAGGCGGCGAAACTTATAAAGGTATTTCTCGTAAAGCTAATCCTGATTGGAATGGTTGGATAAGCATTGACCAAATTAAAAAGGCTCATCCTACTACATTTAAAAATATTCTTAAAAGAACTCCAGAATTAGAAAAGAAAGTTCAAGACTTATATAAAGATAAATATTGGGATTGTTTTGAACTTGATGATATTCCTAATCAATTAGTTGCTGAACAAATATTTGATACTGCTGTTAATTGCGGACAAGCTGCTGCTATTAAATTTATTCAAAGAGTTCTCGATTTAAGAGAGACTGGAGTTTGGTCTTTAGATTTGCTTTATAAACTTGTTGCAATTAAAAATTAATTAAAATAACAGAATCATGAAGAAGTTACTAATAGTCGTATTAATTATAGTGATAATTAATTTATTTATAACAATAATAATTTTAAATAAGTCGGAGCATAGAAGAAATACGAATCTAACAAATGTGTTCCCCGATACAACTGTTACTAATATTCGGATTGATTCTGTTACTTATGATATAAAACAAATTGATAGTACAATTATTAAGTATAATGAATATGAAAAAGACATCGAAAATAAGGTTCTTAGTCTTGACGATAGTGCTACTGTTATCTTGTTCTATGAACTCATTCGCAGTTCCTTTACGGGGGGTCGGAGATAGTATTAGAATTGCTATTGATGATTTAAGAATGGCTAATGTTCTTATTGCTAAATCTTATACTAAAGATACAATTATCCAACTTAAAGATAGTCTTATTGAAAAACAAAATATAAAGATTAATTATTTAAGTAATAGTTATGAAGAAATGAAGCGTTATGCTTCTGCTTCTGAACTTGCAAGAAACAGATTAGAAGATAATCTTAATAAGTCTAAGAAAAAGACTAAGATTATTACTGGTGTAGCTGGTGCTTTTGCATCGGCTTTTCTTGTATTATTACTTGTCAAATGAAATAGTAGTTATGGAAGAAAGGTATCCTTTTGCCGAATTTCTTATTGAAGATAAAACTCGTTATCCTCTTGCTTCTGAAAAGGGATATTATGACCCTTATAATCATTTTAGAATTGGTGATAGTGGTGGCTTTATAATGAATATTCGTCCTGGTAAATTTATTAATACTTATTTATTTACTGAGATGGCTGATTATTTTGAAGCTAATGATAATAAATATACTAATTTTAAAGAAGATAGTTTGCCTTATCGTCAACTTCGTAAACGCGAAGCTATGCGTAGACGAGATGGTTATTCTGCTCCTTGTTGGCAAAATCCTGATGGTAGTATTGAGAATGTTCATATTAGCGGAGACTATTATAATTTTCTTAATTATACTCGAATGGAACGTACTGATGATGATAGTGTTAAAAGTACAGGAATTGCTTCTACTGGTGAAAAAGTTTTTGCTTTTCCTAAATTTATTGACGCTCAATATTGGACGCATAATATTTATGAATTTGCTAAGAATAACGGTTTTCATTTAATTATTGTTAAGACTCGTCGTGGTGGTTTTTCTTATATGAATGCTGCTCGTGCTGCTAATGCTGTAAATCTACGAAAACATAAAGTTTTTATTAATGTTGCTGCTGATAATAAATACTTAACTAAGAAAGGTGGTCTTACTGACTTTGCGGTTAATACTCTTCGATTCTATGAAGAAAAGACTATGTTTAAACGCGGTATTTATAGTAGTAACGTTGAAGACTTTCGTCTTGGATTTCGTCTTCCTAATGGAGTTGAATCTGAAGATAGTTGGCAAAGTTCTTTAATATCTGTATCAGCTAATAACAATCCCGACTGTGCTATTGGTAAAGATGCTATTGGTGTTAATGTAGAAGAACTTTCTACAATGCAGAATTTTAATGAATTTATGACTGTAACTGAACCTGCTATGACGGTCGGTGATATTACTACCGGTATGCTTGTTGCTTGGGGAACTGCTACTGCTACTAATATGCAAGTTTTTGAAGAAAACTTTTATTCTCCAGGCGAATTTAATTTTATGCCATTTGAAAACGTTTGGGATAAAGACGCTCGTAATGAAATTTGTGGTTTCTTTAAATCTTATGCTTGGGGACTTGAGGGTTCTATTGATGGAATTAAAGCTATTGATGAATACGGAAATAGTAATATAGATTTAGGTATTAAAATTGCTATGCGCTCTCGTGAAGCAATGAAAGAAAAAACTAAAACTTTTGCTAAGTTTATTAATTATTGCGGTCAACGTGCTTTGTTTCCTGCTGAAAGTTTTAGTAGTGCTACTGAAAATATTTTCGTTAGTGAAGCGTTTATCACTTATGAAAATAAACTTCGTGTTGATAGCGACTATCATTTTTATGTTGATGGGATGCTTTTTAAAGAGGGCAATACTGTTGTATTTAAATCTAACAAACGTATTAAGCAAGAAAATCCTAATGCTAAAGTTTATGATTGGATACAAGGAGTACCCCGTAAAGGAAATGAGCAACCTGATGGTTGTGTTCGTATTTGGTATCATCCTCAATATGATATTCGTTATGAAAATGATAGAGAAATAAAAGAAATTCCCGAGGGTACTTATTGTGCTACTTATGACCCTGTTGGTATAGATAAAGAAAAGAAAGAAATTACTAATCGACATTCTCATAATAGTATTCATATTTGGGAAATGCCATCTGCTCGTAATGGTTATAAATTTAAATGCTGTGCCGCTTATTATGGACGTAAAGATAAACTTGAAGAAGTTGACCAAATATTTCTTTATCTTTGTATTTACTATAATTGTATTGGAACTGGAATAGTTGAAGTCAATCGTGGCGAAACTGTTTCTAATTTTACTAAATGGAAAGCTCTTCGTTATCTTGCTCACGAACCTTTGTTTGTTTGGGATACAACGATTAAAGGTAAAGTTAGTTCTACTTACGGATATGTTATTACTGATGGTGTTAAAAAACTTAATGCTCTTCGTTTGCTAAAAGAATTTCTTTATACAGTTATTGGTAAAGACGAACAAGGTAATGATGTTTATAACTTTCATAGAATATTAGATTATCAATCTATTCTTGAACTTAAGAAATGGAATGACGAGGGTAACTTTGACCGTGTTTCTGAAATGCTTCTTCTTGGTATTTATTGTAAGTCTCTTGACATTAAAGGTAAGCTTGAACTTAGCAAAAGACAAAAATTAGAAGAAAGTAGTAGTGCTGCTAATAACTTTTTTAAACGTAAATGGTATTAATAATATGACTGGAGAACAATCATTAAGTACATATCTTTTTATATTTGGTAGTATAGCTTTTAGATTTGAACTTCTCGATAATAAAGAATATGTTTATAATATGATTACTTATAACGATAATAACTAATAATATGTATTTTCCTACTGATTTAAATTTTCCTAAGCAAAGAGTTAGTGCTGCGGAAAGAAACAAGCCGGAGTTTTATGCCAATAGTTGTGATTGGCTTATTGGTCAAGCATTAAGTATTGCTCAAACTGATGATATTGAAAAGAAATATCATTTTCTAAAAGGTAATATTGATGCTGAATATTATAAGAAGATTCTAAATCCTTATAATGCTACAAATAAAGATTATCAACGATTTCCTGCTACTATGCGTAACTACGATATGGTTGGCGGTGTTGTTCGTAGATATGTTGGCGAATATATTCAGAATCCTCATGATTTTATTGTAGGTGCTAATAATCCAGAAGTAGTTCTTGCTCGTGATGCTAAACTTCGTCAAGAACTTATGACTATTGTTCAACAAAAAATTGCTGAAAGAATTAAACAGAATTATGAACAATTTGTTCAACAAGGTGGACAACCTGAACAATTTAATCCTCAAGATAATTTTGATGTCGAAGCTTTCATAAAAGAATTTAATGAAAATTATATTGATGATATAACTGCACAAGGTCAAGATATTCTTAATGTTATAGATGATTTGACTGATGCTGCTGCTTTATATGCTCGTGCTTATTTTGAATGGGTTGCTTTTGGTCGTGTATTTACTTATACAGAAATTCAAGGTAATAAAATAATTAAAAGAGTTGTTTCTAATCGTGATGCTTTTCCTATTCCTAATGATAATATTCTTGTTGAAGATTTCGATGCTTTTTGTGAAAGACGAATGATGACTTTTCAGCAGATAATGGATGAGTATTATGATATTCTCGACGACAAAGGTAAGGAGTTTCTCGACACTTATTATATTAGCGGCAAAATGACAAGTCAAGATGATAGAGGATTGTTGCAATGGGAAAGCTTCAAGAAGTTATATCCCGATATGTGTAATAAATTCACTGCTAATGAACGAGAGTTTTTTGAACGTCAACCGATAATGGTTCGTGAATATAATAATAATCTTATTGAAGTTTGGCATGTTGTTTGGCGTGGAGAAGTTAAGAAAGGTATTCTTACTTATCAACAAAATGGTATTATTGGAGAAACTATTGTAGACGAAGACTATGTTCTTAATCCCGATAATGGCGATATTGATATTGAATGGGTTTGGGAATCACAAGTTTTTGAATGCGATAGAATAGGTGGAAGAAATAATGCTATCTATCCTTATAAGTGTAGACCAATTGCTTATAATAGAAATGGCAAACTTCCTTATAACGGTTTAATAGAATTAATGCCTGGTCTTGGTCGTTTTAGTATTATTGATTTAATAATGCCTTATCAAATCTTTGGTAATATAATTGCTTATCATAGAGAAATGGCTCTTGCTAAGAACAAACTTAATGTTCTTTTGATTGCTAAATCTCTTTTAGGTAGTGTTCCCGAAGAAACTATTTATAGAATGGCTGCTGATGGCGTTCTTTATATAGATGATGAAGATGACCAGGGAATGTTGAGAGCACAACAAGTTCGTATGCTTAATAGCGATACTTCTGCTTATATTGCTCAACTTACAGAACTTATTGAAGCCAATGAACAGGCTGCCAATCTTAAAGTTGATATGACTCCTCAACGTTATGGTGAAATTGCTAATAGTGCTGGTAAAGGAGTTACTGAACAAGCTATTATTCGCGGTTCTATGGGAAGTGTTATAGTTGAGTTTATGTTTGACTATATGCGAGAACATGATTATGCTCGTGATATGGATTATTCTAAACTTGCTTGGATTGACGGTTTAAGAACTTCTTATAAGACTAAGAATGATGCTTCTATAAAATATTTCAGTCTTGATGTCGATAAGCATATTTATGCTGATTATGTTATTAAAGCTAAACTTTCTGCAAAAGAACGCGATAAACTTAATCAGTATAAACAATTTGCTTTTAGCGCTGCACAGAATGGAGATGCTGGAATGGCTGCTGTTGCAATCGAGGGTGACAATACTGCTGAAATAAAGAAAGGTATTCTTAAATTTCAAGAGATTAATCGCCAGCATGAAGAACGTATGAAACAACTTGATGCTCAAAATGCTCAAATGCTTCAACAATATGAACTTGATAAGATTGCTGCGGAGGGTCAACAAGATAGAGAAACTCTTGCTCTTGAAAAATACCTTGACGGGCAAATTGAGGAAATGAAAGCTGTTCTATCCTCTACGGGGGGTCTCAATAATGAAGCGGTTAATACTGCTGTTGTTGATGCCGCTAAGACTGCTATTGAAAGAGAAAAGATAGCTGTTGAAAGAGAAAAAGTTGGTGCTCAAATTCAAGCTAATAATCAGAAATTTGCTTCTGATATTTATAAGGCTGATATGAGTTATAAAGTTGCTAAGCAAAATAAAAATAAATTCGATAAAAAATAAACTTGTATTATAAATACTTGTATTTGTGCTTTGTAAATGGATTTAGCCGTTACCGCTCGTGAGAGTAGTAGCGGCTTTTTTATTACTGCTATTATTCGTGATTATGATTTACAGTATTTGTAAATATGTTTTACTATTCGGCTTATTCTAAGGCTCTGTGCAAGACGTTGATACACCCCGTAGAGGATTAATCAATTCGCTACAAATCGTTCAAATTTCGTCAAGTTTGTAAGCGACAAGGGCATTTGCTGATGCTAACAAGACAGTAGAAATAAGCAAACGAAATCGAGTAAGTAGTTGTGATGCTCGACATAATGATGCTACTGCTTATACATTTGTCTTGAAATAACAAAGTAATAATAACCATATAAAACTATTAAAATTATGCCTACATTAGATTTTGGTTTTAATGCTAATCCTACTGATAGTGGGACTGAACCTGTTACAGATTTAGATACTGGCGTTACTGGTACTGTTGGTTCTGATGGAAATATTATTCCTCCTATTGATGAGCCGAATAATGACGGTCAAGATAACAACGGTAAACCTGATGGTGATGGTAAAAAAGATGACGTCGATAATCCTGCTGCTAATGCAAATGATAAAGATGGTAATGATGATGGTAACAAAGGTGATGATAATGATTTAGCTGTTGAACCTGGTTCTGTTGTTACTATCGGAGAAGATACTTATACTGTTGACACTGAGGGAAATCTTGTTGATAAAAACAATAAAGTTTTCAAAGAAGCTAAAGATGTTAAAGACTTTCTTAAACAGTTTGAAGTTGACGATGCTGATAACACAGAAAATGTAATTGATGTTGCTAAGATTATCGAGAAAGTTGGTTTTGAAGTTACCGACGAAAATGATAAACCTATTACTTTTGAAAATACTCCCGATGGAGTTGCTTCATATATTAATGAAGTTCTTGATGCTAAACGTACCGAATACGCTCAAGCTGGTGTTCAGCAACTTATTGATAAGTTTCCTATTGTAAGTGATTTCCTTAATTATTATGTTGCTAACGGAAATAGTTATGAGGGATTCGGTCAAGTTCGAGATAGAAGTACAATTACTATTGACGAAAATAATACTGCACAACAAGAAGCGATAGTTCGCGAAGCCTTTAAAGAAAGTGGCAAGGTCGGAAGCATTGATGATTATATTTCTTTCCTTAAGAGTACAAATCGTCTTTTAGATGCTGCTAAACAAGACCTTGCTACTCTTCAAGAAAACGATAAGAGAGTTAAAGCTGAACAAGCCGAAGCTGCTCAACGTAAGATTGAAGAAGATAAAAAAGCTGAAATTGCTTATTGGGGTAAAGTTAAATCTGCTATTGATAAGAAAGAGATTGCTGGTTATAAAATTCCTGAAACTATTCTTATTAATAAAAACGGTAAACAAAGTGCTGCAACCGCTGATGATTTCTTTAATTATCTATATCAAGTAGATGATAAAGGATATAGCCGTTATGAAAGAGAATTAATGGAAACTCCGGAAGAAGAACAACTTCAAAATGATTTGCTTCGTGCTTATCTTAAATTTACTGGCGGAAATTATAGTAATCTTGTAGACCTTGCGATTGCATCTGAAAAGACTAAGACGCTTCGTCTTAAAGCTGCTGAACAAAGACGTAAAAGTTCTATTAAAATTACTAAGCCTGCCGCAAACAAGAAAATTGGCGATAATATTGCTGATGTTCTTGGTTATGTATAACTTAATTAAAACTGTTGATTATGTACACAATGCGAGTTTTGTCAACGGGTCGTTATGATGATAGAGGTTACTCTAATGAAGAAAGTATTGCTAATCTTCAACTCACTAAACCTGTTGAAATTAATGCGTTTCTGACTTACAACTATGGTATGGATGACGACCGTTTTCCTCTTACCTTTATGACTGAGGGTCAAGGTAGTCGCGGTGTTAAGTCTGTTAAAACTGTTCAGTGGACTTGGAAGACTATGGGTCGTATGAAGTTTACTGATTATGTAACTTATTTCAATACTGCTAATACTAAGCCTGGTCTTGGTGGTGCAGAATTTGAAGTTCATTTTGCTACTCATTGGTTTATCGAACAATATGGCTTGATTTGTCCGGATGGTACTCTGCTTCGTATTCAGAAAGATTTAGGTGAAAGCGCTTACGGTTATGCTTATTTGCTTGCTCCTGTTAACGCTTCTCCTACTGCTTTCGTTGACCCGAAGAACTTTGCTAAAGGAACTTATTTGAGCATGTCTGCTCCTACTGTTTCTGAATCTTATTCTAAGGGTAATAGAAGCAATACTATGGGTCCTGGTTCTATGACTTCTCAACTTGAGTTTTTCCGTTATAGTAAAGAGGTTGCCGGTAATATTTCTAATGTTGTTACTGAATATGAATTTCAGCAAGGTAATGGTGGTGGTACTACTCGTCTTTGGATTTCAGAAGAAATGCGCCAGTTCAACTTGACAATGCGCGTAATGAACGAAGAACGTCTGTGGTTGTCTACTTATAATAGACTTCCCGATGGTACTATTCGTTTGAAAGATAGAGATAATGGTAAACCAATTCCTCGTACTGCCGGTATGTTGGAAATTTGCCGTGAAAGTAACTACGATACTTACGGTGAATATCTTACTCTCAACAAACTTGAAAGAACTGTTGGTGATGTTTTGAATAAAGATACTGATGATGGTACAATGAATATTGTGCTTATGGGAGGTAAAGGATTTATTCAAGACTTCCAATATGCTATCGAGAATGATGCTATGAGTAAAGGTTTCATTACTCCTCTTGGTGAAAAGAAGATTATGGATAATGGTAACGGTCTTGCTTATGGTAAGTATTTCAATAAATATACTACTGTTGACGGACATACTATTACTGTTAAACATTGTTCATTCTTCGATAAAGGTACTATTGCCGAAGCTGCAAAACAGAATGGTCAAATCCATCCTCGTAGCGGTTTGCCTATTACTTCTCATCAGGCTTGCTTTATTGATTTCTCTTCTTATAAAGGCGAAAATAACGTTCGTATTGTTCGTCAAGAGGGGCAAGAATATATTGCTAAGGTTATTGAGGGTATGACACCGATACCTAAGGAATGGGGTGTTTCTACTACCAATCGTGCTTCTACCGAAATTGATATGTCTCGTTATGAGATTAAGGGAAGTATGGGTATGCAAGTAAACAACACTACGAAGATGTTCTTGCTGAAATGCGTATTGTAATAACTAATTAAATTAAAAAGATTATGCCTACAATTGGAACTGCTGCTGCTGAAAATAAAGAACAGGAAATTAATAAACCTGCCGCTGCTGTTGAAACAGCTAATAACCAAAATGGAGAAACTTCTCAAACTCTTAGAGAAAAAAGAGATGAAGATTTAAACGAACCTTATTTTGAAGATAGATATATCGTTATTGCTTTGGTTTCTTCTTTCTCTCTTTACCGTAAAGCTAACGATAAATCTCTTGAAGAACGGAATGAATTTATTGGTAGTTCTGTTCGTAGTTCAAGAACTCTTGCTTCTAATAAAGGTGAAGTTGAAGCTTATTTTCCTAATCTGATTGGTGTTTCTCCTACTAACGAAAACTTCGTTAGACGTGTTAAGGAATATCTTAATAACATTCAGGTAAAAGTTGATAAACTTGGTAAGAGACTTAACATTAGTTTCCATTATTATCATGTTAAAGATTATTACAGATTTAAAAATGCAGAAGAAGCCATTGATGCTGAATTTGCTGCTGTAAATCGCGGTGATAGTGCTGCTCTTGACAAAGCAATTGAAAATCGAATTATTAAACTTAATGCTCTTGAATCAGAAAAATACAGATACGGTTATCCAGATAATGTAGCTGATTATCTTCTTTATCGTCATTGTTTGTTATATAGTGATGTTGCTAAAGATACTGCAATCATTAATAACAAACCTAATATTAGATTCTATTTTAGAGACGAACAGAAAGAGAAAGAACTTGAAGCTAAGAAACGTCTTGAAGTTAATAATGCTAAACGCAACTTCGTTAATATTACAGCTAACGATAAACTGTTTGACGATGTTTATGCTGCGTATTGTATATTTACTAATAGACCGCTTATTCCTTCTCTTGCAGAAGATAGAGTTCTTAAGGAAAATAATCTTGATTACTTTGCAAGTCAAGAACCCGCTCGCTTTAACAAAATGTGTACGGATAGAGATATAAGTCTTAAAGCTATGATTGAAAAACTTATAGCTTATGGTATTCTTATTCGCCATCCTCATTCACAAAATATTGTTAGTGGTGCTGGTGATTTTATTGGTGCTAATATGAAAGAAGCCCTTGCTTGGTTTAAAAATCCTGATAATAGCGATATGCGTACAGCTTACGAAAACCAATTAAAACTTGCTTAAAGTTATGGATATAGTACAGATGCACATCACGTTCAGAGAGCTGGCTCAAAGAATGGGTTTGCAGACTGCTCGTGCTATTTATAATGAAGACATTGATATATGTCTTAATCATGCCATCATGGCTAAAACTCGTAGTATTATTTCGCAAAATGCTCAAACTGCTAATGATTATATAATTAAAGCAAATGCTGATATTAGTCAACTTAATGCTCTGCGAAATCTTGCTACGAAAGGTGAAATATCTGGTTCATCCCTTACGGGGGGTGGAACTGATATTGACTCATATACGGCTGATGTTACTAATGCTAATGTTATGCTTTATACTCATTTTGCTGTTAGCTATGATGACAAAACTCTTGACGATTGTCGTATAATTGAAGCTGAATATCTTCAAAGAACTCTTCGAGATTATTGCAATCGTGCTACGAAACGTTATCCTATATGCGTTTCTATTGTAAAAGATGGCAAACATTCTATCGAAATTTATAACGGTAATAGTAATAGTAAACCTACAAAGGTTGTTTATAATTATATTAAGCTTCCTGCTGTTGTTAAATATGATGAGCAAGTAATAGAAAATAGAGTTAATTGCGACTTGCCTGATTATTTACACATGGAAATAGTTGAACTTGCTATTGCTTATTTTAGAGATAGTTTTGCTATGCCTAACGAACCAAAAATAAATTAATAAAATTATAAAGCTATGAGAACTTTTCTTTTAGGTTCTAAGTCAGATTTAGGTAATGACCTTACAGCTCTTACTGTTGGTCAATTAGCTTTTTCCGCTTTAGTTAATGGTCAACATACTGTTGATTCTGATGGTACTAAAATTAAGGATAAAGGCTATATCTTTCTTGGAAAAGAAGATGCTAAAGGCGGCGATGTAATTGTTCCTATTTATAAGAACAATTTTAGTTTTACCAAAATGGTATATCAAGCTGCCGGTGCTTATACAGGTGATTTTACAATTCCTGCTCCTACTGTTGGTGATGACTTGACTGTTGTAGTAGTTAAGAAAGGTGTTCAGTTTAATGAACGTAATAAGTGGACTGCTACTATGCGCGTTAAAGATGGTCAAGATGCTTCTGCTTGTGCTAAAGAATTAACTGAACAACTTAATAATAATCCTGCTTCCGGTGTTAAAGCTGTTGCCGCAGCTGCTAAGATTACTATTACTGCTGTAAATAAAGGAGAAGATTATAAGATTGCTCTTGGCGATGATTTGTTTGGTGTAGCAGTTACAGAAACTCCTGCTGTTACTCCACTTGCAGATGCCAACTATATTAAAGATTTGGCTATGAAAGCTGCCGCCGATGCTGGTATTGAATATACTTATCAAGACCCTGCGAATCTTATTTATCCTGGTTATCCACTTAATCCTCTTGCACAGCCTGATAGTGTTGATGCAGGTTATACCGTATTTACGCTTAAATTTGCTGAGCCACGGGAAATGAAAACTGTTGACCAAAGTATTAATCAGATTGTTCAAATCGCTCTGCCTATGGGTGCTGCCGCAATTGCTAAAGTTGAAACTATACTTAAAGCTATTGCTAAAGTTGAAACTATTAAAGCTATTGCCGATGTAGCTTAATTGAGTTAATAAACATATCTGTATAATATGGAGAGCCACTATTACTGTATTAGATTACGGTGATAGTGGCTTTCGTCGTTTTGGCTGTAATGGAAGAATTTAAAGTTTTTAATAGTGTAATTGAAAATACTGTTCGTAATACTTCTTATATTACTGTAATTATTTCGAGCGTAGTATTTATTAGTTATACTGTTATTATAAAGTTGATAAACTATTTCAGACATAAAGATGATAAAAAATCTCTTGTCGAAATGGGTCTTGCTGTTAAAGAGGTTAGCAATAATGTTGCAAAACTAAATGCTATTCTTGATAATCTTTTTCAAGATATTACTAAAAAGAATTTAGAAAAAGGTAAAATTATTATTGAACTTGCATTTTTTAATTTTCAATATAAAATTGTTAATCTTTGTCGTAATATTATTATCAATAACAATATTGATATTAATAAAGAATTTATTATAGCAAATATAACTAAGACTGTTAATACAGAATTTTATCGTGCTTATCATACTCTTTCATTATACGAAGTTGGTAATACTCCTCTTAGTGAGTTTCTTAAAGATAGTTGGAAAGACGATTGTATTAAAGATGTTCTTGCTATAATATATAACGGTCAAGAAGATAAACTTCGTATTTCGCAAATCAATAGTAATCTTAGTATTAAAGTTGATGATTGGATAGTTTATATAAATAATAAATATACCGAATATGAGTAAGGATTATCAATTACTTCAAGAACTTGCCGACAAACTTGAAAATAATATTATTCAAGTTATTGGTACTGATATTAAGAAAATCAATCTCGGTTTTATTTCTAACAATATCTTCGGTGCTTCTTATTTATATGATATTATTTCTTCTTGTATAGCTTATGATATTCTTCTTACCGAAGAAGAGCAAGAACTAATAAAAGTAATTTTTAATACGTCTGAATATGGAAGATACTGTTTTAAATAATATCCGTGTTCCTATTGATTGGGTTTGTTCTTATCGACAAATCCAATTTTTGCTTGTTGAATATGGTGTTAGTGCTATACAAGGTTGTGATAACGTTTGTGCTCCTAAAAACAAATCTATTATTCAGCTTTGGAATTTATTTAAAAATGCTGCTTTCCTCTATGAAAAAGGATATACAGATAAAGCTAACACTATATATGAGTTTGTTAAAAGAGCTTTAACTAAATATGAAAATGTAGATGTAGGTAATTCTGAAATTCATGTTGAAGATGCCATAGTTACTATCAAATGTATTGGTAATGATTATGAATTTGATGATATTAAAGAAGTATATACTTTTGAAATTAATGATGAAGAGCAATTAAATATTCAAGATAATGGTCTTGGACAAACTATTGCGTTCAACGTTATTTCTAAGAAAACTATTTCTATTGAAAGCAAAGTAGAAGAATTGTTTATTGATTATAATTTTGCTCTTGATAATGTTTCTGATTATAGTTGGATTATTTGGAATAAAAGTAATCATTCTATTACTATTAAAGAAAATAAAGTTTCCGTTCGTACTGCTAAATTTAGACTTATTCAAAATGAAAGCAATAATGTTCTAAATGGAGTTATCAATCAAGAACTTAGTAAACTTACTTATAGATATACTATTACTATATTTCCCGAAAGAATCGAACTTCCATCAGAGGGGGGTCGTGAAACTTTTGTTGTTAATAGTTATAAAGAACTTACTAATGAAAGTGGTGAAGTTATAGGCGATAAAATTCTTGTTCCTTATAAAGCAACTTCTTCAAATAAATATTTTGTTGTTAATGGTAATTCTGTTTCTGCCGAAGCCAATACTTCGTTTCCTCGTTCCGGTTCTATAATTATTGAACGTGAAGAAGTTGGTGTTGAGGGTAATAAGAAAATTGAAGTTAGTCAAGATAGTCTTAATAAAGAAATTCGTTATACTCTTAATGCCAATGTAGATAGAAATATTATTGATGTTAATGGTACTAATCCTGTAAAACTAACAGTAGAAAGTTACAAAGAAACTTATGTTAATGGCGAAGCTCAAGGAGATAAAGTTGCTGTTAATTATACTGTTCGTTCTGAAAAAGGTCTTTTAAAGAATAATACTTCTGATAAGACTAAATGGTATATGTCTGCTAATACAAGTACCGAAATTAGAACCGACAATATTATTGTTACTCAAACTGAAAGTAATAAACAGGAAACTATTGCTATTAAACAAGATGCTGCTGAAGAAACTTTTGAATATACATTTAGTTGCGACCAGGAAGTTATTAACGCTCCTAATTCTGGAACTTCTATTATTCTTAATATTCAAAGTTTTAAACAATATTATATTAATGGTAAACCATCTAATAAAGAAAGTGTTGCTTATACAGGAGAAGTTACCAATGGTAGCGATTTTATAACTATTACTCCGTCTTTGCCTAATAGTATTACTATTAATAAAAATGATAACGAAGAAGAACGTACTGGTCGAATACGTTATACACAAAACGAAGTTAACGGTAAAGATTTAGTAGTTAATATTACTCAAGTTGGCGCTTCTATTCAATATGATTATTTCTTTGAAACTGATGATAGCAATGAAATTACTCTTACCCAATACGCAAATGCTAACAAAGATATTGTTATCAGAAGTTATAAAAAGAAGAAAGTTAATGGTCAATATGAGGGCGGAAATATTAATGTTAATTTTGATTTAACTACTGCTTTAAGTGGAGAAATTGCTAATTTAGTTTCTGTTAATGCAAGCAGTCAAGATAGTAAGATTTATATTCGTAGTAATTTAAATACTACAAATAATAGATATACTGGAAATATTGTTGTTACTCAATCAGAAAGTGCTGATGGTATCGGTAAGACTTTATTGTTTACTATTATAAAAGAAGCAAGCAAAGTTGAGTATCAATATAGACTTGAAGTTAGACCTGAATCTATTAAGTGTGATGCTTACGCTCCTAAAGGTTACGATTTTGAAGTTCTTAAAAGTGATAGATTAACTTATATTAATGATGAACTTTATAGAACCGATGAAAATCTTCATTGGCAAGCAAGTGCAGATGTAGATTGGATTAAGACTGGAGGTCAAGATGTTACTCATTTTAATGTTGACGAAAATACTGATGAATTACATGTTCGCAATGGAAATATTACTGTTCATATTATAGATGATGACGAAAATACTGCTAATAAGAAAATTGCTGTTAGCCAAAAGGATTCTGAATCTCATGATGAATATATAATGTATGTGACTGGCGATTTTTATCTTTTTAGAAATAAAAGAGAAATAACCAGTCCTTATACACTTAAACATGAGTATTATAGAAATGATAGAAAAGTTAATAGTGTAGATGAAACTCAACAATATAGAGGTAAGAACCTTTCTGCTAATAGAGAATGTAGTCAACCATATTGTGAACACTTTTATGGTACTTCTAATAGTTATGAATTTACTATAACAATTAGATATGATTATAATCCTCCTATTGGAACTGATACTTATGCTTTTATTAATTATCGTACTATGGATGGTAGATATGAAAATGCTGTTTCTTGTACTTTCCACATGAACGATACCGATAGTGTAATATTTTTACGTTATTACGATAGCGGTTATGATACTAATATTTATGATTATTTTTATCATTATATTCCTGATAATCTTAAATGCCTTTATGCTGATTTATTAAAAGTATTTATTGCTTCTCATAATGATAGTCATAAACTTCGTAAAGCTATATTCAATATTAATTTATTTCAATCTCTCATTGCTGCTAATTTCTTTAAAATGCAAAAAAAATACGAGTTATTCTTAAAGATGATTGTTACTTATCTTAATAATTGGTTTAAGGATAATGATATTTCTTATGAATATCATATTGGAGAAATAGAAGAAAATGGTCATGTTTATATGGATGTTCTTCCTTGTCAGAAACAAGCTGATGTTAAGTTAGAACTTGACCCTATAACTGGTCATTTGCATGAGATTGATAATTCAGATAATACTGAAAATATTAAATTTGAAATTGAAGATTCTCATTTAATACTAACTAAATATGGATATACAAAATAAAGATTTAGGAAAGGCTATCATTACTGTTGCTGAAAATAATGTATATGATAGCCAAAAAACTTATGAACGTCTTACGCTTGTTAAATATAATGGACATGTTTATCTTAGCAAGCAAGATGTTCCTGTTAATACACCCCCTACGGGGGAACTTGATGATGGATATTGGCTTGACTATGAAGTTAAAGCTTATAGTTCCATCATTGGTATTGCTTTTACTCGTGCTAAAGATAAACCTGTTGCTCCAACAGGTGGTTCTTATTCAAATCCGCACCCCGTAGAGGATAATTGGAAAGCTGCTCCTTATAATGGCGATGATAATCTTTGGTATTCAATTCGTCGTTTTAATGAAAATGTAGATATTCAAGATAAAGAATGGAGCGACCCTACATTAGGTAGTTATGATATTGATTCTCTTGTAGAAATACTTGAAGATAGAATTGGTGTTATAATCGAATAAAAAAATCGTTTTTTTTTTATAGTTTAAATAATTAAAAACATTATGGAAGATTTATCTAAAATTGTTGAGACTTTGGCTGCTAATAATCAGAAACTTAGAGTAGCTGTTACTAAAACAAGTGCACAAGGCGAAGAAGCTCAGAAAACTACTCCTAATATGATGAGTTTTAGTAATGATGAAAATAGTATTTGGTTTAATGGTAAATTATATGGTGCTTTATTTTTACATCAAGTTGATGGTTTAACTAATGAAAGCACAAACGAAGAAATTATAAAAGTTATAGGTGCTGCTACTGAAGAACGTTTTAAGCACATTCATTCATTTATTCTAAATGGTGGATTGATTATTGCAAATGATGAATGGGATATGTGCTATTGTATTGCTAATTCTGATAATAGCGCAAAAAATATTAGAATTAAATGGTTATCTTATAAAACCTCTTTATTATATAGAAGTATTATTTTTACATTAAAAAATAATAGTTGGAGTTGTAATGTTATTAAAAGAGAATTAACTGATGACTTAACTGCTGATATATATAAGTCTGCTCTTGGAACTTCTATTCAGATGCCTAATACTGTTGGCGGTATTGCTGCCGGTACTACTGTTGCAACTCTAAACGGTAAGAAGCAAAATGAAATTATTGATATGCTTTTGTTTCCCGAACAGCAACCGCAAGTTATTGCTCCGTCTGCAACTATTCTTCTTAGTAGCGGTTTTATTAACAATGAAATAATGGAAGTAGGAATGGCTGCTCCTGTTGCCGGTACTAACATTAGAACAGCGTTCAATCAAGGTTATGGACGTGTTGCTGGTCAACCTGATAAAAAACGTGCTGGTGCTTTAAATAGCGAAGCAAGTTTTATTTATTACGGTGGACAAGAAAGTAATAAGACTTTACCTACTAAAGTTGTTTTAGGAACTATGCAGTATAATTATCATGCTGCGTATGCTCAAGGTGAACAACTTGTAACTTCATGGGGAAATAAAGCTTCTGTTCAACCTAACCCATTGCCTGCGGGTACTGTTAATTCTGGCGCTGTTTATATTTATGGTACTTATCCTTATTTTGCTAATGGTGCTGATGCTTCAACAAGTAACGGTGACGGAAATATGCCATCTGCTCCTACTCCTAATACTAAACTTAAATTGTATAAATGGACTGATACTTTAATTGGTGCTAAGTTTGCTTCTGAAGCATCAAGTGGTACTCGCCTTGAATTTAAATTTCCGTCTACTAAAAATGTAACTAAAGTAGAATTTTATAATACTGTTTCCGGTAAATGGGAAGTATTTGCTTCCGCCAATTACGCTATTTCTGATGCTGGAAATATTCAAGTTCAAGGTGCACCTGTTGCTTATAAGAAGCTTACCACACAAGGCGCTATGTCCGGTGCTTTGCAGTTAAGATTTACTGTTGCTAATGCTGCTCGTTCTGAAAGTGATGAACCTGATACTTATAACGGTGAACCTATTACTGATGAAGTATTTAGAATGTTAGCATCTAATAGTACTACTCTTCCTTTTGTTGAAGAGCGTACTGCTATACTTGCTGCTGCTGAAGCAAGAACTCGTCCTGCCGGTGTTGCACAATTTGCTGTTAACTTTGAACCAGGAGGTCAAGCCCCTCTTGATGCTCGTACAGTAGTTGGAACAAAAGCCGATTTGATTAATGCTGATACTTATGCTGCTAAGAACTACTATCAAGGTATGCTTGTTATTGTAAAAGATACTCAAGAAGTTTATGTTCTTAAGGATATAGCTAAAATTACTTCTGCTGATTATAGTGGTTGGAAACGAGTCGACGGTGGCGGTGTTACTCAAACAGTTGTTGAAAACGTTTTGACAAGTACGAGTACAACTCATGCTTTGTCTGCTGCACAAGGTAAAGTTCTTAATGATAGCAAACTTAATAAGACTGATGTTGTTAATAATCTTACCACACCTGATGCAAGTAAAGCCCTTAGCGCTGCGCAAGGTAAAGCTTTGAGTGATAGAATTAATGGTTTAGGTAATGTTTATAAATATAAAGGAACTAAACCTACTATTAGCGAAGTTATTGCTATAACTAATGCTTTAGTTGGTGATGTTTGGAATGTTGAAACTGAATTTTCTGTTGGCGGTAAGAAATATCCTGCTGGAACTAATGTTGCTTGTATTAAGAATACTTCTACTACTGAACATACTGAAGCTAATTGGGACCCTCTTGGCGGTACTGTTGATTTATCTGCTTATGCTACTAAAGCAGAAATGAATAACGGTCTTAACAGTAAAATTAATACATCTGCAATCAAGAATGATTTAACTACTGGCGGCGTTACTAATGTTTTATCTGCCGAACAAGGTAAGATATTAAAACGGATGATTGACCAAGCTACTGCTGGTGGCGGTATTATTATTGAATAATAAAAATATGAATAAAAGCGATAATGGTTAAATAAATCATTATCGCTTTACTAATTACAGCGAATTATATGGATATGAATAACGAACTAATTGACGAACGTGCTGCTTCTCCTGTTGGACAACCGTTTAGAGTTTGTGCATCTAAAACAGAAGCTGAGGCGCTTGAACTTACTAAAACTAATCCTAATATTCTTTATTTTTCTTCTGATACTAATACTATTATATTTAATGGTGTTATGCGAACTAATCCTACTCCAGATTTAAGTTCTGTATTGAAGAAAACTGATATTATAGATAATACTTCTACTAATGATAATACAAAAGTTTTATCGGCTAAACAAGGTAAGATTCTTAACGATACTAAGTTAAATAAAACTGATGTTATTGGAAATCTTACTAACACTGATGATACTAAAGCGTTAGCAGCTTCTCAAGGAAAAATTCTTAATGATAAGAAAATTGATAAGACCGCAATAGAAAATACTGTTAACAGCAGTGATGTTAATAAGGTTCTTTCTGCCGCAATGGGAAAGTATCTTAATGATAATAAAATTGCTAAGTCTGAAATAGTGGATGATACAAGCACGGATGATGCTACCAAACCTCTTTCTGCAAGACAAGGAAAATTTCTAAGCGATGAAATTACTAATGTAGAAAATAGCGTTCAAGACATATATGTAGAAATTCCTACTAAGACTTCTCAACTTACTAATGATAGCAATTATGTTACAACTAATAATGTTTTAACTAAAACTAATACTACTGAATATAATCCTGTTGGAGAATATCATCCTGCTACTAAAAAATATGTTGACGGTAAACATACTATATTTACTATTACTGAAGAAGCTCATCAACAACTAATTTCAAATCAATTTATTAAAGGTGAAGAAGCTGAAACTAAAATAAATCTTATTTTCCAAAACGTTGAAGTTTTTAAAGCTATTGTAACGCATTTATTAAAAGATAATATTTTATTCTTTAAAATTACAGAAAAAGAAATATTTAAAGTAAGTACAGCTCATGTTTATTGCAATCCTGATAATGGTTCTTATGAACTTTCGTTTATTTATATTTATACTTCTATTGCTGATGCTGATAATGTTTCTATAATTACAAAAAGAATTTTTATTGCTATTAATTCAACAAAATCAAACTTTTTTATAGTTCAAGATTTAGTTCAGTCTGATAATATTAATGCTCTTACTAAGAAAACTAAATCTGAATATGACTCTATCAATCCTAAGAACGATAATACAATGTATGCTGTAACTGAATAAAAATTCAAAGGTATGGATAGTAATTTAAAAGTTGGTTCTAATAATGCAGGATTGTTTATTGGTAATACTGAGATATTAAGGGGGGGGTAACAGTTAATTATGAAGATGGTTTCTTTAATGACCCTGGTTCTGCGTGTATTATAGTTAATAATTCGCAAGAAACTAAATCTTTTAATATAGATAATAATACAGTTAATGTTGCTTCAAATAGTATTTCCTTTTTATATAGTTATTCCAATTGGAAAATATCTACTAATACAGATATTATATATGATTTTCGTTTTGGCGATGCCGATAATGGAGAAGCTAATGATACTATTACAGCAAAGGCAAATGATGTATTATTTAATTTTACTGGTTATGGTTCTTATTTAGTTTTAGTAATAAAAGAATAAATATAATTGATATGGATAAAGATACGAAAGATATTAACGGGGGGGTAAGAGTAGGTATAAGTAATACGAGTATTCGTATTGGAAATCAACTTATTGCTGGCAAAGAATTTGATTGGAGTAAATTATATGATGCTTTAACCTATTTAGCACCTACTGATACTATACGTGGTACGAGAATGTTAATAATAGCCAATCTTAGTTCACATAATATTAGTCTATATAGAAGTGGACGGTTAACTACTGTTGAAAGTGGTAAAATAGATTGGTATTCTAATGGTGTAGGTAGTAATATTGATTTTGATATACAAAATGAAAGCAACGACCCTGTTAGATATTTAGAAATCTATAAATGTAGACTTGTAGGTAGTAGTGATTCGCAAATGGAAATTAATGAAAATATATGTCAACCTGGAAGTGCTATTCAAAGTTTTATTGCTGGCGATTTTGATGATTTAGATTATATAGTTTTTATTTTTAATCATAATATGTAAAATAATATTATAAATTTATGATTATTAATCTTAGTTCTTATAGTGTATATTTAAATAGGACTTTGGAAATTTGGAAATTGCTGCTGGCGAAATAAATTGTTATATGATTAGTAATGATTGAGCTTTAAAAAGAAAACGTTAGTGATGATTTTACTTGTATAAAAGTTGATTATGGTTTTGATTCATCGGGTCATAGTATTCTTATACAAGATAAAAGTAATTATAGCAATGATAAATTTGATAGAAGTGCTACGATTTCTGATACTCAAGCATTTACTCGTGTTTATTTATTTGTAAATAATAACTATAAAAATTAATATTATGATAATAAAAACAATTGCGTTAATCTTGATTATAATATTATCAAGATTAATATATCTATTAATGTTTAAAATATAATATGAATAAAGAAAATAAAATAGCTACTCTTGCTGTTGATAATGGGGGGGCTACGAATTGGAAATTCTGTTGTAACTAATGTTGGTGTTGGAAATAGTATTGTATTTGCTCTTGATGCTTATCCTTGTGTTAGTAGATATAATCTAAGACAAATTACTAATGAAGAGTTTAAAAATTTAGATTGGACTACTGAAAATATAGCTACTGGATATTTATGGTTATCCAAATATGTAGAAACTTTTAAATATAGAGCTGGGTTTAAACTAAAAGAAACTGATAATGAAACTATTTCTGAATATATAGATGCTCCTATTGATAAACAAATTTCAAGTGGTATTTTATATGATAGTATAATAAATAAAGGAAATTATATATTATTAAGTGGAATGGCTGTTCCTGGGTATATTTTATCATCTGCTTCTATACCATATATGTGGTATGAATATATAATTGACGGAAAAGTTTATAGATTTGAATTATATAAATAACGTTATGCTAAATAAAACATTTTCATTGAAAATAGTTTTGCTGTTTAAAAATAATAAATATATTTGCTAATCAAAATCAAACTATTGATAATGCTAATAAACTTAATAATTAAATTATTAACAGTGGTTATTTATTCGTTTTCGTTTTAGCATAAGTTTTATTAGCTAAAGTAATAGTTTGATTTATTTATTGTCTAACTAAAATTTATAACAATTATGGAACTAAAAAAGTTTTGGAAGTATTTGGCAATAGGAATGATTGTTGCCGTGGTATTTGGTATTACTCTTAATGTTGGTTGGGAAACTGTTTTTATTAATCTTGTTTTAGGCTTCGGTACTGCTATTGGTAAAGGTATGCGCAAAGATTATGAAATGAAATATGCTTTTCTTAATTATACTATTCCAATGTTAATTGCCGGTATTATTACTGCTGTTTGTATATCTTTATCTATTGCTTAATATGAATTATTTAGATACTATTATTAATCAAATTCTTAGTAATTTTGATTTTGCATATATGCTTATTGTTAATGTATTATGTTTTATTCTTATTAAAATTCATGATTATCTTAATGGAGATGGTTGTAAAGTTCCAACATGGAATAAAAGATTATACTTAGTAATAAGCATTGTTGTTATTGGAGCTATTTATCAAGATGCAGGTGAAATCAAAACTACTGTTCTTGTTAATAGTGCTATTCTTGCTCCAGTATTTTGGAGTTGGATTGCTGCTCCGATATTGCATAAATTTGGTATTACATATAAACAGGCAGATGATGCTTTAAAATAGACTGTTTAACATCCCCCGTAGAGGATGAGACAATGATATAAATCTTTCTCATTCCTTTACGGGGGGTCTTAATTTCTGAAACAATGATAATCGTCAAAAACAAAATAATTCCGTTTGGTAGTTATTCTACTATTAACTTATTTGGTATTCTATTTACTAAATCTGATTATCTTAGTCCTACGACTATTAATCATGAACGTATTCATACAAAACAGATGCTCGAACTGCTTATAGTTGGTTATTATCTTTGGTATATTATTGAATATATAATTGTTCGTTTCTGTCATAAAAAACAAAATGATGCTTATCATGATATTAGCTTTGAAGAAGAAGCTCATAATAATGATAATAATCTTCATTATCTCGATAATAGAAAACATTTTGCATGGTGGAAATATGTTCGTTTGCGGTCTGCCGAATAGCAAAACGACACTGTTACACGCACGTAGATGCGGTTTACTTCACGCCCATTCGATTCAGATATACGAAATGATTAATCTATCGAGATAGACACAAAATGGCTTGACGAGCCTTAAAATGCGTCACAGTAAATCACAATTAATAACGCTCTAATTAATGATATTATGGACAATATTAAAATTTCTAAGTTCGTTGATGGACTTAACCTTGATAAAAATAGAAAGAAGTTGCTGATAACATTTATCGAAGAACTAATTAAAGAAAGTACGGAATCTGATTATAAACTTCCTTTAGCTTCTGCTAATACTCGCGGTGGCATTAAAAGTGGTTATCAACAAAATGGTAAAAATTATCCTGTTCAAATTAATGCTCAAGAACAAGCTTATGTTTCTGTTCCCTGGACTGATAATAATACCACTTATGCTGCTGCAACTGCTTCTGTTTTAGGTTTAGTTAAGAAAGGTGCTGCTGTTGCTCCTGCTGCTACTGGAGCTGATGCTGCTGCATTAGTTACTAAAATAAATGAACTTTTGACAAGTCTTAAAAACGCTGGTATAATCGCTTAAATCAATAATGATTATGAAAAAGATAATTGAAATACTGCAAGCTATATACGAAGAATTAAAGTTGCAAACTAAAATATTAAGAGGAGAAGAAGATGTATGATAGTTGGTAATCCTATTATTATGATTCTTAAAGCTATACTTAATTGGTTTCGTCTTAGACGCGATTATATAGCTAATGCTGTTGATAAAATTCCTCCGGAAATTAAAGATGCTCTTGTCGCTTGGTATAGTCCTGTTAAACAAAAGTTGAGTAATTACGATGTTATTGAAAGTTATATTATTGATTTTACTACGTTTAATAATAGAGACGATGCTACTATAAATAACAATAAATTTGTTTTTACTGGTAATGTTGTAGTTGGTATTAATTACGAACGTATTCAAGTTGAAAAATATAATTCATATAAAATACTTATTAAAGGACTTACAGGTAGTATTTATTATTATTATCGTAATGCTGATGGTGTAGAAAACTATATTATATTTAATAAAGATGGTGTTTATGATATACCTGTTTCTTATAAGCAAGGAACTGAAGGTATTATTATGGGTTATACGTGTAATTCTACTACTGAATGTACTGTTACTCAACTTCCTACTTCTATTCTAAAAGACTTTAGCGGTAATAAACACAATGCTTATCTTTATGGTTTCAAAGGTAAACTGAATAGTGGTGTTGGTATTTATGCTCAAGATTTTAAGAATTGGAATTATGGTTCAGCTATTAATAGCGATATAAGTACAAAATCTTATAACAAATTTCATATAGTTAAAAAGAAAGCTGATAATTAGTTTGGTTTTACTATTGGCGTTCCAAAAAATAATTATTATAATCAAACTTATAAACTTAAATTTAGTATTAATAAGAAAATAGATGATATTAAATTTAGTGTAGTTAGTACTGATGGTAATTTACAATCTACACAAGTTTATTCGGTTAATATTAATGATGGTAGTGTAATCGACATTCCTATTATTAGTGAAGAGATTTTTAATAATAAAGAAGAATCTAATATTTATTATGATTTCGGAACATATAAGGATATTGAAATTGATGTTGAATTGATAGCTGATTACCCTAATCAACTTTGTTATGATGGTAAATCTTATGCAGTTGCTTATGGGCTTCCTATTCTAACTGATTATACAATTATTGCTGATAGAACTTGGTTTGTAGATAAACAAAAACGTGTTTTTATTAGTAAGGCAACCGGTCAAAATGGTGCGTTTATATTTGAATATAAAACTTCGGCAAATAATAAAACTTATTCTTATTATCAGCAAAATGATATAGTAATAGACAACAATAATAAAGTTGTTTATCAAACTAAAAATAGTTATAATGGAACCCCTATACAAGCTGGTAATAAACAAGATACTGATGTTTTATATATAGGAAATATTAGAGTTCCAGATAGTAGAAGTTTTATTGGTTGTCATGGAGATATTTTGTTATTTAATCGTACTCTTACTGACGATGAATTATCTGTTATAAAAGAAGTTGTTTTTGGTATTAGTAATATTAAGAATGCACTTTTGACTGTTGATAAGAAATATATTAAACTTAATGATAACAATTATATTAAACTTAATAAATAAAGTTATGGAAGGAATATTAATATCTGAATTAAAAGAAAAAAAAAATAATTGACGGAAGTGAAACAATACCTGTTGAAAGCAAAAATCAAAATTATAATATTAATGTTAATAATCTAAAGAATTTTATTAATGATATAGAAATCACAGATTACAATTTATTGTTTGACACTTACGAAAATAAAGTTTGGCAAAATGGTGTAATTGTACATGATAATTTACTACAAAGAAATTGTACATCTATTGTTCCTCTTGATAGAAATAATAATATTTATACAAATACAAGTGGAAATGCTGACGTTATTTTCTTTGATAAAGACGGTAAATACATTTCTACCCTTAATTTTTATAATACCAATCCGGTTCTTAAAGAAAATTTTCCTGAAAATGCTGAATTAGTTGCATTTACATATTATAGAGATAGTATAATGACTGATAAATTCTTTGCTTCTGCTAAGAATAATTATAATTTAAAACTATGCCAGTCTACTATTCTTAAAAAGAGAGGAACTCGACCTGTTGTCAATATTAATCTTAATGATAGCGAGGAAGAGATTTTTCTTAAATTAGCTTCTGCTTATATTACTCAGGATTGTGATGTTTATTTTGAAACTGGAGAATATCGTTTTAATAAAATATTTGAATTAATGAATACTAAATATGATTTTAGAACTGCTATCGAATTACCTATTGGTGGTAATTGTAGATATTTCTTTAATCATTCTACTCTTATTTCTGAATGTGATAGTGCTTCTGAAATAGTATATAGTAACCAATCTTTATTCGGGACTCAAAGAATTGGTTTTAATTCTAACTACGAGTTACATGATGGACATCTTATTCAATACGATAATATTTATGCTATTCACGATGAAGGTTCAAGTGCAAATTGTTATTATAAACATGTATATGATAACCTTATTGTAGAATATAAAAAAGGAAAACATGTTCAATATTTGTCCAAACCTTTAGGTTGCGGTAGTAATTTTAATGCTGATATAATTATTCAGAATTGTATTTTTAAAACAGATAATCAAGAAGTAGCTGACGTTAGTTGGCATTTTAATGGTAATGCCGATTATAAATTTACTATTATAAATAATTATTTTAGCCATCACTTTTCTTTAGATTCTAATATTACTTTTGGAGAAATATTATTCATAAATAATAGTTATAAAAATAATAACGTATTTGCTAATGCTAATGTTATACAATTTAATAATATAAAAAGACAATAATTATGATAAACAAAAATGATTTTATAGGTATATTTATATATGCTTTTGCAACTGTATTTCTCGGATACAAGTTTGCGTTCTTGATATTGTTCATAAAAGAAAACAGTGATAGATGTTGTTATTATAACGGTAAATGGAATATTAAAGATTTAATTCTTTATTCTGTTTGTATTATAATTGGAGCACTTCTTGTTCATTATCTTAGTTAGACTTGCCGCTTATTTCTCTATCGTTAATTCGGTAGTAGAAATAAGCGGTTTCTTTTTGTCTTGTTTGAAATATCCAAAAACTTTATTCTCATAGTCTTTGTTTATATAGTTGTAATTGCAATTACAGAGATATAAATTTTATTATTAATCTTATTAAACTTAACTATTATGATGTTAGTTGATAAAGAAACTGGAAAAGGTTATGTTGAAATGGAAAAGGTTCATCATGACAAAAAGGAATATGCTTCTAAAGGTGTTGCAGGTACTGCTCTTGGACTTGGTATTGCCGGTACTGCTTTGGCATTGTTTAATAACGGTTTTGGTGGCAATTTGTTTGGTTGTCGTGGCGCCGCTGCTGATGGTGCAGTAGCTGCTGCAAGTATTGCTAACGAACGTTATCTTGAACGTAAACAATGTGCCGACCATGTACAATTTGTTAATGATATGTGGCGTACAAGCTATAATCAGCAAAATCAACGTTTTGAAGATAGACAAACCATCAATCAAGAAATGTTTGGAATTTATTCAGCAATGAGAAATGGTTTTGATATTATTAACGCTACTGCTAATAAGAACGCTTTTGATTTGTATAAGTATTCTCGCGATAATAAAGATGAACTTGCTGGTCAGATAGGTGAACTTAAAACTGAAGTTGCTGTTCTTAAAGCTACTCGTCCTTATCAAGATGCTTTGATTCAGTGCGATATTCGTCGTGTTGCTGAACATGCTGATTTTAATTTATGGCGTAGAACTTGTCGTATGATTAGCGGAGAAGTTGTTCTTCCTAATACTCCTACTGTTACAGGTTATGCAAGTTATAATCCTTGTGATTGTCATAATAATTCTACACAAACTCCTGCTGCATAAATTATAATCAAAGAGTAGGGAGAAATAATCTTCCTACTCTTATTCATTTTTAAAATTCTTATATTATGAATTATCCTCAATATCAAGTTAATCTTGGATATGACCCATTACTTGCTGGTGTTAATTCTCCAGTAGATTATGTTGCTCAACTTGATAATCAAATACAACAATTAAACATTGCTAAGAATCAAATTCAATCTCAATTAAATAATCCTGCTCAAACAAATCAGCAACAATTTACTGAACAAAAAATTAATCTTTGGGACGAAATAGATAAAGAAGTTAGTAGTTTAAATAACGACCAGCAATCTATTCTTGCTAAAGATGAAGTTTATAATAAACTTTCTGGAGAACTTCAAATGCTAATACAAGAAGAACTAATTAATTCTGTTAAAGATAAAGTAGCTAATTCTCCTCGTGGCAAAGAACTTCTTGAAAAACAACTTAATAATATTCGTACTAAGAAAGATAGTATTATCGAAGAAGCCAATAGAGAATTAGAGCTATTTAAGAAGTTTCAAATTGCTGCTCAAGCTAATCCTAAACTTACTTATGTCGAATTTTGTAAAACTATTAATAACGAATAATTATGGTAGAAAGAAAAGTTATAATTGATAAACTTAATGAATTAGTTGATAGTAAAATTACTATTATTGCTGATACTAATCCATTTTTGAAAATATTTAAACCTTTTATTGATAAAGCTGCTAATAATTACATTTGTAAAATTAATAAATTTCTTCAAATGATTGAAGAAGAAAATGGTCTAATAGATATTGAAACTCTTCTTGGAAAATCTATTGATAATCTTATTGTTTCTCCAGTACAAGAATATCCAGATATGTTTAAGGGTGTTACTATTGGCAATGGTAAAATTAGAATTGGTCTTCCAGGAATTAATAAAGATATAGTTTTAGATGCTAATGATATTGAAACGTTTAAACAAAGTCTCGTTAAATAGTGTATTTCTCGATTTAATTCTTAAAATAAGTGGCGGTAATCTGTTTGTGAAAATAGGTTATCGCCATTGTTTTTATAATGGTCGTATTGATAATATAATATATTTGTCTTATTACTAATATTAATACTATTATTCCTATGGCTACACTAAACCAATTAATCAGTGAAATTGCTCATGCTGCCGGTTCTCCGAATACATTAGCTGTTCGTAGAAACATTCGTCAAGCGATTATTCATACTCGTAATGAGTTAGTTCGTAGAAGTTATGAAGCTCATGGCTATATTGATAACGGTCTTGAACAACGTTTTAGACTTGAACTTGTTGATGTTCCTGATGGCGATTTATATAAATCAGAGGGATTGAATCTTCCTTTTGTTAAGAGAACTAAGCATAAAGTTCCTCGTCCTGTACGTCTTATTAATAATACTCCTTTTCAATCTGTTTCTACTGTTGGAACTTATACTCTTTCAGTTCCTTTTGTTCGTGAACATGCTGTTCAATTTTATAATCATTTAATTGGTCTTTGTCGTGTTCTTCGTTATGATTATATAAATGATTATATTTATATATTTACTAATTCTGATGCAATACAAGCTAATATTAATTTTATTGTTATCAAATCTCCTTTTGAATATCCTCATTTAATTAAAACTGAAACTGTTGAATCTGCCGGAAGTTTTTCTGATACAGATTATGATGATAGCGAAGAATTAGATGATAATGAATTTCTTCTTCCGGAAGATATGATTGGTAATATTAAGGATATTATATTTAAACGTAATCTACTTAATGTTGCTCGTGAGACAAACGAAACTCCTGTTGAAAATCTTGTTCGATAAGTTATGGTTGCTGATATAGATATTAAACATTATTACGCTAAGTTTATAGAACAATCTAAATCTGATTATGAAGATAGTAAAAAAGAATATGATGATTTAGTTGTTGTTAAAGGAAAACTTTATAGAAATCTTAATGATAAACTTGATATTATTAATAATTTCTTTGAATTAGAATTATCTTCTCTTGATAACGATGAAGAAATATTAGTCGTTGATTATGATGCTATTCGTAATAAAGTTAAAACTTCTGGTTTTATTCAATCTGATTCTTCTCATAAAGTTACTGTTCTTAATTTTATTCGTTATGTTCAAACTACCAAACTAATATATGGTAAAAAGAAACAACTTGAAGTTGCTAAAATTCGTAAGATGATTAGTATTACCGATTATAAAAAACTTGTTTATAATTTTTATAATTATGGTGTTGCTAAATGTATTCTTGAAGGAAATGGATATAAATTTGCTGGCGGTTTAGGAACTATTGTTTGTAATCGTTGGAAAGTTCTTTCCGATAAGAAAGTTATTGATTTTCATGCTACTAACAGAAAGAAAAAAGAAATTATTGCTGCTGGTCTAAAACCTTATGATAAAGAAGAAGCTGAAATATATAAACTTCGTGGAATGAAATATGACGGAGTTGATTATAAAGTTTATAAAAGTAATGATTATTATTATAAATTTAAACTTATAGATAATAATCGTTATCATTCTGTTAATGTTAAGTTTATTCGTAAGGATAGATTTCCTAAAGATTTTAGTGGTAAAAGCCATGAAGAAATAGCTAAAGCTTGTAATTCTGTTGATGATATTTATAAACTTAAAGCTGATATTAGATGTAAACTTATGATACTTCTTCATTATGAACCTATGTCTTATCTTAATTTTGTAAGAAATGCAGAACAAAATGAACATAACGTTGGAGCACATAATAGCAAAAATCGACAACGATTTCAATCCTGATAATAGCGATTGGATTGCTCGTGTTCCTGCATGGTGTGTTGATGCTATGTCTCAACTTAAAGTTCTTAGAACTGAATATAAAACTCGAAAGCTAAACGTAGAAAATCGTATAGCTCACAGCCCTTGTCCTATTACTAATAGCAAGGGTTTTGCTGTTTATGACCGTAATGGTTGTGAGATTAAAAGTCTTGCTTATAATAAGAAATATGCTCAATGTTGTAGTTCCTCTACGGGGGGTCGGGACGATATGGACAACGAAATGTTAAGTCCGTCTGATACCATTTATCTTACTAATACAGGTGCTGATAGAACTCATTATCAAGCTATTGCTGAACATGTCAATACAGACGACTTTAATAAACGGCATACTGTTGCCAACCAATTCATATCCCCCGTAGAGGATAGAAGAAATTATATCATTGTTGATAATAATACTATTGAATTAAATTTTGATACTGATTTTATTACTATTCGTAATCTTGAAATAGCTACTGAATATAGCGATTATTTTAACGGAGAAATACCAGTAGTTCCTAATAACGGGCTTCTTATTGAAGCACTTGCTTATTACTGTATGTATAAAATGCTTACTCGTGGTATGAAGCATCCTGTATTTAATCTTGCTGCTTCTCAATATGGAACTAATCCTTATTATATGTGGATGCAATTAAAAGATAAAGCTAAAGCTTCTGTTATTGCCGACAATCAAGGAGTGAATGGTTATGATGGAGATGCTTGGCGTGCTTATTTTTATAATTATACATTTCCTAAATGATTAAATTATGCAATTAAGTCAAATATTAAACTTTGATACTCCTTATGAACATCTTAAGGATGGTGACTTAGTTCATGCTGGAAATGTAATGATTGATAAAGATACTCAAACTATTCAGAATGAACCTGGTCTTAAAGATTTTTACATTCATGGTGTTGATGCAAATATAGTTGGACACATTGAATGTAATCAAGAATTTGTTTTATTCTTTGATAATAGTCAAATTTATCGTGTTAATGTTGATGGTAGTAATCCTAAACTTGTTGATATTCGTTGGCATTGGTGCGGCGGACAAGTGTTTGGAACTTATACTTATAATGTTAATAATGAACTTATAGTTTGTATTAGTGAACAAAATCCTACTGAAGATTGTCCTCTTAAAAGCATTAATCTTGATAAAGATAAAGATTTAAATCCTTATATAACTGATGGTAATGATGAACTTTATACAGAATTAGCTACTGCTCCGATTAGTAATTTCGGCGATGTTAGTTTTATTAATGGTTCTCGTATTAAGAAAGGAACTTATATCTTTTTTATTCGTTATTGGATTAATGATTATTATAAAACTATATGGTTTCCTATTGGCTATCCTGTACATGTTACTGATATAGCCGCTCTTCAAACTCCTAAAACTGTATTTAGCTATTCCGGAAATTCTACTGTTGGTAGTGGTAGTATTCAAGATTATTATAATGAAGATGATGATTATACTAATACTAATCCTCAAATTCAAGTTCGTATTTATACTGATACTATTAAAGCATATAATAAATATCAATTAGGTGCAATCATTAATGGTAATGCTTCTACCGAAGCTGTTGTATGGAAAGCAAAAAGTATTACCGCTCTTGTTACATTTGATATTGATAATAATTTTGAAACTATTTCTCTCGATGAACTTACTAATGAACCTTTTAATTTTTATAACGTAAAAGCTCTTGATAATTATCGAAACAGAGTTTATTTAGGTAATTATAAAATTGCTAATAAAAATTCTGTTTTTGAAAAACATAAAGATTATCTTAACGAGCAAATGGCGAAAGTTGTTATTAGTGCTGTTGATAGACGAGAGGGTAGTTATCCTACTTCTGCCGAAGCTATAAATTTCTTCAAGCCGAAACCTGGTCGTCGTGGTATTTATACTTTCTTTATTCATTATGTTTATCCGAACGGTACTTATACTGATGGTTATCCAATTAATACTATCAATAACGGCGCTAATGATGTCGGTGGAATTAATCTTAAAGCTGAAAGAATAACTCTTGCTAATGGAGAAAGTCTTTATCGTTATAGTTGTCCTACTAATTTATTATATCTTGGTGGAGTTGTTTTTGAACATCTTCCTATGCTTGAAGGGTTTGTCGGTTATTTCATTAGTTATGAACAACCAAAATATGCTGATGTTGGTAGTGGTTTTATAACTAAAGATGATAAATCTTTATATGATGTTAAAAACGAACAAGTTGGTGGTAGTAATTTTAGATTTAATTATCCAGAGTTTAGCATAATTGGCGGTTCTACTAATGCTAATAAAATATCTGATACTTGTTTGTTTAATTTAGATACAGTTAATGATAATCTAAATGCTATTCTTACATATAATAGTAAAGCTGATGAGAAAATAACTGGTATTGAAAAGACGGAAGTTATTCCTCCGAATAGTTATTCTAATCGTGGTAAAGAGGGTGCTCTTCGTATTAGTACAGCTAATCAAGCTTCTCATACTCGTCAAGGTTTAGTTCTTTCTGATATTTATACTGATGATATTACTGATTTTTATGTTGATGTTGACAAAAATCTTATATCGTTAGGATATATAGAATATGTAAAAGATGTCGTTACTGATGGTAGTGTTAATTATACTTATGGTAGTCTTGAACGTAGAGCAAATAATACTACTGTTTATCCTGTATATGCTTGGAACTATTATTGGAATTTAAGTACAATATATACTTATCATAGTCGTGGTGTTATTTTTAGCGATGTTAATTGGAATCCGTATGATGCTACTGATAATACAGAATTTTTCAAAGAAGGAAATACTGTTGCTAATAAACCTTTATTATATAGTTTTACTTTTGTTCATGAAAGTCATTATTTCCTAATGGGAAAGAAAATGAATATTAGTCCTCGAACATTATATTATAATATTAGTAGTGGCGAAACTAATACACAAGTTGCTAATTTAATAATTGATGCTTCTCGTATAAATGATTTATATGTTCTTGATGCTAATTATTATAATTATTATCGTAGAATTATAGTTAATTATAATAAGAAGAATGATTTATATAAGAAAGAATTTTATGGTAAGACTGTTTATCGAACAGATGTTATTGGCGACGAAAGTATTGCTAATAGTTGGAAACATATTTCTCCTGAAGCTTATAAAATTATTTCTGAAAATAAAGGTGATATAACTAATATAGTTGGTATTGATACTTATCTTCTTGTACATACTGAAAAATCTTTGTTTGCTTTTAATGTTAATAATCAACTTAAAACTGCTGAACAAGATGTTCAGATGTTAATGCCAGATGTATTTGAAGTTGAATATAAAGAAATGTTCTCAAGTAAATATGGTATTGCTGGTTTTCAAGATTTTGTTTCTTATATAGTCGGTGATTTCGGTTATATATTCTATGATAGAAATTCAAAGAAACTATATAACTTTAACGGTAGTAATATCGAAGATATTGATGGAAATATAAGTAAATTTATTCATACTTTTAATGCTGATTATATTTATATGGGATATGATACTGCTAATGCTCGTTTAATGTTTAATTTTATAAAAGAAAATAAATCTCGTATTAAACAAAGTTGTATATTTAGTTATAGTCTTTATAATAATAATTGGATTAGTACTCATAGTTATACTTCTGATTATAAATTTATTACTTTAAAAGATAATTTTTATCTTATTGATAAGGTTCAAGGAATGTATCGTATTCGTGAATTTGATAATGAAAATTATAACGAATATAATGATGATAATCTTAATCCGTTTATGAATAACGAAGTTATTGATGATAAACTTTGCTCGTACGTTGATGTTTATTTTAATAACAATAATAGTTATAATACTATTAAGATATTAAACTTTATTACTTATATTATTAATAAAGAAAAGAATGATAATTTTGATGTTCTTGGTTGTTATATTTATACTAATTGTTGTTATTCAGATTATTGTAATTTGCTTGAAGAAAGAAAAAGTATTGCTGAATATAAGAAACCCTATTTAGAATATGGTCGTTGGAATTATAATTGGTTTAGTAATAAACTTAATAGTTTTGAAGAACAAGAAATTGTTAATCGTATTACAGGAATTATAAACGATAATCTTGAATATAATCAAACTGCTGTTGATGCCAAACTAATTGTTGGTAAATATTGTGTTATTAGATTTGTATTTAGAAATACTAATAAGAAAGTTTTAATTAAAGATATTCAAGCGTATTTTAATAAATAATATATGGAAACTAAATATGTAGATAGAGACAAAGCTTTTTGGGGTGCTGCAATCGGCGCTGTTGGTAGTATTGTTGGTGGTTTGTTTGGTCGTAAGAAAAGAAAGAAACAAGCCGAAGCTCAACGTCAAGCTGAAATGATTAATTATCAGAATCAACAAAATGCTATTAATACTCAATACCAAAATACTCAAAATGCTATTGATGCTCAATATGAACAGAATGTTCTAAATGTTAAAGCTCAAGAAGAACTTAATCGTCAACAAAATGAACTTGCTGCTAAAAAGACTGGCATCGAAAACGCTGCCGGTCTTACGTCGTTATATACAAATGAATCTGAATTGAACAAAGAATTTCGTAATAGATTCATGCGTTGTGGTGGTGGACGAAAAGTTCGTAAATGTGGAGGAAGTAATAAGAAAGCTTGTGGTGGTAGAAAGAAAGCTGCGTTTGGTACATGGACAAATGATACTACTAATGCTCTTATAGGTACTGTTGGAAATGTTGTTGGAAATGCTATTGCCGGAAGCGGCGGTTATACTCCTACTTCTAAATTACTTAATTATAAAACTAATACTTATAAAACTTATAAACCTGCTGAATTAGAAGTCTATGATGATGTTGCTGATAAATTTAATGTTCGTAAAACTGGCGAAAATACTGCCAAATATGCCAATGTTCAAAATAATAATGTTGCTGCTATGAATACTCTTGGTCAAAATCCTACTGCTGCTATTACTGCTGTTTCGCAAATACAGTCGCCTCGATACGCTTGTGGAGGTGGCAAAAAAGTACGTAAACGCAAACGCTAATGCTATTTGCTTGCCCGTCATGGCATTTTCATATCTGAAATGATTAATCTATCACGATTTGAATTGCATGCCGTGACGAGCCTTAAAATCACTAAATAAAAATTATTGACATGTCAAAAAATAAAGCTAAAGATGGTATTGTAGTTAATGCTGGTAATGGTAATTATATTCCTAATATTGTTCGTGGAGGAGCTGCTATTCCTATTGGTAAGAAAAACTTCTATTATATGCAAGGTAGAAAACATGAACAAGGTGGTATTGATGTTGGTCGTAATGCTAAAACCGGTCTTGAAGTTGAGGGAGAAGAAGTTATGCAAGTTACTCCTAATGAAGTAAGAGTCTACTCTTCTGTTCCTTTTCTACGGGGGGTCTCACCTGCTGAATTAGTCTTAAATGGTGCTGATGCAAATAAAGTTTTTGCTGCTCAAGAAAAATATAAAAATAATAATAGAATTAATGATGATGGAACTAAATACAAATATGGAGGCATTAATAATAAGCAATATTATGCTAATAATGATAGTGTTTCTTTTAGAAATAATAATAAAAATAATAAAACGAAAAACCAAAAATTGTATAATAAAAATAATAATATTGCTTTTAAGTATTTGGCAAATAATGATAACATTAAATATAATGATAACGACAATATTAATATTACAAATAAAAGTAAAATGGGAAAACTTGTTTCTATAAACGGTAACGTTAAAAACGGTCTGATACATACTCCTAATCAAGATGTTCTTGCTTATAATAAAGAAAGAAAACCTCGATTTAATGGACGTTATTCTAAGCCTGGATTGCATAATCTTGAACTTCTTGTTGCTGATTTACTATTACCAAAAGGTAAAGTTAATATTGAACCTGATGTTCCTAAACGTTTGGGTTGGATTGAAGCTCATAATAGATTAGTTGGTGCTGATATATCTCAAAAACCTTTAGATGCTAAAAAAGATAATACTAATGTTGTTCATACTATTTCTGAAACAGAAAGACGTACTCGTAAATTTGTTTGTGGTGGACGTTCTAAAGCTAAAGTTGGTAAAGGATTTAGAATTAATAATGATAAATATAATATTGGTGATACAATAACTTATAAAGATAAACAATATATTGTTACTGATAGAAATGAAGCAAAACCTATTGATAAAAATGTAAATAGTTATGTAGATGGAATTACAGGTGCTGCTCGTAGAGTTCCTACTTCTCCTCAATTAACTCGTAATATAACTAACGGTTTAGTAAATAATGCTCCTACTTATAAGAAAAACGGAGAAACTCATTATTTCGTTGAAGCTCCAAAAGTAGATTATGATAGTGGTACAAGTCTTGCTGATTTACAAAATCTTCTTAATCTGACCCCCCGTAAGGGAAGTAATCAATCAAGCTCATCCTCTACAGGGGGTGTTAATAATAGAACTTCTAAATCTGCTAAACCTACTATTCAAAGAGTTAATAAATTAGCTCCTGCAACTAATGCTGAAATGGCTGGTATTAGAAGAGGTCTTGAACCATTACTACAAAATACTATTGTAGATAAACTTAATAAAAGTGTTGATAACGATTTGAATGTTATGCCTGTTCAAGATGATGTTGCTAAAACTCGCAATATGGATAATATTCTTTTAGGAGTTAATCTCGGTAGTTCTGTTTTAGATGCTGTAATGGGAAACATTTATGCTAATCAAATGCATGGATATACTGCTCCAAATATTACTGCTCCTACTATTAAGAATCCTGGAGAAATTAAACTTAATGAGGAAGATTTAAAAGATATTCCTGCTCCTATTCTTATGGCTGCTGCTAAATTAAAAACTCGTTATAACGCTAATCCTCAGCTTAGTAAAATTGAAGATGATACTCGTCGTATAATGGGCGAGATTGGTCGTAATACTTCTAATAGTCGTGTTGCTCTTGCTCGTAAACAACGTGCTGCTTTACAAGGACAGCAAGCTAAGAATGAAGTTTATGGACGTAAAGAAAATATTGAAACTGAATTGATTAATAAAGATAAACTTAATCAACAAGAAGTTACTGCTCGTAATCTTGCTCGTTATGACCAGTATAATCAAGCTCTTGCTGCTCAACGTGCTAATCGTGCAAGACTTAGACTTGCTGCTGATACTGCTAATATTCAAAATAAACTTGCTGTTAGTACAGCCAATGCTCAACTTAAATCTCAAGCTGATAGATTTAATACCGCTAATAAAATTAATCAACTTGTACATCAGGCTGGTATTGATGCTGCTAAAGCTGAAGCACGTTCAAGTATATTTAGCGGTATGTTAGGTAATATTGGTAGTGCTCTTAATACATGGAACAGAAATAAACGTCAAGCTAAACTTGATGAAGAAACCCTTAGAGTTCTTGGTTTACGTGCTCCTAATGCAAATAAACTTGTTCTTAGTACTCTTGGTTATTAATTTTAAAATAATATAGATATGCCTTTTGGTAGTTTTAAATCAATAGATTATAATTATGTTCCTAAACATAATTTGGAAGTTATAGGTCAAACTTATGACTATCTTCAACAAAGACATGATGCTGCTGTTGCTCAAGAAAGTGCTTTAAAGAAACAAATTGGTGAACTTGAACTTAACGCTCAAGAAGATGAATTTAAACAAATGCTTGTTAATAGTATTGAAAGTAAAATTCAAGATGCTGTTGTAGGTGATTTTAAAGGTTATGCTCTCGATGAAATAATTGCTGAAGCCGGTAATCTTGCTTCTGACCCACGTGTTATTGGTCGTCTTCGTGCTCAACAACAATATAAAGCTTATCAAGATAATCTTAATGCTCGTACTGATTTATCAGAAGATTATAAAAATTATTATCGTCAAATTAATACTTATCATTATGAAGATAAGTTAGATGCTGCCGGAAATGTAATTGGTGGTAATGAATGGAAACCTGAAAAACAAGAAGTTAGTGAAGTTCCTACTTCTGTTATTTATAATGAAGCTTTGAAAATTGCTCAAGCTGATGCCGGTGGAGGAGAAAGTTATAGTTTTCTTGATGCTAATGGAAAACCTACAAGCGATTATACTAAATCTGCTACCGGAGAAATGTTTATGAAAAGTGGTAATAAGTGGGAAAGACTTAGTGAAGATAAACTTCAACATGCTCTCGATGCTGCTATTGAGGGAACTCCTGGTGCTAAAGCAAGTCTTCAACAGGATTATGATATTGCTCTTTGGAAAGATAAAACTCAATCTAAGAATAATGATGTTCGTGATAATAACGGCAATCTTATGAATTATGATGAGTTTATTAATCGTCGTTTTAATAATTTTAAGAAAGCTGCTGCTTATAACAGAAGTTATAGCACGTCTGAATTTGGTGAGGCTTTAGCTTCTGCTAAGAAAATTGCTGCTGCAAGTGGCGGTGTTGCTAATGATAATAATTTTGCCAATGTTATAGTAGATGGTGCTCCTCTTGTTGCTAAAAATGAAAGTGCGATAGAAGCTCGTGCTAATATTCAAAATAGTAAATCTACTATCGCAGATATATTTTCTCGTAATGGTATTCAAAGGGATATTAATTCTATGGATACTGCTGCTCTTCGTCAACAAGTTAATTCATTACCTAATAGTCCTGAAAAACTTGAAGTTCTTAATGCTATAAAAACTATTGAAGATAACACAGAATTTATGAATAAGATTCTCGGAGTTAATGCTGGTACAGAAGCTGGTAATGCTTTTGAAACTTATACTGCTCTTAGTTCCGGAACCGATATTCCTGATAATCAATTTAGAAGTGGCGTTAATCAATACATGGATGCCATATTCGATGAGAATACTTATGCTGTTAGACAATATCTTAACGATGACGAATATACTACTCTTGTTAAAAATTTAGGTGGCGATAATGCTCTTAAATCTTTAGGTATTAGAATTGGTAGAGAAAATGGAATGCAATATGTTGAACTTCCTCGTCAAGCTAAAAATAATACATTTAATTTCTCTAAAGCTGTAAGAGATGCTCGTAATCAAAATACAAATCTATTTAAAGAAATGATACAAATGCCAGGACGTGCTCTTCGCGGTCTTGGTTTTATTGATTATGATAAGACTAAAACAGTACCTAACGCTGTTAAAATTGGTAAGAATGGAGAAAAAATTCTCGATGTTACTCCTACTGAATTATCTGCTCAAGGAACTGATTATGGTAGCAATACAAGTTTAGGTGGTATTATGAATAATTTTGCTAATTTTGGTGATGATTTAAATCGTAATGCAGAAGCTATTATTCAGCAAGACGTAATAATGCCGACTGAAATTATTGCTAATGTTAGTCCTACTCATGCACAAGCTGAATATAATCTTAAACATGGTATTGGTAAACCGGAAGATAATAAACGTATTATGGATGTTGAAGAAGAGAGATTTAAACAGGCTCTTGGTAACATAGATTTTACTCAAACTCCTAATACTTATATTTATGATGATGAAACTTCTACTTATCGAGAAATGGATACAGAAGAAGAAATGAAATATACCAATATAATTGCTAATGCTAAAGAAAATCTTACTGTCAACGGTATTACTTATTATGCTGATGGAAGTATTCGTTCTGCTGTTACTATTAAAGACCCGAAAAATCCTGAAAAAGCTCCTAAGCGTATTCAGTTTGGACTTAATCCTGTTATGTCTAAAGACTGGCTAAATGATACTAATACTAAAGCTGGTATTCGTTTGTCTAAACTTCGTAGTTATAAGTACGATTACAATATAGGAAATAGTCCTTATACTTCTAATATCGGTAAATATCAAATTGACAGCGATTTGAATCTTATTAATAAAACTAATAATAGAGTTATTCGTCAGCTTACTCCTATCGAAGCTCAAGACTTGATTGAAAAAGATATTCGTCTTGATGAAGCAGCTAATGCTTATGTAACTGGTCAAGTTACTGATATTAAATATTTAGCTGCTATTATTAATAGCGTTGCTGAATCTTACTCTAAGTATTTGTATAATACTACTGATTATAAGCAAAATATTGCTAATGCTATTGGTAATAATTTAACTGAATATAAATAATATGGATGTACTAAAATTTTTGCGAGAGGGAAATAAAGTTCCTAATCCGGAATATAATCCTAAAACTAAAAAGGGGGCTACACAGCCCCCATTCTTCGTTAATACAGACCCTGATGCTGATGCAAAAAATAGACTTCTTAGCGTTATTGCAGAGGGTCGTAGTTATCGTAACGCTCCTATTAATCTTAATCCAGATGAGTATGCTCCATATAATGTCTTTGTAAATAATATTGATACTCAAGAAGAACTTGATAAAGAACGTGCTGCTAATCAAAGCGAATTTATGCAGGCAATAAATAGTGGCGGTCGTACTCTTAATCAATTGACTGTTGGTACTGTTTTAGGGGCTGCCGATTTAGCATCTGTAATTGTCGATGCTATGGATAAAGATGGTTTTAATTATGAAAGACCGCAAGTTGTTCAAGCTATATCTGATTTTAAAGATGCTATTGATAAACGGATGCCTATTTATAGAGAAAATCCTAATGCTGCTTTTGATGTTACTGATGTTGCATGGTGGGGAGAAATGATTCCATCTATTGTTACAAGCGTTAGTTTAGCTGTTTCTGGTTATGGAGTTTCTAAAGCTGCTTCTATGTTAGGAAAAATTCCTACTCTTAATAGAATGACAACTAAAGCTGCTAATATTCTTAAACTTACTCAAAAAACTCGTGATATTATTAGCACCGGAGCAAGTATGACTACTAATGGTGCTACAATGAGATTACTTGAAAATTATCAAGAAGCTGTTCAAACTAAAGATGATGCTAAACAATTTGCTAATCAGCAATTATCTTCTATGAATGATGAGCAACGTGCTACTTTTATAAAGAATAATCCTCAATATGCCGATAAGTCTGATGAAGAAATTGCAGAAGATATAGCAATTAATGCTGCTGGAGAAACTTTTGTTACCGATTGGCTTAATTTAGGTTTTGATATTGCCCAATTATATGGATTAAGAAATCTTGTTAAATCTTCTCTTGTTCTTAGTAAAAGTAGTAAACTTCGTAATCTTAATAATAAAGCTGCAAAACAATTCGGTATGACTGCTGATGAAATTGCTGCTTCTAATGCTGCAAGTTTAACTAAACTTGAAAAAGCTCGTACTTTAGTAAACAATCTTGGTTATGACATTCTTCATGGTGCTCGTAATGAATGGACTGAGGGAGTTGAAGAAGCTATAAACTATATAGCACAAAATAAAGGTATGGAACTTGCTAAACTTGCGTTTGATAAGAATACTGATACTAAAACTTTAGGAGATTATCTTTCTGATGCTCACATGTGGGAAAGCGCTTTTTGGGGTGTTTTAGGTGGTGTTGCTTTTACTGGAGTTGCTGGTAAAGCAGGAGAAATTTATAACCGTAAATTTAATAAAGAATTTGTTGCTGGCGAAAAACAACGTGAACAAGAAATAACTAATCGCGCTCTTCTTGCTCAACAATATCAAGAACAAATGTCTGTAATTAATAACAATAAAAATCCGTTTAATGTAGACAAAAAAGGAGAAGCTACTGAAATTCAAAGTGAATCTGAAAAAGAACTTCTTAAAGATATTGCTCGTAAGAATTATACTTCTGCTTTAGCTATTAATGCTATTAATACAGGTAATATGGATTTTCTTGAAACCTATATTGATAGTGACGAACTTCGTACTGGTTATGCCAAAAAGTTTGGTCTTAGTAATGAAGAAGCTACTAAATTTCAACAACAAGTTAAGAATGATATAAAACAAACTAAAGATTTATATCTTAATTCTGTTAATAAAGCTCTTAAGTTTGGTGCTTCTATGAATGTTGCACAAATAATTGCTAAACAACATATTGATGCCAATAATACAAATGAATACAATAAGCAAATTAATCAATATGCTGAAAATCTTTTCAATGAAAAAGTTGCTTCTAATCAAAATATTAATCCTGAATATTTCGCTGCTGTTGAAAATTTAGCTTATGTTAATAAACTTACTACTCTTCGTAATCATAAATCTTTGCTTCAAGCTTCTGAACAGAATGATGATACTCGAAATATGATTGAGCAAATAGATAATGAAATTGCTTATCTTGAAAATAACGCTCCTGCTGGATATGATTTTAATGATAAAGAAAATGAAGCTAAAGCTAAAGAATTTAGAGAAAAATATTCAGAAGAATATAATATTGCTTATAATAAATATAGAACTAATCTTAATACTAAGTTAGATAGAGCAAATGCTCGTGATACCGATGCTGATTTTAAAAAGCAAGTTAATCATTATATGAATGTTTTTAATGAATCTCGTAGAAAGATTATCAACAACGCTCTTGAAGAATATGGTCAACTTTATGATAAATATGGTGATAATATTAATGACGAAAACGCTATTGAAGATGCAGATAAAAAGAAACTTGATACTTTGAAAAAAGTATTTGTTGCTTCTGATATTAGTGATTCGAGAATTAATAATTTTATTAATAATAAAAAGAAAAAGAAAGAAGCTGCTGACGAATATAGAGAAACTGCTGATGATGTAGTAGAAGAAAATATTGGAGAAGAAACTGATGCTGATGCTGCTGTTGATAACACCTCTAAAGAAGAAGAAAAGGGTAAGACTGAACCAAACCAATCCTCTACGGGGGGTCTGAAAGAAGCGATTAATGAAGCAGCTGGAACTACTGAATCTACTGAAACTACTGCTGCTACTGAACAACCGCCTGCTGGTCAAACTACTGCTGAATCTGCCGAAACAGAAGTTCCTGTCGATAATGAAAATGGACAAGGAACACCCCCCGTAGAGGATAAAACTGATGAGCCTGCTACTGCTCAAAAAGTTTGGGATGATTTTGCTGTTAATGATTTTGCTCTTGAATGGATTGGAGTTAATATTCCAAATATTCTTACCGAAAATGCTGAAACTATAATGGCATATTATGATAAATATATTCATGATGCTATTACAAATGGTATTGATAAAGAAACTGCTGATGTAGTTTGGTACAGTATTATGAATGGACTTTATGGAGATGAACTTTCTTATGATAATCAAGGAACTCGAAATAGTGCTATTGACGATAACGATAAAACTATGTTGCGTGCAGCGATGCTTGCGATAATGAATCGTAGAATTGGTAATCATGGTAATATAGAAAATGTTATTAAACGTTTTGTTGAAACTGCTAATGAAAATGGTATTACTTATGGAGTTGATATTGACGGTAAGATTTATTTTAATATAGAAGATTTAGTTTCTTATATTTATGATATGTCAAAAGTTGATGTTATTGCTCAATATTTATTTGACGAAATAACTAATTATATTGTTAGCGACGATAATACTAAATATGTTGCCACTGATGATGAATCAATGTCAAGACTTAATCGTGAAGCTAAAGCTAATCGTATTAAACGTCACGCTGAAATTCGTGCTAATTGGTTAGTAACTAATCCGTTCAATAACATTAATGTTGACGGTATTGATACTAATGAAGAACAATATGTAAATATTACTCAACTTCAACCTGGCGAAGAACTTATTGGTAAAGCAAGTAATGGTCGTATTTATATAGGTCGTAAGAATGGAGCAACTATTGGTTATATGGGTATTCCTCGTTATGATGAAAATACAGGAATGCTTAGTCATGTAAATCGTGGTTGGAAATACGATATTATTGTTGATAGTAATGCTGGTGTTCAATGTAAGTTTAAAGATTATGTTTTAGATGTTATTAATAATAAGAAAGATATTGTTGCTAAATCCGTAAAACTTAATCAGCTTATATATCAACTTAATAGTAGAGGCGAAGATGTTAGAAATAACGAAGAAGTTAAACGTCTTGTAAAAGAAATACTTCCACTTATTGATAGCAAAGAACTTGCTATTTATAATGAAAAAGACGATGATGCTGTATTCGATTTAGTAAAACATTTTACTGATATTGTTGGTGTTGCTATTATGCACCCTGATGATATTACAGGAAATGTAAATAATTGGTTTGATAAAATCGCTGGCAGTTTTGTTCAAACTTACGAATTTGCTCGTAATAAAACAAAAGGAACTTTCAGAGTTGCTGATGTTAGTAAAGGAAATATAGTTTTGAAAGATATTGCCGATAATGATATTCGTGAAGTATTTGATGATTATAACGAAGATAAAGTTAAACTTGCTACTGTAACAAGTGCTGCTGGTATTCAAATTAATGATGAAAACGATTTACGAATAAATAGAGAATTTGTTAAGAGTAATCTTGTTGGTACTTCTTTCTTTGCTATAATGGATGGACATGGCGGTTATGATATTGCTCAAATAGCTAAGCCTCGTTTTGAACAACTTCAAAATAAAGAAGCCAAAGAAATTCGTGCTGCTCTTCAAAAAGAAGTATTTGATATAGTTCAAGATTGGATTGAAAATAATCCTAAAGTTGATGATGTTATGGAACGTCTTAATCAACTTATGGGTAAGTCTGGAATGTTTGAAGGAATTAAAGCTAATAAGACTGCTAATGGAAATATTATGATTGGTTTTACTACTCGTAATGATGGTAATACTTCTATTAAAAATAATAATATATTTCATGGACTAATAATCTTGAATGAAGCTAACGGAACTCGTGGTCGTAATGTTAGTTATAACACTGATATAAATCTAATTAGAAATCGAAGTAGTCAAGCTGGCGCTATTGCTCCGTCTTATAAGTATTCGTCAAGAATAGATTTTATTCGTACTAATAGAGAATTTATTAATTGTATTGATAGTCTTTGTGATAACGCTAATATTAATATTCCGTTTGCTTTTGCTAAAGATAAAACGTTTAATACAATTGATAGAAAATATATTAGACGAGAAAATAATAAAACTATTATTGAAATTGGCGGATATAAAAAAGAATATGATAGTTATCAACAATTCCTTGTCGAGAACGGTTTGATTAAAACTAAACTCGATAAAGATAAAAATGGTGCTAACTATACTAAGAATAAATATGTCGGTGTTAATATTCGTTTTGATGTAGATACTCCTGTTACAACTCAAAAACAAACTGTTGATTTAAACAGTAAATTTGATTCTGACGAATTAGTTAGTCGTCTTAATCAAAATACTACTGTTGCTGATAGTTTTAGAGCCATATTTGCAGGAAATGAAGTTGCGTTAAATAAACTCAATGCTCTTGATAATATTGGCATTATACCTAAATTTATCAATGTTCAATCAAAACTGACTGATGAAGCTGGTAATGAAGTTTATGCTCAATATAATCCTGTTACAAATGAAATAGATATTAATGCTAATCAATTTAATAAACAAAGTTATAGTTGGGCTTTACGTAGAATAGTTCATGAAAATCTTCATCAACAACTTAATAATGTTTATTCTCGTAAAGATGCTCTTGATAAATTAGAAGTAATATATAATGCTTATGAAAAATATGTTCGTGAAAATCATCCTAATGAAGATGCTTATACAAGATTCTTAAATATTCGTGCCGATAAAGTTCTTGCTCTTGAAGAATTTGTCGTTGAAAGTTTAACAAATCCTTTATTAATTAGACAGCTTAATGAAATAAATGCTGATGGTGCTATTCTTAAAAATAAAACTGATAAGTCTTTACTTCGTAAATTACTTGAAGTTATAATGGATATTATTGGTATTAATGTTAATAAAGGAAGTCTTCTTGAACAAGAACTTGATATTCTTAATGATATAGCTGCTAAAGATGATTCTGACACAGCAACAATTAGACCCCCCGTAGAGGATGAGATTGGTCGTGTTGCTTCTCCAGAGCCTCTTGCTAATGATGATTTTACTGATTTTGATAATACTGATTTTACTGATACTGACTTTGAATTTACTGATGATGTATTTAGCGCTGTTAGTGAAGATTATATGGCAGATAATATAAACGACTTCATAAACGGTTTGCCTGCATCACTACAAGCCGATACACGTAAAATGCTTGACGATGGCAGCCTTACAATGTATTGCGAATAGGATTGTTCAGTATAAAACGAAAGTCGCTTAGAACGAAGAAAAACGGCATTGTCGAGTGTGTAAGTATATTTTACTTCATGCTCGGCATTGCTATTAATAACAATAAACATAATAATAGTATGAGTTGTACTGTTAAGATTACAAACAATGATAATCTCGACAATTTGTTAGCCGAAAGAGTTGGTCGAGGTTCTAAAGAATATATTGAACTTGCTTCTGTTTATAACAGTAAGAATTTCAAAAATTATATTGCTAATAACAATGTTGATGCTAACGATGTTAATACTATTTATGATGCTCTTGTTAATATGAGAAATAATACAACAATGAGTATTCGTAATATTATTAATAGAGAACAAACTAAATCTGCTGATGGTTTTAGTTCTTATACTGCTCGTATAGATGCTATTAATTATATTGCTTCAACAGCAAATCTTGTTTATTTCAATGATTTGTTTAGTAATAAACGAAATATTAAAACTGTTCGTCAACTTCAAGCTTCTACGTTTGTTCGTATGCTTCAAACTTATGCTAATGCTATTAAAAAAGCGAATCCTGGTAATACCGAATTAGCATCTGTTGTTGCTCAATATAGCAAAAATAGAAAATATAATGAACTTCTTAATTATCTTCAACAATATAATAAAGATAATGTTGCTTTGCAGAATCTTTATACTGGAGTTAGTTATGTTTTAAATAAAACATTTTTCAATGAAATTGCTAATAATAAAAATGTAGCTCAAATTAATAGTCGTCTTGAAGAAACTCCTGAAGATACTGTTAATGAAGATAGTTTAGATTTTGAAGAAACTGGTGAACTTTCTGCTGATTCTGTTGATGAAACTGATACTTCATTAAATCAATTAACCAATACATTAGGAGTTATTCCTAATTATGAGGGTCATATTGAAGAAATAGTTCGTGTGTTTCTTAATGCTATTCCTAAACTTAAAACCACAAAACGAACTATAACCAAAAATCCTAAAACAGGAAAAGATGTTGTTAATTATGATTATACATTTAACGATAATCTTAATACTGTTGAATTTGAAGATTATTCTGTAATTAGCAATTTATTATTTACTAAAGTTAATAATGATAATTTTGATTCATTTATGAATAGTCTTGAAGAAGTAGCTAATAATATAGCTGGTGCTGAAAGTCTTATTTATATAAAAGATTATCTTACCAATAATAAACAATTTGCTTATAAGTTTAGAATGATTTTTAATCGTCCTATTCCTAATAAGCAAGAAACTGTTATTACAGAAAAAGGTGCTCCAAGAACAGAAATTAGTAATGAAAGTGCTAATCCTGTTAACGTTTTATTCAATAAAATGAGTCTTAGTGCTCGTAATATTAATATTAATAAAGCAGATAAACTTATTGCTCAATTAAATAAACTTTCTAAATCTGCTAAAGATAATCAGTTTCCAACCGCTGTTGAAAAAGATAATTTTGTTAATGAAATATACAAAATAGCTAAAGTTCTTATTCCTGATATAACTCCCGATACTATCAAAAAATATGCTGTTAAAGAAAACAGTAAATCAAATGCTGTTTATAATAATAGTAATCAAATCTATTTAGGTTTTATTAGCGGTTTGGTAAATCTTCTTGATGCTTCTAAAGTTTATAATACTGAAAGAAGTAATTATGAAAGAATGACTCAAGAACAACGTAATGTTTATGATACTCTTAATCCGTCTTTCTTTAGAGCTGTTGATATTCAAGCTATGAAATTATTTGCCGAAAAGATTAATAAATATCTTTATATTCCGGTAAATCTTAATAGTCGTAATTCGGAAGGTAATCTTCAATCAGATGTTCTTAACCGTAATTATATTCTTACATTTAATGAAATACTTAATAGCGAAGAAGCTTGTGCCGCTTATGCTAAAAAGAAATTTGCCGGAACTGGATATAATTATAGTAATATTCTTATCGAAAGAACTGCTGCTAACGGAGATATAATTCCTGGATTGTTTAAAAAGAATGGTAATAATTATACTCTTACTGAATATGGTAAAGAATTAATGAGAGTTAATTATTTTATTGGCAGTAATGACCGTAGAGATTATAGTCCTTATTTATATAAGAAGATGTCTAAAGGAGATTACTTTATGACTAATCTTATTGAATATCTTGCTTCTGAAAATCATAAATATAATATTGGTGGTAAAGAACAAAATATTCGTTTTACTAATATGTTTCTTAGTATTCCATCTGATGCTTCTAATCAATTTAGTTTTAAATATCCTCTTATTAATTTAAAAGGATTATATACCGTTAATGAAGATAAAACTCGTAGTTATAACTCTAATCATCCTTTGTTTACTGCTTTTAGAAATATAATTTATCAAGAAATTCTTGATGCTTATAATACCTATAAGTCTATATTTGTTGAAAGTAGTGGTACTGCTTTTTCATTTAAGAGAAATAATGATGGTGATGTTGAAATCCGTAGTGATTACAACGAAAATAATATGTATGAAAATTATGAAAAGAAAGTTTACAAAGACAAAGATGGAACAGAATACAAAGGTGTATTTCATAAAGATAAAAGAACTGGTAAATATATTCTTCATGGGAATGTGGTTCGTCTTTCTGAATTGGATACTAAGTTTGCTACCCTCGATTTGTATGATAATTTGCTTGGAAATGATAAAGTTATAGATATACTTTATGGTCGTTCTGATACTACTGACGGTACAGGAGTTAGGGTTTCCAATGGTCAATTGATTCTTAATGCTAAACAAAATCAAGCTATCAATAATGCTGTTGAACAATTTATTTCAAGTTATCTTGAACGTGGAGTAGATAATCTTCGTGAACAATTTGACACTTATCTTCATGCTATAAATGAAAATAATCGTCAAGTTCAGCAAGATATTAAATCTAATAGATTTAGTAAAGATGCTCTTACTCTTGCACGTCTTGAAGAATTTATTCTTAATCAATTTATTGCTCAAAAAAGTTTTGACGATTTGTTTAATGGTAAATCTAAATTCTATAAGAATGCTCAAGATATTCTGAAACGTCTTAAAGAAGTTCAAGCATCTGGTAGTCCATTTGGTAATAGTGATATTCGTTATAATGAATTATCCGATAAACCTGAAACTAAAGAAAAATTTACTATTGGCGGTCGTGAATTTGAATTAGGACAGACTTTTAAAGCTGTTACTATTCTTAATACCAATAAAGGTAGTGAAGAAGATGTTATAAACAGAATTAAAGAGCAATTAAAAATTGCTGGTACTAATGAAGAAACTGTTAAGAAATTAATTCGTCCTTATGTTGGTAAGAGTAAAACTAATGATGCTCAATCTTATATTACTCTTGATGAATTTATTCGTAGAATTTATGCTGCTGGTGAATTAGAAAAATATCGTAATATTATTGAAAAGCTTCTTGATGATACTCCGTTAGACCAAATAGATTTTGATACTCTTAATAAGATTCAAGTACAAAAGAATTTTTATTTTGATTTACATTATGATGCTGATAGAAATATCGAAGTTCCTCGTCAAATTAAAAATGCTGAATTTGTTCTTATTCCTAAATTAATTAAAGGAACTGAACTTGAAACAGTTTATAATGCTATGAAATCTGCTGGTATTGATCAGCTCAATACTGTTGAAACTTCTAAAGCTGCTAAGAATAAATTGATGGAATTATGGAATTCCTCTACGGGGGAACTCACCGAAGAGAATATCAATAATTTTATTGCTAATGCTGCGGCTAATACGGAAGTATATAGTTATACTTATTTATATCGTCAACAAGAAGTTCCTTCTCATCTTAAAGATGCTGAAAATAAAATTGGTATTCAAGTTTATAAAAAACTTCTTGATAATATTCCTAATACTGAATTAGGAAGAAAATATAAACAAACTATCTTTAGAAATATGGCTGCTAATATTAATACAAGTTTTAAAGATGTTTGTGCTATATTAAATATTCCTCTCGATAGTAAAGGTAATATTATATTTGACGAGAATGGTAATATTAAAGGGTTAAATTATGAACGTTTAATTAAACTTGCTCGTGAGAATGCTGCTCGTAATGGTGCTGATAAGAATACTCTTGATTTCCTTACTACTGACGAAAACGGTCAACCAAGATTTCCAATGTATATGAATAGCATTAGTAGTAAAATTGAGAATCTTGTTAACGGTGTTCTTAATCGTAGTATTACAAGACAGAAAATGCCTGGTTGGCATGCTGCTCAAGTTTCTGATTTTGGTTTTCAAGTTGATAAACATACCAAAAAAGATAGTCGTCTTGCTTATCGTAAAGTTGGTAAATTTGATAATCAAGATATTTATTATGCTGAAATTCGTTTACCACGTTGGAATAAGATTCTTAAAGATGTTCCTCTTGAAGAACTTAATAACAATATAGATAAATATATTGATGAAGATGCTCGTACTATGATTGGCTATCGCATACCTACTGAGGGAAAACAATCTGTTGTTATCATGCGTGTTGTAGAATTTCTTCCCGATACTTATGATAGTACAGTTGTTCTTCCTGATGAATGGGTCGCTCAATCTGGTTCTGACTTTGACGTTGATAGTGTTTATGCTATGACTTTTGGTTTAACTAAAAACAAAGATGGCGTTGTTACTCGTTACGATAATAAGAAATTCTATCTTGATGCTGAACCAAATAGCGCCGAAAGCAAACGTGGGTATTTGAATTATGTTAAAGCTAATATTGAACTTGCTGCTCGTAAATCAATTTCTTCTTATGTGGATAAAGCTAATGTTACTAAAGACGAAATTAAAAATGCTTATAAAGCTAAAGTAGAAGAAATTAATAGTCGTCTTATTGATAATATTATTAATAAAATTAATGCAACTCGTGATACAACTAATGGAGTTTGGGCTGCTGCAAAAGAACTTAAAGGTGAAGCTAAAAAACTTACTTATGAAATAGCTACAACTATCGGCAATAAACCTAAAGAAGTTCCTGCTTCTATATACATTAATAATGTTATTGAACGTCTTGTTAAACTTGACGATAACGGCAATCATCCTCTTCATAATGTTATTGATAATATACTTGCGGTATTCGAGGAAGCACAGCAAGCTATCGACCAACAACGAGACGAACTCGAAGAAGCCGCACAGGAGCGAAATGCAGCCCGTTCAGAACGTTTAAATATGATTTATGAAGAACAGTTCAACTCGGCAGAAACATTTGCGAGAGAGGCTGGAATTGCGTCATACGAACAGTGGTTAACACTCCCCGTAGAGGATAGAGTAGATGCTGATGTTCGTAATAATAATATTCTTGATACTTTTATTAAAATACTTAGTAGTCCTTTTGCTATTGAAGAAAATGTTGGTACTTCTAACTTCGATAGATTATCAGAGCTTAACGAAGAGTGGAATAAACTACTTGGAAACGTTAATGTTAATGCAGTTACAACTAATCGTATTGGCTCTCATGATTTTAATACTCAGCTTGACTGGGACGAAACGGCGTCTGCTGGTCGTACTCTTAAAGGCGTGTCTGTTAATCTTGATACTCTTTCAAGTATCGGTAATATTACTAAAATTGTTACAGATAAATATATTCCTGTAATGTATGATTTTAGTAATATTGAAGAAAAAGAATTTAATACTAAAGTTAAAACTTTTGTTGAACGTTTTGGTAAAGATAATGTTATTATTGATGGTCGTAAAGTAGTAATTAAACATAATCGTATTGGTTGGAGTAACGATAATAAGAACGTTGAGGATATGCTTATAACTCCTTATACTTCTCAAACCACTGCTTATATTCTTGATGTTATGAAAACCCTTGCTATTCATAATCTTAATGAATATACTTTCGTTCCATTTAAAACAATGTCTATGGCTGGTATTGATTATGATACTGCTCTTAGTATTTTGTATCAACCTATTATAGATACTCTTGTTCGTAATGTAAACGAAAGTCAAGGTTTTGGAGTTAAGAGCGGTTCTAATCCTCTTGTTGAAACTTTTGTTTCTGTTGCTGAACGTGCTGGTATTAAAAATGCTAATAATATTAATACTGTTATTTCAAGATTTGAAGAGCTTTATCACGATGATATTGCTGAACGCTATGGCAATACCGCTCATCCTATTATCAATAAGAGCGAAAACTCTCGTCGTTTAAAGAATGAAATGACGGAAAGAGAAGCTCTTATTCATGATTATGTTGCTCTTAAACAATTCTATCAACTTCGTGAAATTGGTAATATTCTTAATAATCATTTGAGCGTTTTGACTGCCGATAAATACGGTGCTAAACAAACGTTCTATATGAACAATAAAGTGTTTACAGATATTGAAGGACTTGTTGAAAGTAAAAATAAACTTTATTCTCATAATGAAGAAACAGGAGAAGATATTCCTTTGATAGAAGCTATATTTCCAAATATAAATAAAGGAATTAATAGTTTTGCTCATTCTGATATGAATCAAAGCGTTCATCCTATTCTTGCTACTTATCTTCAACGTTCTACTGTTTTATCTGTTAAGATAGCTCAAGCATTTGACGAAACTGCTTCTGACCATTTTACTAATTTGGTTTATAGTCTTAGAGATTATACTTCTAATGGTCGTCTTACAGAGAAACAATATAAAGATTATAAAGAATATCTTGTAGGTCGTAGTTATCTTGCAAATGCTGGTTATACGGTATTGACAATGCCAATTACTTATGATAGTAAAGATAATAGTTTTGGAATTATTAAAACTAATGATGATAAAGAATCTTATGTTCTTCGTGAAGTTGAACTTATGCGTATTGCCGGTATTGGTGCTAATAACGATATATTAAATGAATTTTATATTACTGATATTAATAATGTTACTAATGAAGAAATAGACAAATTTAATAAACTCACTCCTGCTCAAAAAGTTCTTTATATACAACAGAATTTTGGTGAAGATATAGGTATATTTAAATATTTTGATGTTAATAGTTTTAATGATGCTAATTATCGTAGTCAAGGATATACAGGACAACAAATTAAACTTCGTCAAGGTAACGCTTCTATTGATGCTATCCATAATGAATTTAATATTGCGTGGAATTGTACTAATCCTATCATTAAACTTACTCTTGCTGATATAGTCAAATACGCTTATACTCTTGAAAATAATAGTTTCAAACAGAATAATGTTGCACGAGCTGTAACTATTGAAGTTCTTAAAAGTTTTGGTAATGGTGGTTTTAATATTGCAGAAGATGCAAAAGCTGGTATGGAAAACTGGCGTGTTACTTCCTCTACGGGGGGTCTCACTCGTAGATTAGCATTAGGTTATATTCGTCAGAATCTTGATACTTTTAATCTACCTTATCGTAGCATTGATAGAATTAATAAAGTACATCCTGAAAAAGCTAATATTATCAGAAGTATTATTAAATATGATGCTAAAAGAAATCTTATAGTTGATACTAATCTTGCTGCTAACGAATTAAGTATTGAAGATAGAGAAAATCTTCTTAAATATTATGGTTTGATTAATGCTGATGGTAGTCCTCAACTTGCTATTAAAATTAAATATGCTGGAGAAACTCGTGTTTATACTGGTGTTTATGAAGATGGTATTATAACTTATATTCCTATTAATAAACTCTCTTCTATTGATATTAACAAAACAACTGAAAATAGTGTTGTTAAACAAAATAATATTTACGAAGAAATTGACAGTGTTGTAAATAGAATTACTGATAATAAACTTGCTAAACATACTGATTGGTTATTTATGAATATCGTTGATGAAAACGATATTGTTAAAGTTGAAACTAATCCTTATGTTGAAGATGTTATTGCTAATAATAATTTCTTAGAAAATGTTTGTCCTGTTGTCGTAAATCCTGGATTTACTGGCACTGTTAGTTTTGTTGCACAAGATGGTTACGAATATGTCGCCACTCGTATGACAAGAGAAATAGCTGATGATATTCGTGATAATAATTTTAAAGATGCGAATAGTCAAAACTATATTGATATTCTTAATAAATATCCTAATCGTAATGTTGCAGAAGATTATCAACTTCATAGAGTTGTAATTCATAATAGTAATATTATGTATTCTGCTATTTCCGAAGAAGATAGTGTTGCTAAAGTATTTAAACAAGCTACAAGTTTTATTCGTTCTAAGAGTAATGTTGGTGATGAATTTGCTAAAAATGTTATAAAGAATTTCTATCATGCTAATCTTGATTATCTTGATACAAAAGCTATTGTTAAAAATATGCCTCTTGCTGCTACTTCTATTGCTGATTATTTTGAAACTGTTTATGCTGATATAATCGGTCGTACTAATAATTTTATGGTTGATAATAACGGTAATGTTATGAGTATTGACGACCCTCATGTTATTGAATATATAATTAAAGAAGTTGGTAATATTAATAGTGTAGTCGCTAAATCCGATTTTGTAAATGAAGTCGGAGCTGCCATTACTGCCGATGAGACCCCCCGTAGAGGATATGATACAGAGCTGATTGCTGCTTATAACGAAATTGTTGCTCTTTATAACAATAAGAAACTTACTGTTGATAACTTCCGTAAAGCATTTGCTAAATTCTTAAATATGAGTCCTAATAATTTTACTAATTTAGGCAATAGTATTATGGGTAGTGTTCAACGAGTTCTTGCTGATGTTGAAAATGATAATATTAAAACCGATTTCTTTAATATTATTAATACTGTAAATGCTATTCGTAATAGATTTAAGATATTCAAAGATTTAGCTGTCGATGGTCTTGATGAAGATAGTAAGCATGCTATTAATAAAATAAAAGAAATTATTACTAAACTCGAAAATAATCTTGCTGTTAATAATGCTCGTGATAATTGGTTTATTAAGTTCTATGAAGCCACAAGCAGTAATCCGATGGTAAAAGAACAAATGATGGACATCTTTACAAGTTATGGAGATACGTCTTTCTTAGACATGTGGATTCAAGATATTCATTTTAACCGTAATCCGATTATTCAGACTGTTATTAAAGAAGTTGATGCAGAACTTAAAAAAGCTGAAATTAGCGGTAAGAATGAAGCCCGTGATTTTGCTGAACACATGAAAGATATTAAATCTCGTGCTGCTAAAGCTGGTAAGTCTGTTAATTATAATCGAATGATTAAAGACAGTAGATTTATTCGTCCTTATGATGATAAATTTGATAAAGATTATAATAAACTTCATGCTGATTATGTAAAAGCTGTTCAAGATACTAATAGTACAACTTCTATTGAAGCTTTACGTGCTAAATGGAAGAAAGATGATTTCCTTGCTAAGCATACTATTTCTCGTTATAAACCTGCTAATTTCTTATATGACGATAAAGGTCGAATTGATGTTATTATTGATGCTGATAAATTAACTCCTCAAGAAAAACTTGCTTATAAAGAAGCTCTTGCTAATTCAGATAGAATGGATTATGTTACTGCTATGGTAAATCAAGATGCTAATATGCTTAAATATTATCCTGCTATTTTCTCTGAATATAAGAAACTTCTTCAAGAACAACAAGATGTTATTAGCGTTGCTCAAAACGGTATTCTTAATGAAGAGCAAGATAAACAACTTCATGAAATATATAGCAAGATTGCTTATCTTACTTCTACTTATTACGATGATATGACTGAAAAGAACGAAGAAGATAAAGAAGCTTCTATTGCTCTTAGAAATTATATTGCTAATACTGCTAAATTAAAAGAATATTATCTTGATAGAAAAGCTAAAACTGGTTGGCAAGAACAACTCGATAATGCTCTTGATACTATTGCTAAATATGAAAAGCGTGATATTGAAGGAAGATTAATTGTTCCTCGCGATAGACTTATGAGTATTCCTGAATATGCTCATGCTAAACAATGGTTAATCAATAACGCTAATTATACTATTGACGAAGAATTTGCTAAAGCTCTTAATAATGCTTATTCAGATATAGCCGATACTCGTCGTGGCGGTAGTATATTTGGAACTTTAGTAAAAGCTAAAAAAGCACGTGATGCTTATGGTATTGTTGACGGTAGATTATTTACTGATGAAGAAGTTGCTAAACTAAAAGATGAAGCGCTTAAAGGTTATAATATTAATCAACGTACAGGTCTACCTTATGCTGGCATTCTTCGTCAAAAAGAAAACGGAGATGTTATTTATAATGATACTTTTTATAGTAAACTGAAATCAAATCGTCTTATTCCTACTGAGGAAATGCAATTAACAGAAGCTGCTAATAGACTTCTTTATAAAGCATGGAGTGTTGATAAAAAGATATTTGATTTTGGTAATAAAAATCTTACTGCCGATGATTTAAAATTAATTGCTCAATATCTCGAAGCTGCCGGTCTTGCAAGAACTAAAGGTAGTAAAGAAGTCGCTGAATTTATTGAAGCTGAATGTGAAGTTGCTACTGATAATACTTTATGGTCAAGACAACGTAAAGATGCTATTAATCGTGGCAGTGATTTTCTTGCCGCATGGGACGAAGTGTTTAGTCAACGTAATGCTGATGGCGAATTAGTTCCTAATACTACTTTTTATGGAACTATTAAACCTAAAGATGAAAATAAATATATTAATAGAGCTAAAACTGATGCTGTTAAGTTTATTAATCAACATACTAATATAGTTAATACTGAATATTATTATGAGGTTCGTGGAGAAATGATGAAGAAATCTCCCGCTGAATATGAAGATTGGTTCAAAAAGAACCATGTTCTTAATCCTTATACTAAAGAATATGAACCTCTTCGTATTTGGACTACTACTGAATATGTTGACGACAATGGTGTTAAAGTTAAAACTAAATGGACGCCTAAAATTAATCAAACTAATATTGAACCCCGTAAGGAAACTACTAATCCGGAATGGAAAGAAAATTCTCGTAATTATAAAATCGGTAGTGGTTATGATAATATAAATTATAATAATCTTAATGAATATGAAAAAGAATCTATTGATTATATGCAGCAAACAATGCTTCGTTATGCTTTTACTAACAATAATAAATATTTTGTTAATGAGGGTTATCTTCCATCTTTAAAGAAAGCTACTCCGTTTAATGCTGCTGAAATTGCTCATCAAGCTTTAGGATTTATTGGTTTTAGTTCTAATGTTCCTAATGATTTACGTTGGCATAATAATGATGAAATTAGTTATGATAATGATTATATCATGCCTAATATTATGCTTAAAACTATATTTGCCAATAATAGCAAAAAGAAATCTCCTGTTCCTGCATTTAGAAATGCTGATGAAACTCAAGCCGAATTTATTATTCGTAGAGAAAAAGTTCGTGCTGAAAATGCTAAGATAGAAGAAGAAAATAAAAAGATTCATGAAGAACTTCTTAATACTGATTGGGATGAAGTATTTGATACATTCATAAAGAACAGTGCTAATACTGCTGCTACTCAAACTATCAAACATCTTTTGTATAGTGCTACTGATGCTCTCACTCAACATAAATCTTATCAATTAACTAAGATTAAAGGTAATCTTGTTAAAGATGAGGCTCTTAGTAGTGAGAATGAAATTGAATATAAAATGACTAATAATAACAAAGCTGTTGAACAAGTCAAAAATTATATTCGTCGTGTTATATTTAAACAATATAAAGAAACTAATGCTCCTAAACTATTGAAGTTTGCTGGTTTGATGCAGAATATTTCTGGTACTAAATATATGACCATGAATATTACTGGTGGTATTGCTAACGTTCTTACTGGTAACGTTAATATTGGTATGGAACGTCTTGCTCGTGAATATTTTAATGAATCTGATTATCTTAAAGCTCAATCACTATATTTTGGCGGTATTGTTAGTTATATGTCCGGAATGTATAGTGATAGAAGTTCTTCTCTTCAAGATGCTATTATTAAGATGGCTAATGTTGTTGATTATGATAGAAAATCTGAAGTTAGCGAAGAAGATTTAAGAGGTTATATTAAGAAAGTTAAAGGTCTTATGTTTACTCCTCAAACTATTGGTGAACATAAAATGCAAAATACTGTTCTTCTTGCTATGATGGTAAGTCACAGACTTGTTCAAGATAATGATGGCAATTGGACTATTATGTCTAAAGAACAATATCATAGAGAAATGGATGAAAAAGCTCTTTTGAATGTTCTTAATGAAGAACAAGTAAAAGAATATAATGCTCTTAAAGAACGTATTCGTAATAATGAAAAAGAACGTTTTGAATATAATACGTTTAAAAAGACTATTGTAAATAGTTTTGCTAATGCTCTTACTAACGAACAAAAAAGAAAGTATATCGAAGAAAGAGAACGTCTGATTAAAGAAGCTGATAAGAATTTCAAAGAAAATCATAAAGATATTTATAGTCAATTTGAAATTACTAAAGATGGTTATGCTGAAATAAAATCTGATAGTTCTCTTACTTATAAAGAATATGCCAAATTTGTTAATAAAGTTATTAATGTAAACAAAACTATTCATGGAGTTTATGATAAGAATGGTGCTGCTCTTCTTGAAACTAAATGGTTTGGTGGCATGGTAATGCAATTCCATAAACATCTTTATCCTGGTTTTAAGAAACGTTATCGTTGGAATGCTTATTATGATGAAAGTTTAGGTACTGTTCAGAAAGGTGCTTATAAATCTCTTATAGATTTTATTAGTATTCCGTTTGCTAATACAAGTGCTGAAATAGCAAGACTTAAAGAACAAGGAAATAAAACTACTGTTCTTCATGCTATTCAAACTTATTGCAAAAATCTTATAGATTTTGGAATACATATTAATCTTAATTATATGCTTGCCGCTGAAAGTGAACGCGCTAATATGCGTAGAGTTGCTTCTGATTTTATTTATACCGGAGCTGCTATTGTTGGAGCTATTGCATTAACAGCTTTAGCTGGTGGTGATGATGATAATGAAGAAGCTATTTGGTATAATCTTCTTATGTATCATGCTGACCGTCTTGCTTCTGAATCTCAAGCTTATACGCCGTGGGGTTTTGTTGGTGAAGCTGATAAACTTTGGAGTAGTCCTGTTGCTGCAAGTACAGGTATTCAAGATACTCTTAAAGCATTATCTGTTGCTATACAAGCTATTGGTGATGGCGAACTTCTTGAACAATATAAGACTGGTCGTTATGCTCATAGAACCAAATTAGAAGTATTCTTAACAAATAATACTCCTGTTCTTCGTGGTATTAAGAGACTACAAGATTTGCCTAACAATAATAGTTATTATAAACTTAATGAAAATCTTATGTCTATTGTTCCTGTTAAAGAAATAGGTGAAAGTCTTAGAAATTAAAAACAATTATGGAAGAAAATATTAAAAATATTTTAAATAATAAATTAGCTAAATATAATATTACTCCTTTTATTATTAAAAATAATAAGAAAGTTATTAATTATCAAGAACTCTGTTATAATAATAGTTTTAATAAAGTATGTCTTTCTACTAATATGAAAGACATACTAAATGCTTGGAAAAATATTGATAAAAACTGCGAAAATATATTTTGGTATATATTTTCTAATATTAATGAAAATAGTAATATTATAAAATTTAATATAGATGATATAAATAATAATTATAATAAAATAATTGATAACACAAAAGCAATTCAACATCTTATTAGACCTATAAATAATATTATTGATAATACAAATAGTATATATCTTCTTGCTAAAACTAATATTAAAAATTTATATGTCGTTAATCATAATATTATATTTAAAGGAAACTATAATTGCTTTATAGATTTGTCTAAAGAATATAATAATATTGGAAATGATATATTTGATAAAAATGGAAATATATATTATAGTAAAATTACTGTTAATGATAATGGTTTTAATATTGATATAAGAAATAATATTTAACCGACAAAAATAATATCCCCGCCTACCATTTCGGTAAGCGGGGATATTTTGTATAGTTACGTCTACGAGAATAGGCTTCTTTTTGCCTACATTCAATTTTCTTTGTCAATACGATAGTTTGTATTACTCAAATGAGAAAGCGTCTGAAACGGCTTTAGAATAAGCCATCTATAAATGAATTCGATTAAGAAGATTAAGACGATTAAGAGGATTAATACGAATATGACTATTGCTAACCCCCCGTAGAGGATTGCATTACTTATTACGTTTCTCATTTTCTTGTATAGTCTTAACAACATCATCAAAATTCTTTATAAGTAGCCAAAGACCCTTAATAAGAAGTACAGCTACAATTACTATTTGTATAACGAATATCATAATTTCTTAATTAATTTCATAAAGTTAGTAGCATCTGTTTTCTTATCGAATACAGTATTTTTAAAATCAGTTCCAACTTTAATAGTTAGAGTTCTAAAACCTCTATCAGTCATTTGTTGAACAGCATAACGAGTAATATCATTATCGCCATCTTTTGTCTTAAATTCAAAAACTCTTAATTGTGCATCCATATTTATATAATTATTAAAATTAGTAAGTTCAATATAAAATTAGCCGATACTACTTTCACAAGCAATACCGGCTCAGTAATTCATCTAATTATGACTATTGCAGATCCCCCGTAGAGGATGAGTATGAACCTATTTAATTCCTCTACGGGGGGTCTCCATGTCTTTATTAGAACGAACGACAGAAACGGCAAGATTGGCAGTAACATCAATCTTGCCATGTATAACATATAAAACTTTATCTTTAATGTTTAGCTACAATATAAATATAACTACTATCAAATTTATCAATATCATTTTCAATAACAATAATATTCATTGGGTCTCCTTGATTATCATCAACAACATCTACTTCCATATCTTCTGGATAAGTTTGTAAATCATTAATAACATATTTTGCTTTCATAGTAATAATTATTTATTCACATACAATAGCAACTTTATCATCATGATATTCAACTTCAATAATATCTAAATTTTCATCCCAACGTTTATCATGAACAATAACTTCCATGTCTTGATTAAAACTTTGAAGTTTTTCAATAAGTTCATATACGGTCATAATATTAAGTTTTTATTTATTTCGTTTAATACCATTTTTAGCCCATTGAAGCACAAACCCTAAAGCAAACCAAAGTTGGTCTTTAGCCTTTTCAACAGCATATTGTTCACCAGTTTCCATATTAAAGTTTTCAGCTTTCACACAAGAAGATTGTCCATGAACTTCAAAACCAGTAACAGTAGTAAGAGTAGTATTAGTAGTTTTAGTACCAATCTTAATACTTTCTTTATCAGCAATGAAATTTTCTATATCATTACGATATAACATATCACCATTTTCATCTTGAATATGATAATATGATTTTTCAAATATATCAGCAGGACACCATGATTTATAACCATCAGGATAAGTAATTACATATCCCATATCATCAGGATGAGAATTACCAATTTTATATCCATTACTTACAGCCATAGAAGCCCTCATAGGATAAGCTTCAATCATTTTAATTCCAATATACTTTCCCATAATTTATAATTTATAATAATCACCAAATCTATCAATAGATTCAGCAAAATTTTGTTGAAAATCAGCAAGAGTTCTAACAAATACCTTACTTTTAATATTACCGTTATTATCTATGCCACAATAACAAACAGCAGGTATCCATTTATCTCCTATATGCAAAACTTTATTATGATATTCAATAACTCTAAAAGGTTTTCCTGTATTAACATTAAAATAATCAGCTCCAATAATTGGAAGATTATTAGAGCCGATTGGAGCAAATTTATTTTCCCGTAGAGCCATGTCCACCATCTCCTCTTTCAGTTTCTCCTAAATCATCTTTAGAATCAACTTCTTCAAATATAACTTTAGGATAAGGAACAATCATTATTTGAGCAATTCTATCGCCAACGTTATAAGGATAATCATGTTCATTATCTTCAACAGTAGAATAAGTAGTACCCTCAAAATAACATTCGGTATTTGAACTGATAGTATCTGTTATACTATCAACATCATAGGCTAAATTATTACAAGCATCAATAATATGTTGACTCGTTCTATTTTTGAAACAAACAAGAATATTTCCTCTATAACCGCTATCAATAACACCAACATGATTAGTCATATAAGCATCAGTTTTACGATTAGAACTACGAGGATAAATAAGACCAACATATCCTTCAGGAATAGCAACACAAATTCCAGTATCATAAATAAAACAATCAAGCTTTTCATCATAAGTAACACTAACAGCAGTTAAATCCATGCCGGCATCACCATTTTTAGCGTATTGAGGAATAATAGCATTAATGTTAGCTTTCCAAAGTTTTACAGTTACAGGTACTCTTTCCATAATTTTATTCTTTTTTTAATTCGATTTTTACATTTAATAATTTCACCAATCATAGCTAACAGCTTTTTCTAATTTCTTAGCTTTATCATTAAACAACAAACTATCCATACGTTTAATTCCATCAGTAGAAGTATCTACATTAGAATAATATCCACTAATAGCATTAAACGCACCCCAAGCAGTACCAGCTATTTCTTTTTGTCCAATACCATTTTGATAATAATCAAAAGTATCGACAATAGTATTTAGCCTACGAATACTAATTCCACTATCACTAACAGCAAGCCCATTACGATAAAGAAGTTCTTTATACGTATGCCCTGTATTAAGCAAATTATTTAATTCAGTATCAGTAAGATTATTTTCACAAATATATTTAACAACATCATCATCGGTAACTTTTATATCAGAAAGAATTTTATAAGCATATTCAGTAGCTTCAATTTTCTTCTTAGTAATACCGAGAACTTCATGAGCTAATTCAATATTCTTATGAACACTTTCAGTATGGCGAATACTAATACTATTAGTAGAAGTTCTTAAAGCCGCCGTAAGAGTATTCTGACATATAACACGAATAGGAGTAAACAAAATACGAACACCAGAGCTACCATCATGACTATTAACAAAAACTAAATAATTTTCAACAGGGTCACCTTTAACAAGAATATTTTGAGGAAGTTTAGCACTAACGAAAATTCTTTCGCCATTACCAAAGCAACCAGCGGTTTGCCAAATAGCACTATTTTCTCCAATAACATTATCAAAGAATTTAAATGCAGCAGTATTTTGAACAATAGTATATCGTTGTTTTACATAACCTAACGGAGTATGATTATCGTCTCGATAAGTACAGAAAGCATTATCAAGTTTAGAATACATATATTTACCGTTGATATGAGCTTCAACATCTTTTCTTTTAGCTTCAAGCAAATCGTCAAGCGTTCTATCAACATCATCAGCAATATTCATTTTAGCTACAAGTTCGCATTTCTTAACAGCGAAATTAAGACCAGCAGCTTCCATACATTCCATAGAAGTTTTACAATGAGTAACATCAGTTACACCTTTATAAACCCAAGGAACACCACGTGCAGTATAAGCCATAATTATTTAATTTGAAGAGATTGATTTTGACAAAGATATGCAACAAGAAGTTGAGTATTACGATTCTGAATATATGATTTATAATCAGATTTAGAACTATCAATACTAATATTAGCTTGATGTTCATGGTTGAAATAAGTATTAATTATATCATAATTAATCATCTTGCATAATTCGATAAGAGGAATAGTTATTTCAACTTTAATTTTAGTAGATTCTAAATCAGCACGAGTAAAAAGCGTTCCAAGCTTTTCTTTAATATGCTCGGCAACATCTTCGTTTTCAGCAGCAAAATTTTGATTAATAGTTTGAATAAAACCATCTACATCAAGATTATCAATATCATCTTTATCATAGTCGAGCATATCTGCATTCCAAAGTTCTCTGAATCTATCTAAACAAGCATCAAGAAGTTTAAGAATAAGATTAGTTTCAACAATACATTCAGTAGTATCACGAGTAGAAAGTCTGCAATCATCAAGTTCAATAACTTTATTTCCAGCTTTTCCAGTCTCCCCGTAGAGGAGTAAAGCTTCAAGCATACTATCTTTTAATCTTTTAGCAGCTCTTTCACGAGTTTTTTGAAGAACATCAAGACGTTGCTTTTCAGCTTTACAAGCAGCAGCACGATTTTCAATCATACAAACGGCTCTACGATAATTACCTAATTTTTGATAAAGTTCTTCTTTACTAATCTTAAGTTGATTTTCAATATCATCAGTTATTTCACCATCGCTTTCGATAATCTTATCAATAAGACTTTCAAGTTCAAAACTAATTGCATAAAGACTTTTTTCCATAATTAATTATTTATTTTTCATTTCATTATATGCTTTTTCTTCAAGTTCAGGAGTTACATCCTCAAGACGAATACCTTTCATACAAGGACATTCTTCCCATTGTATATTATAATTAATAGAAAGGAATAGGAGATTTGTATTATTTGCATCAACAGCCATTATCCAACTATCTGGAGCAATTTCTACTTCAAGACATTCAATAACTTCTTTTTCTTTAGGCATCCAACCTTTAATAACATCATGTGCCCATAAATTACAACGACTAAAATATCTACCTGTTAAAATATTATTTTCATGTTCAAATAAACCTCCACTCCAACAAATAATATTTTTATTTTTAGTCCATTCTTTAGTAGCAAAACTATAACGTTCAATAGGTTTTTTAGTAAAAGCCCCATTATAACTAATATCGCCATTTGGCTCTTTAAAAACATCACCTTTGCGAATATTTTGACAAGTACCATCAGCACTTATTTGCTGCCATTCATCATTAGTAAATCGAAGAGGGCTAATAATATCCCAATTACAAAGTTTTTGAACAAGATTAATTTCAAAAGGAGCAGAACCACCACTATTACCATGAGAAGCAAATACAGCAACAGCTTCAATTACTTGTTGATACATCCAATCATTTGGTCCATCTTCACCATTACCGTATCCAGCAAGTTTTAGTTCTTTAATAGCATGCTTACAAATATTAGAATTATTAATAACATAATTCATTACCCTCTTATTAATAAGAGGGGTTTTAGTAAGTTTCTTAATATAACGTTTACTCTTTTTCATATCATTAAATTGTTATACCATATTTATAATGAAGTTGATTAACATTCACGCCATGAGCAACTTTGTTCTTAGAAATAAGTTTTCTACATTTACAACATTTACATATACAATAAAGGTCGTAAACAACTTTTCCTTTAATGTGCCCATTTTTACGTTTAGGATTATTAGCTTGATAGTAATATTCTAATTTAGGATGATTACATACAGATTGAGCAATAATATGTTTTCGTTTAAATATTTTCTTTAGCAAAATCATAACCTAATTGTTCAAGTTCATTTTTAATCATACCAGCAATAATCTTAGCGTTTTCATGAGGCTTACCAGTAGTACCATAATAACGCAAATCAATAATAGCACGCCATTCATCTATTGAATAAGTATAAGCACAAATAGTAGCAGTATCAATAGGAAGAAGACCGCGAGCATCTTGTCTATGAACATTAAAATGATTAATCAAATATTTATAAGCATCAAATTTATCTTGACATTTGATTAAATAATATTCTGCTGCTTTATTATACGAGCCATCATTATTATAAACAGCTTGTATTTGATTAATACTATTCATGCTAATCATGTTTATATTAATCCAATGAGGACAACAAAGAGTACCATCTTCATAAACATATCTTGTAGATTGTTCAGCAATATTATTTGGACTAACACGATTAAGTTCACGAGATGTACTTATTTGAGTAACAACTTTAAAAGTATAACGAAGCATATTAAAACCAATTTCTGTATTCTTAAATGTATCTTCGTCTACTTGATATTTACGAATAGCATTAATAAAAGATGGATGTTCTAAAAGGAATTGACCATTAACAACAATATAAATATTTCTATCATCATACTTAATATCAATACCAACAATTTTTAATTTACTATCAACAACATTAATAAATGTATCAATAATTTTATGATAACCTTTGTTTTTATTAATAATATAATAATAAGAAGCATGACGAAAAACACTATAATGTTTACTTTCTATAAGACGTTTATAAGTAGCTTCATCATTACCACTTTCTCGTTTATAACAAACTCTTGCACAACGAACGGCATGAGCAATATCATTTTCTTGTTTCCAAAGTTCTACACTCGGTTCTATTATTTTCATAACTTATTTATTTAAAAATACCAATTAATTTACCAGCTTCTTCTTCCATAAACATAAAACTAACTCCGTTATCAGTTTTAAGAATATAATCAGATTTATCTTTAAATAACTGAAAATTCTTATTTACGCAAGCTATTTGACCAGTACGATAAATTCCATCATCGCCACTACGAGTAGGGTCAATAGCAATAACATAAACACCATCATCTTTATGTTTACAACATTCTTCACAAGCATTTTTAGAATAGCCAATAGCTTTGCCGTTAGCTTCGTCAATAGCTTTAGCATTCTTTTTATTTCCAATAGTGTTCATTATAATTTGCTCGTTCATAGCTTTGCAACAAATTGGACAAACTTCATGAACTAAAGCAGCAGAAAAAATATCAGACATATTAGTAATATTTTAAAGTTATACATTTGAGACCCCCCGTAGAGGAATTGAACTATTTAAGCATTTTCATTACTTTATCATAAACAGCATAATAAAGACCAATTAAACCATGATTGTTATCAATATCAATACAATCAGTAAGTTTAGCTATATCTTCACTTGCATGAGCATCTTTAGAACCAGCATCCTCTCTATTAATTCTAAAGACAACACCGCCATTTTTCAAAATAGCGTCAACTTCATTTTGGAATCTACAATCAGCAATAATACAAAAACCGTTATAATGTTTAAGATGTTGAGCACGATTCATACAAACTTTTACCCAAATATTTTCATTAATATGATTACGGCAAATATCAGTACCGAACCATTGAAGAATATGTCTTATTTTAATAGCACATTCGTTATTGGGCATACCGAGATTACGAAGTTCTTCAAGACTATATTTGCTAATATGACCTTTAATAACAGCTTGGTCATCAATAACTTCACAAGTAGCAGGATTGTAATAATGAGCATCTTTTATATTTCTATCATCAAGAAGTGGACGCTTTATATTAAAAATAGTACTAACACAATCTTTTAAAGCATCAGCAAAATGAATAATACTTCTATTATATTGTTCAGAATTATCATACCATTTCTTAAAAGTAGAATAAGTACCACATTCATGAACAAAACTAATCATAGAAGCAACGGTATCTTTACCGGAGTTCTTAACTCCAGCAATACCAATAAGAGGTCTTTTATTAAAATTCATATCATAATTATTTGTTATATCAAATATATAAAAGTTTTATTTGTATTATATAATACGAAACGACTCATTCTAAGGCGTTGTATTGAATGTTATGCAAAATCAATACAATTGTAAAGGACGTATGAGAAAGTCTTCCACAGGACAAAAGAATAGCATTCTCGCGTATGTTGGCAGTTGTTTCTAACATGTTCACAATCGGTTACGGTATGAGCACAAAAAAGGCTACTAACAGTATTACGACCATTAGTAGCCAAATTAATATCCTAATAAATTCGATAAATAACAGCTTTTTCTACATTGACATCATTTACAATATGTACATCAACATTAAAATCCTTATTACAATTAGGAATAATATAACCGATATAAATGCGATAAGCTCCGGTATAATCTCTTTTAAGCTTGATAGCATCTTCAACTTCTTCTTCATAAAGACAAATATAATAGTTATATCTCTTTTCTTCGTTGTTATATTTTTGAAGAATATTATAAGACTTAGCATTAAAGTTTGTAAAGAGAAACAAACTCTTAAAAAACGCAGAATAATAAGTCTTTTCTCTATCAACTTTCTTAGAACGTATAACATCAAAATATAATTTAATATTATTGGTATCAATTTTGCCAATATTATTATCAGGTTTTTTATCAGTAGTTTTTATAACATCATCTTTCTTTTTTATAAAATTAAACGTAGGCATAATTATAATAAATAAACTTCTTTAATATGAAAAGGAACTTGAGCTATACCACTTCTTTCTCCAAAAGTTATAAATACATATTTACCAATGTAATCTTTCTTATTTCTAAGAATTTCTTCTTGTTTAGCATGAGGATAACTAAAACCAGTTTCAAACGTTTCATCATTAATATCATTACGACAAGTAATAATAGGAAGATTACGTTTTTGTTCAGATTGAATATCAACAATTAAAAACTTACCATCAGTTTTAGATTTAAACTTTTCCATATAACCAACACGACGACGACCATATTGATAATCAACATTTGGGTTACGAAGTATTAGTCCCTCAAATCCTAATCTAATAAAATTATCACGGAATATAACAGCATTGTTATCACTATAAACATTATAATCAGGAAGAATAACTAATTGTTTAGTATTATTAAGATGTTCGTCAATATTATTGAAGTGAGCAACATTTCCTAAACTGTGAGTTCTAATATCACTTCTTCTTTCTTGAAGCATATCTTGAATAGCTATATCATAACACCAAAATTGAAGAAGCTTATTTTCTTTACAATTTGGGTCTTTAACAAAATGATTTATTTCATTAACAGTATGACCAGGAAGATAAACTTCACCATCAAGAATCCAATTATCATTAAGCATACTCAACATAAATCCTTGAGGAATAGCATCAATTAAATAATCTTCAAGATAAGTAAGAGTATGCCAAATAAGACCTTCTCGACTTTGAAATTTAAGACGAACAGAACGAAATATATCATCAGTTCTATAAGCACTAATAAAACAACGAAGACCATTAATTTTCCATTGTCCTATCATATTAGGAATTTTATTCCAAATCTTGCCAGTATAAGATTTAGCAAGCATAGGAAGAATATTTCCGTTATTCTCATTAGTACGATAAGACGGAAGATAAGCTTCAAGATAAGGATATAATGAACTTGTACATTCCCTTACGGGGGGTCTCCCGTTATCATCTTTTATATCTTCAAAAGCGATATAACCTTGCTTTCGTTTATCGTTATAACGAGATTGAAGTTCTTTATTAGCATCCTTTTGAGTAACAGCATAAGTTTCAATACGAATATTACCACCAACAATACCATACTCAACAGTGATACTATTCGCATCACTACTTAAATAAGCTCGCCAACAACAAGGTTTTTCAAGATTATTTTTTCTATATAACCATTCATTCATGTTTCTTAGGTTTAAAACTACCAAAAGCAAAATTCATAGTACGAGAATTAAGAACTTCAAGACGTCTATCGGCAGCAGTTTTTCTTAGCTTACCGTCTTCGGATAGAGTTTCAGTGCTAACTTTTCCACTAAACATGTCTTTAGTTCTAACTTTTCGAGTTCTACGTACAGGTTCTTTAGCATCAGCATTGGATTCTTTTTTCTTATTACCTTTACTTTTTTTATATTTACCGATTTCCGGATGATTTCTCGCGAAGAGTTCGTTTTCTTTATCAAGAGTTTCAAATCTTTTTCGGTAATCAGCACATCGTTCATCAGATAATACTCCTTTATCAATTCCATCATCTAAAACATAATTAAATTTCCAACAAGTACGGTCGTAAGCATAACAATTATAAGTAATAGGATAACCAACATTTTCGATATATCTTGAACAATTAAATTCTTTAAGTAAACCATCAAGAACTTTTTCATGACCTTTAGACTTTATTTCTTCAGCCATGAATCTATAATCAAAATTGTCAGGACTAAAACTCATAATTTAAAAATCACTTTTATTGCATTTAAATATAACCACACGTTTAGGATTGCCAATAAGACAAGCGTTATGTCTATACCATAAAATAGCATCAGAAGTAGGAAATTGTTTAGGTACATTATCAAAAGTACAAACGCCAGTTTTATAATCAACATTAGAGTAGACCATGTTATCAGTTTCTCCACTTCCGAGCAAACCAAATTTTTTAATAGCATCAGCATCTTCTTCATTATCAATATCTACTTCACCATAACAAATAGTAGAACGTTTATCAATAGTAAGATTATTACAATCTTCGCCTAAACAAAGAGCTTCGTTTTCATCAAGTTCTTTTTCTTGTTCGGTTGTAATCGGCATCATTACTATTATCTTCTCGTGCATATCTCTAATACGGCAGAGCACTACTTTCTTCCGTATCCCAAGCAAGTTTATCTTTTTCTCCATTGTCTTTATAGTTTTCTTCTATATAATTATAAACATCAATAATAAGTTTATCAATAATTTCTCCGGAATATTCTTTCTTAAGTTCAGCAAAATCTTTAACATCATATTCTTTAGGAATAACAAAAGGAATAATATTATAATTATCTCTAAGCCAAATAGCCTCACGATAACCAGTCATATCATTATCCATAAGACTAATAATACAACCTTTATCATTAAGTTTATTATGAAGATAATCGTATTCTTTTTGTTTAAGTCTATAAGTTTCAGACGGAATATTAATAACTCCAATAGACATTCTATCAGTAGAGACCCCCCGTAGAGGATTGAACTGTATAAAATGATTCTCAATAGCAAGCCTATCTTTACTACTTTTGGTAATAACTATATAATCATAATTATTAAGTTCAAGATTTAGCACACCCTCAATGTGATTACTGTTGGTAATAAACCGAACATCACCTTTCTTACGATTAGGAAAATACAATTTAATATTATAAATACCATTTTTGTCTTGTCCTAATACATAGGCATAACAAGGGTCTTTGCTATCATAAAAATATTTAGGTTCTGGATTGATATAACGATTAATATAATATTGGTCAATAGCATAAACAAAATGAGTATTAAGATGATTAAGACTAATACCAAATTGATTCCAATATTTTTTATCATTATTATTCCATGGACGAGGAACTATTTCAATAATACTTTTTGTATTACGAATAGTTTGAAGAGAAGTTTCTATTTGAAGTTTAACGTTATCATCTTTTTCTTTTCCATAAATTATATCACGAAAAGTATATGCAATGTGACGAAGAACAAATTGAAAATCATTCTTATTATTAATATTAATATTTCTATTGACAATACCAGACAAAACATAAGCAACTGCATCAAGACAATCGCCCCAAAAGTAACCAGCAAAATCTCTACCTTTAAGCATACCTTTGTCGTTATAACGAAAACCAAAACTCGGATGTTCATCAACACGAAAAGGACTGGAAATCAAATCTCCAGTATCAATACAATGCTGAATAACATAGTCGCTAATTCCAGTATAAACAGCAAATATTGTAACTTGACTGATTTTGCTAAATATATAACTTTTGGTTAGATTAGTATTATTAATATTTCGTCTCATATTATCGTTCTCGATTGCATATAAAAGAAAAAGGTCTGAACTGCCAAAATAGCAATTCAGACCTTTCTAACCAAACTTAGAGTTGTTTTATTACAACTCTTTTTCAACCATCAGCAATTATATAAACACAGTTTTAGAACGGCAAATCATCAGTCGGATTAACACTTGCTTGAGGAACAGCACCCATTCCCATAGGAGCAGCAGCGGCAGCAGGAGCACCAACAGGAACTTGCGGATTAAATGCAGGAGCCATACCAGGAATCTGAGGAGCACTCGGAGCTTTAGCTACTTCACGATAAATAATACTTTCTTTAGAAGCATCGACATGAAGAACTGGAGCACGATTTTGGTCAAACAGTTCTATATGACCTGTACCAACAAATGATGGGAACGCAAAATCACCAGCAGAATTACCACTTGCAACAGGTTTCCATTGACCCTTAATCTTAATAAAACGAATAAGTTTAATCCAAAGAGGAAGATAATTACCGGTAGCAGATTTATAAACAGGCTTACCATTATTTTCCATATAACCTAAGAAATTCTCAAACAAAGTTCTCCAACCATTAAGAACAACTTCCGGTTCAACAGGAACATATTCCATATTATCGTTAAAGTCCTCGAAAGGCAGTTCAAGAGCATCCATCATTTCTTCGCTCATAGCATTACCTTTAAGAACAAATACATTAAGAATATGTTTCAGCCAATTCATAGGTTGTTCAACTTTCCATGCTTCATCGCCACCAGGAATAGTAAGAGCATTGCTTTCAGCAGGAGAAATACGAAGTGTAACATACTTTCTTACACTCGGGTCTTTAGCATTAGATGCGAAAGTAAATACTAAAGATGGAACAGCAAGACCGGCAAAACTTACTAAAGAACTATCTTCTTTTTGAGTAGCCCATGCAAGTTCAACACTTTCAAGATGAGCTTTAAACAAACCAGTAGCAGCATCAATGTTTCTTTCGTCAAATTTAAGACGAGTAGTACCACGAACTTCGCCTAAACCACGACGACGTTTCTTAGGAGTAGCAGCATTAGGTTCATTGTTATCTTTAATTTTAGTCGCATCGTTTGCTGGATTTGCAACTCCAGCAGCATTAATTTCAGCCATAATTTAAACGTTTAAATAATTATTAAAATTAGATATAAGAAAGCCCGAACACTCAACATTTGTATCATGTTCGGGCTTATAAGGTAATCAGAGATGGAGAATAATATTATTCAGCTACTTCATCAGTTGCAGCATCATCTTCGCCTTTGGATTTGCGAGTGCTTTCTGTATCTTTAAATTCACCGAGCATAGCAGCCTTAACAATAACTTCTTTGTGACCGTTGAAATAAGGAACTTCACGAAGTTCTTTAATATCAACTTCAAAAGTACGAGACATTTTCTTAGCTTCTTCGCCCAAATCTTCTTTCAATGCACCCCAAACAGCAGAGTCAGAGAAAGTCAGAGAAACACCTGTACCGGAAAGGTTAGAAGAATTGCTACACTTAGAACCGTAATACTTGTTAACTTGTTCAGGGTTAACAGCATTAGCAAGAATCTCGATTTGTTCTTCTTTAGTAATACCCTCAACTTGCAGAGAAGCAGCAAATTCGGGTTCGCCATTTTCAATAGCAGCTTTCAGAACATCATCGAAGTTGTTAGTAACATATTCAACTTTATCAGTCTTAGACATGCGTTCTTTAGTCTTAACAGCGTTACCGTTTTTGTCAAACATTTGAATACCCTTAGCGATACCCCATTCGTCGAAAGCTTCGTGAATAGCTTTAACACCCTCCGGAGTATTCATATCAATGTTTTCTTCTGCACAAAAAGCAACAAGATTTTCGTCTTTGTTAGCGATAGCTTGTTCAATAGCGTCAATGTTAGAAACGAACATGATATAACCGCCATTAGTAAGACCCAATGCACGAGAAACAGCAGGAGTAATACGGAAACCACCAACAGTAGGATTAACTACCAATTCGGGTTCAGAAACTGCGTTACGTTTAGCAACATTAACTGCACCAAGACCAAAACTCAACTTTGCGTTACCTTTAAAAGTTTTCATAATTTAAAATTTTAAATTGTTAATATTAACCTCAACATGAGGTTTGATTTAATTCTTAATTTCTTCGGGTTGAATATCAATAATATCAGCGTCTTTTAATTCAGCACCAGCTACTATCTTCAATTCAGTTGTTTCTGCCACACCAAACAATATGTCAGAAGCAATGTCACGAGCAGCATAAGTAAAAGCTCTATGACCAATAAGTATTCGAGCATACTTTTTATAAGTATCTTTATCGAACATACCAGCAGCTTGAGCTTCATTATAACTAAAGTGACCAATAGCACGAACTTCCTTGCCATTAACGTTACGAACAAGTTCATATTCGGTAACGAAATCTACTGGCTTAGCAGGAATACGAGTAACAGGAATCTTCTTTTCAGCAATAATGTTATTAGCATGTTTTTGATTAATAGCGACTTTATGATGTTCAGTAAGTTGGTAATCACGATAAATATTACCGTTAAAATCTTGATACCATTTTACAGGATAAACATAAATATGTTCGTTATTTGTATCAGCTTCTGCAAGCTTAGTAGCTTCATCAGCAGTTTTACATCTAATAGCATATTCGGGAAGAAGATTATCAACATAAACATTAAAACCATCAGTACATTCGTACTGAGCCACATAATCTTTAGTAAGTTCCCAAGTTATGGCTGCCTTTGATAATAATGCTTTTATAACATGAATATCAACACCAGTTTTACCATTAATAACATGAATATGTTCAATACAGGTACTAAAAGGAAGATTTAAATCTTGCGCTCTCATTAAAATAGCAAGACCATCATTAACACTTTTA
>OGND01000066.1_pt1 | contig 93843 bp, 112 predicted proteins | sample 1573381 | NCBI WGS metagenome assembly OGND01 (sample SAMEA2581989, study PRJEB24529) | metagenome | biome: Human gut stool | place: China | collected 2011
ATGAAAGTACAGATTTGACCTTTTGCAACCTTATAGGTTTACAAGGTAGTAAAACAGTAAATACTCCATCCATACGTACACTTGACTTTTGCAACCTTATAGGTTTACAAGGTAGTAAAACAAATTAACACAAAAACACGGGCTGACTACTTTTGTATCTTACAGATTTATCATTTATATAAAAATAATTTCTGCCGCTGTAGATTACTGCTGTAGAATATGAGAGAAGCTTTACAGTATGCGATGTATTGTATTGTTTTCTTATGTTTATGCATTTCTATTTGGTTGTATTTGGAAATTTGATTTTTTAAGAGAGGATGAATTAATATGATATTAAATAAATGCCCTATATGTGGTTCCGAATTGGAATATAATCTTTTATATCAGTTTACAAAGCCATTTAAAATTTTAAAAAGTGGAAAACTATCAATTAGACCAAAGCGAGAAAAAGCTGATATATGCCCTATGGAATGCGGTTTTATATCTTGCACAAATACAAACTGTGGGTTTCACACCAACTGTGATCTGGAAGTTGAAGAAAATTTTCGATGTAAGATATTCCTCGATGATGATAATAATTATAATATAGAATTTGATGATAACGTTCCTGGACAAATGAGTATAGAAACACTTGAAAATGGCAAGTATATGCCAGAACATAGTTGAATCCGGTTTTGACAAATAATGATGAAAGAAACGAGCAGATAAGGAGAAAGGTAATTGTTAAAAAAATAATTGTAAATAACTATATGCGACTACTGAAAAGTATGCTTTTATATTATAAAGAAGAACGATAAAGCGCTAGCTTTTTGGAAGAATATATTTAGTAAGTGGAATAATATTTCGGATAAGGTACCTGCGTATGATGTCCCAGACTGGCTTGATTGGTATTGTTATTCTTTTTATTTGTAGAGGTTATATATTAAGATTTAATAGGTCGAATTACCAACCTACGGCATAAGCTAAAATAAATCTGGAAAGACATAAAGGGCAGGGCTGTAAGCTTTGCAGATAGTGTGAAAGTACAGATTTGACCTTTTACAGTGGTGCTGATTTAAGAGGGAGTAAAACATATCGGAGGCTATGAACCAGATGTGTGGCTTTTACAGTGGTGCTGATTTAAGAGGGAGTAAAACCGAGAGAATTGTTGCACTGTATGTGATTTTTCTTTTACAGTCGTGCTGATCTAAGAGGGAGTAAAACTATAGCACAGCTTCCTGACGTACATAATAAACTTTGTTTGGAAACTATATAACAGAAATGGAATTGTGCGATTTTACAGTTGGCGATAGAGTAGAGTACGACGGCAAAGGAAAAGCCCCTAAATATCTTGCAGGATACAATGATTTTTTTATTCAAAAGGATAGAATATATAATTGTATAAAATTGAAATAAATAGGCTATTTAGCGGGGGGTAAATACAAATGAAAATATATATACCTCAAACAACTATCCAAAAGGGACAGGCTGTAACTGTTAGAGATTGTAGGACTGTATCGGGAAAGACGACCCCGCCTAAATTGCACACCGAAGCAACCTTACTTACGGCTATGGAGAACGCCGGACAGCAGATTGAAAACGGAGCAATCTTGAAAGGAAAAGGCATAGGCACACAGGCAACAAGAGCCGAGATTATCAAGAAATTATATGATACAGGTGTTGTAGAAACAGAAATGAAAGGAAAAACGCCTTATATCAAGCCGACAAGAAAGGGCTTGACTATCATACAGATTTTACCGCCCGACCTTTACAGTCCGAAAATTACCGCAGACTGGGAAACTAAAATTGCAAAAATAATTGATTGTTTTATAGGAGGTAATTAAAACTATGGAAAGAAGAAAAATTGAAACATTTGATAACTTAAAACATGGAGATAAAATTATTAGTCCTAAAGTTATGAGTGAAAAAATTATTATAACAGTTTCTAAAACAGATGTATATGATTATCTAAAATGCGAATCACTTAAAAGTAATAACTGGAAAAAGATGCATGGAATTCCATTAAAGTCAAAAAAAATGAACATTTATGGAGTATGCATTTATTCATTAGTCCAAAGTGAATATTTATCGAAACGAAGTAAGAAAAAAATAAAGAAAGAACATTTTCGGCATAGTGTAAATATATGTAAGTTAACTGAATTAGAACATAATCCAAATTCAATACGGATTTATAACAGATATGGTTATGCCAGAAAAAAGATGATGAGAAAAATCAAACGTTTAAGAAGAAAACAATTAAATTAGAATTTGACAGAGGTGTAGAAATTGCCAAAGAATAAATTTGAATTATCAAAAAAACATGAATATCTGATATTAAAATTAAGTGATATTCCCACTATTGATGACATAACTCATAGTGCATGGTCAAGCGACTTGCTGAATGGAAAATTTACTGATTTCAGATACAACACGGAGGATGCTCTTTTGATGATAATAGAAGCTCTTACAAGAGGAACACAACAAGAAGAAATTGGTAAAGAAATATCAGAAAAAGCTAGGGCGGTTTTTGATTATTATGCAGATAAAGATTAACTAAACTGAACATATAAGGATTTAGAGAGGTGATGAATTATGAAAAATAGTATCAATAATTGGTTCAAAAAGAATATTAATATTTATCATTGTAATGATACTCTTAAAAGTATTTAGCTGGGGAATTTTTTATTGGTAATAAGAAGTGTTTAGGGATGAAAAACTATGAAAGTAATAAATGCAAGCACAATCGGAAATCTTATCTCAGCACACATAGAAGGGGATGAGAAGAAATTTCTCGCATTTGCAAATTTTATTGCAGATGCGTATGAAGAAGCAGGAGAAGAACGTAGTGCTAGAATTATTAGAAAAAGGATAGACGGTACATATAAAAATGAACCACAAGTTACCTTGGATTAGCACAATAAATTAGAATTTGATGAAGATACGGAAATCGTAATTGAAGATGATTTTGGCGATTTAGGCGGGCTGATTGCCACTATCACAACAGAACTAGAAGAAGCAGAAGCACAAGAAGCGGACGCGGATATTGCAACCGCCTAAATTTTATTCACAGGTTATATACAGCGAAATGCTCTATATATAAAAAAAATCAGAAACTTGGATTTTTTAATTCAACTAAGTATTTAGTACAATAATAAGTAGAAATGAAGATTATTGCATATATAGGAAAGGAAATTAAGATAATTATGAAAATAAAATCTTTTAATGCAAAAAAGCCGAAAAAAATGTTGACAAAGGCTGTTAATGGTACATATGGAGGAGAAATATTTATTTCAATAGGAAGAAGTTATGATTTTATCGAAGCAAGCTGTTCAAGTCTCTATCATCCAGATTATAAATACAAGCGTTTTCCTTGTAATTACGATGGTTATTTAAGTGCACATAGTTGGGTTATTAAAATCGCAGAAGATATGTTATATAATCGTCTCTCAACAGTTAGTATAAATTCATTTACGGAAGCAAAATACCCTAGATGTTATGATTGGACAGAAGAAAATAAGATAAACGAACCATGTCAATTATCAATAGAGTTAGGATTTTAACATCGAATTGCATAATTAAACTGAAATTTAGGGAGGTAAAATAATATGCAACAGGTTTTGCGTTTATGGGAAAATAGAGAGCCGAAATAAGGATTTAAAGAGGTGATAGGCATGAATTATAATTTTGATAAGTTTTTTCCTACTATTCAATTAATTGGTATTGGAATAATGTTAATAACTTGTATCGTTATTATTGTCATAGCTTTTAGAATGATAAAAGACAGAAATAGTAGAAATTCCTTTTTGTGGGGATTAGCATTATTATTATTTACTATTGGTATTGTTGTTAATTCAAGAACAAAGTATGTAGTAAAGGATTATATAGAAAACAAGGATTATATATTGGTGGTTGCAAAAATAGGACTATTAAAAAATACATATATATCAGTAGATTACAAGGATTATTGGAAAGATATGAATTGGAATACATATAGAATAGATTACGAAAAAAAAGTTATTTATATGCGCACAAATAGATTTTATTAAAGCGATAAATAACGATTTAAGGAGAAACAGAATATATGGTCAAAAGTGTGGATACATTCTTCATAAACGGAGAAAGATTTATTAATTATTGCTCAGACAGTGACTTTAATTATACAATTTATATTGGACAAAAGTGTAAAGTTTTGAGAAATGGAAAGTGTTTTATAGGTACGCTGTATGAAGTAGACTCAAAAAAAAATACATTCTCGATAAAGCAAAATAATGGAGAAATAATAGAAATAAATTGTGCTGATGTAGAAGAGATTTTCAGCGAAGAGGAAATTGGAACGATAAACTGAAATTTGGAGAGTGATTAATATGAGAGCAGGACGATTGCCAGAGATTTTGTGTAATGAGGATATTATTGTAGTGGGAGCAAGTGGAAGTATAGCACATACAAAAGAATTTCGTTCAACTTGGAAATTGACAGAATTTGCGCATAGATTTCCGTTTACGGAAGTGGTTAAAATTTCGCCATTAAAGAAAGACAAGTTAATGGTATATGTGTATGATGCTACAGCTAAAGCATTAGCCGAAAAGCGATATAAAGATGTATTGGAATATGCAGATGTACTTGAAACTCATACTTTTGAAAATGATATAAAATATATTGAAGCTTCAAAAACAAATTTAGATAAGTGGACGATTGAAGAATTACTTTGTGCGGAAACGCCTTTTTTATCAATGAACGATATAACGGACAATGATTGGCAGATTTTAGACTTTAAGTTAGAAAAATATGATAGAGCAAATGAGAATTATGATTTAAAGGAGTGTAAGATTTTGGCATTTGTATTGCAACAAATTCATTATGATAAGACAAATTTTATTAAAGTGCCGAACTTCATTCGAAATGGCAGGAAATTTCAAGAACTTGTGGTTAAGTACAATCCCGAATTGACAAATATATTATTCCCGACTAGGGCAAGTAACTAAATAAGGATTATGAACAATTGCAATTTGAAAGAAACAAAGCCATTGAAGATATGATTAAAGAATTGAAAAATGGAGTGAGGAGAATAAAATGAGCGGAACCGGAGTAAATAATTATGTTAATAAAAAACCAACTCAAGCTGAGAAAACCATGTTTGAAAAATATGGCTTATATTTAGTGTTTAAAGATGAATATTCGTATAAATATGCTCCAGTGCATTTAAAAGATGGATATACCTATTCTCCATCTATAGAAGTAGAAGATAATATGGTAGAGTGGGAACACGCTATAGTGTTTGATATGTTTACAGAAACAGTAACCCTTAATAATTCATTCGATTTTATTATGTATATTAACGTAATTTGTGACCGAATGAAAGAGTTAAATTTCATTGATTAGAAGGAGTAGGAGATATATGATAAACGGAAGCGTAGAAATAAAGGATTTGGAAAATAAGTATGTTTTTGGGATATTGATGGGACATTAGCTCCTTATAGATTCAATGACCATGTCGCAGATCCAGATGGAACGAACAATGGAATGAGTATACAGGAAATTGAAGAAGGTATTTTCTTGGGCAGAAAGCCATCAAGACACATGCAGAAAGTATTAAGTACATGTAATGCAAAAGAAAATATCGTAATGGGACATTGCCAGGTAGAAAAAGAGATGCGGGACAAGCAGCCTTGGCTGGATGAGTATTATCCAATGATAAAAGAGCGGCTATTAGTATATGAAGACAGATCAAAGGCCGATACGATTTTGCAGTATTGTAAGAGTCATAATATTAATCTGGATGACGTAGTGTATGTGGATGATGTAATTTCCTTTTTAAGAGAGGCTGAGAGGAAAGGAATTAAGTCATATCATATTAGCAGCTTTTTAGATTGGGAATACCAATTCTAAGGGGGAGTCGTTGCTTTTTTTGAGTTTATTATTTATCCGGCGGATATAATTTATATAGGTCGAATCACCGACCGAAAGCGCAAGCTAAAACAGATCTGGAATGACATGAAGAGCAGAGTTGCAAACTTTAATGAGGTGCTTAGATGAAAATATTTATCCCCAAAAATAAACAAATTAAAGAACATATTGAAGATGCAATTTGCAACACTATTTCACAGGAAAAAGAATGTGATTATATAGGAAACAAATCTGATTATAAATTATACAGAGAAATGCCACAAGAAGAGTTTGACAAATTGGGTATCGAAACAACAGAACATGCGATAGGAAATGTATTGGTCTACGAAGATGGTCAAACATTTATACTTGACGGATTTGGTTATTTTAGAATTAAGTTTGTATAAATCTACAAACTAAAATCTAACGCTCTAGGAATACCAACCTAGAGCGTTTTGCTGGCTTGATTGGTATTGTTATTCTTTTTATTTGTAGAGGTTATATATTAAGATTTAATAGGTCGAATTACCAACCTACGGCATAAGCTAAAATAAATCTGGAAAGACATAAAGGGCAGGGCTGTAAGCTTTGCAGATAGTGTGAAAGTACAGATTTGACCTTTTGCAGTCGTGCTGATTTAAGAGGGAGTAAAACTGTGGTAGTGTAAGTAAATTTTATTAGAGTCTAACTTTTATTAGAGTCTAACGGAGGGAGAAATTTATGATAAGCGAAAGACGTTTAAAGAAAGAATTACTGGAACGATACGACAAATATATTGAAAGCTGTAATGCCTTAACTGTTTTAAAGGCAGATGGTTATAACGATTGCTTCAATGATGTATTTAATATTGTTGACGAATTGGTAGAAGAAAACCGAATTAAAGCAAGTGCAAGAAGAAGTGTAAAGAAATTATTAGGCAGGTAAAATAAGGTTATATTTTCAATTAATTTATTTTGTCTTATAATTTTATGGCTAACTGCGTGGTTTTAAAAAGTATACTATTTGATGGTATACTTTTCAGTATGTATTGTAACTACTAAAAAGTATAAAAAATTACTTTTAAAACTTCTAAAAATGTGATATACTTTTTGAAAGGAGAATAATATGCAATTCACAAATGATCCTGATTATATAGCACAAACAAAGAGTATTAGATTTTGGAAAGTAAGAATAATTGATTCCACTGTATATTTAGTGATTTGGCTTGTTCTTACAGAAATCTTTAACTTATGGTATAGACGATTAAAGGAGAGCAAATGCTTGTAAAAGAATTTCTTGCAGTAGCAAATGATATATCAGATATTTATATTGGAACAGATAAATACGAATATGCTTATCATGGATTGTTATGTAATCATTTGGAACTGAAAAAATGCATAGGTTCAATTAGAACAGAAAAAATATGTGAAGAAGAAAAAAATAATGTACTAAATAAGGAAATTGAATCAATATCAAGTGGACATAAAGCACCTTATTTCATTGTACACACAAAATAAGAATTAAGAAAAGAGGATGTAAGTGATGAGTGAAATTCCATTTGGAGCGTACACATATTCAGATTCATATTTAAGAAAGCTAAAAAAGAATGAACTGATAGAATATTACAGAACATTGGAAAAAATTGGTTTGGTCTAATTGAAGCAAAAAATATTCAGTTTGAAAATTTAAAGAAAATACTTAGAGAAGAATACTGCAAGGCTGTTGATGATTTTGCTAATGGCATAAGTGATATACTGGAAGGCGGTACAATATATAATATGGATTGTGTTGATAAATTATCCAAACAGTTGAAGGATGGGAGAAATAATGAACAAAAGACAAATAAAGAAAAAATTCGATTATGAATGGCAATGCAAAGCAATTTGTGGTCGTGTGTGTTCCTATTCTGAATGTAGAAAATTTTTACGCAGTTACCACGAAGATCTTATTAAAAAAGATAGGGTATATAATCTCTAAAAATCAAAATATGAAAGTGAATAAAAAAGACTCCGGTCCCGAAGGATGCCGGAGTACGTTCCAAATATATTATATGCACATCAAATGTTAGTGTCAATAGAAGGATGTGAAATGAATGGGATATTACTATGGCTATAATCGTGTATCATCAAAAGAGCAGCATGAGGATCGAGGAAATGCTAACATTGAAAATTTCTGCAAAAGCCATAACTATAAACTTGAAAGAATATATGTTGATAAGCAGACAGGCAAAAATTTTGACCGAGCCAGATATAGAGTTTTGAAAGAAGATGTGTTGAGGACTGGAGACACATTAATAGTTGCAGAGTATGACAGGTTAGGGAGAGCGGATGAAACCAAAACCGAATTAGAGTATTATAAGGAAAATGGTATCAGAGTCATATTTCTGGATATTCCTACTACTCAAATGGATTTTTCGGCAATAGAGGATAACATGGCAAAAATGATATTCAACTGTATAAATGATATGCTCATATCATTTTATGACTGCCTTGCCAGATCTGAACTGGAGCGTAAGAAAAAGCGTCAGCGAGAAGGATATGAAGCTCTTAAAAAACGTGGAGAATGGGATAAATTAGGCAGACCACGGAAAATGTCAAAGGAACAATTTGCACTTGAGTACCAAAAGGTAATAAATGGACAACTAAGGACAACAGAACTGATGAAAAAGCTATGCCTTACTGAAAATACATATTATAGATATGTAAGAGAGTATAAAGACAGCCTTCAAAAAGAGTAAAATACGATTTGTGATTGAAAATTTAATGATTTTGTGGTATTCTTAGATATACAAATTGCTATAACAATAGTATATGTTTTTAAATAGCGTTATGCTCTTACCTAGCATTGCGCTATTTTTTTGCGGATATAAACATATTAAATATAGGAATATATACAAAAAGTACACAAAAAAAAGAAAAAATTCCAGTTTAAACAACACATGCTTTGATTTTTCATTATAAAATATATATATATTATAAGTTAGTACATAATTATTGGAATTGTTTCTAAATAATAATAAAGGGTGGTATATAAATGTTAGAATATGACAATTTTAAAGAGCTTATTTGTAATGAGCTTCAGAGAAGTTTGGACAGGGAGGATTTTTTTGTAGAGCTTAAAATAAGTGATGCCGACAACACAATTAACAAAAAGAAGGATAAGCTATCTGTTGTTGATCCGGCTAGACCTGATGCGTTTCCTATATTTTATTTGAATGATATTTATAAATATTACAATGAATGCGGAGACATGTATATAACAGTAAAAGAGGTAGTAAATGAAGTGAAAAGGGCGTTCTGTAATATTCCTAAAATTGAGTTTGATAAGACTACAGTAAAGGACAGGGTTTATTTTTCTCTTATTAACTGTGATAGGAATGAAAAACTACTTAAACATATTCCACATAGGAATTTTTATGATTTAGCAATTGCATATAGAGTTGAATTAACAGAATCATCTAATTATCTTGTGACTAATAAGGTAATGAGTGATATTGGATTATCGGAAAATGATTTGTATATGTCAGCTTGTAAAAATACACCTGAGATATTGGGAGAAATATGCTGCATGGAATTGGATGATTGGTACATGAATGAGTTAAGGGCAGCAATAGATAATAATATTGAGTATAAAGAATCAGAGAACTTGGAAGAACAATCAGATCCAGTATATGTTTTTAAATTCCAAAAAAGCAATGAGTATGGTTCAGGTACAATACTTTATAGTGATGCACTTGATAAACTTGCAAACAAATTAGAGGATAATCTTGTTATGATGTTTCCTAATTCCGATGAATTGGTTGTTGCATCGGCAAGTGGAGATAACATAGATAAGTTTAATGAGTTTGTAGGTGGAGACAGAGTTCCGGCAGAAAAAGTTTTATCAGATAAAAGATATATATATAATAGGCAGACTAAGATGGTCAGCATTGAAGAAACTGTACAAAATAGAATACAACATAGAGGAAGATAGTTTCCGCTTCAAAAAGCATTGGTTTTCCAGTGCTTTTTTCTTTGCCAAAAATGAAAATTAATAGAATATGTTGTTACAAAAAAGACATATAAAGCGGTTTTCATAGCGGTACAATTTAACTATGTAAAAATGAGAGAGGATGTGAGTGAATGACAGATAAAAAAGCGGAAATAATTCATGAGTATGAAGAAATGAAAAATATACCTATGGACTTTCGCTATACAGAATATGTTGAATCTTATGAGTCTTACATGATTAAGATGGGATTAGATCCGGAAAAGATTGAAGATAGATATAATCTAGCACTTTTAGCTAAAGCTCAGCAGAGTGAAGATAAATTTCAGGGAATTATGGAAATAACCTTGCAGCATAATATTCCGGATACGGCTGAGTATGCATTGAAAAATATTAACTCTATGTTTGATGATTTTTTGTATAGAGACGAAAAGGTTAGAAAGATAGGAATTAAAATGAATGGCATGGAGCCTGTTTATCTCTTAAAAATCAGGGATACTGATATTTTGCCGGAGTATATTTTTATTCCAGAAAATTTGCCAAACATTGATTATTTAAAAAAAATTCAGCATGAGTGGTTTGTAAAAACTGTTTATGTGCGTGAACATAAACTTGAGGAGCAGACTAAAGAGCTACTGAATATCTCCGGCAGTAAGTTGTCACCGAAGCAGGAAAAATATAATTATGCCAGAGAGCTAAAAAGAAAAATGAAAAGCTGCCACATTCTCAAAGACGAACAAATGGAAGAGTTTGATTTTAGAACTATTCCATTAAATGATTGCATATTTTTAAATTGTAATTTAAAGAATGCAAATTTTTCATATGTAAATTTAGAAAGTGTCTCTTTTATCAACTGCAATATGGAAGGCACAATTTTTTATGGAGCACAGCTCAATGGATGTGTAAGGTATGACTGTGAGCCGATTAAGGTGGTAGATGTTTATAAAAAGTATTCATAGGAGATTTTTTTTAATGAAGAGAGAAAAGAAAAAGAAACTAAATAAAAAAGATAGATTCAAAGAAGTAAAAAAAGCACCAGTACCGATGCATAGTGCTCCGTTATTCATAAAAAATATATATGGGATTGAGACTATAACAGATAGTGGTATTTTTCAGGTTGGAGAAAGTATATTCTCAAAATTATATCGTATATCCATATCTGAACCATCAGTTAAAGCACATGATGTATTTCAGGTTTTTAGAGGATATGATTTTAAGTTTAGAATTTACTATATTAATGAAGAAATTTATTTGAATGTACTTTTTACATCTGAAAAAGATAATGCATGGGTAACATGTGATGAACTGCATAAAAATATGTGTTCTAATCTGGCAGAGTACTCGGTTATGTTAGAAGATATTAAAGCAAATGAGAGGTTTAAATTAGTACATAGTATTATTCTCGATAACGTTGATTTGCCTTTCAATATATCATATTTTGATAATACTACAGTTTTAGACTGGAAAGATACTTTTGAGCTTTCAGGTCTTGAAGAAAGCGTGGATATTTTCAAGAAAAAAGATAGTGAATATAAGATATTTTACGTCAGAGAGTTCTCACCTAAAATTACTGATTTCATTCGAGAAATATTTGATATGAGAGAAGTAAAGCAGATAGTTACTCAGTTCGATCCTGTATCTGATATGGCTGTACAGGCATTTTTCAAAAAAAATTATATGGGAACTGAAAATCTGCTTGAAGATATGATACGTAATAATCCTCATGTATATGATATTTATGCAAAAGAAATAAAGGATGATAGCCGCTATTTTACAATGTGTGGAGTCATGTTCTTAGTTAATGTTAATGATCCAGATACAGAAAATAGAATTTTCTTTTCTGCTAATAGATACGATGTTGATATATCGTATTTCCATGTTCAGCTTCTTGATTTATATAAAGAGTTTTTACCTTTTGGCAGATGGAATATATCTGAGTCCCGGAACATGAATAGTGATACTGCATCTAAGATGTTTTTGCCTTACTATTTAGCATCAGATAAAGTGGGTGAAAGTGTTGATGATCTTATGTTTGATGCGGAAACATTTGATATTTCAGCAGATGATTTTCTGAATCAGGATACTAATTATAGTATTGATGATTATGATGTTGAAGATGATACTTCCGATGATGATTACTAATTTGCAAAGGATGGTAGATGATGAATAATACAAATATTAATTTTTCTGGTGATAAAAAGGTATCTAATAATAACCAGAGGGAACGTAATAGAAGATACAAAAGGCTTCAAAGAGATAAAAAGCGTAAGGAATTTTTACAGCTTAAAAAGCCGAACACTCTTACGAGCGCAGTACCTGTGTCAGTACAGGCTGTGATTGAAGTTAGGAAAATTGCACCTAATGGCATATGGGAAGTTGGCGAAAATCTGTATTCCAAGACTTATCTGATCAATGACCTTAATTACTGCACTATGACGTATCAAGAGCAGGTGTCTTTTTTCGGAGAGTGGTGCAGAATACTTAATGCTATTGATGTTTATCTGTTTAAATTCACTATTTTTAATAAAAATAGGGATATGGTTGAATTTAAAAACAAGATTTTATATCAACATAAAGCGGATGAATATAATTTGCAGAGAGACTGTTATAACGATATTATCACAAGCAAAATTGTAAATGGTAAGAAAGGTATTGATCAGGTTAAATATCTTACAATTACTATTCAGCGTAGCAATTATGAAGATGCAGCACAGGGAATGTCCTCCATTGAAGCCAATCTTTTGAAAGAATTTGCTGCATTAGGCTCAATGCTTGTTCCACTTGATTCCAATGAAAGATTTAGAATTATACATGATTTTCTTAGAATGGGAAATGAGGAGAAGTACTCATTTGATCTTAAGAAGTGCATAAATAACGGAAATGACTGGAAGAATTACATTGTTCCAGACTACATTGACTTTAATGAAAATATGTTTTTCACTGAGGATAAATGTTGCAAGGCAATGTATGTAAATCCTAAATCATATCCGGATGATGATTTGAGTGATGAATTTTTCGATGGTCTTATTAATATAACAATTCCTAGCATTATAAGTGTAGATTACATTCCAGTTAATAAAACTGCTACTAAGATTGCACTCGAAAGACAGTATATGTCAACGCAGGATAAAATCAGAAAACAGCAGGACAAGAGAAATAAGAGAGGAAATTTCACTTCGGAAATTTCATATACTGTCTCAAAAGAAAATGATGATGTCAAGGAAATGCTTGATGATGTTAATATCAATGGTCAGAAGATGTTTTTCGTTGGTGTCAATGTAATCATTACTGCAAACAGCCTTGAGGAGCTTGACGAAGCAGAAGATGCAGTAAGTCTTATTACTGAAAATCATGGATGCTATCTTGATGAGTATAATCTCAGACAGAGAGAAGCACTAATGACTGTATTGCCGATCGGCAACAGATATGTTTCAGAGCTTAGAAGCATGTTTACACGAATGGCAGGAATACTCATGCCATTTAAGGCTATGGAAATGCAGATGAAGGAAAATCCATTTTATTATGGTGTAAATAAGGAGACAAGAAATATTATTGCATGTAACAGAAAAAAACTTATTAATGGTAATGGATTTGTTTTTGGGGTAACCGGAGCAGGTAAGTCAATGACCGGTTCAAAACTGGAGATTGGAAGTGTATTTTTGAATACGGATGATGATATTATCATCATTGATCCTACATTCGAGTATGAGGATGTTGCAAAGGCATTTAAAGGTACCTTTATTAATATTGGTCCTGAGTCACGTAACTATATCAATCCATTGCATATTGATATTAAAAATTTATCTCCCAAAAATATTAGACAGATTATTACTCAGAAATCTACTATTATGTGTGGAATTTGTGAACATGCGATGGAGCAGGATTTTGAAACATGTTACAGATCAATTATTGATAGATGTATAAAAATTTTATACGAAAGACTTCTTACAACACCTTTGGAAGAAAGAACGGTACCTATCATGTCTGATTTTTATACAATACTTAAAGATCAGCCAGACAAAGAAGTACATGATATCGTTCTTGCTCTTGAAGTTTTTATTACTGGAAGTATGAATATTTTTAATCACCAAAATAATGTAGATATTGATAATCGTATACAGGTATATGGATTACGTGATATTGGAGAGGATCTTGAAAGTGTAGGTATGCTTATAACTCTTTCTTATATTCGACAAAAAATAATTAAAAATGCATCAGAAGGCAGATTTACATGGCTTTATATTGATGAATTTCATACTCTTATGGATAAAAAATACTCTCGTAAGTATTTAATTTCATTGTATAAAAAGGTAAGAAAACTTGGTGGACTGTGTACAGGAATCACGCAGAATGTGAGTGATACTGTATTTGACAAAGATACAGCAAAGCTCTTATCTAACAGCGAGTACACCATGTTTTTACGTATGGGTGCCGGAGATGCAGATGTAATTTTGGATGCTTTTGAAGGTAAACTTACAGAAGCACATCTTAAATATATAGATAACGCTGCTCCGGGTATGGGACTAATCAGATTTGGTAATGTTATTATACCGATGGATAACAAGATAGAAAAAGGTAACATCATTTATGATATTTTCAATACTAATTTTCAGGAAAAAGCTGCATTAAAGGTTGCTCAAAGAAAAGAAGGGAATGTTGTGTAAATGAGTACAACACAGGATAAAGGTAAAAAAACTTATTCTGAGCGATATGTTAATAAAAATGTAGGAGATAATCTTACAAAAGAACGTACACTTTCCAGTCAGGTAAAAGACAATTATTTTTTAGATAGGCATAGAAACAGTAGTAATTCTATGCCGGATAAATCTTTTTATATAGATATATCAGCTATAACAGAAAATAACAGCAAGTCTGGCAGTTTGGCATCGTCTGGTTTATCTGATTCTGTAAATATGCAGAATAGTCGATCTAATGGTGTTTCTGATACGACTTTGGGCAGTAATTATGAACATAATAAAGTATCAAGATTAGAAAATGGCATGAAACTAAAAGATACAGAGCGTTATGTGAATAGTGATGTTGGCGGGAAAAAGGTTCAAGAAAGCCTTTTATCAGAACAAGTTAAGGATAAAGTGGATTTTTCATCTACTATTCAAAATGATGTTACAGGTACTAGAGAAGATCTTTATGCAGCAATGCCTATTTCATATGGTGGAACAGCAAACAGAAGTGATGAAAAAACAGAAGATGTATTACATGGCAGTAATTATGAGCATAAAAAGATTGCAAGCTTAGAAAGTGGCATGAAACTAAAAGATACAGAGCGTTATGTGAATAGTGACGTTGGTGGAAGCAAAGTTCAGGAAAGTATTTTGGCAGAACAGGTAAAAAATCGTTTTGCTTCATCATCTAATATACAACATAGTGTTGTTGAAAATAAAACTGTTGACTCAACTGAAAAATTTTATGCTTCTACTTATTATGGAAGTCCTAATAAGGAATCAATTCTTAAAGAGCCAAAGAAAAACTCATATGAGCAAAATAAACTTTTGAATGTTGAAAGCACTTTAAAAGTTTCTAATACGGATAATTATTCAAATAAGAATTTACTATCCAGTAAGCAAAAAGCAATGCAACTTACGGATGAGGTTGTTGATGTAAAGCAGGCTCTAATTGAGGATGATTCATTTGTAAAACATAATAATTCAAAAAAGAAATCATCATCAGTTGAAGCTGCAGGCATTGCGCTAAGTGTATTAAGACCTACTATTGTTAAGGCACCGTCTATAAAGAAGGTCAGCTTTTCCAGTTCTACTGTAAATTTGGATAATTTAAGCGAAAAGGCTTTACTTGGTAGAGCAGTAAGATCGCAACAAGCTCTTAATCGCTCAGAAATCAAATATAATAAATATAAAATCAAACAGTTAAAAAAAGAAAAGAAAAGTATTGGCAGCGATGGAAAGTCAAAAAATGTACTGGGCAAAAGTGCTACAACAGTTAGACGTAGTGCAGATTTTGTAAAAAATGTAACTGATGGTTTGAATGAAAATACATCTGGTGATGATGTATTGATGGAAAAATCATATGCAATATCTGGAGCAGCGGCTGTCGGAGCAGTTAATTTAACCAAAGGTATTGTAAAAAAAACGGTCTCGGTTGCAGCTTTAGAGTCTAAACATAAAATTACATCTAATAAAGAAAAGAAAAATCTAGTCAAGGCACAGATTAAGGAACTTAAGGATGTAAATAAAACAATTAAAAATCGTAGTGTTGATATACAGCCAACATATGGTAGTGCAGGTAGTTCTTTAAAGGTAAAAAAAACGATTAAGCAAAATACCCAAAAACAAAAAGAAATTGATAAGAAGCTTAAGCTTACTCAAAAAGAGGTGAATTTAAAGAGCAAAAAGGATAAAAAGGCAAAAAATAAAAGCAATATGAAAGCTAATAGAAAGGCTTATATTAAAGATGTTACCCGAAAAGCTGTAATTAAGAATTTAATCAAACCTGAAGCAGACCGGGAAAATAATTTATCTACTGGTTTTGGCGGCTTTGTTGCATCTATTGCTAAAAGGTTTATGGATGATTTCTTTAAAAGCATGGTGAAGTGGCTACTTGGATTGATTGGTCAGATTATTTTATTTGTAGCAACTTCACTTGCAAGCTTAATAGTTACTCTTATGCCTATCATTTTGCCGATAGGTGCGGCAGTAGGTGTTATATGTGGCTTGTTTTCTTTCATGTTTGGAGATAATACTACTGCACAGGCAGATGCTTCATATTGTACTACTATATTGAATAATAAATATAATGATTTCAATAAAGCATCACATGATTGGTTGGACAATAATACTGATACGGTTAGAGGATATAACGTTGTGTATGCGGATGATTGCTCTGGAGTTAATAACTTTCAAGATGCTCTTTTGCTTTACATAATATTTTCAACTGATAATGTATCAAGTGATTCGAGTGATGATAGCTATCTTGTTGTTGACAGCGATACGGAAAAAGCAAATTTGGATAAAGCATTTAATATGCTTACATATGCGGAAACAAGTGATAAAACAAGAACCGTCCATAGAAAAACGCTTGCAGATGTTGAAAACAGTCTTACGGCTAACCAGAAAAAAATGCTTGAACTGGAAAGAGAACTTGTAGCGGATGGTTCAAGTTTTGATTTAGGAGAAAGAGTAACTGGAGATTATGCTGATGATGTAGGTTTAGGTTCTGATCTTATTGCATCAGATTTGGGACAGGCTGCGGCTGATTATGGCTGTAAATTTGTCGGTAATAAATATGTATATGGTGGAACAGATATTAATAATGGAATAGACTGTTCTGCATTTACTCAATATGTATGTGGTCAGTTTGGAATTTTATTGCCAAGAACATCAAAAGAACAGGTTAAAAGTGGACAGGCAGTCGCAAGTTTGGCTGAAGCAAAGCCTGGAGATTTGATTTTTTACTCTCGTAATGGAACTGATGAAAAAGTGTATCATGTAACCATGTACATAGGCAATGGAAAAATGGTACATGCAAGTAATTCAAAACCATATCCACAGGGTGGTATTAAAATATCAAATGTTTATGGTTCACCATATAAAATAAGAAGAGTATTTAATTAGGAGGAAAAATATTATGCTGAATTTTGAAGAGTTTTGTTTAAAGGTAAGTGAGGATTTTATGAAGTACATTTCGGCAAGTTTCAGTGCTGAAAATGGCTATCATGCAGTAGTTAAAGATGTGGTCAAGAATGGAAAGACTTTTAGGGTGTTACTTATTGATAGTCCTGATAAAGCCATTAAACCGCCTGTGGTCCCACTTGACAGATTATATGATAGTATTTTTTTAAAAAAATATAATGGTGATGTTGTGTCAACTCTTAAGGAGATAGCAGCAAGCTACGAAAAAAACTACACTAAAGCAGTTGAAATAGCACATAAATCAGCAGTTGATGATAATTCGCTCAAGATTGACATTAACAATGTGTTTTTTGCTTTGATGAATTATGATGCAAATAAGGCTGAACTTGATGCTGCCAATATTCCTTATTCTGTTGAGGGAGAGCTTGCTATTACCTACAGAGTTTTAATTGCATCTAATGAGAATGAAATTAAGAGCATACTTATAAATCAGAATATCCTTAAGGCTTTTGAGAATAATGGTTTTACATTCGAAAAGGTAAAAGAAGCTGCTATGGAAAATACGGAAAGACTTTTCCCGGAAAAACTTGTACGTATATCAGAAGATGCCTATCTGCTTACATCTGAATATAGCTGTTTTGGATCTTCAGCTATTTTATATGAGCATAGCTCCATAAAGGAGCTTGCCGATAGATCGGGGAAAAACGTACTTATATTCCCATGCAGTATTAATACGTGTTTTGTATTGTTGGTTGATGAAGATGTTGTCAGAGAAGCTGACATGTATAAAGATAATATTTCGCAGTTTTTCATGGATATGGACGAGCCGGTACTTAATACGCAGGTAATGATGTACTCCAATAAGGAGAAGAAACTTCTTTTTGGAGATGATGTTGTTATTGAAAATTCCAGATCTAAGAAGAATGTGCGTTAATATTGTATGATTTATTGTGACTACCTTGTGCCAAAATGGCACAAGGTACATTGATTTTGGAGGATATACTATGAAGTGTGAAGAATGCATCTTTTGTAAATATGATAATTCAATCGAAGAATTTGTTTGTTCAATAGAACCTGATCTGCCAGTGGTTTTAAAAGGTGTTGAAAATAATTGTAAAAAGGCAAATCCAATTATCAAAAACAAATCCAATTATCAAAAACAAATAACAGAAAGGAAATATCTATGAAAAATAAAAGTAATTCAAAAGATATAAATGCCACGTTTGATAATGAACGCAACGAACTTCTTACTTGGATTCCATTGCTTATAAAAGAAAAACTCAGCGCTCTGAGTACAGAGCAATTGAGGATATTACATTATATCTTAGGTTACAACTGTAAAGAAGAACCCACAGAATCATTGATAGAAGAATTTGAAGGCTATGGTTATGGTGAAAACATTGCAACTGAATTTATCAGCATTCTGAAAAGAGACAATTATTTAATCATTCAAAAACCATACTAATCTCCTTTGCATATTTGTTTACCTTGGGAGGGTCATCCAGAACTAATTCCAGAAAAACTTTCTCCACATTGCATAAGGCATTCAAAAGCTATGCATCTGTTACAGGCAAATGTAAATCTGGTATATATACGTGATCTGCTCGGACACACTAGCGTAACAACGACAGAAATATATGCAAGAGCAGACACAGCACTAAAACGTGAAGCTCTTGAAAAAGCTAATCCACTAAAAGATTCCCCGTCTATGCCACAATGGAAGGATGATGAAGGTCTGATGGATTGGTTAAGAAACTTAATTTAACATTTTTTAGCGGGTGATGATAAATCACCCGCAGAAAGGAATTTTTAATGAAAAAAAATACATGTTATTTTTGCAATGGAGCACACCCTATAACAATTACTGACAATAATAACTATTATCAATTTTCCTTACCACCTTCATCTGAAACACTAATGATTACTGATAAAAAAAGGAATAGAGAATATCTATATGGAATAAATTACTGTCCTATTTGTGGGAAAAAGGTTACTTAATCTAATGAAATATATGTATGCTGACTACTTTTTGATATAGTACATTCCGCAATATAATCAGCGTTACCTTTAACAGCTTTCCATTCAGAGGCTACCAACATAATGCTTAAATATGCTTTCTTTAATTTTTTATGATGATTGTAGACTCTCCAAAAATCATTCCTGTTAGTAAAATTAACTTTTACATGAAAGCTCTGTGTTTGAGGATTATACATTGGAACATTAAGTAAAAAAGCAAATTCGTCTTTTACTTTATGATAATAAGAGGTTTCTACTATAAAAAATCCACATGGATTTGATATAAAATCTGTGTAATTTTCTTTGCATCTCATAAAATCAGAATACATACAATTGCCAATAGTATCTTCTCCAGAAGATAAACTTTCAATATAAGCGGCATAAATTGATTTTAGTGTATTAGGTGCAATCCTAGAGCCCGTACCAACTATTCCGCCACCACCTGCTCCATTATGAATATTAACCTTTTCGGAAGTGCTAAGAATATTTCTTTTAAAAGCATCTAAGTTAAAAAGAGATTTATCGTATTTATCTGTATCAAATTCAATATCATTACGAATACACGAGGCAAATCGATGTTCTTGCTTAGATTTACTTCTGAAATGAGCGGTTTTCTCACCCATAGAAACAATAATCATTTCAGCATTACAACCATCCGTATCGCAATAGAATGGTATTTTACTATATACTTTTCTTGCATTTACAGATTTTCCATTTGGTTTCCAAATGCGTGCTTTTTCAGCCATAATAATCACCTCGGAGGATTTATTTATATGAAGAACTATAAATGTAACTTATGTGTAAAACAAAAATTAACTTTTACATCACCAGGTTCCCCTAATAAAGCAGAAGTGTTTATTCAGGGCACTAATTATTTAACATTTTATGGTGATGAAGGAGCTGACTACAAAATAAAATGCAATTATTGTCCAAAATGTGGAAAACAATTAATAAAATAAACTTCGAAATCAGCTCTCAAAACAAATTCAATTTAATACTACAACTTTAAAAATTATGTTAAGAAAACTAAAAAATAGGAGGAAAAAATCAATGGATTCAAACATTAACTCAACATTTCCTAAAACTCAAAAAAAGGTAATTATAACTGAAAAACCCAGTGTTGCACAGGATTATGCAAAAATCCTTGGTGTATCGGGTAAACACGATGGCTTCATTGAAAATGATAAGTGGATTATAACTTGGTGTGTAGGACATCTTGTATCAATGCTTTACCCGGAAAGTTATGATGAAAAATATAAAAAGTGGAATATAGCTGACTTGCCTTTCATTCCTGAATCATATAAATATGGTGTGATTAGCTCCGTTGCAAAGCAATATAAGGCGGTTCGCACTATATTACACAGGGATGATGTAGATACAGTTTACTGGGCAGGTGATGCAGGAAAAGAAGGACAGGTTATTGAGGAGAATATCCGCAGATATGGTGGAGTACGTAAAGGAATAAAGGAACTTAGAATATGGATTGATTCACAGACAGAGGAAGAAATCAAGCGAGGTATACGTGAAGCAAAACCTATGGCAGCATATGATAATCTTGCTAATTCAGGCATTATGAGAGCTGTTGAAGATTATCTTATGGGGATTAACTTATCAAGAGTGCTTACTTGCAAATATGGAATGATTATTAACAATGCAATATCTGACAGCAAATACAGACCTATATCTGTAGGTCGTGTAATGACCTGCATATTAGGTATGGTGGTCCGCAGGGAACGTGAAATAAGAGACTTTAAAGTAGAGAACTTTTATAAGTTATCCGCAGAATTTGGCAATGGATTTTGTGGCGAATGGAAAGCCGATAGTGACTCTGAATATTATCAGTCTCCATTATTGTACAGTGATATAGGATTTAAGGATAGAAATGATGCTGAACAGCTATTGTCAAAGCTCAAAGGCACCAATGGTGTTGTCAAAGATTATTCTGTGTCTAACAGCAAAAAGAAAGCGCCATTATTGTACAATCTTGCGGAAATTCAGAATGACTGCTCAAAGAAGTTTAAACTTAGTCCAGATCAGACATTGGGAGTCATACAGAGTTTGTATGAAAAGAAGCTTTGCACATATCCTAGAACAGATTCACGAGTACTTTCAAGTGCTGTAGGAAAGGTAATTAGCGAAAATATACAAGGCTTATATGATGGCAACTACCTTAGAGATTTTACAGGAGAGATATTTAATTCAAGATTATATGCAAATATAAATGATACCCAGTATGTAAATGATAAAAAGGTTAGTGATCACTATGCTATTATTCCTACTGGTAATTTGTCAAATTATTCAAGCTTAAGTGATATAGAAAATGATGTATTCGACCTTATTGTAAGAAGGTTTTTATGTATTTTTTATCCTGCGGCAGTTTATAAAAATGTCAAACTGGGTATCAAAATTAAAAATGAAACTTTCTGTGCAAGCAGTAAGGAACTTATTAGTGAAGGCTATCTGAAAATTATAAGAAATGATGATGAAACAGATAATGCTACTAAGAGTCGCATACCGGAATTAAGCATCGGTTCTGCTATTGCAGTCAATGATTTAACTGTAAAAGAGGGTAAAACATCTCCACCTAAGAGATATACTGCAGGTTCTATGATTCTTGCAATGGAAAATGCAGGACAGCTTATTGAGGATGAAGAACTGCGTGAGCAGATAAAAGGATCAGGCATCGGAACATCTGCAACAAGAGCTGACATCTTGAAAAAGCTGATTACTAATAAATATATTGACTGCAATAAATCGCAGGTGCTTACACCTAACAGCATCGGAGAGATGGTATATGAAATAGTGTATAATACTATTCCTGATTTTCTCGTGCCAGAACTTACTGCAAGATGGGATAAAGAGCTTGAGATGATTGCCAATGGAGAGCTTAGAGCACTTGATTATCAAAATAAGATAGAAGTATATGTACGTGATACTGTCAACAGTATAAAAACGGATAATAAGAATGATGTTATCATAAGTAAAATCAAGCCATTTGCATCAAATACAGTTGCAACAAATGAAAATCTTAAATGCCCGGTTTGTGGTGGCAGAATTAAAAAAACTCAGTTTGGATATTGCTGTGAAAACTATAAAAAAGAAGGTGGCTGTAACTTTGCATTACCAGGAAAAATATGTGAAAAAAACTTAACTGATAAGCAGGTAACTGATCTTGTCCTTAAACGAAAAACAGGACTTATTAAAGGCTTTAAATCAAAAAATGGTAAGAGCTTTGATGCATTTTTGATATTTAAGGACAATAAAGTTCAGTTTGAATTTCCTGCTCCAGAAGAATCAAAGGTATTATGTCCTAACTGTGGCAACAAGCTTATTAAAAATAAGTACTCTTATGACTGTTCCTGCGGATTTAAAATCAGTCATGTAATCTGTGGCAAAGAAATATCGGAAAAGGATATAAAGGAACTGCTTACACAAAAGAGGACAGGACTTATTAAAGGACTTAAAGCAAAGAGTGGCAAGAGCTTTGATGCTTACCTTTTATATGAGGATGGTAAAATCAAATTTGAGTTTCCAAAGAAATAAAGGAGGTATGCAGATGAATTTAAGTAATTGGGAACCTTCACAAACTGAAATTGAAATGTTTAAATATGCAGGACTCTATTTATTTGAAAAAACAGAGGATTCACTTACATACTTACCCATTCATATAGATAGTTACCCTGAATTTGAAACAGAAATAAAGGATATTGATGTAGGAGCAATTGAATTTGATAATTATATTAAATTCGATTTGGCAAGTCAGACAGTCCAGTTTATAGGCAATCAGTTTTTTGATAGACAATTGCTTGATTTGATTGTGAAAAGGTCTGAAGAACTGGGGTTTAAGTAAGGAGTATTGAGCATGAAGGAGTTTTTGAAAAATAATAAGTATATATGCATGATACATAAGGTTTTTACTCATAGATATATAATATTGTGGCTGATACTACTTATGTATATAGCACAATTTATACCCTGGAGCGCAGTCAAAAATGTGGTAGAAGGCATATTGTGGTTTTTTGCTTTAATTGTGATCTTAATCAGACTTGCAAAGCGAATAATAAGGCATTTTTACCATTAAAAAGAAATATTATGACAATATGTTGCATAAATGAAGTTATTTTTTCGCTTTATGTAGTAAAATTGATTAAGTAGTATAAAAATGTAAAGGAGTTAAAAATCAATGGAAGAACCGAAAAAAAGAGGTGTAGGCAGACCGAAAACGAACAGACCTAACAGAATTAAGGTCAGTATAACTATACTACCTGACGTATACGAGAAAGCTGTGACAAAGGCTTATGACAACAACAGCACATTTTCAAGAGTTGTCGAAAATGCTTTAATTGAATACATAGCTGATGAACAAAGTAATAATTAAAGGTTAGCTGTTATTAGAAGTTAGAAAACTTTAGCTATTTTAAAATAAAAATAGTATTTGAAGAAGGAGATGATATATCAATGGAAATACCAGAAAAGTCTAATAAGAGAGGAAGACCAAAATCAACATCGGAAAAACGAAAAACAACAACTATTTCTATATTACCGAGTTTATACAAGCAAGCGTTGAAGAAAGCATATAGTGAGGGAAAGAGTTTTGCTCAGGTTATTGAGGATTATCTTAAAATTTATATAAGTGACTAAACAAGTATAATAGCACACAAAAATGTGTGCTATTTTTGTGCCTAAAATGAAATAGAAATTTGATAATAGTTACTTTTTTACAAACAATATGCAGTTTGATTATTTTATTCTTTTAATAGTAAATAATTAAGTATCGGAAAGGAATTGTTGCTATGGAGTATAAAACATTATTAGATCGAGAAAAGAAACTTTTGGCAGGTTCAGAAGATATGTATGGAATATATCAACTGAAAGAGAACGAAGAAACCAGTAAATTTATTTTTCAAAATTCGGACTGGCATGTAAGGCATAATATTGATATTACAAGAGAAAATTATAATCTGGTTTATGCAGCACAATTAAAAGAGAATATGGATCTTGAGAGCCTGTATACGCTCTTTAATCTGGACAAGCCTGCTGATTTTAAAGGACACAGTATGTCTGTAAGTGATGTTGTAGTGATTAGTAAAGGCGGTAATGTTACAAGCCATTTTGTTGATAGCTTTGGCTTTACTGATGTTCCTGATTTTGCTTACGGAGATAAGGTAAAAGAGAGAATATCATATTATGTTATATCTGATATTGATTCATGGGCAAATAACAGTTTAAACAGAGCGGAATTAGAAAGATTTGATAATCTTTCAGATGCAGTATTAAAATATGCTAATTACAGATATGGTACAGATGCTCCGAAACAGTCAATAGCTGCATTTGGAATGAATGTAAATGGTTCTGAATTTGATCTTGTATATGCAGAACATAGTGATAACGTGTTATCTTTGGATTTTACATACAATGATAATGTACTTAATGATGAATCATTTAAGTCGAAGATCAGGGATATATGTATTGAGCTTGAAGTCAGTAAAGTTAGAGTACATAGAAAAATGAAGCCTGACGAAATAAAGGATTTTACAAGAAATCGTTTTAAAACTCATTTAGAGAATACAGGTTGTGATGATATAGCCTTTTATATGGATAACTTTGATAAGGTATATGAAAAAGGAAATCTCGATAAATATAAACCATCTGAGTCGCAGAAAAGAATTGTCGAGGACGTTTCTTTTGTAGAGTGGAACCAGAACAATCCGTATTTTACATTTGTTGAACCAGATGAATTGGCATATTCTATAGATGATGGCAATATGTTTGTCGGTATTCATAGATGTGATGATGGGTATGATTTTTCAGTTTATGATTCTGACTATTCTGTGATTGATGGTGGTGTGTATGATAATCCTGATATATCTATATATTCAGCATTTAAGAATGTAAGTGATGATTATTTGCCAGAGACAAGAGAACTTAAGCCTATTGATTATGATGATTTTACGGAAAAAGTGGATCTTGTGGAACAGGCACATATGAATAATTTACATGTAGTTAAAGAATTTAAAGATAAAACAGGTGAAATGTTCAATGATATTGATGGATGTGATGCATCTGATATAGAAGCAGATGTTTGGAATTATGTATCATCTAAAATAAAAGAGTGTAAGATGGATGCTGTAATTGTGGATGCAGTAATTTCTGGTAGTCGTTGCAGAGGATTGGAAAATGAGTCATCTGATATTGATGTTGTTGTTGAGTATATTGGTGATGTAAGAGAAGATGATTTATTTAATATACTTAATGATGTTGAAAACAATGGTCCTTATGAATTTGGTGGTGTTAAGGTTGACATTAATCCTATTACTGCTGATCAGACAGGTACTCTTGCGGAATATCTGCCACAGGTTGAGAAGTATCTGAATGAGAAAAAAGCAGATTTGAATATTAGTGAATCAAACAATACACCCAAAAGGAAAGGTCGTTAGAGCTAGAGAGGATGGTGTGGAGATATGTTAAGTATGCAGCATATAATGACATCTATGTTGAATGGTTATGATACGTGTGAACGTGAGTATATTGCAGCGGTGGTCTTTCCTGATGCAATCCGAGCGTTTACCGGAGAAAGGGAACTTAGTCATTTTGAAGAAAATCCTAAGACCGGAGATATATCTTGGATGCGTTTTCCAAATTATATGAGTGTAGATAAGGCATTTATGGAAGAGTGGAAAAGTAAGGATTTTTTATGTCATTTATCAAATGATATTGAAAAAGGAGTTCTTGGTCAAAAGACTCATATTGAAAAATATCGTGAGATTAATCAGTTATTAAATTTGAATAAACCTGCAATGTACAAAGGGATAGAAGATCATCTCAAGCAGGATATTGTATATGATAAATATGTTAGAGATTATATTGGTGCAGACAGACAGGCTATTTTTAAGGATGAAGATCATGCTATTTACGTGGCAGCTTATTTGATTTATAAGCAGAGAGGTATTCTTTGTAATAAAGAATGGTTACAAAACGAAATTAAACCAATTTTAGAGGAACAGATGCCATTTCTGGCTGAAAATACTTTTAAATATATGCATTTTACGGATAGTAAATACGAAAAGTGGGTAGAGGATCAGGACTGGTCACATTTGGTTGAAGGTCCTTTCCCATTTGAACAGTACGAAAAATTATATAATGATGTAAGTCTGTTTATGCGGCAGGGGATAGATCCCACACAGGAACAGTCAGAATTGGCTGAAAATATTCACAGAAGGAAAGGACGTTGAAGTAAATGGATAAAAGAGGAATACTTGAGTTAAGAAAAAGATTTAAAAAGGATGCAACTACTGTGTCAAGGGTTTGCGGCTGCTATGTAGATGCAGATAAGAATATTGTATCTACCTTTAATGAAAACTTCCTTAATCTGCCCGATGAAGATTTGTTTAAATATCTTGATATTTTGAAAAAATCACTTGGTGGTAAATTTGGTAATAATCTTTTTGACATCGAATTTTCGACTGAATCTGAAAAGCATGGCGGTAATCAGCAGATCCTTATGGCAATCAGAGACAGTGATCTGAAAAATGATGATATGCTTACTTCTTTTTATGAACACATTATTGATGTGTATTGCCATGCAGGAAATTATTTAATACTTTTGTTTATTGATAACTATGATGTTATGACAAAAACATCTGATAATCAGAAACTTGATGAATCAGAGGAAGTATACAAGTATATTATTTGTTCTGTCTGCCCGGTTGATTTATCTAAACCCGCACTTGGATATAAGGAAAAGGAAAACACTATTGCATCACGTACAAGAGACTGGGTAGTGGGTGCTCCTGAATCAGCATTTCTTTTCCCTGCATTTAATGACCGCAGTACTGATATTCATTCAGCATTATTTTTTACTAAAAAACCTGTTGATATACATACTGAGTTTATTGATGCTGTGCTTCAATCGAAAGATATTGTATCACAGGACGATAAAAGAGATAGGTTTATGAACTGCGTAGTAAATTCCGTAAAGGATGATTCATCGGAAACTCTTCTTAATGTTTATTCTAAAATATCAAATAAGGCGGTTGATGATGGATTATCACTTGATGATTATGATATGACAGCAGAGGATTTGAAAAATACTTTGATGGAAAATAATATATCATCTGAATATGCCGACAATATTGTTGATGTATGCATGGAGTTCTCGGATGATAATAAAATCAAGGCTAACGATATTGTTGATGATAAGGTGCTTGAGAAAAATGAATTGTATATTGCATACAAAAAGCTACTGGCAGAGAATGAAGAGTTGAAAAAGCAGCTTGCTCTTTTAAAGTAATTGATTATATATCTTAGATTTTTATTATAAAAATAGTGACAAATATGTTACTAAAAAATGCATAAAGTTCCCTTTTTTACTCTTTTGAAAGTATGGGTTTTATATAATTATTATAACAATAAAACTTGGTCAGAAAGTGAGGAAAAAATATGAAATATGATATTTCTGTAAAAAAAATTGAGGATGAAAACTCGAAAATTAAGGCAATAGCGACTCTTACTCTTGGAGATGCTTTTACCATTAAAGGCATTAAGCTTTATGAGGGAGAAAAAGGTTTATTTGTTTCAATGCCTAACTATAAAAGAAATGAGCCGGATTCTCATGGCAATGAGTATAAGGATATCTGTTATCCGATTACAGCAGATTTTAGAAAAGAGATTGAGAGTACTATTATTGATAAATACAATGGTATCAATAAAAATGAACCGGAGATTACAGATTGCCGGGTTGGCACTTTTGAAAAAGATTCGCTTGTTGGACTTGCGTCTGTCACGTTAGATGATCAGTTTGTTATTGGAAACATCAAAATTGTTAATGGAGAAAACGGACTATTTGTTTCAATGCCAAACTATAGCAAAGATGGTGAATATAAAGATATTTGTTATCCTACTACTGCAAGCTTCAGGAATAAAATTAGCAATGCTGTAATTGAAAAGTATCAGGAAGTATCGAAAAATAAGGAACAGAACAGGTCACAGAACGAACCTGAAAATGATCGTCCGAGACATAAAAGCAGATAAAATCTGTTAATTCTAACCTTCTGTCAAATTGGCAGAAGGTTATTTTTTGAAATTTTTGAATAGGACTTTAGATACAAAAATGTGACAAAATTGTGCGTTTTTTTACAAAAATGAAAACAAAACACCTATTTTTCGTGTCATTATAGAGTTGCGAGTAATTTTTATGGAGGTTGACATGGCAAATACTGATGAAATTTTTAATAGTGCTATAGATCATATAATAAGTGAGCCTGTGGAATACATGGATTATGTCAAATTCCTATCCAGGGGTAATATATTTAATTTTTCAATGCAGAGCACTATTCTTATTTTCGCTCAAAGAGAAAATAGTGAATATGTTGCTTTTTATGATGATTGGAAAAAAGTCGGCAGAATACCTAAAAAGCATACTGCAATTTATATAGATGATGAACCAAATTTTAAAAATACAGATAAATATCTTTTTGCACTACAGGATACCGTAGGTCAGCCTTTCCGTAGTTCATGGATTTGTGATGATGATATTCTATTAATTCTTAATGATTCACTTTTTCCGGAAGATTTGAAAAAAGAAAATTTTAAAAAGTCGGTCAAAATCTTGACACAAACATATGTTCGTGATATTCTTAGAGTAGGAAATGATATGAATGAAGTGGCAGAAGATACTCTTGCATATGTTATCTGTAATAGATGTAATGTCAAGGATATTGATGATATTTCGGAAAATATCATAAAAGAATATGCAAAATTAACATATGATCAAAGGATAGAATTTTTTGAAGAATGGCAGCCTATCATTACTGCACAGGCAAAAAAATTCCTTGGTCATATCGCAAAAATTGTTAGAAAGGAAGAAAAGAATCATGAGAGAGTTAATGGACAAAGGTCAGGTAATGACAACAGAAGAATTGAAGGTTATCAAAATGCCGAAGGAAGAAGCAATGGCATATCTGGAAGTGGAAGAACCAATAAAGAGCATGACCAGAGAAACAATAATCGAGAAAACAGGTCTGTATGGACGCAGAATGATGGATTATCTGGAAGAGAATCAGAGAGACAAGATGGTATTTCGCATGAGCAGAGGACTCCTTCTGCCGGAAGTAGAGAAGAGAGTGAAGGAAGCAAAAGATCTGATGATAAGTCTGGAGAAGAAATATCTGAAGGAACATCTGAACAGTCAGATGGACTATCTGACTACAGTAAAAATCAGGAATCAGGCGAGAATGACAGCAGAAGAAATAGCAATGAATCAGATAATTTATCAACCACTGTAGCATATTCTCAGTTAGAATTATTCAGCAGTATAGAGAATGGTAATACAGACAGTGTTGATGTCTCTGATGGTACTATTCAGTTTGGTGATTCTGATACAAAATATGACTATTTACATCCTAAGACTGAGGAATATGCTCCGGAAGAATATATAAATAGAGTACTTCATAGGGGAAGTCTTTTTGCAGGTGGTTTTCAGCGCATTTATAATTTTTACCAACAAAATCTTAGTGCAAAAGATATAGCTGATGCAATAAAAAATGAGTATGGAGTTGGTGGGGAAGGCATTCCTACAGAACTCGGATATACTGGTTTTCAGTCTGATGCAAGGGGTATCGTTGTATCTTGGAAAGACAAAGAAGGACATAAGCAATATCTGTTATCATGGTCTGATGTGGAAAAAAGAATAGCTCGCATGATTGTCGATGGAACATATTTACCTGAAAGTAACATTCAAGTTGCTGATATTGTGAATACTGCAACTGATGATAAAGACTACATGGTATATGAAGTTGATGATAATAACGCAAAACTTGCTTCTACTGATGGTGAAGATACCATTACGGTTAAAAAGAATGAGTGTTATAAATCTGTTGATAATGAACCTGAAAAAATCACAGGAGATATTGTTGACTTCAAATATCCGCAGGGATGGACATTATCTACCGGTTCAGATCGTGCACGATTTGAGGGAAATATTGCTGCAATCAGAACTTTAAAGACTATTGAAAGTGAAAACAGATATGCTACACCGGACGAGCAGTTAATTCTTAGTCATTATGTTGGTTGGGGTGGTTTATCTAATGCGTTTGATAAAAGCAGATGGTCGGAAGAATATGATATTTTAAAGGATTTACTTACGGATTCAGAATATAAAGCAGCAAGGGCAAGTGTTACTGATTCATTTTATACTCCACCGGAAGTGATTAATGGGATATATGATGCACTTAATCGTATGGGATTTACTGGCGGTAATATACTTGAGCCTGCCTGTGGAATTGGAAACTTTTATAGTGCTATGCCTACAGAATTAAGAGACAACAGCAGACTTTATGGTATTGAGCTTGATACAGTATCTCAAAAAATTGCGCATTTGCTGCATCCAACAGCTAATATTGAAAATTCCGCTTATGAGAAATCTAAAGTTGTTGGAGCAATGGATAATTTTTATGATGTAGCAATCGGAAATGTGCCATTTGGTGATTTTAAAATACATGATAAGAAGTATAAAAATAAGCTTTATGTGCATGATTATTTCTTTGAAAAGACACTCGATAAGATTGTTCCGGGCGGTCTGATGTGTTTTATAACATCTACAGGTACTTTTGATAAGGCAAATGAAGATGTTAGAAAATATATTGCTGAAAGGGCAGAACTCGTAGGAGCTATAAGACTTCCAGCAGATACATTTTCAAGTTCTGCAAATACACAGACAACAACTGATATTATCTTTCTGAAAAAGCGTGACAGTTTAACTTTATGTGATCCTGACTGGGTGCATACTGGCGAATATGAAGATGGCATGGTTATCAATAATTATTATATTAATAATCCTGACATGATGCTTGGAGAATTGAAAAAGGATGTAAGCAGATATGGGGAAGATAGACCAATAGTTTATCTTGCACCAGATAAAAGTACATCCCTTAGTGATCAGCTTCAAAAAGCTATTGAAAAGCTGCCTGTGAATGTATTTTCTGCTGTAAGAAGTGATTCTGAAGAACTTGATGAAGATGCTACAGAGACTATTCCTGCTGTGGAAGGAGTAAAAAATAATACCTATACAGTAGTAGATGATACAGTTTACTATCGTGTGAATTCTACAATGGAAAAGGTTGATGCTAATCAGACTGCACTCGAAAGAATTAAAGGTCTTTGTGCTATTAGAAATATAGTCAGAGAACTTATTGCAACCGAGCTTGATGAGAATAGTACAGAGGATAGTATTAAATCTATTCAGAATCAGCTTAACGAATTCTATGATTCATTTGTAAAAAAATATGGTCCTATTAATAGCAATGCAAATACCAGAGCTTTCTGCGAAGATGTTGAATTGCCATTGCTTACAAGTCTTGAGCAGGGCGAAGAAAATAAATATTATAAGGCTGATATATTTACTAAGAGAACTATAAAGCCTGTACTTAATATTACATCTGTTGATACTTCAATGGAAGCTCTAACTGTTGTAATTAACGAGGAAGGCTATGTTGACATAGCTCGTATGATGTCTCTTACCGGAAAAGGTTTTGACGATATTGTAACTGAATTGCAGGGGGAAATATATTTAGATCCGGAAAAGGAAAATTCAAACAATAAATATGAAGGTTGGGTAACTGCTGATGAATATTTATCAGGTGATGTCAGAAGAAAATTACGAGTTGCAGAAAGAACACAGGATAGCCGTTTTAATATCAATATTGAAAAATTAAAAACTGTAATTCCTAAAGACCTTGAAGCAAGTGATATTCGTGTAAACCTCGGTGTATCATGGATTGATGTACAGGATTATCAGCAGTATATGGAGGAATTATTTGAGCTTACATGGAGTGAAAAAAACAGATGTAAGGTTAAATATAATTCATACCTTAATACGTATTTCATTGAGAGTAAGTCATATGCATCAAATAATGCCAATACTAGAACGGTCTATGGAATACCTGAGATGGATGGACTTTCTATATATGAAAATCTCCTTAATTTAAGAGAAATCAGAGTTACTCAGAGGATAACTGACGAAGAGGGCAAGGTAAAATATGTTCTTGATCAGAAAAATACTATGGCAGCCAGAGAAAAAGCAGATATTATTGCTGATAAATTCAAAGGGTGGCTGTTTAGTGTTCCTGAACGTAGAGAAAAGTATGTAAGAAAGTATAATGAGCTGTTTAATGCAATTAAGGTTCGTGAATATGATGGCTCTAATCTTACATTTCCTGGCATGAATCCACAGATAGACTTAAGACCTCATCAAAAGGATGCTATAGCCAGAGTTATACGTGGAGGTAATACTTTACTCGCACATTGTGTAGGTGCCGGAAAAACATATGAAATGGCTGCATCTGCAATGGAACTTAAACGACTTAAAATGGTGAATAAACCAATTATCGTAGTCCCTAATCATCTTACAGGACAGATGGCAAGCGAATTTATGAATCTATATCCGTCTGCAAACCTTCTTGTAACTAGAAAACGTGATTTTGAAAAGAGCAGGAGAAGAAAGTTTATATCCAAAATCGCTACTGGTGATTATGACTGTATCATAATGGGACATTCTCAGTTTGAGAAAATTGGTGTATCCAGAGAAAGACGTCAGAAATACATGGAGAATGAAATAGAGCTTATTTCAGCAGGTATTGAAGAGTTTAAATCTATGAGCGGTGAGAGATGGACTGTAAAGCAGATGGAATCCACGAAAAAGAAAATGGAAGCTGCTCTTGAAGAACTGCAAAATGAGGATTATAAGGATGATGTTCTAAATTTTGAGGAACTTGGTATTGATTGCATGTTCATTGACGAAGCTCATAATTATAAGAATTTGAGCTTTACTACGAAAATGACAAGAGTTTCAGGCATTAATCCTCAAGGTTCAAAAAAAGCCACAGATCTGCTTCTGAAAGTGCAGTATTTACAGGAATTATCACCGGGGCGCAATGTCATTTTTGCAACAGGAACACCTATCAGTAACAGTATTGCTGAGATGTATGTTATGCAAAAATACCTTGCATCTGATGCACTTAAGGAGCGTGATATATATGCATTTGATTTATGGGCAAGTAATTTTGGTAAAGTTGAAACTACACTTGAGCTTGCACCTGAAGGCAACAGGTATCGAGAAAAGACAAGATTTGCTCAGTTTGTCAATACACCGGAGCTGATCACGTTATTCAGGCAGTTTGCAGATGTTAAAACACCGGATATGATTAAACTTGATGTTCCTACACTTAAGGATGGCAAGTATACAATTGTTGAGAGCGAGCCGGATGATTTTGTTAAGGAAGTAATGGAAACTTTTGTTGAAAGAGCAGAAGCGATCCACAATGGTAATGTAGCTCCTGATGAAGATAACATGCTTAAGGTATGTCATGACGGTAAACTGCTTGCAATGGATGTCAGACTTATTGATCCGGATGCAGTTCCTGCACCAGACTGTAAACTAAATAAATGTGTAGAGAATGTCTTTAAGGTATATAACGAAAAAGATGGTATACAGGTAATATTTTCTGATATTGGAGTACCGGGAGCATCTGATAAGTTTAGTGTATATGACTATATTAAAGATGAACTTGTGAAAAAAGGTATTCCTTCGGATGAAATATGCTTTATACATGATGCAAAGAATGATAAAGCTCGTGATGCAATGTTTGAGGACTTAAGAAATGGTACTAAGCGAATTATTATCGGAAGTACACAGAAAATGGGTACAGGTACCAATATCCAAAGGCTTATGGTTGCCATGCATGAGCTTGATGTACCGTGGAGACCTGCGGATGTAGAACAGAGAGAAGGTAGAATATTACGTCAGGGCAATCTTAATAAGGAAGTTGAGATTTTCCGTTATGTAACTAAAGGTACTTTTGATGCATACAATTGGAATATTCTTGTGAATAAACAGCATTTCATATCACAGATAATGAATGGACAGGTTGTTGATCGTGAATTTGAGGATATTGATAAGAATGAATTGTCTTACAGCGAAGTAATGGCGGCTGCATCTGGTGATGAACTTATTAAAGAGAAAAATCAGGTAGATAATGATGTGCGTAAATACACCATGCTCAAGAGATCTTATGACGATAATCACTACAGATTGCAGTCAGATATTCAGACTAGAATACCGCAGAAGATTAAAAGAGGTGAACAGATACTTGATAATCTGCAAAAGGATATAACCTGTCGTGATAACTCTGATTATAAACGTATTTTTGCACCGAAAACTGGTGATGAAGATATATTTGAGTGGAATGTAAATAATATGACGTTCACCGGAAAAGAGGATGCAGGACAATATCTTATTGATTGTAGTAAATCTGTTAAATCAGGTGAACGTCAGGAAATTGGTGATTTATGTGGATTTAAAATTTTCATTGAGAGAAAATTTATGTCTGATCATGGCGCAGATATTATTATCAAAGGCGCAAATGAATATAAGAAGGAATTAAGCAGTACTGCGGAGGGTAATATCACTCGTATTAAAAATGCCTTGGCTTCTTTTGAGGACCATGTAGAAACATATACGGAAAAAGTGAATGCCGAAAAGAAAAATCTTGAAGTAAATATGAGACAGTTTGAGGAGCCTTTTCAGTATGAAGATAAGCTAAATGCTCTTTTAGAGAGGAAAAGGGAGATTGATCTTACATTACTAGAGAGACAAAAAGAAGCAAAAAAGAGTGAAAATCTATCTGTAGAAGATGATTCTATTGACTTCGGTAAAACAAAAAATACAAAAAAGTTATAAAAATCGCTATTTGTGTTTACAATTTGTCAAAAAAATGATAATATTCGTTTGTAATAGTAAATATTACAAACGAATATTAAAAGCTACTATGTGGTAAAAGGAGTGAATTTGAGATTGGGTAAAAAAAGCAAATTAACAGATGACAGAATGATTGACAGCATATGTACAAGTGATGAGAGGCTTGAAGATTTGCTGATGGAAATTGGTAGGAGACTTAAGGAAGAACGTATTAAAAAGGGATACTCTGTATCAGAATTATCCCAATTAAGCGGTGTGGCTGCAACTATTATTTATCGCATTGAAAGTTCAACCAATCCTGTAGGACTTAGGAGCCTGCTTAGACTGATGTGGAGTCTTAACGTATCTCCGGCACAGCTTATTCCATTTGATGAATATGCTCATTCAAAGACTTTTGGAGATGTGATTGAAGAAATGACCAGTAATTTATCACCAAAACAGAAACAATATCTGCTGAAGGTAATTATGACCGATATTGGATTTTTAAATGCAGATTCAAACCTGATAAAATCAGATATTGAGTATAGTAATGGAATAATTGTTGAGAACAAGAAGTAACAGGATATATGAAAGGTAGTGTTATAAACGCTCGAATGTATGAGAACTATTGCCAAAAATAACCTACATAATGGTTACGATTGCAAAGACACAATAAAATCTGAAACTGAGCTTGTAAAATCATCGTCTGAGGGTGAGATTGTTGATTATATAAAGAAGCGGATTCGGAAAGAAAATTCTATTAAAGATAAGAGATAAAGATAAGAGATAGATAAGGATTATGTTAAAAAAGGGGTGATTATTTTTGTGTTCCCAAAAAGTCGGTAATTTGAAAGTGATGCCTTCACCGGACACTGATAAGTTAATATGTAATTGTTTTAATGAGACAATATCTGATGATAAATCAATAATTACTGCTATGCTTGGATTGAAAAACTACTCGGAAGAAACTTATTATCATTCGCTTCGAGTTGCAATGTATGCAGTATATATGGCAAATACACTTTCCGTTGACCGGCTTTTATTAACGGATCTCGTTAAAGGAGCTTTAGTGCATGATATAGGCAAATTAAAAGTATCATATGATTTACTCAATTATAAGGGAATATACAATCTAAAGCAGAAGAATGAAATAAAGCTGCATCCTTTGTATGGCATTGAGTATTTAAAAGATCATAACTTTGATATTACACCTAATATTCGTGATATTGTTCTGCAACACCATGAATATTGTGATGGTACCGGATATCCGTATGGGTTAGGCATGAAAGATCTGAATGAATTTTCGCAGATTGTTACTATATGTGATGTTTTTGAAGCTTATACATCCAGAAGAATATATCATCCACATAGAAGCCTTAAAGAAGGATTTGATTACCTTTTGTACCTTTCGTGCAATAAAAAGGTAAATGATAAATTTGCAAAGGCATTTATTGATAACATGATTTGATTATTAGAAGGAGAGCTGATTATATGTTTATATTTGAAAATGATAGTACGCAGAATGCTCATTTAAGTAAATCAAAAAATGACAGAGTGAATAGTTGGTATGAAAATCATAGAGATCCGAAAGTGTATGAGAGATTTAAACATATGCCAAACTACAGTACTGGGACAAAAAATTTACATATATCTGAAATGGTTTAAAAAATCAGCATTGATATATTACAATTAAGAAGAAAAATATAACTGGGATATAAATATATTTAATTATTGACATAAAAAATAAAATATATTACAATTTTCATGTATTGTTATACAAAGTGACTAGATTCATTTATTTTATATTTTTTTGTAAAATAAATGAAGCGATGTTCCCAGCATCGCTTCTAGTCTTACACAAGAACACATTTTCCGCTAAAAAAATGGTCCGACAACATTATAATATTGGCAATATTATAATGCCACACATAAATACTGATTAATAAACTCACGTATAGTATAACGCTAATTTATTAAATATACGTATTTAAATATTAAATTCAATGTTATTTTATAATATTGAATTTAATAAGTCAATAGCAAAACGAGAAAATGTGTGTAAATTTATTTGAATTTCACACATTTTTTATTTTATTACAGAAGAAAGGAGAAGTATTCATGGATTTTAATGCATTTATTAAAGAAAATTACAATGAAAATGATAAAATAGCCAGAATGAGCATTAAATCACCTGAGCATGGTTACAGAGTACAGACATATCATTATGCTACATCTGAGCTTGCAAAAGCATCATGTCAGGAAAATAATCTGTATTTTGCATTAAATCCAATGAAATTTATCAATAAATCTATTCGTAGGGACAAGCAGCATGTTGCCCGTTTAAAGTTTCTTTACGTGGATCTGGATATTTACAAGTCTGAATGGAAAGATTTTACCCAAACTCAAATTCTTATGCAATTAGAAAGTGAATATTTTGATATTAAAATTCCATCACCTTCATACGTGGTTAATTCCGGTCGTGGAATGTATTTACTATGGAGAATCGATGAACATATAAATGCACAGCCAAGATGGGAGAAGGTGCAAGCGTTTCTAAACAGCCAGTTAATCGAATTTGGAGCAGATAGAGCAGTTGTTACAGATACAGCAAGAGTATTACGTATACCGGGCAGTATCAACTCTAAATCAGGTTCAGAAGTGTTTATAATGGATTCATATAACACTAATTATACATACACACTTTATGAGATCATGCAGGAATATATGCAGAATGATATTGCATCTTTCCAATACACTAAAAAGGCACCTAAGAGAGAATATAAGGCAAGCAGTAAGATTGTATTTATGAATACACCTTACTCTCTTTATAATGCCAGAATAAGTGACCTTGAGCATTTATTACTTAAATATAGAGATAAAGAAAGCGGAATGCGTGAAAACATATTGTTTTTGTATAGATATTATGCGTTGTGCATCAACAATGATAAGGCTGAAAGCCTTAATATGACTCTTGCTCTTAATAGCAGGCTTAAATATGCATTAGATGAAAAAGAAGTAGTTAAGGCTACTGCGAGTGCTGAAAAGTACTATGATAATAATAAATGTTTTCAAATTTCCAATAATAAACTTGTTGAGTTTTTGAACATTGAACCTGATGAAATGAAAGAGATGAGAAGCATTATAACATCCAGTGAGAAATCTGCTCGTAAGTCTGTAAGAGATAGAAAAGCATATTTAAAGAAGCTTGAAGCAAAAGGTGAGAGTACTAAGGAATATAAAATAAAACTACGTTTAAAGGCAATATATGAGCTTTTAGAACAAGGAAAAACGCAAAGAGAGATATGTGCTGAACTTAATATATCTAAATCAACTTTTTATACTGACAAAAAACTTATGGAACAGTATACATATGAGCAGTTATGTGAAGCTGTTCAGGATAATGATGAAATTAATAAAAAATCTGCTGAAACAGGCTTAGATTCTGATAGTCCAGAAAATTCCGCTCCTGTATTAAGAGAGGACGTAGTCCTTTGCACTCCATCTAGTGCAAAAGGGGATTATTCTACCTTTTATAGTACTTCTATCTCTTATGGATTGGAGGATTTGTTGAATACCAGTTGATTTATCTTTGCTGTCCTTGTTATTGTCTGTTAGAGTATTGTGGGTTATGATGTTAGTATTGTATTGGTGTACTTAGATAATTAGCATAGTGTATTTGTAGTTTCTGTCAAACAATTTACCTTCTGCCAAATTGGCACAAGGTAAAACTATGGCAGAAGGTAGTTGTGGCTATTTTATATCTTTTATGATTTTGAAGAATTTGTTTACTATATGTCTTTGGTTTTGTGGTAACAATAGATATTCCTGTATGATTTTTTTTGAACATTCATCAAGATTATATACTTTGCAGAACTCGTCAAAAAATTTAGCTTTGTCTGATGGAAGTTTAAGATTTTCAACTTTTTCATTTAATAGAATAGGTTCTTCATCGTTTAGCAGATAGTCGAGATTAATGTTATATATGTCAGCGATTTGCTTTAGTACTGATACAGGTGGATTCCTTAAGTTTTTTTCGTAACTTGATATTGTGGATTGAGATATTCCAATTTCTTTTGCAAATTCTGTTTGTTGCAAAGCCAGAACTTTACGGACATTTTTTATTCGATTACCTATATTATCATTACTCATACATTATACTCTCCTTATTTGCTAAAATACTCTAATTTGTTAATTCCTAACTAATTTAAGTATATTAAATATAGCGTTTTAAGTCAATTGATAAATAAAGTATACCATTTGACAAGCTAATAGTAAAAATATTGCATTATATATGTCAAAAATATTGACATGGGTAATATTTGGTATTATAATAGACTTATCAAATAGAAGGAGGTCTTAAATAAATGGATTTTGAGGTTAAAGGCTTTGAAAAACTTGTGCATCCTGAAACTGGAGAAAAGTATTCGGTACTAATGAATACAACAGATAGAGGTGGACTTGACCTTAATCGAATTATTTTGAAACAAATGATCAATGCGTTGAACCTTAAGTATAAGAGGCTTGATATAGCAAATTGGATAATAGATAATCTTGATTCCAACTATTGCATGTATGCATCACAAAAGTATATTGCTGATACACTTGGATGTGGTATTAAAACAGTATATTATACAATTAAGGTTTTGCAGGAACAGAACATACTTCAAAAAATGGAAGAATTAAGATGTTATGGGTATAGGATAAATCCTTTATTACTTTGTCCTGATAAGGATATAACATCTATTGGTATATGCTACAAGATTAATGAATAAGGAGGAACAATATGAAGTGTATAGCAATTTGTAACCAGAAAGGCGGAGTAGGTAAGACTTCGACTACAATTAACTTAGGAGCAGGACTTGTTAAAAAAGGATATAAGGTATTATTGATTGATGCTGATCCACAGTATAGTATGACTGTAGCACTTGGCAATCCAGATCCTGACGAAAATTTTGAATTTACTTTGGCAAATATCTTTATCAACGTCATGAATGATGAAGAAGAGAAAAATTTAGATGATAAATTTTTTCTCCATCATGAGGAAGGATTTGACTATATTCCATCAAACAGCGATTTGCAGGGTGTTGAATTTACGATGAATCAGGCGGTTGCTAAGGAAACATTAATGAGTCAGTTTATTAGACAGCTTAAGGAAAATAAGGATTACGATTATATCTTAATTGACTGTGAGCCTGCACTGCAAAATATGTCCATTAATTCACTTACTGCGTCCGATGGTGTAATTATTCCAACATGTGCACAGTATTTAAGTGTTAAGGGATTACAACAACTTTTCAGAACTATAGCAATGATCAAAAAGAAATTAAATCATCATCTTGTTATTGAAGGTGTATGTATTACAATGTATGATAATAGAACAAATTTCCAAAAGGATATTTGTAAGAAGATTGATGATGCTTATGGAAATTCTGCTATTAGAATTTTTGAGTCAAAGATCACCAACAGCATTAAAGTTGGTGAGTCAAGTGCTCTTGGAATAAGCGTAATAAAACATGCACCATCATGCAAGGTAGCGCAGCAATATATGAAATTAACTGAGGAGGTTTTAGATAATGAGTAAAGACAGACCGGCAAATAAATTCGAGCTTAAAGGCATTGATGATATATTCGGAAAAGATTTTAAGAACAGTGATGAAGATGTATTTAATGAAGCAGATGAACATACTTCTAACGATTCTATGGAAGTTGAAATAGAGTTATTACAGCCTTTTAAAAATCATCCGTTCAAGGTTATTGATGATGAACATATGGATGAACTGGTAAACAGTATCAAGGAAAATGGGGTAATTAATCCTATATTATGTAGACCATGTGCAACTGGCGGTCTTGAGATTATATCAGGTCATAGACGTACACACGCTGCTAAAAAAGCAGGACTTACTAAAATTCCGGCAGTAATAAGAAACTTATCAGATGATGATGCTTCAATTATAATGGTTGACAGCAACATACAAAGAGAAGAAATTCTGCCATCTGAAAAAGCATATGCATATAGAATTAAAATGGATGCTATGAATAGAAAAGGACAGAAGTCTAACGAAAAAATCAACTCTGCAAAGGAGATAGGAGAGCAGACTGGGGATTCTGAAAGGCAGGTAAACAGATATATCAGATTGTCAAATTTAATACCGGAATTGATGAATCTTGTAGATCTTAAAGTTTTATCGACATTTACTGTTGGACTTCCATTATCATATTTACAGGAATCAGAGCAGAAGATAGTATTTGATTTTTATTCAGACAAGGCATTAACACCATCAGCAGTACAGGCAGAAGCTTTGAAAAAATTGTCTGCCGAACATAAGCAGAATGATACTGAATTGTCAACAGATGAAGTTGAAAGCATACTTTTCGAGACAAAAGAGAAGAAAAAAACTGCAATAAAGATTGATACAAAAAAAGTCAAAAAAGAGTTTTTCTCAGATGATACATCCGTTGAGGAAATGGAAGAAGTCATTTATAAATTGCTTACTCAGTGGAAAGAAAGCAAAAATAACTAATATTTTAACCTTGTGCCAATTTGGCATAAGGTTTTTTATTTTGCAAAAAGAGTACTTTCAAATATGTAGAAAATGACATTAATTAATGACAAAAAGGACACAATTAAAAGCCTTAAATGTATTACATTATAGTATAGATATAAAAACTATAATGAATAAGTGAGGTATGGTATGGATAATAATGAAAAGAATGTAGTTATTGGAATAGATCATGGATATAAAAATATGAAAACAGCACATTCCTGCTTTCCAACAGCATTAACTAAGCTGAGAGCATTGCCGGATGATCTGAATGGAATATTGCAGTTCAACGGTGAAATTTTTAAAGAGAATGGGGAAAAACTTAATTATGTAGATAATGCAGATAAAACTGCAAATAATGATTATTATATACTTACTTTGTTTGCTATTGCCAAAGAATTTAAAATGAGAGGACTTAAGGAAGCTCATGTGACTCTTGCAACTGGACTTCCGCAACGATGGTACGAAAATCAAAAAAACAGTTTTCAAAAATATCTTTTAAAATATAAGGAGCTTCACTTTAAATACGAAGGCAATACATATAATGTATATTTGGATAAGGTCAATGTATATACACAAGGTTATGCAGCATTTATGACAAGTCCTAAAATAATGGATTACTTATCTAAAGAGGTATGTGTGGTGGATATTGGCGGTGGTACAATCAACATTATCAGAGTAGATAATGGTTCTGTTGTGTCAGGAGCTGAAGGCTCTAAGATTGATACTAGAGCTTCACTTTGGTTAATGGGACAGGTGCAGGAGCAGGTCGAAACTGATTTATGTGCAACAATTCCTGAAAGTACTATAATTAATTATATTCAGACTGGCTCAAAAACAAAGAAGCCGGAAAATCAATATGAAGCTATAATGCAGAGAGAATTTGAAAAATATTCAGATATGATATTCACGTTGCTAAAAAAGTATCGTATTAATACGGACCTTATACCTGTTATCTTTATTGGTGGTGGCTCTGTTGTTATAAGAAATTTTGGTAAATACAATACTAATAATACTGATTTTATTACTGACCTTAAGGCTAATGCATTAGGGTACGAGAGCATAGCTAATTTATTATCTTAATTGTGAGTGATTATATATGAGTAGAAAAGCTGATTTAATCAGGAAAATTAAAGAATATATGTCACAGGAAAAAAAATATGATGCTCATATGAATTTTTTCTGTGACATAAAAAGAGACAGGCAGGCTCTTGATCTGGTTACTAATGAGATGGATGAAAGTGGAGTTAGCTTTAGAGATGCAGTTATCAATTTGATTTTGGCAGGAGAGTCAACGGAAATTTTAAGTCCTCGTCCAAAGAGAAAAAATAATAGGCAGCCTAAAGTTAATAATTCACATATGGAAATTGTCTCAGATGTAATAGAAGAATCTGTTGAAAGTAAATCGGATGGACAGTCAGAAAGAGAGACTACAAAAAATAATGATGAATCCTATGAAAACACAGTTATAGAAACGCAGGATGTATCAAACAATAGTTCTAGCGCAAATCTAAGTGCAGAAGATAAAGAAGCATTAAGACAAAGAATCTTAAACAGTTATAAAGTATAGTATAAAAGCAACAGCATATTCTAGAGTGGAGTATGTAGTTGCTTTTTTCAATTTTGATACCAATTATTTAATGTATTTACTTCTATGACAACAAATGGTGTTTAATATGCCTTAATATCCATTTATAAATAAAGATTTTTATGAATGGAGTGATAAGGATATGCAATACACACAGCAAGATAAAGCAAATGCACTAGAAACAAGTCTGACGCATTTAGCATCATGTATGGGATATACACCGAAAAGGGTAGGAAGATGCCATACCTTGAAAGAAATGGATAGTATACGTATATATAATGATCGTACATGGTATAGATGGTCTAATACTGGGACAAGAATTGGCGGTACTCAGATAGATTTCGTCCTTGAATTTGGTAATGCTAATTCAGTACCAGAAGCAGTACATCAGCTTTTAAATTTGCAGGGAATATCTCCTGAATACAGAGCCAATAAAAATACGGAGTATACATCAGATAGAAAAGAATTTAAGCTGCCGAATCGAGCAGAGAGCTATAGGATTGCCTATGCATACCTGATTAAGACAAGAGGACTTTCAAAAGAGATAGTAGATTACTTTGTTAAAAATAAAATCATGTACGAAGATAAAGATTTTCACAATCTTGTTTTTGTTGGTAGAGATGCATCGGGAAAAATCAGGTATGCAACTAAACATGGTACCAGAGATGCTTACGGACAGAAATATAAAGGTGATGTTGCAGGAAATGATAAGAACTATGGAGTTAATATAGTTAATAAAGATAGTGATGTTCTGAAGGTTTTTGAAGCATCTATTGACTGCATGAGCTATATGGACATTACTGGTGATTATACGAGCAATAAGCTTGTACTTGGAATGGTAGAAGATAATCCACTCAGGACCTTTTTAAAGGAAAATCCTAACATCAGAAATATTGATTTTTGTCTTGATAGTGATTTAGCCGCAAAGCAACATCTAAATGGAAAACCAGAGATCAGGGATGATAGTGGAAACTTGAAAAGAGAAAAAGTAGTAGGCTATCTTGAAAAATATACTCAGCAAGGCTACACAGTTCGTGATACATGTGCTCCTGTAGTTGATGGTGGAGGGGTAAAAGATTATAATGAATACCTGCAGTATCTAAAGAAAGTAGATCCATCAGCGATAGCAGCTGTCAGAAAAGAAAATCAGTATCACAGAAAATCTAGGTAAAATATAAGCTCAGGATCTAAGAAAGGAAAAACAAAAATGTTCAACTCAAGAATGTACAAAAAATATTATCCAGTCAAGTCGTCAGCAGAGATTGTTAATATGGATATTACCGATAAGAGAAAACTCATAAAATGGCTTAAATTCATTATTGCTGATGTCAATGCATATAATGCGCAGCATCGCAAGCAGGCTGAGTCTGTCAGATGCAAGGAATACTGGTTTATTGATTTCCACCCTGATAAGGAATATATTGACAGTGTGTGCCAAGAAATTATAACTGAACCGTTTTCACTGACTGCTAAGGACATTCTGCTTGTGAACTTTGTACTGTATCGGCACAAGTATGCAGGCATTATATCTGCATACTATTTTCCGGTACTAACAACAGAATAGCAAACTTATGGTAGAGTGGGAACACGCTATAGTGTTTGATATGTTTACAGAAACAGTAACCCTTAATAATTCATTCGATTTTATTATGTATATTAACGTAATTTGTGACCGAATGAAAGAGTTAAATTTCATTGATTAGAAGGAGAATAATCCATTAACCTCATAGGATGATAATTGGATTATACGTGTGGTATGAAAAAAGATATAGAAGAAAAACTAAAAGAAATAGAAAGTTCTCTAATGAGTCATGAAAAGTCGTTTGGCCTTTTATCCGTTATGGGATATTATGATCCTGCGACAGATTCAGACATAGACGAATACTTATTATGCACAGCTATTTTTAATAAAAACGAGCCAGATACAGGTGTTGCTGTGGGAAGCGAATTATGGATACTAAAAGACAAAGAACTAAAGGTATCTGCAAAAGATTTAGTGGATGTTTTTAACTTGTTTAGAGAATGTAACAAAGAATTAATTTGTGATTTATATGAGGATATAAATACTTTTAATATAAATAAATACATAAACAGATTGAAGTGTTTGTATCCTTAATAAGGTGGTGTTAAAAAGTATACTTTTTTTGTGGCTTTTAGGTTGCAAAAAGTATATGTACCATGTATTATGAAAGTTGTAAAAATAAAAGATACTATTTACAACTTGGAGAGTGGTAAAAATGATTTATTATGGATATAACAGGGTATCAACTAAAGTCAGCATGAAGATAGAGGTAATAACAACATTAAACAGTTTTGCAAACAGCATGGACTACATCTCGAAAAAATTTTTGTAGACAAAATGAGTGGTAAAAATTTTGATAGAGCAAGATACATAGTATTAAAAGAAGATGTTCTCAGATCTGGAGATGGATTGATCATACCAGAGTATGACCGACTTGGAAGAGCTGATGAAACGAAATACCTGCAGTATCTAAAGAAAGTAAATCCATCAACAATAGCAGCTGTTAGAAAAGAAAATCAGTATCACAGAAAAACTAGATAAAATAAAAGCTCAGGATATAAGAAAGGAAAAACAAATATGCTTTGTATCGAAAAAACTTTTGAACAATTTAATAAAGAACAAGAAGAGAGTCGCCAAAGATTAATTCAAGAAGAGAAAGAGTACAAAAGAAAAATTCCTGAATTATCAAAGTATTATCAGGGACATTCTGGTATGTCATGGGAATTAATAAATTCTATGGATAGAGAATTTTGTGATTGTGGAAATGAGTTTTTAGAACAGTTAGGAGAATAAATCAGCAGGAGGAAATCATGTCATACAGAACATACGTTAATGATACGCAGATTTTTGGATTGATAAATCGGTATCAGACAAACTGGAAAAATTCATTGCTGACACCAAACTTTCCAAATTCCATTAGTTGCCGATTGTCTTATTGACGCTGAGCATCACGACCTGATTTCAACATGGACAGAGATAATATGAGCAAAGAAAATAACCGCTGGTCTATGAACTAACAGCGGTTATTTTCTTCACACTAATTGTTTTTCATTTTAGTCTAATTTTGCAACTTGAAAACAATCTTTCGTTTTATATTTTCAATTACATCATTTACCAAATTTCATTTCTATGTTCCTCAATCCACGTATCTAACTCAGGAACAGGTTCATCATGTGATGCATGTTCTGTGTCATAAGAAAATCCACATCCATACTTACTACATTCAAAGAAAGATGCTCCATTTGGTTGTCCGAAAGACTTGTTGATTACTTTGTGAAGATTTCCATCTTTTTTGATTTTTCTACTCCATACCCCTGTTGTATCTACCGATAAAATCAATGGGCTGCCACATTCAGGACATTTTGGACACTTATTTTCTTTCATAAATATCTACCTCCAATCCCAGTATACTCCATAATATACTTCTTCCGGTTATTTATTAATTTTTATTATCTTTTCTAAATTGTTCAATATCATTTTTATTGTATGTACCAATAGAATCAGATAGAGAATTATCAAACTCTTCAAATTCAGCCATGTCCTTAAATCCTAATTTCTGAGCTAGTTGATCTCTTTTACCTGGTACAAGTTTATACTTTAAATTCTCCATAAACTTTTGAATATTTAAAAGTACATCATTGTCACTATCTAATGGATAATCAAGATAAGCAATTAGGTAATATAGAATTAATACTAAATAATACCAGAACCATGCAATCATACATAAAGGAATTAATACAATTATGAATATAATTATTATTGTTGGTATTAAAAAATTTTTAGTTATATGTAAATATACATATAACTGATATAGTTTGTAGAACATAAAAGCTGCTCCTGAAATGCCTATGCCAATTATTGCTGCTTTGCATAATAGCACTCCAAAATATAAAACTGTTCTTATTAGATCGAAGATAAATTTGACAATTTTAAATGATTTTGTAAATACTTTTCTCATATAAAACACCTCGCTTTATTTAAACTAGGCTATCATTTTGTTCAATTATATTATAATCTATTTTACATAAAATGTCAATATTAGTACCATAAAACTGTCAATATTATTACTATAATATAATTGCAGTAATATCCACAAAACATCCATAATGTTTCCACGCTATCTCCATGAAGTATCCATGAAACTTCCATTAAAGTTCCACAAGAGTTCCATAAAACTTCCATAGTATGGATATGATATACTACACAGGGTATTAGGGGTGTCCCCTAACAAGCTTGGCACTTTGTATTACAAGTGCGTATCTTGCCCACATTAAAATGTGGTTTGTTGCAGCGCAACAAAACTGAAAAACTCTACTTACAATTAAGAGAAAAAACATTTGGCAGCATTAAAAATGCTTTACAATTAAAACAAAAAAAGACCTTGTGCCTTAGCGGCACAAGGTGAAGTATGTTATTTGCTTACATTTTATTCTCTCATTCCTACAGTACGACTAGCAACTCCTCCATAGTTAAATGAATTACTATTATATATTGTTTTTTCAATACCGTCCGGTGAAGGCTCAAAGCCTATGTTTAAAGCAAATATTTTTTCGCCCAAATGTTCTATGTTATTCTTGTCATTTACGATACCATTCTCTTTAATATCCCTTACGAATGCTTTATATCCATAGAACCAGATTTTATCTCCTTTTTTTAACTCATCATATCTTTTGAACATAATATATACCTCGCTTTCTCCTTATTCTTCATCAGCTATATTGTCAAGTGTTTCTATAATGTCATTAATATCCACTTTTGTAATTTCTCCAACTGCATATAAGATATTTGTTAATGTGTCATATGCTTTTGCTCCACTTTCTGTAAATGGCTGTCTCTCACCATCTGCATTAATGTTTACATGCTCTAAAAATGGCTTTTCACTACCTAATACTTTTAAAATATCTTCTAATGTTTTCATTTTTACAATATTTTTTATTAGACTTCTACTACTTATACAGGACTATAAGTTTAAATACTTATAGCCTGTATAATATTGTGTCAAGCTGCTAAAGACCAATATCCCCTTGATGTGTTTTTACATACTCCAGATTTAGCTAAGCGCTGTAGTGTTTGTCTTACTTTTTCTTTCCAGTGCTCATTAGATTTTGTTTTTTCGTGTCCTTCAAGTTGATTGTATATATCATTCAATGAAGCGTTACCATGTATATTTTTTAATGTTGTAGTAACAATATCTTTCCATGTTGCCATATTTTTGGAATCACGTATATCTAATTCATAATGTCTGGGCATTACATAGCAGATTTCATATCCACCGGGTTTTCTTATTACAGCTATCATTTCGTGACCAGTTAAAGCTCTTTGAGTATTTCCATAAGTTCGTCCTTGCCTACCACTCCATGTATTATGTTGAATTTTAACATAGCTTTGATAAAATTCTCCTGGTAAACATAATGCTTGGTTCATACTGTAAAATTTACCATTGCTTCTGATTTCCCCTACTAGCATTACCATAAATGCTCCGGGTTTCATTGATAGATAAGCTCTCATATGAGCTTTGTTAATCTCCTGCATACCTTTTTCAAATGACATATTCTGTATATCTCTTTCAGATAAATTGGATGTATCTTTCCATGCTCCATTAGAGTACTTTATTCTGTTAATTCCCGGATAAGGCATATGACTGAAAATCATATCGGCTGTTCTGATTTCATCTGGAAATTCTTGCGTCATATCAGTTAAGTCCATTGGTTTTATTCCATTTCGTACTGGATTGGGATTGAGGTCTATTCCACAATAGCCTATATCATAGTCTTTACACATATCATAGTTAGTACCACTTCCTGCGCATAATTCAAACATTGAATCTGCTCTAAGTTTGTCCACAAACCCTAGTGCAACTTTACCACTACAGTTTCCGGGATAATTATTTGCTCCCCAAACTCGGTCATGAGGATTTCTTTCAGGATAACTTATTACAGTAGTTTGCATTTGCACTCTTACTTCGTCTAAAACTTTTCTCAATTCTTCGTCCAACTCATAATATTTTTTCATTGATGTTCCCTCCCTTACTATATTTATATTATACCACGCAATGCGTGGTAAGTCAAGCAAAATATATTATAGGAATAAAACTTTTGAGTCTGCAAAATCTGATTTTTCTTTTTAATCGTAATAAAAGACCTTATACCAACTGACATAAGGTCTATGCGAGATAAGGTGCTATATTTACTTATACAGCACCATTATCCTTTAAAAATTTTTTATACATATCTTCAACTCTTTTTAAATCATCTTGATGTAAACTTCCGATTTTAAAGATAAAACTATCTTTTGTAAGAAGTGTTACCTTTGATACTCTTGCTGTAGAAGCTAATTTTAACTTTGCTTCTTCCCAATAAACAATCGGTGTATCGTAAGGATCTGTTTTTCTAGCTTTGTGTTTAGTAATCTTAACTGATAATACTCCAAGAATATTTTCATCAAGAACAATAACAGGTCTATTCAATGTTCTTGTAGGTTCTTCTTCTAAAGGAAACTCTACAAACCATACTTCGCCCTTATTCATTATTCAATACCTCTTTCCTTTTTCAACTGCTCAAACCAATCATCCCATTCGGTTTCATCTTTCCATTCGTCATCGGATGATATAACAGCTTTTCCTTCTTTATTGTAATTTGTGTTTTGCATTGCTAATTTATAAGCTTGTAATCCATATATGCCAGTATTCATATCAGGCTTAAATGGTAATGCTTGCTCTCGCACAGCTTGTTTTGCAGCCATAGTAAAGAAAGTAGTCATATCAAGTCCAAGACTAGACATAAGCTCTTGTAACTGTGCTTTTAATGTTTCATCAATTCTCATTGTAACATTTGTATTTGCCATATTTATCACTCCTTCTTTAATATTATTATATGCTCTATCTTTATAATTTGTCAATACCATGTATTAACAATGCACATAATCACATCTATATTACTATTTTTTCTTTCTTTTTCATTTCGCCAGCTACATCAATTGCATCATCAAGGTTGTCACATGGTCTACAAGAACCTTCTAGCAACAATTCCACTCCATCAGATACTCTGACTATTTGCATAACCGTTTTGCCATATCCTTTGCAATTATTCACAACAATAACTACTTTTCCGTTTCCATCATTATAATCATAAACCGTAAACATATTCTTTTCGTTTGATTGCAGCTTATAATCTTTATACTTTTCTTTAATTGCTTTTATCGTCATATAAACACCTCAATTCTAACCCTAAAGAAAGTCGAATTTTTTTCTGCCGGAGCAACAGCTCCGGCTCTGATATTTAATTATCTTTCACTCTCTATAAGTTCCTTTTTAAAATCTTTGTAAATCTTAGTTTAGTTTGCTTTTCGTGGTGATTTTTCTAAATCACGATGTAAGTGACATCCCCACATATTAAGGCTTCCACACTCTTTATATGACTCTGAAGTGCTTACATAGTCAACAAAATAATATACCCTATCATTTGGCTTAAATTTGACTTCATCCGAATAATATTTCCGTTTGATTTCTAGGGCATTGGCATCTTCTGTTTCACTCATACACCATGCTTTAATATCTTTTCCCAAATAACTTCTTTCGCTGTTCACTTCAATATTCATAATATTACCTCCAAATTTCTGTAAAAAACACGCATTTACTTGCTAAATTCTGCCAATGCACACCCTATACAAAGAAATCTATCTGCCTTGTTGTTCATTTGTCTACAAGCTCTACCGTAGTAGCCACATATACAAGGTACTTCGCATTCGCTTTCATCGCTTCCTACTTGATTTTTAATGCAATTTTCTTCAAAAGCTTTCTGTTTTTCGTTTGTTATAATTGGGTACATATCATCAACTCCTTCCAATGAAACACGTATTTACATGTTTGTTATTTCCTCTAGTTCAGCTTCATTATCAATTTCCCATCCTTGATTAGGATCACTTTTTGAAGGATATGCATTTTTATATTCTATTTTTTTAGTGGTAATTTTAATAGGATATTTAAGTGCAAAGTTATCTTGATCATGACAAGCCATTATAATTCCGAGCCATCGTAGTTTACAATTAATTTGTTTCCCTTCATAATAAGCCTGTAAATTTTTTATACTTTCATCATTTATCATACAATGCCAAGTTCCGTTTTTGGCTCTGTTTATTATTTCCGGAATCATTTCTTTATTCCATTCTGCAATTAGTTCGTATACATCATATATGTCAAAATTTCCATAGCCATCATAACAAGATTCATAAATTGCCTTACCGTATTTCTCTTGAAATGGCTTTGGCACTAATAAGTATGTATCTGCATACTTATTATCAATAAGTTGTGTATTTGTATTTGAATAAATCCAACTAAATTGTCCCATAATTAATCACCTTTCACTCAATGAGTGCCTTTCCTTATCTTCTATAGATATTATACCACGCATTGCGTGGTAAGTCAAGCAAAAATATATTATATGAATAAAACTTTTGAGTCTGCGACAGCTAATTTTTCCTTTTAATTGTAATAAAAAACCTTATGCCAAGTTGACATAAGGTCTATTATCTTGATGTGAAACCGTCATTTCATATGATTAAATAAATTCTTCAACATATCCCACCGCTAACACATCTTGCATGAAATTATAAAAGTTTCGAGTTACAATTACCTTTTCAGGCGAATAGATAATATGTCCTTCATTGTATAATCTGTTGAGAATTTTAATTTCTTCTTCATCCATTTTTGAATAGCTCCATCCTTGACATCCATTTTTTATAGAATAATCTATATATGGATATAATCTAAGCTCCTTTTGTGATATTGTTCTGTTCAAGAATGTCACCGCTTTTTCTTGAACATTATCTGTCAGCATTCCTCTCATATAAAAACCTCTCTTTCTCTGCAATCGCAGCTACCACACATTTAATATACGCTTGTGGATAGCGTTATTTTTCCTAATGCGAAAAATCACATCTATTTAACCACATATCGGCATACATTCTTTCATCGCTTCCGTTAGTGAATGTTCCATCAACAAGATCACCTATAAAATTTTCTAAAAGTTCTGAAATATTTAGTCCGTATTTACCAGATAATAATGCAATTTTTTTTGCATCTGCATCTGATAGCTCTAATTTATAAGTCCGAATTTTCATGTTTTTTGCTTCACCTGTTTTCATAGTGTATTTTACTCCTTTTAATTATTTTGTTGTGATAAAATTGTTCTAATCTTAAATTCTAAAAGTTCTAACACATATTGAGGTGGTGTCCTTCGTTCGCTTTCCCAATCTTCAATTGTTCGAATAGGAATATGATACTCCCTTGAAAAAGCTGCTCTGCTAAGTCCTGTTAATTCTCTCAACTCTTTAAATGACATTTATATATTCTCCTTTTCCTTTGAACTTGATATTTTATTTTAACATATAGCCAGACCTTTAATGTCTGGCTATATACTTTTTATAAATGAAAAAATTGATAATGAGCATCCGCATATAACCAATTAGAATCAGTATCACATTTATACATGTTTTTGAAATGTGGAATATAATCATATACTACAGTTGAATCAACTTTACTATTATCTTCCTCAAAAGTCTTTATTTCGTCTGTAGAGCCAATATGGTCATATTTACCTCCATAATGATAATATATCATATTATTTTCAAGTACTGCATACCAATTATAAATTTCTTTACCTAAATAACCGTGTTTATATGCTACTAACTCTTTGATGTACATATCTTTGGCAAGAATACAATCATTATTGAAAATATATTCATTCGCCTTGAGTTCAGCAGAGTCTTTATCTGTAAATGTGTCTTTATTAATATTAACATTCCAAGTCACATTACTATGAGTATTAGATTCAATATTAAATAAATCATATCCTCTATTAGTTCCCTGTATATCCCATGACCTATCAGATACTTTGTATGGTTCAATATCGCCACGAACAACTAAATATACTATTTGTCCAGGATTTAGTAATACAGGTGATTCTTTGGGTTCTTCTTTGAAGATATCAAACAAATTAATTTGTCCTGAAATCTGTTTATTCATAATTACATTTCCTCCTTGTTTTTTCTTATCAGCTTGCTATCATCAAACCATTTGATGTCCTGCTTTTTAAAAACTGGCTTTGGTGAGTAATATACCATTACCGGATTAATGCTGTTTGAATTTCTGTCATAATATGCATAAGATGTTGTATTCATAATGAATTTCTCCTTTCATATACCATCTCTTAACTTCTATAGATATTATACCACGCATTGCGTGGTAAGTCAAGTGAAACACAATTATAAAATGAAAAATATATTACTTACAAATTTGTATTAAAAAGCTGAAAAAAATAACACAAAATATACAATAATGGAATTTGAATGTATTACATTTATAGTAGTTAAGTATCAAAAGGAGGATGTATTAATATGGATTTATATCAATGGATTAAGGAATATTCCAATATTGAAATGGATGAACAGCAGGCTAAAACATTATCAGAATGTTTAGAAGTTAATGGACATAGCATTGAAATTTCTGGAGACAGTCTTTTTCTTAATTGTGTAGATCAGACCGGTGAAATCAGTAAAAAAGTTACTATAGATCAGGTGATTGCATTAGCAGCAAACCTTAAATATAAGGAAACTGAAAAAATTATGGATTCACTTGATGAAATCACAACAATCAGTATTGAAAATATAAAAACGTATTGTGAGAATTTAGTTGATTTGATTGATAGAGAAAAAGAACTACATTCGCTTGAAAATGCATTGGTTCAAACAGAACATTTTCTTGATATAAAAAATATGGTGGAAGATAGACCTAAGAAAATTGCAAGGTAAAAACTATGGCAAAAACAAAAACTTTATGTTGCAGACTGACTCAGGAACAATACGATAGCTTGATAAAATTATCTAAAAAAACAGGAAATGATAAATCTGAGTGTGTTCGTAAAATTTTAGATGCAAGTTTTAAAAAGCTTGATCCTGCTTTTGAAAATAAGGAAGTATATTTACAAAGAAAAAAATTGATAAATGAGATAAATCATATAGGAAACAATATAAATCAGATTGTTCACAATGCCAACATGGAATTTTATACAGATTATGATAAAAATAAGCTGTTTGCACTTATGAATAAGCTTAATGATATTGTATCTGAAAAACTGTGATTATAAGAGGATAAGTATGGATATAAAAAATAAGATTGATGAATTGGAAAATAAATTGAGAGCAGAGCTTGAACATTGGATAAATAGTCTGCCACACTATTCCAATATGCAGTTGATTTTGGAACAGTATTCAAAAGCATATTTGCAACGTGTGAATGTAATTAATAATATTTCCATTAATGCAGAAAAAGCTGATCCAGAGCTTATAACATTTCTTTTAAATGAGAACAATGCACTGGATTTACTATTAAAAATAAAAAATTGTAATGCAGGTGATTTATTTAAACATAGCGTTAATTTAAAGTTTTACCAGAAATAATGCATTATCAGAGAACCTTGTGCCAAATTGGCACAAGGTATATTAGGTTTAAAATAAGGACGTGACTATGACAAAATTGTATGAAAATATATCTTCTGATGTGTTTGAAAAACAAAAAACTATAACATACAAGCAATATAGAAATGAAAATAGGTATAAATACAAGGAAAAGGCACATTTTTTTAAAACACATACCATAGAGAAAAAGGAGTCTTATCAAGTTGTCGGTTATCTTAAAACCGAAAACAAAAAAATGACAGGTGATAGAATTATCCTTTTCCCTGACAGTAAAAGAGAGTTCCCGGTTATAAATAAAAAACCTAAATTCTATAAAACAATAGGCTATATTCAAGTTGGAAAAACTGAATATATTGCAGTTATAAGAAAATCATATTTGATATTTATACTTATATTATTATTACTACTTATGCTGCTTTGGATTTTATTCGGAAAACATATAAAAACACCTGTAATAGATGATTCGATTGGAGATATTATAAATTCTTCTGAACCAGATATGAATGGAACGATAACATTTCCGGGATTCGATTCGGTATATGATCTTGGAAAAGATGATTGTTTATATATGACAAATCCTAAAGAAAATGATGTGTATTTTGAGTATTCCATTGTAAATGCTGATAATAATACAGAAGTATATAAGTCAGATATGGTTCCACCAGATAAATCATTACCTGTAAAACTGTATGAATTATTAGGAAGTGGTACTTCTAATATAAAAATTTGTATCAATACATATGATATTGATACGATGCAATCATGTACACCATTTATATATAACAACATAAAGGTTTCTATTCAATAACATTTTTTATGAAAGGAAAAAACATATGAAAAAGAAAATTTTAGCTATTATGCTCTCGTTAAGTACACTTTGCGGAACAACATCAGTTATGGCGGCTGATATAGTAGAAACAACAGAAACAGGTACGAAATTAGTCCCTGTTTCTTATACTAAAGAACCATCATTTAAGGTGCAGGTGCCTAAATCACTTGAACTTACAGATTTGCAATCTGGTCAACAGTCCGTTACTTATGAGGTTAATGTAAAAGGCAATCTTGCCTCTAATCAGTCTGTTATTGTAAGTCCTTCATCAAAAATAAATGTAAAAAATTCAGTATCTTTAGATAAGGCAGAGCTTAGCGTAGATCAATCACAGACTGAGTTTTTTGCAAATAATATAAGTGGTGAGTCCGGAGAAACTGCATTAGGTACAATCTCAGGAAATCTTGGTGTTGGAAGATGGAGTGGTCAGCTTGCATTTAATGTTTCAATGGGGGTGCATCAACATAACTGGGTTTATTCAGAAAATTCCGCAGTATGCAGTACTTGTAATGCTCAAAGTGTATATGCTGTTTTGCCTGCCAGTTCTGCAAATGATACAAATTTTATGAATAGTGGTATCTCAAAAAATAATATTCATGAATTGTATATCGAAAATGCATACACGGCAGGAAATGTGTCTGATACGTTTGATGTTACAAACGATAAGACTGTTGTAGGTTGGATAACTGCTTATGGCTCATCTGGTAAAAACGATATACATATTGCACCTGCATCACCTGAAATTCCACTTAAAGCACCTGCTGATGCATCATATCTTTTTGCAGGCATAACGGAAATTTCGGCTGATAGTATGAGTTTGTATTTTGGTAACACTACAACAATGGCTCATGCGTTTGAAAATGTAAATGTTTCTGGTCTCACCTTATCAGGATTTGATAATGTACAGGATTTTACAAGTGCTTTTGCAGGTTCCAATATTAATATCAGTACTGTGAACTGTTCTGCAACTGATAATATGTATAATAAAAACACTTCAAATTTTACAAGCAAAATTTCAATGAAAAACATTGGCAATGGAACTTTTGCGTATATGCCTAACATGGGAGCAAACGGAGAAGATTTAGATATTACCGCAGAAACTATTGATGGCGGTGCGTTTTTTGCTGATGGAAATTTACAGGGTGGTTCGTCTCATACTGTGAGTGACGATACTATTCATTATTCGAGCATTATACTTAATGGTGTAAAGAACATTACAGGGCAGGCAATATTTAGTGATGTTCAGGCAAAAAATATTGTATTTAATACAAAAGAGCTTCATAGTATTCCGACAGCTTGCTTTTATTACAATTATGATTTAACAACACTTGATATTCCTAATGATATAAATAGTGCCGGAGATCTTGATATAGGACAGGCTGCTTTTTCCGGTTGTTCGGCTTTAACTTCTGTAAAATTTCCTACAAGCATGAGTAAAATCGAAGCAGGAGCATTTGCAGGATGTACAAAACTGGAGACAGTAATACTTCCAGATACATTTACTAAGATTGAAGCAGGAGCATTTAGCGGTGCGCCTATCAAGTCTATTAAGTGGATGAATCATACCTATACAAGCTTAGCTGATTTTAAAGCTGCCTTATCAGAAAATTCCTACAGTGCAAATGTGGAAGAAGGAGCTTTTATGAATTTTTAAACTATTGGATTTAATAAAGTAATTTAATTATACCTTCTGTCAATTTGGCACAAGGTGCAATTTTATATTCCGGCTATCAACAAAAATACACCCAAAATATAGATTAATAGCTGCTGACCGCATATAATTAGCGGTTTATTATATAAATAAAAACAAGGAGAATTAGTAATGATTAAATTAGGCGAGGTTTACAACGTAATCAATAATGAAACTTTACAGATTAAATCGTTAGATGATGATGAACTGTATGAAATTACAGGAAATGCACTTAGCATTGATGATATTAAAAATGTTATGGAAGATGAAACAAATTCTTCACCTTGTTATGTGGAGTATGATGATGAACTGATGGAGATGGTGATTTAATGGCAGATGAAAAACTTAGGGAGTTAGTAAAAAAAGCTGAGGATAACATAATTGAATTATTTGATAATCCTGAAAAAATGAGCCAGTATTTAGAATTGTTAAGTAAAAACAATCAGTTAACCTATTATGCTGCATCCATGTTTATGGATAATAATTCATATGTAGATACATATGATGGATGGAAAGAGAGAGGATATCAAGTTAAAAGCGGAGAACATGGTACACCTGTTTTTCTTAAACGTAAACAAATAAAAAGAAAGTTTATAGATGATAATGGAGTAATCCGTGATCTTGCCACAGCAAATTATGTAGAAAGACAGAAAATACAAAATGGAGATTTGAAATTAAGCTCTGATTTAACATCGTATTATGTTGTTGAGCATCTGTTTTCACAGGAACAGACTACAGCGGGTGGTATTTCGCTTGATATTGATATGCCTAAACCTGAAAGTAAGTTGAGTTTTGGACATATACAAGCGGTGGCGCAGGAAAGTGCAAATACTTTAATGGATGGGGATGATTTTGTTATTCCTAATTCTATAATGGATTGTGCGGTTGCATATGCAACATATATGTTGTATATGCAAGATAAAAATGAGTATGACAGAGATAAATTATATGAAATATCTGTTAGCAATATAGATGAGTTAAAAGCAAAACTTACATTAAGTGAGAAAAAGTTGGTTTTAAATTATGCACTTAAAATCACTAGGTCGGAATATACAAAAGAGCTTCTTGAAAAGCGCAAGCAAGAAGTAAATGATCAAATAGAAGAAATGAAATCAAAGGTGCATGAAGATAAAAAGATAAAATCTACAGATGTTACTGATCTTAAGGTCATCAGTAGAGATTTTGATAATGGCACCAAAGAGGAAACATATACATTTGAGTGCAATGTATCCGGCACACCAAATATACTTACGTATATTGTTATGAATGAAAAGTATGGTGCAACTTTTTCTATCCATACAGAAGACAATGATATATGGGATTCTTTAGAAAATGCAACTGAGATTGAAAAATTGCAAGGCAGGTTATCCGAAGAAGCAGCATTTTATACTTGGGAAAAAAGAATTTCTGAGGTATCGACTGCTGATGAATTACTTGAACTTAAATATGCTTTTCTTGAAACTGAAAATATACCGAAAAAAGCTGCACAAAGAATAGGCGATGTACTTGATAAGAGAGACAAAGAGTTTGAAGCACCAGTTCAGGAACAACAAGAAAAGCAGGAACCAGATACAGAAAAAACATATCAGATAGTTGATGAACCAGAGAAATCAGCAAAGCAATCAAAAAGAAAAATTCAGGACTTTGGTAAAAAAATTGGCGGTGCAAAAAAAGATTTATGGAAAGAAAGAGGTTTAAGTTATACAGATCTTGAGGATATGAATTTTGCTGAAAAAAATAAGTATGCTACAAAAAATTATGTTTTTCCAAAACCAGATTATCAGAAATTGGTAGATGAGGGGATGCCGGTAAAGGTTGCGTACTTTATAAAAATTGTTCGTGATGCTCTTCCTACTAAACCTACTTTTGAGTATTTTGAAAAAGATAATGATGAGCTTGCAACAAAAAAAATTGAGGGATATGTATCATTTGTATCTGAATTTAAAGATCTCTTGATGAAAGTTAAAACTGAGAATGATATTTTGTCTTTTTATAAAAATGAAGTTGAAGGCACATATGTAACAAGAAAAGGGTATTATATTGAGCAAACTGATAAGTGCCATGGATGTTTATCAAATAAGCTCTTAAAAGCCTGTCATGTTAATAGCTACACATTACTTGATTTTGATAGGAAAATCAAAAAAAAGCAGTTTTGTTATAGTGAACATGATAAAAAAGTAGATGGATTTGAAATTATTAAATACGATGATTCATGTGAGTTTGATAAAGACAGAGATAGAACAATTCTCAAAAGAAAGGTAGGTGGTTCAACATATTTTCATTATCCTGATGCTGAATTTGCTGATCCTTCAAAATGGGAAAAAGATACATGCTTTGTAATATATAAAAGAGTTATTGTTGCCAATAATCTTACTGAAGAACAGGCAAATGAGGTTGTAGAAAAAATGGGCGATAAAATGGCTACTTTAAAAGCAGAAGCAAAAGAAGGTGAAAAGCAGGCTCGTAAGAAAAAGTTCGTACCAGAACAGTTAAAACACATTAAAAGGACAGGCCCGAGTAATGGTGTTGACGAAAATCATCCGGCTGATGGTCAAATGTATCTTGATACATTTGGATTCGCAGGGGGTGAGTTCGGAAACTGGATGAATGAAACTGACAGACAGGCTTCACTTAACTACGGATATGATGCATTTATGGATCTTGCAGATGCCCTTAATATTGATCCACAGGATATAAGTCTTGGCGGTGAATTATCAATAGCTTTTGGCTCTCGTGGATCGGCAGGAGCAGTAGCACATTATGAACCATTAAGACAGGTAATTAATCTTACTAAAATGCATGGTGCAGGTTCATTAGCTCATGAATGGGGACATGCTCTTGATAATATTCTTTCTAAAAAACTTAATGGCAGTGAATGGGATACATGGTTATCTGATGTGAAGGGACAAAATGCACTTGAATCGGCAAAAGAGCTTATGAATAGTTTTTTTAGAAAACCATCAACTCCGGAAGAAAGACATGAAGCATGGAAGTTGGCATATATTTCTGAAAAAAAGAAATTTAAGGAGGATTTTACAGCATTACTTGATGAATGTAAGGATGATATATGGAATAAATATTCTGCTGATTTTGAATTGCTGATGCATGATACCGAGTTAAATAAAGATAAAGCAATGGTTGTATTTGATAAGGCTAATAAAGATATATTTGCTGCATCTGAATATAATCTTGATGATAATATGCTGAACTGGTTGTATGATCAGCTTTTGGAGACTAATAAGATTTATACTCAACCACAGCAGGAAGTAGAGACTTCTCTTACAGAAAAAACAGATTTTTATAAAAATTCTGTGACATTTGATTCTATATACAGTAAGGAATCAAAAGGATACTGGCAAAGTAAACAGGAGATGTTTGCAAGAGCGTTTGCCTGCTATGTTAGTGATAAATTATCTTATAAATCAGATTACTTATGCGGTCATGCTAATTCTTCCGTAGCTATCTTTGATGATAAAGTTATTAAAGCCTTCCCAGAGGGGGAAGAAAGACGAGCTATTAATGAAAAATTTGATAAGCTTATTGGACAGCTCAAAGAATTAGGCTTATTGCATGAGCAAAACAGAACACAAGTGCGTAAAAAAGGTAGATAGAAAGGAACATATGAATGGTAAAGGATGTAATGATTAAAACAAATATGGGAGAAATACCTGTTGTTGATTATTTGGATATAAGAGCAGGACAGCTAGGATATGAAGATTACAATGAAATGAAAGCAGATGGTTTGTGTTTAGAGGAAGAAAAATTACTGACACCCGCTCTTGAAAATATTATTTTACATATAAAATATCAAGAGCCTATCAATTTTAATGGATTTGTAGTTGAGAATGATACCATTACTTTTGACAGCCAAGAAGAATTGAATAATTATGTCAATGGCAAGGCTGCTTACGATGTATTGGATAATTGCGTAAAGAAAAATGATAATGAAATCTTATTGTATGCAGAAAATCAAAAGGGAAATGTTGTATGGGGAACTAAGGATTTAGGCGGACAGTATACTGAAACATTCGATTATAGTGGATTCCCTTATACGGTAATTGATAAATGGCAGAATGATGCAGGAATACTTAGTATTGGAGAACTTAAAGCTGATGATGGTACATGGTATGCAGCAAATGTTAATGATGTAACTGAACTGTTCCATGGAAAATATGAATATGAATTTGGAACTGATAAACCTGATCGAAGTGATGTTGAAAATATGCATCTTGATCATATTTCAGAGATTGATATTGATCGTCACGAAGCTGAATATGGTGCAGATGGAAGTCGTGCGTTTCCACACTTAAATGATACATCACACGAAGAAGAACAGGAAGAACCAACACATGTAAGAAGAAAGTGCAGATAAGCTAAAGGAGGTAACGAAAGATGAATAGGGTAGAATTATTAGGCAGATTAACAAAAGATCCGGATATAAGGCAAACAAACGGCGAGGAGCCTATTTTAGTAGCCAGATTTGTTCTGGCTGTTGAGCGCAGGCGTAGAAAAGATGGACAGACAGAAACTGACTTTATCAGCTGTGTAGCTTTTGGCAAAGCAGCTGAATTTGCAGAAAAATATCTGCATAAGGGAAGTAAAATTGTTGTTGCCGGAAGAATACAAACAGGAAATTATACTAATAAAGATGGTCAGAAAATATATACCACGGATGTGGTTACAGAGGAAATGTATTTTGCTGAAAGCAAAAGAGAGACATCTTCTGATAGTGATGGACGTCCTGAACCTTCCGATGGAAGTGGTTTTATGAATATCCCAGAAGATATTGGAGAAGAACTTCCATTTAACTAATTAAAGAAAGGTATAAAAATGACTGACGAAAAAAAACTGGATTTAAAAAAACTGGAAAGAAGCCTGTTAAGTGCTGATAATTCTTTCGGATTATTAACATCATCTGATTTTATCCCACCAGATGAATTCACTATGTATAGTCTTACTATTGCTGTAGTTGTCAAAAATAAAAAAGCACCTATAGGCAAATGGACTGCTGTTAGTTACAATGTGGATTTTTATGGTACTGATAAATATATAATATCTATGGATGATTTGTTCAAAGTCTTTAGTGTATTTAAAAAATGTAAGAGAGAGTTGATATGCGCCATTAATAATGAATTTCCAGATTTTAATCTTGGTCTTGATAAATATATACAAAAACTTAAATCTTTGAATTTGGAAGAAGAGTAATCATATAACCTTGTGTCAATTTGGCACAAGGTTATTTTCAAAATAAAAAAGGGAGGACACTTATGGCTATACTTAAAATGATATCAACATGCCATCCAACTAAGGCAGGTAATAATGCAACATTAAAAAAATGTATAAATTATGCTTTGAATCCTAAAAAAACACAAAATGGTTTATTTACCGGAGCTTCTAATTGCAGTACTAATTCTGCGCTAGAGGATATGATTCGCACTAAACAGTTTTACGGAAAAGACAGTAGTGATAAAAACAGCAGAACAGGATATCATTGGACTATATCATGGTCCCCGGAAGAACATGTTGATTATTATACAGCATTAGAAATTGTAAGAGAATTTTGTGAGAAGCAATTAAAAGATTATGAATGTGTATATTCTGTGCATACAGATCAGGCTCACACACATTGTCATATTGTTTTTAATAGTGTTAATTTTAATGATGGAAAAAAGTTTAGATATGAGGATGGAGATTGGGCAAAGATATTTCAGCCTGAACTTGACAAGCTGTGCAAAGCCAGAGGACTTCATACACTAGAAGATGATACAGGTATGTCAAATAAGGAATACTATAAAACACAGGCTATGCATCAAAAGAGTACAAATAAAAAGAAAAACAACTCTGATGATATGGCACATGAAAAAAATACTACGGAAAAGAAGAATTATTATAGCTCGCAGCCTAAACAACAGAATGGTAAAAAATATTATAAAAAAAGAAGGGGCAATAATAAGTATTATAATGAAAAGAAAGAGTCATATACTAAAAGTGAATTTATCAAAAAAGATATTGATGATGCAATACTCTCAAGTCATAGTTTAAGCGAATTTTTTATGATACTGGAAGGTTGGGGGTATAAGCTTAGACATGGTAAGTCTGAAAAATATGGTGACTATTTTGCTCTTACAGGACGAGGAATGGAAAGAGCAAGGAGAAATTATGCTTTAGGAAAAGGTTACAGCCTTGAGTCTATAAAAAAAAGAATTGAACTAAAAAATAATCCTTTGCCGGAATATGAGGTGCCTGCACAAATAGATATGCGCCAGTTTATAGTAAGATATGTTTACTGGAAAAAACCTAAGTATGATGATAATTCAATTCTTTCTAAACGAGTGTGTGTACTTATGTATAAAAGAGGTATACTCAACAAGAAAGGTACAAGACCAAATTATTATGAAATTAAAAAAAGTCTTAAAAAAATTCGTGAATATGAAAATAACATTGATTTAATAAATGAATATCATATTGGTGATGTTGATAGTGCCAATGCGGCTATTTATCAGATAGATTCTGAAATCTCAAAACTTGATGCAGAACGAAAAAATGTGTATGTAGAAAGAATGCCATATAAAGAACTGCTTAAAACTTATAATGAAATGAAAAAAAATGAAATGGCATATTATTCATATGAGAATGGCATGACGGAATATAAAGAGCAACACGATAGATACATTGAATTAAAATCTGTGCTAAATAAATATGGCTTTTCAGATGCAGAAATTGAAAAATATCAAGAAGAAATTAAAACAGAACTGAAACGAATTAGTAAAGAAAAAAGACAGTTGAAAAAGAAAATTTCGTCCATCAATAATATCAAAGACTTTATAGATGAAAAAGTTATTGATGCTCAAGAAGTTGAGCAGGAATATGAAAATATACCCGAACCTGAAGAGTATCAACTAAAACAGGAAGAAAAGAAAGAAAATAAAAAGGAAAAAACAATTTAGAATTAAAATGTGACAAAAAAGTATAATGTATCAGCAACAAAGTTACTTATAATACATAAATGTTTTTTTGAAATGTGTATTATATTATTGAGGAAACGTAATAGACTCTCATAATGGTTTTCTCCTTTTTAATGTATTTGGAATGTGGCTGAATTACCCTATAATAAATTCATAATTATACCAATCTCGAATTCAGATAGTCCAAAGTAGATTTTATTTATTCAGTCACAAAAAGAACTATGTTTTGTAAATGCAAAGCATAGTTTTTTTATTTACAAAAATGGAAAAAAAGCAAAAAAGTTTTTTCATATATTACATAAATGCTGAAAATAAAAGTTTTAAAATTGGATTATACAATAATATAAGCAAAGGAGAATTACCATGATTTTAAGAGGAAATGAATTAAAAGAACGTTACAGCGGATTGATTGAAAAAATAAATATGAAATCCAGAGATTTTACAGAGTTTTTGCTTGATAAAGGAGTTGAAGATTCTTCTGCGGAAGAACTCTTAAATTTATTAGCAACAGATAATGATTTTCACAAATTTGATTCCACATATAAAGAACTGCTTGAAAATGGAGCACATGTAGAGTTCTTTAAAGCTGTAAAAGAAATCAATAATATAGATGAACTTATTGACTATTATACAATAGCAGCATTAAAAGCACAGGAAAAGAACATTCCGGTAAACGAGTTTGTGAGAATTTTATCTGAAAGTGAAGCATATGAGCTTGATGATGCATTAGATAATTACGAGGTAAAGGAAGATAAAATAACTGACGAAAATTCTGTATCATCATCTGATAAAACAGATGATGAAAAAACAGAAAAAAATGAAACTGATGAAATAGTTTCTGAACAAAAACCTAATGCAGTACGTGTTGAAATTTTAGGAAGCTCTGCTCAGCCAGACAAAAATATGTTTACTCAGACAATTGAAGATCTACTTGGAGTATCTATGGATACCCTTGACCATGAGGAAGCTGATGGAAATTTAGATACACTTGTAAAGTCTATTACGGATGCAATTCTTGAAGATAAAAGAAAAACCAATCTTATCAACAATCTGCGTAGAGTAGTGAGCATTGCAAATAAGCAGATTATTAGAATGACGGATAAGCTTAATAAGTGTGGTGCTGTAGAGAATGACCTTAGAGGACAGATATACAATTTGTCTAAGGAAAGAGACGATTACAAGAAAAAATATAACGAACTTAATGAGAAAATAAGTGAGTTATCTTCACTTGCAGCGCTTACAGGAGGCATAAAGAGAATTGAGTAGTATTGGAACAATAATGACTGCAATATTTGTGGTGTTATGCAATGCACTTATAATATATCTTTTCAAGAAAAATGATAATGAACTATGTGAAAAAATGAATAATACATACATTTATAGAATGTATGTATTTTCATTTGTCGCAGGACTGATTATTGGCAATATGCCTGAGCCGCTTAATAATCTGTTAGTGATACCTACAGTTGTGGTTTTTGTTGCGGCAGAAACAGATATGATGATGCAACAAATATATTCTGTAACATGCATAGTATGTCTGATTACCGGTATAGGTTTGATTCTAAGCTATAATTACGGATTTAAAAACTATCTGATACGAGTTGTAGCATGTGGTCTGTTATTGCTTATCTTTAGAGGATTAAAAGCTCTGAACACAGGTGATATAGAGCTTATTTTTTCATTAACTCCATATTTTTACATTGTAAGTATGGAATATTCAAGACCAACTTTTATAGAGTCCTTCCTTTTTTTTATGGCAGGGGCATGTGTATTTTCTTTAGTTATGAATTTTAAAAAATATATAAAGGATAGAATTACTAGCTTTCCATTTGCTGTACCAACATGTGTATGCTATTGTAGTTATTTTTTCCTTTTAAATGTAATTTATGGGTAGGAGGATTTTGATGTCTAAGGTAAATGTAAATGAGCTGACTGATGAGCAAAAAGTAAGATTAAGCCAGCTTAAGGAGAAGGATACCGTTACAAGTTTAATTATTGATGGTATGTATAACAAATCAGAGATAGATTTTGAGGTTGTAGCGGCTATCGAAAAAAGATCATTTAAAAAGCAGGATTATTATATTGCAGCGGAAGTATTATTTAATACTGGAGCATCCGTTGACTGGATTAACATAGTGCTTAATGTAATAACTGCTCGTGGAGAAGATGAAATTATCAGTTTTATCAGAGAAGTGGTATATGCATACAACAATCACATAGAAGCGGAGTCTATAGCACAGTTCATTGATGCTTGTGATACACCTGTAGAACTTCATTCTTTTACTGATGATATTATACATCAGAAAGAGTCTAATAACAGAGTACGTGAAGTTATTGAGAATATCCCAGAACTGATAGGAAAGATCGAAACAGATAGTTTTGAAGCAAAGCAAAACTATCTTGATATGAAAAATGAGCTTGATAAAAAAATAAACGAAGTCGAAGCTTTGAAAAGCCAGATTGAGACTTTGCAGACAGAGAGTAAAAGTGAAGCAAATCCAGAAAAGCTTGCCAAAATAGAAAAAAAAGCAGCTTTTTATGAAAAAAATTTCAAGGAATCACAAAAAGAGTTAAGAAACTATAAGGATAGATGTGTTCATCTTGAAGCCAGATTGGAAGAGTATAAAACAAAGCTTGCAGAACATGAAAAAATAGTAACAACATCTGTGAATAACAATATTGCAGATGAATTAAAACAGTATTTTACAGAGAAGTTTGATGCAAGCATTGACAGTATTGCTAAAACTGTATCAAGCAGTTATGGACAGGTTCTTAGTGCAGTTAAAGATAATAAGGCTGAATCAGGTACAATTGATATATCCGAATTAAAAGAGATTATCACACAAAATGAAAATATCATGGAAAAACTCCAGGCAATATCGAATCAGCCGGTTTCTGCTGAAGTAAGAAACAAGGAAGATGCTTCTACACCACAGCCACACTCTGTACCAAATGTTAAGCCTGTTGAAGAAGAAAATGAAAATACAGTACAGGCTGAAGATTATGAGATTTCAGAAAATGACATTATGGGAGACATACCGGAAGAAGCTCCAGAAATTGTATATGAAGAACCTACTGCCAATATTGATGAGGAGAACACTACAGAAGTTCCAGAAATAGAATCCGAAAAAGATGTAAATCAGGAATCCTCAAATATATCTGAAACTGATACAGCAGAAGAGTTTATTAAAAAAAGTAAGATTGAAATTGATCCTGCCATCTGTAAGGCACCTGATCTGACCGCAAATAAGATATTATCAAGTAAAGTCAAGGATGATAAGCAGGAAAAGAAAATAGGCTTTTTTGCACGAATGAAATTTAAAATGCTAAGTGGAACAAAGCAGAAACAGTTTATCCTTGATCTTATGTTGCATAAGAAGTTACCAATGAACACGATAACAGATGTTAAAGCTATGCTTAATACAGGTAATGTTGATAACAGCTTCGTCTTTGATCTTATCAATGATGAAAATTTAACTGATGAAGTAGTTAGAAAGGCTTTAGCATTTGTTAGCTAAAAAGGAAGTGCAAATATGAGTGATAGAATCATGAAAACAGCCGCAGATAATGTGGCGGATACATTTAATAAGTCTGAACTTAAGCTTTCGAGTGATAAGCAGAATGTTGTTGATTATATGCTTTTTGAATCTGAGGACGAGCCTTCCGATATTGTAAAAAATATTGGTACACAGTCTCAGATGGAAGATATAAGAAAACATACAGGCAGTCATATGCGCAATTCTTATTATTATATGAGAAAGCTGGCAGTTGGACTTATGCTTATGGATTATGCAATGGTAGATAAAAAAAAGGTAGGAGGTTTTATAGATGGACAGCGGAATAAATGATATGGCTCAAACTATGAATGTGACCATTAATGGAATAGAACTTACGGCAAAAGCAACAAAAGAAGCTATCAATTTTATGAAAAATTTATTGATGCTTATTGTTCATGCTGTGCAATATGGAAATAATAAAAGACTTGAAAATGCAAAGGGCGAAGTCAATGCGAAAAAATTAGATAAGATAAGTAAAAATCAGGATTTTGTTCGTATTAGTAATGATCCTGAATCAAGAGAAAAATTTTTACAATTATGCAAGCAGCATCGTATTCCAGTTGCAGAAGTTAAAGGCATTGAAAATGGTAAGTACATTCATTTTTTATATGCTTCTGAACATTCGCAGAAGATAGAGAGTGTAATGGAATTTATGCAGGAATATGCAACTAAAAAATTTCAAAAAGAAGGTATGAGCAAGGAGGATGCTGAAAAAAAGGCAAAGGATGAGAATAGAAAAGAATCCAAAGAAGAAGCCGGAATGGATTTGGGATGCAATCTGCCACATGAAGAATTCAAACAAAAGTTTTTAGCGGAACATGCTACAAAAGAAGAAAAAGAGTATTATGCAGCACTTGAAAAAAGAGAGCCACAGATTGATGAACAAAAAAAAACTGAAATAAAAAAGGCTGTTGATAAAAACGAAAACCGCAGAAAGTCACATAGGTTTGAAAATGACGGATTATATACTGTTATTTTTGATAAAGACCAGATCATAGGAACTGTAGAGAGAAATAATGAAAACTTTGTGAAGGTTCGTTTTGAGAATGATTATAGTCAGGCTTTTCTTGTCAATAAAAAAAATATAGTTAAGTATGGAGAAAAATTGTATGGAGCATTTGACCGCAATGGTGACATTACCATTTTTGATATTAAAAATAATTCTGAAAAGACTATGAGATTTAATGACTTCATGAGTGAAAGTGAGAAATACAACACTGCAAACAGAAGTGATGAAAAATCTCAATCGAAGTCTCAATCTCAAGGAAAATCAGCAGAAATTGGTGCAGGACAGAGTGTTCCGGCATTACCAAACAATAATGATAAGGGTAAAAAGAAAGGAAACAGATAAGTATGAAAAAATTTAATATAGTACTTTTAGTTGTATTCTTTTTTCCAGTAATGATTTGTGGCTATTATCTATCTGCCCTTTTTTCACCAGATGTAAAAAATACAATTTACACCATGATGGACAGATACAAAATAGTAAAGGCTACGCCATTTGCCAATTATTTTAGCAAGTATACAGTAGTGATATTATTCTTTTTAATTCTTTTTTATTTTGTAATATCTATTATTGTTTTATTTGGTCAAAAAACTCGCAGACCGGGAGAAGAACAGGGTTCATCTAAATGGGAAAGTCCTCAAAGGGTATCCAAACTGTTGTCTGACAGGAGTAAAAGCCAGTCAGATCCTATGAATATTGTTGTATTCATTAAAAAGAAACCAAATATTTTTGTGAGATTTCTCAGAAATATTTTTTATTGGTTTAAAAGCAGAAAAGCAGATTAAAGGGGGAGTTTCTTTTGGATAAAAAAGTAGAAATCGTTAATACGAGAAACAGAATATTATCAAAGAATATTTATTTTTCACTTGATTCGGAAAATATTACACACATGAATAATAATATTCTTGTAATAGGTGGTTCTGGCTGTGGTAAATCATTTAAGTTCGCAAAGCCTAATATAATGCAGCTTGCGAGTAGTTTTATCATTACAGATCCAAAAGGAGAATTATGCCGTGATACGGCAGGTTTTCTTGAACATCATGGATATGATGTCAAAGTACTTAATCTTTTGGATATGAAAAAAAGCTCAAGATACAATCCTTTTGATTATGTACAGAGCGATGTAGATGTTATTAAGCTGATACAAAACCTTATTCGTAATACCACCCCTAAAGGTGCAAGTCCCGGAGATCCGTTCTGGGAAAAGGCGGAAGGTATGCTATTGCAGTCACTTTTTTATTATGTATGGAAGGAAGGAGTTAAAAATGAGGATACTGGGAAGATAGAACATAACATTGGGGCGGTACTTAAATTACTTACACTTGCTGAGTTTACAGAGGATAGAAATGGAAATAAGCAGCCATCAGAGTTAGACCATTTGATGGATGAGCTTGCAAAAAAGAATCCTAAGCATCCTGCGGTACTCAACTACAACAAAGTCATGCGTGGTGCTGCTGATACTGTAAGATCTATTATCATTTCGGCAAATGCCAGGCTTGCACCTATCCAGAATGATGAGATAGTTGAATTTATGTCAGAAGATGAAATGGACATAAGAAGTATTGGCGCAAGAAAAACAGTTATATTCTGCGTTATTCCTGACGTTGATAAAACTTACAATTTCCTTGTAGGTCTTTTTTATACACAGGCTTTTCAGCAGCTTTATTATGCTGCTGATTTTATCTATGATGGTAAATTACCTGTAAATGTAACATTTCTACTTGATGAGTTTGCCAATGTTGCATTGCCTGATGATTTTACTTCTTTGCTTTCCACAATGCGTAGCCGCCAAATTTCAGCAATTATCATTGTACAGAATATGGCTCAGCTTAAAAAATTATTTGAAAAGGACTATGAGACTATTCAGGGTAACTGTGATGTTATGATTTTCCTTGGTGGAAATGAGAGAGGTACGCATAAGGAAATCGAGGAAGCCATTGGTAAGCAGACTATATATAAAAAGAGTTATGGTGTGACACATGGAAAAAATGGCTCATCAAGTTCTAACGAGGATACTCTTGGTCGTGAACTGATGATGGCATCTGAAGTCCGTAAGTTAAGACGTGATGAATGTATTATCTTGATCAATGGATATGATGCTATCCGGGATAAAAAGATTGAAACATGGAATCATCCTTTATTTCCTGAATTAAAAAAATATGGCGGTTATCAATATGATGCACGATTAAAAAGAGCTATCAAAAAGAAAAATCAGAAGAATGATACCGGTATTGAGTTCGTGTCTAAAGATCAGCTTGCTTTGTTGCAAAGCCACGATAAAATTTTGATGGACGAATATAATACACAGGTAAAAATTGCTGATATTTCCGGAGAAGTTAGACCTGAAAAACCAGAACTTGCAGTCATTAATCTTACTTTTGAACAATTGCTACAGCTTGATATTGATGATGATACAGGTGAATTAAATCTTGATGAGATTATTTCACAGTCGCAAATGGAACAAAATGAGCGGAAATGTTTGGACAAAATTGCAGAAGATGAAGCAGAAATGCATGAAAATCATATTGATGTAAAGGCAGAACTTAACAATAAAGAAGAAGCTTTTCTCATTGCAAAACTTGGTAAAGAAGGGTTCTCAGTACCACAGCAAAGATTATTACTTGGACTTTTCAGAAAAGGTTCAGGAATGGATGAAGATACAATCATGTATTATTTTTCACCGGATATGAGTATTGAGGATATGCAGGACTATATTGATGTTATGTCTGCGTAGACTTACATAAATGGTATAAAAACAAAAAAATAGTAACAAAAAATATCCTTTAAAGGAAGCTATAAGTCGTACTCTATTATTAGTTATTAACTACTATATTTTTATGAAAGGAAATATAAATATGAAAAAAAACTTTTCTAAAATCAAAAATCGAATCAGTGCTGTTGCAGGAACAACCGCAGGAGCAGTATCAATGACACTTGCATATACAATGCCTGTATATGCAACCACTTCTACCGGAGTTCCTATTGTAGATAAAGGTATGACAATTATTAAAGTATGTGCTATCGGTCTTTGTGAGATCATTGGTGTTATTGGGTTAGTAAAAGGAGGAATGGATTTAGGTACCGGAGTTTCGCAAAGAGACCAGACAGGTATCATTCAGGGAGCAGCCGAGTGTGGAGGCGGTCTTATAATGGCAGGTATCGGAGTAATTATTGGATTGCTCGGATTATAAATAGGAGTTGATGTAAATGGGTGTTGTATCAGACATATTTAGCCAGTTAGGTTCTTGGCTGACAGATGCACTTAATTCTACTATTGGAAACTGGGCAGGTGGAGTTTTTGGTGGTCTTGCAAATTCTCTTATGGATCTTGGAACGTCAACCTACAATAAACTTATAGGACTGGCTGTTGATCTTTTAAAGCAGTCGCCTGATACATGGAATGGTGGCTCCGGATGGAACGTTATTACTTCGGTCAATACTGCATTTATGGCGGTGGGTGGAAGTCTTGTCATGATTTTCTGGCTTATTGGTGTCATATCAATGTCTGTGGATGAACGTATGAATGTGCGGTTTGAAGTGATGCTGAAAGAATTTATCAAATTGGTAATAGCAGAAACACTTGTTACTGGAAGTATCACTATCATACAAGTTTTTTTTTCACTTGTTGATAAACTTACGAGCGGATTTGTTCCATCGGCAGATTCGGTAAAGCTTACGATTCCTTCTGATGTTACAGGATATCTTAATGGAACGGTAGATCTTGGCTCCGGTGCAATGTGCGCTATTATAAGCATATTGTTTGTAGTTGGCTCAGTAGCCGCAGGTGGTTCTATTTTATATTTTGCATATATAAGATTTTTTAAGGTTTTATTGATTGTGCCATATGGTGCAATAGCATCATCTACTATGGTAGGTGGTCCTGCATTTAGTCATTCGGCTGCAAATTATTACAAATATGCAGTATCTACAGTATTAGAAGCTGCGACAATGCTTCTGGCACTTAAACTGTCAGCGGCAATCACTTCATCTGATGCAATAAATATTGTGACCAATGAAGCAGGTACAACAGGTACAACAGTTTGTCAATGGATGTTCAGAGCACTTATCATGTTGTTCGTTACATTAGGTGCGGTCAAAGAATCAAGCCAGCTCACACAGCGTGGTCTTGGAATGTAATTTAATTAATTTTACCTTGTGCCAAATTGGCACAAGGTATGAAAAGGAGATGTTTAATTGAATATTACTCAGATAAATAATGCTAGATTGAAATTCTTTAAAATGTCTCTTTCAAAAGATGGCATTTTTATAGGCAGAGTTTTAATTCAAAGCGAAGATGGAATTTTTCCATTAATTTGTTTTAATTCTTTTGTTTCTAAGATATCTTCTGCGTCAGAAGATGATGTTATTAGTGTTGAGGGAACTTTTAAAGATTATAGTTATTCTGATTATAACGGAGTACTACATTTTGTAAAACTTATGCTTATTACATCAATAACTATAAATGGAATCAAGCAGTCGGCAACAGCCGAAGAAAAAAAACAGCATGAAGAATACTGGAAAAGAATAAAAAATATCTATCAGGTTATAGATATTGTTGAATTTGAAAGATTATCGAAAATGGAAGGAGCTGTTGAATTATGTTGTCTGTAAAAACTAACAAAGAAGTTACAGAATTTAAGTCAGACTTTATGGGCGGTTTCGGATTTAAACAGTCGATGGCTATTTTGGGTGGAGTTGCTATTGGAATGATTATTATGTGTTCACTTATTTTCTTTACACATATACCAATCGTACTTGCCCCTTATGCAGCATTGCCTTTTATTTCGATACCAATTCTTTCGGCTTTTTACAATAAAGATGGCATGGGTTTTCTGAAACACAGAAAAAAAGTAAAGGAATTTAAAAAAATGAAGGCATGTATATACATATCAACGGAATCCGATGTAAGTTATACAAAATGTCTGATGGAACAGCAGAAAAAAGCTGAAAAAAATAGTGATGATGTTTTCCAGAAAACCTTAAAGAAACTTATAATTATTGGAATAATAACAGCAGTACTTATTATTGGTGGAATTATTGCAATAGTTGTAATCAAATTAAGATAAAGGGTGTGTGTAGTCAATGAACAATAAAGATACAAAATATGATGAATCATATGCAAATGAAAAATTTGACCAGTTGATTGATCATTTTATATCAAAAGAAAGTTTGAAACTGGCAAACCTGCAAAATGACAAGGAAAATTATGAGCGCAATAAACAAAGTCTTATAGAATCAGCAAGGATTATTCTAAATGAAATAATTGATATTAAAAATTCGGATGAAAGAAAAGCTCTTGTTGATGAGGAAATAGCAAGGTTTGAAAAGTACATGTGGGGTTATTACATTATAGAACCTTTGCTGATGGATAAGGATGTTTCGGATATTAAAATACTTTCTTATGACAATATTACATATAAGAAAAATGGAGAAAGATTTGTGTCCGATCTTAGATTTGCAAATGCGGCAGACTTTAAAAGATTTGTCTCAATGGTATGTACACGTAACAAAAAAAATTTTTCTGTTGCAAATGCACAGGTTAAGTTTTCTGATTCGCTCAGCAATCCGCTTTTCAGATTAAGATTTAACCTTTCATCAGAAAATATCAATTCGTCAGGTATTCCATCAATGCATATCCGTACCATTCCAAAAATTAAGGTAACGTTAGATATGTTGGTTGAAAGAGGATATATGACAACAAAACAGAAAAAATATCTAATCAAGCATTTCAAAGCAGGGGAGAGTGTTATTTTTATCGGTGCCAATGCATCGGGAAAAACTACAGGTGCAAATGCTCTGTTAGAGGAATTTCCTTGGAATAAATCAGCTTTGATAATACAGGAAACAGATGAGATGTTTGTAAATGAAAAAAATCATCCTATGGTACAGGTACAGCATACTGTTGAAGATAATAGTGAGAGTACAGTCAATCATACATTGGCAGAATTAGCTAATGTAGGTCTTATGGATGATGATGATATGATTGTCTTAGGAGAAGTAAAATCAGGTGTTGATGCTGCGGCACTTCCGGCAATTATAGCAACAGGTTCACAGTTTATGCTTACAGGACACGGTAATAATGAATTAGAAGGTGTTTACAAACTTGCCGATTATGTGAAACAGGCAACAGGATATTCAATGGACCAGAGTCTTAAGTTCTTTTCCGGACTCGATTTGATATGCTACATCGAAAAATATAAGCTTAAAAGTATGTCAAGAGTTTATGGATGGGATTACGAAAATGAACGTCTGAAGATGTCTAAGCTTGATGATGATGGAAATCCAATAGATAAGAAGTATATTAACTCTGATGAATCTGACAAAAATAAAGAAACGGATACCGATGAGTTTGTTATTTCTTTAGATGATATCGGAATAGGAGCGTGATTATGATTTATAAAATACTTACAATCGTAATAACCTTTCCTCTATGTATTGCTTTTGGATATTTTATCTCAAAATGGATAAGGTCTTACAATATAGCAAATGCGCTTAAATATACAAGTGACAATTACTATAAAAGAGCAAAGTCCGTAGAAGAATACCAGAAGCTGTATGGAAATACGGATAATAAAATGAGTAAGCTCACAAAACTCGATACAGAGATTGAAATGAGTGGCTTAAGACGTAAATATCCATTCCTTACAACAGAAATACTCATAGCTTTAGTTACGGTAACGATTATTGCTGTAGCATTTATAACTACAGTAATTTCTAAAAATTTTCTTTTAACTGTAACTGTGGTTGCATTGGTCTTTTTTTCATACAAACTCACTATGAAGATGTTGGTGGAAAAAAATCTTAAAAGAATAGATGATGGACTGGTTGAATTTGTTAATCAGTTATTCAGTTATAGTAATGCATCAAATGACATAGTAACGATTGTTGGATATGCGGTACCATTCTTAAATGAGCCGTTATATAGTGTGATGGATGCATGTGTGCATGAAGCACGTATGACAGGTAACATTGATCTGGCTTTCCAGAGAGTTAATCTTAAGCTTAAACACAGACAGCTTAATATGTTTCTGGATAACCTTGTAGAGTGTTCGCATAATAGTGCCAACTATAAAGAAGTAATTAACAGGTCATATGAGACTATATCTGTTTATGTGTCCAATAAAGAAAAAAGAAAAGCAAAAGCCATGGAAGGAAATATGGCAATCATATCAATGCTTATAGTGTTATTTGTATCACTTATGTTTATCTTGAGTGCTTTTGTAAAAGAGTCCATATTAGAATTTTTCTTTTCAAGCATGGGTGGAAAAGTTGTTTTTGCTACATTCCTTTTTACCTGCCTGTTTGCATTATGGAAAATGCTGAATATGGGAAAGGAGCAGTAGTATGGAGTTAGTATTAAAAATTGCAATATTGCTTTTAGGTACTATGATATGTACTCTTGTATTTCTGATTACATATAAAGTCAGAAATAGAAATTCAGATACCTCACCATTACAAGCTGCACTTGAACAGACAAAGGAAAGAGAGGAAAGGCTTAAAAACATAAGTGATAAAGTCTTTAAAAACAAAGAGGACTCCTACAGACAGATGCAGCTTTACCTTTCGAGAAAAGGTGTAAATTTTATGATGAAAAGGACAGTTGATCCGGTAGAGTTTATGGCAGTTAAAGTATTGATTGGCATAATAGCAGGATTTATTGCTTTTCTTATTGGTGGTTTTGTCCTAATGCTTATACTTGCAATAGTGGGATATTATACACCTAACCTGATAGTACATCTGTCAAATAAATCAGATAACAAAGCAATGTTGCTTGATATAAAAGAGATTTATGAAATTCTAAAACTCAAAACAGAGTCAGGACTTTTCCTTACGGATTCGCTGTTACAGTGCTTTAAAGTTGCACAAAACAGCAGATTAAAAGCAGCTTTACTTGAACTTACTTCGGAAATTAAAGCCAGAAATAATATTTCTGATGCGTTGACAAAATTTGAGATTAAGTTTGATAACAAATATGTCAAGTCATTTGCAGGAGTTATAAGACAGGGACTTGAGACAGGAGATACATTATCATCTATTGAGAATATATCAAAACAGCTTGTATCAGTTCAGGAAGCAATGGATATAGAGCTTGATGCAAAGACAAATGCTAATGTACAGATAACCGAAATATTAATATTAATTGAAATTATGATACTTGTATTTTTTGCCTTAGTAGAATTTGGCGGTCAAATAGTTATTCCATTTTAACATTTATTATATATCAAAAACAGGAGGAAATTAAGATGATTAAATTGGTAAAAAAAATTGAGGACACAGCTAACAAAACAATTATTGGTCTCAGAACAAGAGCAATGGTAAAAAAACCAGGTGATGGGCATTATGTAGCTATTGCAGTTGTACTTTTACTTACACTTGCTATTGGAGGAATAGTGTGGGCAGTAGTAGGTGGAGAATCTGGAATGGTCAAGACATGGATCACTTCAATTACGGATAAGGTAACAACTTTCATAAACAAAATTAATACGTAATAAAATCTGTATGTAAAGGAAATGAGTATATGAAAATGAACATCAAGAATTTTATATTAAAAAAACATTCAGGTGATGCAGGATATATCAGTCTTGCTGTATCCTTTATAATTCTTGTTGTTTTCATAGTGGTACTACTTTTTACTTACATGTATGGAATACTTGCCATGAATACGTCAGACAATATAGACCTTGTAATGACTACGTACTGTAAAAGAATGGAGTCGCAAGGTTGTCTGACTACAAGTGAAGTTGATGATATGAAAAAACAGCTCTCTGAATACGGAATGGTCAATATTACTGTGTCCGGTCAGGGAGTTAATACTACAGCAAAAGTTCCATATGGAGATAAAGTGAGTATTGTAGTAAAAGGTGATCTTGATTATTTTAATTCAGCAAAAATGACTGATATAAAAGGTACTCTGCTGTTTTTTAGAGAGTTTTTAAATGATAACAATTTTGGAACGTTTAGAAACAGAACCATGATCAAGTCAGGAACAAGCAAATGTTAGGTTGGTGCTGCTATGGATAAAATCAAGAAATTACTATTAAAAAAAGAAAAGGGTAATGTTGGCTTCTATATAGTGATTATGATTCTATTTATTGTCATTATATTTATTGCAGTATATGAATTATCTTTTCAAAGGACAGTACACCTAAAAACAAAGGTTGATAATGGAGCTATCTTATCTGCATTATCAGCAAATGTTGTAGACTTATACCAGTATGCATCTACAGGAGATGTAGCATATGCTTCAAGTACGCAGACTGGATCCAATTTATACATTGATGCATCAGGGCATCCGTTTACCGGGTACAGTAATATAAATGAAGCGAATAAAAGTGCAGGAAGAATGGCACTTATGCGTTTTTTGGATTCCCTTAATGATAATTTAGGGTTTATTGATTTTACACGTACACTGACTCTTAATGATCATGCTAATCTACCTATAAGTCCCACCGATGAATTTGTGAAGAGTGCCAAGATAGACCAGTTTATCCTTTATAATAAGGTTGGTGGAAAAATATATAAATCAGCAAAAGATGCAGGCGGAAATTTCAATGTAACTGAACTGACCGGTAATTCAGATCCTTCGGTCAGTAAAGCCGATAATATTCAAAATTCATGTATCTATGTAAAAATGACTTGTAAATTTTATGTAATGGGTTCACAAACGGTAGATGTTACATTTGATGAACTGGTAAGTATATCAGCAACTTAAAAAGGAGTGGAAAAATTGAAGAAAAAAGAAAATGTAAAAAATCTCATAATTGCCCTTATATTTGGTATAGTGGCATTTATAGTACTACTTGTTATAAACAGCAGAATAACTCAGAATGAGATAGATATGGTATGGTCCGTAAAGGAAATTCCGCAGGGAACAACTCTTACGGAGGATAATATTGATGATTATGTATCAGCAAAACCAACAAATGATGTGATCAAAACAGATGATATTATCTTAAGTAAAAAACAGTTAATTGGAATGACTTCTCTCAGGCAAATTACAACTTCAGAACTTTTGCAGAAGAGTTTTTTCACTAAAGATACCGATGCTAGAAATAATTTCAATAATCCGGTACTTGTGTCTTTTTCAGCATCAGATTTTACCGGGACTGCCAATGGTATTATAAGACGAGGAGATCATATCAATGTTTCCAAGCTTGTGGATAAAAATGTAATAACAGCGCAGTCAACAACTACAGCTAGTACAGGTTCCGCTACGGATGGCAATTCTGATAGTACGGAGTCAGCAAATGATGCAATTACTGCAACAACAGAAAATCTGGTAGTTGAGAATGCATATGTAGTAGATGCATTTGATTCATCTGGAGTGAAGATTGAACCAGGTGATACAACATCTATTGCAACATCATTTAATATTTATATTGAAAAGGATGATGAAACAACTTTTTATAATAATGTAAATGATAAGAATATAGCGGTTGCTAAGATTGAATCAAGCAAAGAAAAAAAGGATGAGTGATAATTATGAAGAAAAAAATAGTCTGCATAGGTATTACGCTTGCTGCTGTATCAATGATATTAGCAGGATGTGGTAAAAACAAGTCATTATCAATCAAAGCTGATACTGGAGATACTATTGATATAAGTGTTGATAAATCAGGTGGATACAGTCTTGAAAAGAATGATGATAAATCTTTTTCTATTAATTGTAAAGGTAATAAACTTTCTACAGGAAGTTTTGTTACGGCTGATTATTATGCGGACTATGCCGACAGTTTAAATACTGACGAAAGTGTTGATGTGTTAAGTACAGGTCAGAATGATTATGTCAAATATGTATTTTATCGTTGTGATGATAAATATGATTATATAGTACTTATCAATGACTCTGATACTGGTGTACTTATCGAAAATACTACGTCAGAATTGTCTGCTCAGAAGTGTTTTCGCCATCTAAGGTTAAAAGTTAGTGAATAAAGTACGAAGTGCTTCTTGTATGTTTTATATAAGGAGCATTTTTCGGATGAAAATATGCAGTCAAGAATATTGCTATAATATAGTTAAAAATGTTGACACAAAGTAAATAAAGTAGTAATATAATAATATAATTAGAATATAGAGAAAATGACTGTGAAGAAATATGATGGTCTTATAAGCTATAAAAGGAGGTTAAAATATGAACAGAATTACGATTAACGGCAAAACTATAACTTGCTCAGGAAGCAATGTAGTCATCAATAATGGAAAAGTGATTGTGGATGGTAATACTATTCAGGAATGTAGTAGTGATGATATTAAGGTAGTCATTGAAGGAGATGTAAATAAAATTGATTGCGGTGGATTGGTAGAAGTTCACGGTAATTCAGGAAATATTAATTGTGGTGGCAGTTGTGAAGTTAGTGGAGATGTCAAAGGAGATATATATGCAGGTGGATCAGTAACTTGTGGAAATGTATCAGGAGATATTGACGCTGGCGGTAGCGTCAGATGTAGAAGATGAGAATATTATATGGCACATGTGAAAACATCAAGATGAATTGAAATTCAGAGGATTAAATAATGACAGAATATACTAATGAAGAATTTGAAGCAAGCTATAATAAGATATATGACATGCTTACAAAAGATGGGGCAGCAAAGCAACAAAATTGTGTAATATTCCTCGGTGGTCAGCCGGGTTCTGGAAAATCACATATTATTGGTGAAAACGATTGCGTTGATTATGTGAAAATTAATGGAGACGATTATAGGAAATATCATCCCAATTTTGATGAAATTACATCATATGACATAGAAAATATGCCTACGAGGACGCAGGAATTTGTAAATAAATGCATCGAAAGGCTGATCAAGGACTTGTCCGATGAAGGCTATAATCTTGTGATAGAAGGAACTTTAAGAAATCCACAGGTAACGATAGATACGTGTCAGACATTGAAAAATAAAGGTTACAGGACGGATTTGATTATTGTTGCTGTAGATGCAGTTACCTCGTGGGAATCAACCATAAACAGAGCAGAACTGTTAAAAGAGCTTGGTCAGACACCTAGACTTGTTCCTATAGACAAATATAATTATATTGTAAATAACATAGTAAATAGTGTGGAAACGATAGATAATGCAGGTTGCTTTGATGATATTCGTTTAGTGGATAGAGATAACAAAGTGATATATCCTGATGATACTGGGAGAAAGGTTGCATCTGTAATGGAAGAAAAGGTGAATGTCAATAGGTGGAATGAAATGTATAAGGACATTGCTGAAAAATTCTTGGATACAAAAATAGATTTATTACAGAGCAGGCGAAAACGAAAAGGCAGGTAATAAAATGTTTGATTTGGGTGAAAAATATATATTTCATGTACATACAAAAAGGTGCGGTCATGCATCAGAAGATTGTGATGAAGCATATGTAAAAAAAGCTATAGAGCTTGGTTCACAAAGTATTACTTTTACTGACCATGCTCCATTTCCGGGAGATCCATTTACTAACAGAATGAAATACTCGCAGCTTGATGAATATATAGCTTCGCTTAAACAATTAAAAGAAAAATATTCTGGTGTTATAGATGTACATATTGGTCTTGAGATAGAATATCTTCCTTCTTATTGGTCATATTACGAAAAGTTAAGGGCGAATAATGACCTGGAGATATTAATGCTAGGACAACATCATTATGAGATTTCAAATGGTGTATACAGCTTTGAAAAGAGTACAGCAGATAATGAGTATGTAGGCATATGTAAGGCTATATATGAAGGAATAAATACAGGTTTATTTGATGTGGTTGCCCATCCGGACAGAGCTTTCAGGATGGAAAGAGAATGGTCAAACGAAATGACAGTATTTTCAAATAAGCTGATTGACAGCGCAATTAAGCATAATGTGAAACTGGAAAAAAACTATAGTTCCATGAAAAAAGAAGGACTTTACTGGAAACAGTTTTGGGATATGCTGCATGACGAATCTGATGTGATATATGGCTGTGATGCACATTCTATAGATTCTCTTATTTTAACTGTATAAATATCGCTGATTTAAGAAAAGGAGGAATAAATATTATGAACTAGTAATGATAACATTGATTGGGTTGAATATGGCTATTTTATAATTAAGAAATCATTTATATAGGAAAAAAGAAAAAGGCAGGTAAAATATTATGGATGGCATGGATAAACTTATTATTGCAGGAATTATATTTGCACTTATTGGTGTTATTGAATGTATTGTATCAAAAAAAAGGGTACTTCTCACAAATTCAGAAGATGCCCTTCGGACGGCAGCATATGGAGTTATTATGGTGGTCTGCGGAATATTGCTTGTAGTAATAATTTTATTGATGAAATTTCAAATATTGTAATTTTTGAGTTTGAGTAGATTGACAAAGAAGTATAGTAAGGAAAAAACAATGGAATTTATTAAAGCGTTAATTATTACAGCGATACTTATAGGATTTGTAACTACTGTGTTTGGTTTTATAAAAATGGTTGCAAATCATAATGATAATATTGAAAAATTACGATATCAATCTTTCTTTTCAATTGGTATTATTCTATTTCTTCTAGGAATTGTTGGACTTGTTATGATTTCATAGATAACAGGTGAAAGAGTTAATAAATAATGATGTAAATACTTCTTGAGCATTTAATTCAAGGAGTATTTTTTATACAAAAATAAAAAGTCAAAAATAATACACTAATATTGTCAAAAATATTGACATATACAACATAAAGTGGTAATATATGTTTAAAGATAAGGAAATACTTAACAATAGAATAAATAAAGAGGTGGTATTTTGAAAACTATTGTAAAGCATACAAAAAGTATAGAAGAATTTCTTGTTAAGCAAAAACAAATGAAAGAGCAGACGGAAAAGTGTTATCAGCATCATAAGGAATCATTACAGCAATGGAATGAAGGAGAACCAGTAAAGACTTGGTTTGATGGCAATGGAAACATATGCATTGAGTACGAAAGTGGAAAGTGGTGGCACTACAACGAGAAAGGAGAGTGGTGGTAACTTATCATAAGCAATAGAATTCTGAATTAATATTAGAAGCATTGAAAAACAAAAAAACACATTCTCATTTTTATAAGAAATAACCAAAATTTTATAACAAAAAATATACGAAAGCACAAATAAAAAATAATATAGTATACATTAAGGAGGAAACTTTCATGAAATTTTTAGCTAACTTAAGTAAAAAACAGATAATCATTATTGTGGCAGCTATTGTTATTGGTATTGGAGCAATAACGGCAGTAGCAATCAATGTAGGAGGTGGAAAGGAAAAAACAGTAGAAGATACAGAAAAGGAAACTGAAAAGACTATTGCCGGTAATGGCATTACTATCACAGGCAAACTTGGAAACGCTGCAAAAATAAAGAGTGAGGAAATCAAAGAAGATTCTGAACTGTATAAAGAAGTAGTAGATCAGGTGAAAAATGAGGTGGTCGTATCGTTTGTATCTACAGATGTAAAACTTTTAGATAAAAAGGATAAAGAAGTACAGCCGAAGGAAAAAGTTAAAGTAACAATGACAATTCCTGACAGCCTTGTTTCCGGAGACGATTATCAGTATGATAAGACTTTGGATGTGTTCAAGGTATATACAAAGAGTAAATCTAACGGAATTAATCTGCTTGATAGTGACCTCTCAAAAGATGGAAAAACTATTACATTTGAGACATCATATGTATCGGAGTTTATTATTTCAAAGGAAAATAAGGACAGATCCATTGAGAGTATAGAACAGCTTGTTACACCAGTTGATAAAACTATGGTAGCAGCCAATGATACTACTGCATATGAAGGTCCTGATGCAACATATGGTGAAGTTGGTAAATTAACTCAGGGACAGGAAGTTAAGGTTGTAGGTCAGTATCAGAAAAATGAGTGGTATAAAGTACAGGTTTCAGAGGATAAAACCGGATATGTAAATCCTGCTGATCTTGCAGAAAAGCAGGAGACAACAGAAGAACAGCCGGCAGAAGAAACAAACAATACTGATAATTCATCAGATGAAGGAAGTTCAAGCAATAGTAACAGCGCTTCTTCATCAAAGAAAAACAACAGTGGTTCATCACAGTCTGCATCATCTGGTTCTGGTTCAGGACAATCAGACAATCAGGCAGCTGCTCCACAGCCACAGGCACCAAGCAATCCAAAGGCAGGTGTGGCAGAAACCTTTTATGATGGTTCTATTGCAAATGGTCTTAGTGCAGATATGAAAGCTCATGTGGACAGCCTTGTAAACAGTTGGAAAAATGGTGGTTATAGTAATTCTGGTTTGGCAGATGCTATTGATAACTATTTATTTGAAAATGGAGTTACATGTAGCGGAGTAAATGTTGAAAAAGATGCAAGATTTTTAATTTCAAGTGGTCAATCATATTCACTTAGCGATGTTGCAAGTGGTGGTATTTACTACTATGGAAAAAGGTATACTAATGGCGAAATGGATGGGGATTCAAGAGTCGGTTATAATTCGTTTGTTTCTATCTATTAATTATTTATGAGGGTGTGTATTGAATGGAAAAGAAAAAAATAAAATTTATCAGTTTATTTGCTTCTTTCTTATTGTTTTTAGTGATTTTCGTTAATTGTAATGAAAACAAAGTTTATGCTAGAGACGAATACCATAACGCATATGATTATTACCAAACCTACGGCAGTGACAGCTGTAGGTTTGCTGTCGTTGATGGACAGGCACGTATTTATTTTAATGCATATGGAACTAAAGGCTCTAGCAGTTCTGTCAGGTATAGGACAATAGGTTGGAAAGCAAATCTTTATCTTAATGGAGCATATCAGGAATCTGCATATTTTTCATTAAATGGTTCCTTTGTCTTGAATGCTTCTAATATTACTTCAGGTAATGTTGAATATAATCTTTATTATATATACTTAAATGATCTTATTAGACGTTTTAATAATCAATCCGCTATAACAAGTGGAAAAGGTGAGATTAAGCTTGATGCTATTATGTCAATAGTTCCTGCGAATAGTAATACACCTAATGGTTCCACAGATGATAACGGAAATTATAAAGGTGAAGTATATGATACTTATAGCGGAATTGCAAATGCCAGAGGATGGGCACATCCTGGAGATCTACAGTCAAGATTTAATAAAGTACCTACAGGAATGTATCGTACCGTTACGGTAACTGGTGGTACAGGTATTGCAAGTACTTCCGGTAGTGGAACATATATTTACGGTACAAGAGCAACTATAAGTGCGACATGCAGTACAGGATATGACTTTAACAGTTGGTCAAATGGCAAAACTACAACTGCTTTTAGGGTTGAAGTTACAGACAATCTTAGTTTTTCCTGCTCCGGTAAACTTAAAAAGTATACTGTATCATATGATGCCAATGGTGGTACAGGCGCCCCGGGCAATCAAATTAAAACTTATGGTACAAATTTGACTCTTTCAAGTCAAAAACCAACACAAACAGGTTATCTTTTTGATTATTGGAATGGAAGTGATGGAAAGATATATGCACCGGGGGCGGCTTTTGGTACCAATGCAGATACAAAAATGACTGCTCATTGGACAGCAATAACATATTATGTATCATATAATTCCAATAAGCCTAGCAAGGCAAGCAGTAATCCAACAGGAATAATGCTAAATTCGGAACATAAATATCTGCCTGCTAGTGCATTGAGTGGAAATACTTATTCATTAAAGGGTTGGTCTTTTAAAAAATGGAATTCAAAGGCTGATGGTAGTGGTACTAATTATGCTGATAAAGCATATGTATCAAAATTGACAACTACGAATAAAGCAACAGTACCTATGTATGCACAGTGGAAACCGAATGTGTACAGACTTATGCTTGACGAGCAGTATGCAACAACATCGGGAACACAAATGATATATGAGAAATATGATTACGACTGGTATAAAGACAGCACAACTAAAACTACCACAGCTAAAATAACAACTCCAAAAAAGATTGGTATGAAGTTTAACGGATATTATTCCAAGAAAAACGGAAAAGGAACCAAGTACATTGATGCGAATGGAAAAATAGTAGTCCCATGTAACACTATTGATAAGAATGACACTTATGTATATGCTCAGTGGATTCCTGACATCTTTGACATTACTCTTGACAATCAGGGCGCAACAAGTGCGGGTTCAACACACATCTACGAAGAATACAGTGTCGGATTTTATGATACAAGCGCATGTTCAGCAGGCTCATCAAAAATTTCGAAAATCACTCTGCCTAAAAAGGACAACTATATATTTGATGGTTACTGGACAGAGCAGAATACATGGAAATCCTCTAAAGGAGAACAGATTGTGCAGGCTGATGGAACTGTCAATGATGTAAATACAAAGTTTACAGAGAACTCAACTATTTACGCAAAGTGGATTCCTGTAGACTACAAAATTAATCTTGACAGTCAGGGAGCAGACATTGACAAAGGCACAGCTGCATTTTATGAAAAGTATAATGAGTTTAATTATACAACCATGGGAGATTATGATGTAAACACCGGCATTGCCACAATAAGATATGACTATACCGGAAACGTGCAGTACTTTATCGCACCTGCTGATGGAGAGTATACACTAACTGTTGCAGGTGCACAGGGAGGAGACCATAATATTACCCCCAAAGAATCTGCACAAAGTTACGGAGGCAAGGGAGGTACATCTACAGGTAAAATTAAACTTAAGAAGGGTGAAACACTTGCAATTGAGGTTGGCAATAAGCCATCCGGCTACAATGGTTCATATAACGGAAGTGATTCTGGCTGGACAGGAATAGCCGCAGGTGGCACTTACGTTGGGGGTTCTTTTGCAGCCGGTGGTGGAGCTACCGACATCAGAAGAGGCGGCAAAGGAATAGACAAACGTGTTATTGTTGCTGGAGGAGGCGGCGGCGCCACATACTATAATGGCAAAGCTGTAAATGGTGCAGCTGGTGGTGGAGCTGAAACTGGAACCGTAGCTTATATCACTGCATTACCTTATAATTATGCAAATATATATACAACTGTTAACAAAGGCGCTAATCAAACAGGACATTTTAATTTCACACGATATGAACAATTTAGTTCAAATATGGGTGGAGGCTGTTTAAGTAATCCTTATTCAGGTAGCCCTTATGGCTTTCTTTATTATTTAGAAGCTGAAACTCAGAATAAAGGATTCTATAACGGTGGCGGAGGCTACTGGGGCGGTGCTTTTATGCATGGTAACTGCGTAATGGCAGGTGGTCTTGGTGGTTCCGGCTACATTGGCGGTGTTACTGACGGCACAATGACTACAGGCACAAACTCAGGCAATGGATATGCCACTATTTCATATAACGCAAAAGAACTTTGTCAGTATTCTGTAGTAGAAAAATACTTTAACTATACCGGATCAGGTCAGACCTTTACAGCTCCAGCTGACGGAGAATACCTGCTTGAAGTTGCGGGCGCACAGGGTGGAAAAGAAAAAGATACAGTAGGTGGTCTTGGCGGTTCATCAAGTGGTAAAGTTACATTAAAAAAAGGACAAACTATTTATATCTATGTAGGTGGCGCAGGCTCTTCGAATGATACCAACGGAGGTTATAACGGTGGTGGTTCTACCGGAAATGGCGGTACATCTGGAGGTGGAGCAACTCACATAGCTACAACAAACAGAGGTGTCCTTAAAAACTATAGCTCAAATAAAAGTGATGTATTAATTGTTGCCGGAGGTGGCGGTGGTTCACAAAATGGTAATGGTTATAGTTCGGGCGGTTCCGGTGGTGGAACTACTGGTGGAAGTCCGAGTGGATTTACTAATAATAGTACATGGGAATGGACTTATACAACATTAGCAGGAGGTGGAACACAATCTTCTGGAGGAACCGCAGGAAAAACACAGGTAAATAAATTAAGCGGAACTTTTACAGGCAAGAGTGGTTCATTTGGACAAGGAGCAAATGGTACAAATTCATCATCTTATTCTAATACCAATGATTACGGTGCCGGAGGTGGCGGCGGATGGTACGGTGGAGGTAGTTCATGCATACATGGTGGAGCCGCAGGAGGTTCAGGCTATATCGGTGGTGTAACAGAAGGACAGATGTCTAATGGAACCAATTCAGGTAATGGTTGGGCAAAGATCACTTACATGGATACATCCACAGATTCCGCATCTATATGCAGTATCAGAGTACCACAGAAAACAGGTTATACTTTTGATGGTTACTGGACAGGTCAGAATGGAACCGGAAATCAGGTAATTGATTATAAAGGTGATGTATGGAGCAATACAACTTACTTTGACAACACTAACACAAAAAATAATGAAACTACCATTTATGCTAAATGGGCAAATAATGAATATAAATTTGTCTATGACGGAAATGGTGGCAAAACTTCCGCAGGAGCTATTACCGTAACTGATAATGTTACTTATAACAGTACTTATCATGTAAAAGCAGGAGACATTTTTATAAGAGATGGATATCAATTTACAGGATGGAATGAAAAAGCAGATGGCACCGGAAAAGCGTGGACTGCTAATACTGATGTTACTTATAATATTCCTCATGGAACAAAGGTATATGCACAATGGAAAGCGGTAGATGTTAATTATACAATTAACTATTATAAACAGAATCTAAATGGTACTTATAATTCAACTCCAAGTGCATCTGAAAAGAGAAGCGGAAAAACAGATTCTATTATAAGTGTCAAACCTACCACAGATAAGGCGGTATTTGATTCAACAGGGTTTGAACTTGATGCTGATAAATCATATGCTGATGAAAGCAGCTTTGCATCAAAGGATAAAGGCATAGTCAGTGTTAAGATTCTCGGCAATGGAAAAACTGTTGTAAATTATTACTACAGTAGAAAGTCCTATAAAGTGACTCTGAATGTTGCAAAAGACGATAAGGGATTTAGTTCTCTTAAAGGTGCAGGAACTTATAAATATGGTGCAACAGTTGATATTAGTGCTATACTCAATGACAAATTCGAGTTTGTAGCATGGAAAAATGCTGATGGAACAGTATTTTCTAACAACATGGATACAACTTTTGATATGCCTGCAAAGGATGTAACTTTGACAGCTTATTCAAATAGTAATGGTAAGCCCGATCCTGTTGTAACTGAATATACTGTAACTGTAAAACATTATTTCCAGAACAGCAGCGGAACATACACATTGAATGATACTGCATCTGAAAAAGTGGAAGAAAATACATTGTATGTGCCGAGATATAAACCTATTATCACAGGATATAGTGCTGTAAGGATGGAAGATAATGCGACTAAAGAAGATGTTTCCAATGGAATTGTTGTAACAAAAGATGTAACTGTAAATGCATATTATGACAGAGCACAATATCAGATTGTCACAGAATACTATGTAGATAATGCATTGTATGAGACACGTTCTGAAAATGCATTTTACAATGATTCATATAAGGTAAAAGAACTTGATATTACAGGTTATCAGCTTGATAAGATAGTTGTTCCTGTTTATAACAAAAATCCATTTACTGTTACGCAGGATATGACTGGTGGCAACAAAATAAAAGTATATTATGTCGCAAAGACATTTACAGTAACATTTGATGCCAATAGTGGAGCTGTTACAGATAACAGTAAACAGGTTGCAAAGACAACACGTAAAGTAAAATATAATGGTACAGATAATAATGATGTATCATCATTAAACCCTACCAGAACCGGGTATTCATTTGTCGGTTGGTATACAGATAAAGAGGGTGGTTCACAGGTTTATACTAAAGAAGGTAAATGTAATAATGATGATACCTACTGGAGCAATAACAAGTGGTGTGCAACATCAGATCTTACAGTATATGCTCATTGGAAAGCAAATACGTATACTCTTACATTTGATGCCAATGGTGGATTGGTAAATGATAATGAAACAACTGCCAAATGTACACCAACATATGACAAACCATTCTTTAATGATGTAGAATACTTAAATCCTCAAAAAACTGGATATACATTTGCAGGATGGTATACTGCAAAAACTGGTGGTACTCAAATTTACAATAACAAAGGTAAATGCACAAATGATGGTACGTACTGGAAGAATGGTAACTGGCATTATACAGGCAATGCAACAGTATATGCACAATGGAAAGCAAATACCTATAAGGTTATCTATAACTCAAATGGTGGTACAGGAACAATGAGCGCAGATACTGCAACTTATGATTTAAACTATACTACCAAGAGCAATGAGTTTAGCAGATCAGGGTATAAGTTTATTGGATGGAATGAAAAGCCTGATGGAACTGGTACAGACTGGACATCAAGAATTGGAAAGCCTTTCAAATGGAATTATACTAACGATGTCACCTTATATGCACAATGGCAGGGCATTAAAGCTAAGATATGCTACCATAGTGAAGATGAAAAGCATAATATCACAAAAGAGTATCAGGTGGATGCAGGACAGAAATTTGAGACAGCAAGTGACTGGTGGAGAAAGCAGAAATTTACAAGTGCTTATAAACCGGGCAATAGTATATTCGCAGGATGGACCACAAAGAAAGGTTCAACAGATGATATGTATAGTGAAAATGCTGCTGTACCAAATAAACTTATCACAGATAATGTAAATTCTACGATTGATTTATATTCAATATGGGATAAGCCGACTGTCACAATTACACCAACAAGTAATAATGTTTCTTTTAACTGTAACAATAAGACTTGGTATAAAGATACAATAGAATTTAAGCTTACAGGAACAGATAAGAGATATAATGTTATCGGATTTGATTTTGTCCTTAATGGAAATAAGTCTGGAAACTGGAGAACAACAAATAACGGAAAATCTCTTACTCACACGTTCTCTACATCAGAATTTTATACAGGTGGTCTTAGAACAGTTATAAGCAAAGGCAATCCATTTACTGTAAAAGTATGGAGTGAGTCAAGTACAGCTACAAGTGGAACACCTATGGGTTCAAGTGATGCACTTTCTACTCAGTACTGGATAGACTTTACGGCTCCGGATCTTACTTATTCGGTAGATTCAAGTCATAACATAAAAGCAACTGCGACTGATGGAGAGTCAGGAGTTGATACTATTGATTTACAAAGCTACAGGGATGGTCAATGGGTAAGTGTTAAGAAAGTAACTGCATCAAGCAGTCAGTACGGTCAATTTGTTAATACATTCAATTTGAATCAGTCTGATTATAAGTACAGATACAGAATTACAGCTACAGATCATCTTGGCAATAGCAAGACTTCAAATGAATTCTATGTAGTGCCATTAACCCTTAGTGCTTCATTATCTAAGTTAAACGGTGATACAGTTTATGATACTACACCTCTCGTATTTATTGCAGGTGGAGATTTAAATGCTACATTAAACGTAAATATTACAGGGTATGCAGAAAAAGTTAAATATGAGTTTGCAAATGAGCTTGGACAAGTTACAGATACTCACGTAGTATCATATGATGCAAGCGGAAACACAACAGAAACAAAGCAGTTTCTTATTCCATGGGAAATTGAGCATAATAAGGATTATTCTGTAACGATAACAGCCTATAGAGGTGGGGAAACTGCAATTGCTAAAAGAGTGGTTAAACTGTCCGATATTGACTTTAGCAAATTCAGAAGTAATATCCTGTACCAATCAGGTCAGCATGACTAAAATAAAAACAGCTCCTTCGGGAGCTGTTTTTATATGCTTTATATGTGGTTTTAAATAGGTATATATTTTATATTGTAACTAACTATCTTCCTCTGTGTCTTCTTGGCTGCTGAACATATTCAACATTATTGGTATTCTTAGGAGCATCTTTAATGTCTCTGTGAATACTTGCATCTGATGCAATAGAGATTTCCTTTGTTTTGGCATCATATTTATATACTTGATTTGAAAGTCGTTCTTCCTCTCTGACAGCATCCTGATTTACTTCATAAACCATATCAGCTACTTTATCAGGAGTACCGAGATTTGTTGAAACAGCTATCATTTCCTGAGTGCTTGATGGTATCAGATACAGATCTGTACCAGTAATATCAGCAATTTTATCAAGTGAATCCTTGTATAAGATATTGACAGCACCTAATGAAGCTTTATCATTGGTAATGATATACATCTGTTCATCCGGTGGCATTTGCTCAAGTGAAGCTGCCATAAATTCAGGAACATAATTCTTGATAATATCTATCATAGGTATAACCTTAGTAGGCAGGATATTTCTTGTATTTATCATCGCAAGATCATGCAGCTCCATTTCAGATACTCCCATAATATCAGCAATTTTGTTATTGATATTAATTGTTGCATAGCCACCGTTTGATAAATCACTTAAGTATAATTTATAAATTACTGATAAATCCTGAAATTCTCTTGATGGCATATCACTGAGCATTTCGCTGTTAGCATCTGTATTTACTAATGAAAAGATTACCTTGCTTTTGACATTTTCTCCACAGATTAAATCAAGAGGATTGCACTCTAAAGTTTCAACACCGCTGTCGAGAAGTTTCTGCTTAGAATCCATTAAGATACTAGCGGTATTTTTTATTATATCATCCAGTCTTTCTGTTGCCTGGTATGTATCATACATAGTATTCAGATAGACAGTGGGCAATATGCTTGCTTCTGGATTGTTGGGAATAAGGCACATTCCATCATATATTTTTCCATTAGATTTCATTACAGGATGGATGTTGACCTGATAATTGTCCCGGTCCGGGATATAATCCATAATGCTTTCTTCAACAATCTTTTTAAATGAATCATAATCAAGCATTAGTCTTCACCTTCTTCCTTCATAGCCTGCATCTTTTGTGCATATGCACAAAATCTCTGTGTGGAATCTTTGTTTGATGATACATTAAGAGTAGCATCAATAACGGAATCCCCCTTCTGAAGCATTACTTCAATTTTTTCTGACATATATATTCCTCCTTAATTTTGATTATGTATTTATCATATAATTTTTAGAAACAATATTTGTTTCATAAACGTGAGATAGTTAAATTTTTTACGAATAAAAAGAAAAACTTCTCTTTTTTGTCTTAATTGTAGGTATTTATTTTCAATAACTGCATTTATCGGCAATTATGAAGTGATACTATGATTTACATAGGATAAATATATAGGAAAGGTATGGTGGATTTATGGAAAATATAATTGAAGTAAACGGCATGGATGAAGTTGTGAAAATGATCAATGATTCAGATCCGGCACAGGAATTTATTATTAATGTAGATTGCTTTGAGAAAGATGAGGACAAATAATGGAAGAAGAGAATAAGTTAGATGTTGTATCTATCAGATTAACAAAAGACAGACAGCTCATGAGCAATGAAAAAATGGATAGACCATTAGTTGCGGTAGAAACTGTTGGACGATACCTTGCAGATATGGACAGGGAAGTTGTATGTGTTATTAATTGTGATTCAAGTTTAAAACCTATAAACTGTAGCTTTGTCAGTATGGGAGCACTTAATTACTCGTGTGCAGTGCCGAGGGAAATATTTAAGTCAAGCATACTTTCAAATGCAAACGGTATTGTATTAGTCCATAATCATCCCTCGAATGACCTTACACCGAGTCAGGAGGATGTTGCGACAACTTATAGAATGCTTGAAAGCTGTGAGATACTTGGAATGACATTTCTTGATCATATTATTGTGGGGACTGATAATGAAAGATATTTCAGTTTTAGGGAAAAAGGCATAATAGAAGATATTCATCCTGTAATAGAGAATAATATCAATAATATAAAATTTTCAATAGATGAAGCAGCTCAACAATATCTGGAACAGAATAATATGCGAATGCGAAGAAAAGGTAGATGATGAGATGTTTGTTTTAAAGGGAGTAGAAATGCTCTCCTTTTTATTGGTTCTATAAATACAAGTCAATAATATTGCCGTTATATCGTCAAAACTATTGACATTATAATCTATAAGTGATATTATACAAATATGAAAAAAATAATAAAATTAAGTTACAAAAAAGAAACAACTAAACCGTACTTATGAATTATTATATAAAAGTCATAAGGG
>OGND01000100.1_pt1 | contig 76415 bp, 70 predicted proteins | sample 1573381 | NCBI WGS metagenome assembly OGND01 (sample SAMEA2581989, study PRJEB24529) | metagenome | biome: Human gut stool | place: China | collected 2011
AGAAAGATTTAGATTTACTATGTATTCCAAATTGTGTGTGATTATCAGTAATTTGCAATTTTATGATATTTCTTGAATGTGTAGGTTCTAGAGCCTGTCTCTCCGCAAAAGGATGTAAATCAAGCTATTATTTGATTTACATCCTTTTTTCTTTATATCCTCTTTACCCTTCGAAAACTTGTTTATAGCACCCCATCGCATTTGAGAATAATTCCTATTTGTTACCCTTTTTACGAATAATCATAACATTCCTTACTATTAATATAATGCCGATTAAAATAAAAGGAATACTCAACAACTGTCCCATATTGAAGAATAAAGAATCTTCAAAACCTTTTTGATTTTCTTTAGTGTATTCTAAAAGGAAACGCACGAAAAAGATAGCAAAAATACTTAAACCAAAATAGAAATAGCTTCCGATTTTAAACAGATGTCTTTTATATTTATATATTGAATAGACAATTAGAAAAATAATAAAATAACATAATGACTCATAGAGTTGTGATGGATGTCTTGGTAAATCGTCAACTTGCGTAAATATAAAAGCCCAAGGCAAATCTGTCGGACGTCCAATAATTTCAGAATTCATTAAATTTGAAATTCTGATAAAAGCCCCGCCCAATGGAGCCAGAATGGCTATGATATCTATAATCTTAGAGAACGGGATATGAACCTTTCGCGAGTATAATAACATGGAAATAAACAAACCAATCGCTCCCCCGTGACTTGCCAACCCCTTGTATCCTATAAATTCATAAACTCCATTGGCATTCTCTTTAAATGGAATAAATATTTCAATGATATGAGAAGAAAAATATTCAAAATCATAAAATAAACAATGCCCTAGTCTTGCACCACCGAAAATACCAAGAACTGCATATATAAAAAGCTTTTCCATTGCATCAGGAGTATAAATATTCTCCTTCTTATATATATGACCAATTATATAATAACATAAGACAAGCCCAGTTACAAAAATCAAACCATAATATTGAAGCTTAACTGAACCAAGGCTAAATATTACAGGGTCTATATCCCAATTTACGTATAATATCATATTCATTGATTTGAGGTTTAAATTCTATGCAAATACCCGAAGATTAACTTTGTTCGTCACGTAACCGACAGAGTTCCGGTGTGTTTTTCCTCAGACTTCTGAGGAACTTCGATTTCGTTACGCATTACAGAAACAATCTGGCAGTAGATTTATTCTTATAAAGGGTATTAAGAATTCTACAAATGTAGTGCTTATAATTGATTTATTGCATTGCCGATGAAATAAATTACGTAAATCATTTATGTTCTATATAACTTGTATTCTCAAGACAATATATTGCCTCTCCTCTGTCTCCATTTTCCAGATCTGTTAATTCGATCTTAAATATTTTATAGGGCAGTGTTGTCGTTTTTTTAGGCTCACTGACTGTTATATAGTAAGCTATTCCGTATTCAGTTTCTTCATAATATTCTTTTATTTGCTGCTTCATCAAAACATCCACGCTTTCTCCATCAATCCATACTTTTATGCCTACCTTATCAATTGTTGGAGCAATGTTATCACATTTGGCCGCATCAGCAGATGACTTTTGAGCAATATTTGACAAATCCTCTTTATGTTGAGCGTTTTGTATGCCTCTATTTGTAAGAAATCTTGTTAAGCTCATAGGACGGACATAGATCTGATAGGCTGGTACACCTCCGGGGATTTGAAAAGCGTGTACTCCGTATGCTTCCATTCGGTTATATTGTATATTTAAGGTTGTATCTCTGTCTGCAATAAAGTTCCAGCCCCAAAACTCCAGTCTCAAGTCCTCATTATTTGTTCCTGCTTTCATTGTATGAGGATAAGTATCCATATCTATAGCACCTATGTTGCTATATTTGCCTTTGGGTATATTTATTTGATATGTCCCATTCTCGTCAGTTTTCGTTTCAAAGAGAACATCAAAATTTGAATTTTGAAACATAACAGAACAATTACCAATAGGATTTCCGTCATAGTCAGAAACTTTTCCTGTTATTGTTACCAGGTCTTTTTGCTTTTGTGCATTAATAGTTGAGCTCAAACAAAAAAACAGGACTAAAATACTTAATAATTTCATTGTGTTTATTTTTTAGGTTGTAATCTGTCATTTCATTCTTTGTTTCAATCATTTAAGCTGAAGGAAAATTCTTATTAGCCTTCCTAATCAATCTCAAATTGATTGCAATGTCCACGGCCCCAGCCAAACCAGTAAAAGCAGAACCGGCTTCATTGATTTTAAATACACACCCCGGTCTTATTATAATCAAGCCCAGTATTTCCATCCGTGAGTTTACAGGACGAAAAAAGTTCTTTATGGCCCGTTGCCGCATGATTGAGATTCCGATTATCCTTGCAAAAATAATCAAAAATTCCAACCCTTAAAATCGACCGCACGATCCGGCCCCAACGACCGCACGATCCGGCCTCAACGACCGCACGATCCGGCCCCAACGACCGCATAATTTGCCTCCAACGACCGCACGATTCCGGCTGGGTTTCCAGAAGGCTTCGGGCTTTTAAAAAAACGTTTCGGGCTTTCAATGAAAACGCCGAAACGAATCAATGAAAACGTTTCGGCGTTTTTTCCGGATATATAAGTTTCTATTTTCAGGCAAGTTACGCAATGGCCTATTTTATCCATTCCCGGCCCAAACTTAACGTACAAAGAGATTCTATGCGGATGGTAAAATCACCCAGACTGTTGGGCACATAGGGATAAAGTTCGGAATTCGAACTGGAATAAGGCAAATATTTCACCTTCATGGCACGGATCGTGCCGCGTGCATCATAGCGTCCGTCGTTGTTGTCCACCATATATAAGGTGTCTGCCAGCCCCGATTCGTCGAATGAAACACCCCATAGGGTAACGGCATGCGTTGACCAGTTTTTACCCAGATTGATAACGAACATCATACCTTGTCCGGAAGACAATGCATGCTTGACGATACGGTTGAACCCATCACGCGTCAATTCGTAATTCGAGTATTCTTTTCCCAAAGAATTCGTTCCCAGCCAGGGGCGGAAAAAGCCGGCAGACGGATCCACGGGATCTGTTTCATAAATCCGCTTCTGGAATACTCCGTTAAAGAACCAGTTGACGGCTTTCAACGGATACTCTCCCCGGTTGGGAAAATGATCCTTGTAAAGCTGGAAAACCTGACTGTGCAACATGTCGGACGGCACCGCCTCCGGCCCCTGATAAGCCCTGACAGCTTCCGTACCGGCATTTTGTGCCAGCCACCAATGAATCAGATTTGAAGCTGAAGCTGCCCAGCACATCAGTCCGTCATCTCCGGAAGTAATCCCCGACGGATTCACCTTGTTACAGTCAAACCACCCGCAACCATCCGTCCATTTCAGCTGGGTATGGTCGGCATTCCATTGTTCAGGAAGCGGTTCTTTGATGCCATACACCCAGCGGGTAGTTCCGGAAAAAGCATCAGGCTCTGCTTCCTTCCGGAGACGGATGCGGTAAACAATCTCCTTTCCGGCTTCCAGCCTCTCCAACGGCTGCCCTGCCAGCGACTCCGGTAAGGGCATGGCCAGTTCCTTGTCACCGATGCGAATCTGTATCCAATCCTCAGAACGCAGGTCACCGGCCTCCTGAGGACACAACAGGGCAGTCCACGTGTTGTCTGATTCCTTCAACGGAGTGACCCACTGATATCCGGCAGGCTCGCCCGATGTTCCTTCCGACAAATCGAAAGGAATCCGGCAGGCTGTGCGGACTCTGATTTCTCCGGCGGCAATCTGATGCCCGTCGAAAGACCCGTCGGGAGATTCCAGCCGGATACGCAACCGGTGAAGCGCATGTCCGAAACATAAAGCAACCGTTTCGCCTGCCTGTACATGTGTCCGTGCCACCAGAAGATCCGAACGGAGATATCCTTCACCGTCCTGTTGTGTCTCGATCCGGTGGACATAAGAGGACTCTGAATCTCCGGCATCATTCACCAGCCTTCCGGAAGGAGAGGCATGCCAGGCCGTAAAAATCACTTCTCCGTTTCCTACTTCACTCTAGGGAACAAACGGCTTCCAGCCATCGGATTCCAGATGAAGGACATAACGGCGGACCAGACCGGAAGTGACATTGTGGGCACTGACCACAATCGTATCGCCCGGAACGAACTCTCCCCGACCGTCCGTCTCAAGCCGGGCCCGTGAAAGATCGGAAACAATGGACCACTTCACATATCCGGAACCTGCCGGACCTGATGATTCCGAGGGAAAGGGTGTACTGCACGATCCACATACAAAAATGGCAACTACAAGGATTGCACGGAGGACAAAGGTTAGCACGGAGATCTTCATGGGCGTTTTTTTTAGATATTCAGATTTGAAACATTTACCGATGAAGAAAACAACTTCCAAAGGAAAGTAAAGGTTCGCTACGGCCGGAGGATTTTAAGATTTGTTGGGAAACAAGGCAGAGGAAAGAGGCCCAGCACTCTCAGGCCGGAAAGAAAGAACACAAAAGGGACAAACTGTTTCACAACAGCCTGCCCCCACACCAACAGTCATGTAAAAAAGATCAGAGTTTATTCCTGTCGGCTTATCGTATAAACAGCAGTTCTCTATATTTCGGCAAAGTCCACATCTGATTGTCGACAATCAGTTCCAGCTTGTCAATGTGATAGCGGATTTCCTCCAGCATCGGAGCCACGGTATCGTGATAAGCTACGGCTTTTTCGCGTTCCGTCTCAATCCGGTTAGCCACTTTGCGGGCCTCAATCAGGGCATCTACATGCTCCTTGATGTAAGCCGTATGGGCAGCTATCTCACGGATGATGGCCACGTTTTCAGAAGAAAGACGGGCTGATTCATCTTCGGCAAAAAGCTGTTTCATCTTATAGACATTGTCGATCAGACGTGTCTGGTATTCAATGGCAACGGGTACCACATGGTTCATGGCCAAGTCGCCCAGCACACGGGCCTCGATCTGGATTTTCTTGGTATAGGTTTCCCATTTCACCTCATTGCGGGCTTCCAGTTCCTTGCGGGTCATTACGCCGGTAGATTCAAACATCCGCACGCTTTCGGGAGTCAGATACTGGTCGAAGATCACCGGACAGCTCGTTTCGCAATCCAGTCCGCGGCGGGCGGCTTCGGCCTTCCATTCCTCGCTATAACCGTTGCCGTCGAAACGGATAGGTTTGCATTCCTTGATGTAACGGCGGAGTACCCGGATGATAGCCGAAACCTTGGGCTCACCTTCTCCGATCAGGCGCTCTACTTCCTGATGGAAATCCGTCAACTGTTCGGCCATTGCGGTATTCAGGGCAATCATTGCGCTCGCACAGTTGGCTTCCGACCCGACGGCGCGGAACTCGAACCGGTTGCCAGTGAAAGCAAAAGGTGAAGTACGGTTACGGTCGGTATTGTCAATGAGCAGTTCCGGAATCTGGGGAATATCCAGCTTCATGCCGTGCTTTCCTCCCAGGCTCACCAGTTCGTCGGCGGCACTTTCTTCCATGTGGTCGAGCACCTTGCTCAGCTGAGTTCCCAGGAAAGAAGAGATGATGGCAGGAGGTGCTTCGTTGGCTCCCAGACGATGGGCATTCGTGGCACTCATGATAGAGGCTTTAAGCAGACCGTTGTGGCGATAAACGGCCATCAGGGTATTGACCACGAAAGTGATGAAACGAAGGTTTTCTTCGGCGGTCTTTCCCGGAGCCATCAGTAGAACGCCCGTATCGGTACCCAGTGACCAGTTGTTATGCTTACCCGAACCGTTGACACCCTTGAAAGGTTTCTCATGCAGCAATACGCGGAATCCGTGTGAACGTGCAATCTTGCGCATGAGCGACATGATCAGCATGTTGTGGTCAACGGCCAGATTACATTCTTCGTAGATCGGGGCCAGCTCAAACTGATTCGGAGCAACTTCGTTGTGACGGGTCTTGACGGGAATACCCAGTTCGAGTGCCTGGATTTCCAGATCCTTCATAAAGGCGGCCACACGGGCAGGAATGGCTCCGAAATAGTGGTCTTCAAGCTGCTGGTTCTTCGATGCTTCGTGTCCCATCAGGGTACGTCCGGTCAGCAACAGGTCGGGACGGGCCGCATACAGACCTTCGTCAACCAGGAAGTATTCCTGTTCCCATCCCAGATAGGAAACGACTTTCTTTACTTCCGGATCGAAATAACGGCATACGGCAACGGCGGCCTTATTGACGGCATGAAGAGCCTTCAGCAGAGGAGCTTTATAGTCAAGTGATTCACCGGTATAGGCGATGAAAACGGTAGGGATGCACAAGGTGTCATCAACCACGAAAACAGGTGAAGAAGGATCCCAGGCACTATATCCGCGTGCTTCGAAGGTGTTGCGGATTCCGCCGTTCGGGAAGGAAGAGGCGTCCGGTTCCTGCTGGACGAGCAATTTGCCGGAAAATTCTTCCATCATGCCTCCCTTTCCGTCGTGTTCCACAAAGGCATCGTGCTTTTCGGCCGTACCTTCGGTCAATGGCTGAAACCAGTGAGTGTAGTGTGTGGCACCCTGTTCCATGGCCCAGCGTTTCATACCTTCCGCCACCTGATCGGCCGTAGCCCGGTCAAGAGCAGCTCCGTTATCCATTGCATCTACCAGCTTGTTGAATACGGGAGTCGGAAGATATTTGAACATCTTCTCGCGGTTGAAAACATGTTTCGCGAAGTATTCGTCCGGACGTTCCGAAGGAGTCTTTACTTCGATTGGCTTAGCCGCAAAAGCCTTTTCTACTACGCTAAATCTTAATCTTGACATAATCAAAAATGGTTTTTCCGTTCTATATATTCTATTTTTATCTTTATTCTTCCAATGAATGGCCTTCCTCAGAGCGAGCTTTTCCCGGCAGATGAAAATCCTTTCCGGCGGATCCGCTCCATGGCTTCCAGACAATCTTCACGCTGACCGAAGGCCGTAAGCCGCAGATATCCTTCACCGCTGGGACCGAATCCGGAACCGGGAGTGCCGACTACGTTCATTTCGTGAAGCAGATGATCGAAGAATTCCCAGGAAGTCATTCCTTCGGGTGCCTTGAGCCAGAGGTAAGGAGAGTTCACACCGCCGTAAACCGTCAGACCTGCCTCACGGAAACCTTCACGCATGATGCGGGCGTTTTCCTTGTAATAGGCGATGGTTTCTTCCACCTGACGGCGGCCTTCGGGAGTGTAGATAGCCTCGGCACCGCGCTGGGTGATGTAACTCGTTCCGTTGAACTTGGTACACTGGCGACGGTTCCAGAGGGGATTAAGGGCAACCCGCCGGCCGTCTTCCGTGCGTGCGGTCACTTTTTCAGGTACGACCGTATAGCCGCAACGTACTCCGGTGAAGCCGGCCGTCTTCGAAAAGCTCCGCACCTCGATGGCCACCTGTTCCGCACCGGGAATTTCATAAATGGAATGGGGCACGTCCGGTTCACTGATGAAGGCTTCGTAAGCGGCATCGAAAAGGATCAGCGCGTCGTTGTCCAGGGCATAGTCCACCCATTTCTTCAACTGCTCACGGGTAAGAGTCGTACCCGTCGGATTATTGGGATAACACAGGTAAACCAGATCTACCCGATGATCGGGAAGTTCGGGAACAAACCCGTTCTCACCGGTACAAGGCAGGTAAGTGACCTTGCTCCACAAACCGTCCGCTCCGGCAACTCCCGCACGTCCGCACATGACATTACTGTCCACATACACCGGATATACCGGATCGGTAATGGCGACGAGATTATCCTGACGGAAAAGTTCGGTGAGGTTTCCCAGATCGCTCTTCGCTCCGTCGCTGATAAAGATTTCCGACGGACTGAGCGTGATGCCCCGCTCTTCGAAGTCGTGTTTCAGAATGGCTTTGATCAGGAAGTCATATCCCTGTTCCGGTCCGTAGCCGTGGAATGTACGGGCATCCGCCAGTTCCCTGACGGCCCGGCACATCGCCTCGATGCAAGCCTGGGGAAGCGGACGGGTTACGTCGCCGATTCCCAGACGGATCAGACGTACCTGCGGATGGGCGGCCTCAAAGGCCTTTACCTTGCGGGCCACTTCCGAAAAGAGGTAGCTTCCCTGAAGTTGTAAAAAGTGTTCGTTTACAAATGCCATAGTCTATTGTTTCATTTTGAAGGTTCATACTCTATTTCTCCGTCGAACACCTTCCCTGCCGGACCTCCCATCAGGAGATGTCCGTCGGATTCATTCCATTGCAGATGAAGGGTTCCTCCGTCCATCGTGACGTCCGATTCACGTCCGCACCTCCCCGTAAAGGCCGCGGCCACGGCGGTAGCACAAGCTCCCGTACCGCATGCCAGGGTGATGCCTGATCCGCGTTCCCATACACGCATCCGGATATGACTCCCGTCAATCACCTGGGCAAACTCCACATTCACCCGGTCGGGAAACAAAGGATGGTGTTCCAGAAGCGGACCGACTTCGGAAAGCCGGACGTCACTTACCTGGTCCACGAAGATCACCAGATGCGGGTTTCCCATGGATACGGCTATCCCCTGGGAATACCCGTACCCCTCCCCCAGATCCACGGGAGTGATACCGGTGGGAATTCCCATATCTACCGTCACCGACTCAACCACCCGCTCATCATTTACCCGGAGATTCAGGATCTTGATGCCCGAACGGGTCTCCAGGGCTACCCGGGTCTTCTGTGTCAGACCGTTTTCGTACACATATTTTCCGATGCAACGGGAAGCATTTCCACACATCATGGCTTCCGACCCGTCGGCATTGAAAATCCGCATGCTGAAGTCTCCTTCCTCCGAAGGACCGATCAGTACCAGTCCGTCACTACCGATTCCGGTGTGCGGACGGCTCCATTCCTGTGAAAGGCGTTCCGGTTCTTCCAGCGGATAAAGGAAGGTATTGACATAGATGTAGTCATTGCCTGCCCCCTGCATCTTGGTAAATTTCACTTTCATAATCTCTCTCTTGTTATCAACCTTTGTAGGCGTCTTCGTGGATTCCGGCCACGGCACGCCCGCTCGGTTCGTTCATATTCCTGAAATGTGCGTCCCAGGCCAGCGCTTCCGCGGTGGAACATGCCACACTCGGCACACTGGGTACGCTCCGTGCTGCACTTTCGCTGGGGAAATGTTCCTCGAAAATGCTCCGGTAATAATACTCTTCCTTGTTGCGCGGCGGATTGATGGGGAAACGCTCGGCCGCATGACTCATTTCCTCATCGCTTACGGCCTGAGAGGTCATCTCGCGGAGCGTATCGATCCAGCTGTATCCTACTCCGTCACTGAACTGTTCTTTTTGTCTCCAGGCTACGCTCTCGGGCAACTTGTCGGCAAAGGCTTCGCGTACGATCTTTTTCTCGATGGTCTTTCCCGGACACATCTTCGCTTCGGGATTGAGGCGCATCGCTACATCCAGGAATTCCTTGTCGAGGAAAGGTACACGGCCCTCCACACCCCATGCGGCCAGTGACTTGTTGGCTCTCAGACAATCATAGAGATGAAGACGGGAGAGTTTCCGCACCGTTTCTTCATGGAATGCCTTCGCATCGGGTGCCTTGTGGAAATAGAGATAACCGCCAAACACTTCATCGGCTCCTTCGCCGCTAAGCACCATCTTGATGCCCATACTCTTGATGACACGAGCCAGCAGATACATCGGAGTGGACGCACGGACCGTCGTAACATCATAGGTCTCGATGTAGTAGATCACATCTCGCAAGGCATCCAGTCCCTCCTGAAGGGTGTAATGTATCTCGTGATGCACGGTACCGATATAGTCGGCCACTTCACGCGCTTTCGCCAGATCGGGAGCTCCTTCCAGTCCGATGGCGAAGGAATGCAACTGGGGCCACCAGGCTTCCTTGGTTCCGTCCGTTTCAATGCGGTGGGAAGCAAATTGCTTGGCCACGGCCGAAATCACAGAACTGTCCAGCCCGCCGGAAAGAAGAACTCCGTAAGGAACGTCACTCATCAGCTGACGGCGGACGGCTTCTTCCAGCGCATCCCGCAACTGGCTCACGGAAGCTCCGTTGTCCTTCACGGCATCATAGTCCATCCAGTCACGTACGTACCAGCGTTTCATTTTTCCCTCGCGTCCGGAATAATAATGTCCCGGAAGGAAAGGCTCATAGCGCTGACAATATCCTTCGAGCGCCTTCAGTTCGCTGGCGCAATACACCGTTCCGTCCTCGTCGTAACCGATATACAGGGGAATCACGCCAATGGGATCGCGGGCAATCAGGAAATCATCCTTTTCTTCGTCATAAAGGGCAAAGGCGAAAATTCCGTTCAGTTCCTCCAGGAAAGAAATACCTTTGTCGCGATACAAGGCCAGGATCACCTCACAATCACTTCCCGTCTGGAAATGATAGCGTCCTTCATACCGCTTGCGGATGTCACGGTGATTATAGATCTCGCCGTTGACCGCCAGAATCTGCCGGCGGTCCATCGAATAAAGAGGCTGGCCTCCGCTCTGGGGATCGACGATCGAAAGACGTTCGTGAGCCAGAATTGCCGTACCTCCACAATAAATTCCGCTCCAGTCGGGACCGCGATGACGGATCTTGCGCGCCATCGACAAAGCTTTGTTTCTCCATTGGGGAGTCTGTTCCCTGACATTGAATATACCCACAATTCCACACATATCGATTTCTATTTTAAAGGGTTATTATAATTCCGGACATCCGGCATCAATATACACTCTGCATCTCTTCCCGGCTTTCACGCATCCGTGAAGCTTCGGCCAGGCGCTTCTTATACTCAAAGGGGATCACACGGACAAACTCGCCCAGGCTGCGCTCCCAATGATTGAGCAGGGAATGTGCCAGCGAAGAACCGGTCTGGAAATAATGCTTGCGCACCAGCTCATGCAATTCCTCGCGGGAAGCCTTGTCTTCCACCAGGGAAAGTTCTACCATCTCCATGTTGCAGAAATAGTCGAAGTTCCGGTCCGGATCCCAGACATAGGCCACGCCACCGCTCATACCTGCCGCAAAGTTTCTTCCGGTAGAGCCCAGCACGACGACACATCCGCCCGTCATGTACTCGCAACAATGATCGCCTACACCTTCCACCACGGCTACGGCTCCCGAGTTACGCACGGCAAAACGTTCACCGACCTGACCGTTGATATAGACTTCTCCGGAAGTGGCTCCATAGAGCAGGGTATTGCCTGCTATGACATTCTCCTCGGCACGGAAAGTTGCCTCCCGCGGAGGACATACCGTAATCGTACCTCCACTCAGGCCCTTGCCCAGGTAATCGTTGGCTTCGCCTTCCAGACGGAAATGGATTCCCGGTACGAGAAAGGCTCCGAAACTCTGGCCGGCCGACCCGTGAAAGGTGATGTGAAGACTCCGTTTTCCCAGTCCGGCCTGCCCGTAACGGCTGACCACTTCGCCCGACAACATTGCTCCTACGGAACGGTCCGTATTGGCCACCGTATACTCCAGCGTAACGTCTCCGCTTTTCTCCAGTTCCGCAAAAGAGGCGGAAATGAGTTCACGGTCCATTACGTGATCAATCTCATGCAACTGACCGGATACATGGCAAAGGGCTGAATCGTTATTTACCCGGCATAGAATCCGTGAGAAGTCAAGCAGAGCTTCCTTGCTTCCCGCCTCACGGGGAGCGATCTCAATCAGGTCCGTACGTCCCACAATATCCTCCAGACGGGTGAAACCCATCTCGGCCAGATACTCGCGCACCTCCTGTGCCAGGAAGCGGAAATAATTGACCACATACTCATAATGTCCGCGGAAACGTTCACGCAACTTAGGATCCTGAGTGGCCACTCCCACCGGACAGGTGTTGGCATGACACTTGCGCATCATCACACATCCCAGAACAATCAGAGGAGAGGTTCCGAAAGCAAACTCATCGGCTCCCAGAAGAGCCATGCTGATTACATCGCGTCCGGTCTTCAACTGACCGTCGGCCTGAAGACGTACCATCCCGCGAAGCTTGTTAAGTACCAGAGTCTGCTGGGCCTCGCTCACTCCCATCTCAGGAGAAGTTCCGGCATAGCGTACCGAAGATGCCGGCGAAGCACCCGTACCTCCCTCGGCACCGGAGATCACAATCAGGTCGGCCTTGGCTTTGGCTACACCCGCCGCAACGGTTCCCACTCCGCTTTCGGCCACCAGCTTCACGCTGATCTGGGCACGGGGATTCACATTCTTGAGATCGAAAATCAGCTGAGCCAGATCTTCAATGGAATAAATATCGTGATGAGGCGGAGGAGAAATCAGCGATATGCCCGGAATGGAATGACGCGTACGGGCTATTACTTCATCTACCTTGAATCCCGGAAGCTGGCCGCCTTCACCGGGCTTGGCTCCCTGAGCCACCTTGATCTGGATCTCTTCGGCATGTACCAGGTATTCCGTAGTCACACCGAAACGTCCGGAAGCCACCTGTTTGGTCTTGCTCGACAGGGAAATGCCGTCGAACGTTTCACTGAACCGGGCGGGATCCTCTCCACCTTCTCCCGTATTGCTCCGGCTTCCGAGCTTGTTCATGGCCAGCGCCAGTGCCTCGTGAGCCTCCTTACTGATCGCTCCGAAAGAAATTGCTCCCGTGACGAACCGTCTGACGATGTCTTCCACCGGTTCCACCTGTTCCAACGGAATGGGGTTACGGCGGAAACGGAAGAAATCACGCAGGAACAAAGGCTCTTCTTTCCGGTCAACCATCGCGGTAAATTCCTTAAACTTGGTATAACTTCCCAGACGGGTAGCCACTTGCAGAGCTTTGATTACCGAAGGTGTCCAGGCGTGTTTCTCACCTCCCTTGCGATATGCAAACTGACCGATATCGGGCAGGCTATCCTCACAGGGAGTTTCTTCACCGGCCGGATGATCACTTTCTCCTTCAGACCAGGCCGCCTGATGGAAAGCCAGACAATCATGGGCCACTTCCTTCAGACCAATACCTCCGATGGTAGACACCGAGGTTCCAAAATAATCACGCAAGAGTTCGGCTCCTACACCCACGGCTTCGAAAATCTTCGCTCCGCGGTAAGAGCGGATGGTACTGATACCCATCTTGCTCATAATCTTATAAAGTCCCTTGCACAGGGCGCGTACATAGTTCTTTTCGGCGGTTTCATAGTTGAGCTGGACTTCCCCCCGGGCCACCAGACTGTCAAGCACGGCAAAAGCCATATAAGGATTGATGGCACTCGCACCATAACCAAGTAAGAGAGCAGCATGCATCACCTCACGGATCTCTCCGCTTTCAACAATCAGCGCGGTCTGGACACGCTTCTGGACACCGATCAGATGGTGATGAACCGCACTTACGGCCAGCAGAGAAGGAACGGGCGCATGAGCAGCATCAATTCCCCGGTCGGTAAGCACAATATAGTTGGCTCCGTCATCAACGGCCTTTTCCGCCCTGCGGCAAAGGTCATCAAGAGCTTCGCGCAAGCCATCCTCTCCGCGGGAAGCGTCGAAAACCATCTGGAGGCGGACCGCATCAAATCCTTTGTAACGGATATGGCAAAGCAAATCAAGCTGGGCATTGGTAAGCACCGGATGAGGCAGACGAACCATCTTGCAATGACTCTCGGCCGGCTGGAGGATATTGCTTCCCACGGCACCGATATATTCGGTAAGTGACATGACCAGTTCCTCACGAATGGGATCAATGGGAGGGTTGGTCACCTGAGCAAATTGCTGGCGGAAATAGCTGAAAAGAAGCTGGGGACGACGTGAAAGAACAGCCAGAGGTGCATCATTACCCATGGATGCGGTAGGTTCCATGCCATTGACACACATGGGAACCAGAGTCTTGGAGATATCCTCACGGGTATAGCCGAAAGCACGCAAACGGCGGGAATAGTCGTCAACGGAAACCGGAACCTTACGTCCGCTACGCAAGGCATCCAGCTCAATGCGGTTGGCTTCAAGCCAGCTCCGGTAAGGATGCTCACCGGCCAGACTCTCCTTGAGTTCGGCATCATAATACACCCGTCCCTCACGCGTATCAACCATCAGAATCTTGCCAGGCTGGAGACGTCCCTTCTCACGGATCTCTGCCGGATCAATGGCAAGCACTCCGGCTTCGCTCGCTACCACCATCGTATCATCACGGGTAATCAGATAGCGGGCAGGACGGAGTCCGTTACGGTCAAGCATACCTCCGGCATAACGTCCGTCACTGAAAAGAATGGCGGCCGGTCCGTCCCACGGTTCCATCAGAATGGAATGATATTCATAGAAAGCCTTCAGAGAATCACTGATCGGATTCTTGCTATTGAACGATTCAGGCACGAGCATCGCCATGGCATGAGGAAGGCTCAGTCCGGAATGAAAGAAAAACTCAAGCGCATTGTCAAGTGAAGCACTGTCGCTCATGCCCAGCTGAAGAATAGGACGTATGTCGGCCACATCTCCCAGACGGGAACTGGAAAGCACACTTTCGCGGGCCTCCATCCATCCGCGGTTTCCCCGGATCGTATTGATCTCGCCGTTGTGAGCAAGCAGACGGAAAGGTTGTGCCAGACTCCATGCCGGCAAGGTATTGGTACTGAAACGGGAATGAACAATGGCCAGTCCGCTCGTAAAACAAGGATGACTCAGATCGCAGAAATACTCCCGAAGCTGAACAGACGAAAGCATCCCCTTGTAGACAATCAGCCGTGAAGACAAAGAAACAATATAAAAGTCCTGATGAGCCACGCGCCGTTCAATCCGCTTGCGAGCCCGATAAAGAGCAAGTTCAAGCTCATCACCTCTCAGAGTTCCACGAACAAAAATCTGACAGATAACAGGCTCGGACGCACGGGCAGCTTCTCCCAGTATGGACGAACGCACAGGAACCTCACGCAAAGGCATCATCTGCAAATCTCCGGCTTCGAACTCAGAAGCCATCACCTTCAGAATCTCTTCCCGTGAAGAAGGATCCCGGGGGAGAAACACCAGCCCCGTTCCGTATGCCCCCTGCTCGGGTACAGGAATCCCCTGAAGAAGAATAAACTCGTGAGGAATCTGAAGCAAAATACCCGCTCCGTCACCCGTCTTGTTGTCGGCTCCCTCTGCTCCCCGGTGCTTCATATGCTCCAGCACCGTCAAAGCCGAATCAACCAATGCATGAGATTTGATGCCATGAATGTTTACAATCATTCCCACCCCGCATGCATCATGTTCGTACGACGCATCATACAAGCCTTCCGACATACAGAAAGAGCGATTATATCCGGAACCACCATTTCTGACATAATATTGCTGTTTTACGATTTTCTCTTTCATTTTCAAACCGAATTTCTGTTTTCACTTTTTATTTGTCCACAAAATTAGAAGTCATCTTTCATAAAGCAAAGAGAGAAACCGATTTTCAGAAAAGAAAATGAAGAATGGAATATCGTAAATTTCATTTTATTACTTAACACAATGTATTTATATCAATTTATCACATAATACACGAAATACAAACAAACATATAACATAAACAAAGAAAATTCAGATTTAATGACATAAATCAATTCCATCCCCATTACCTATATTATTATAAAGCCGCCCATACAATGACCCCGCAACGGCTATCTCCATTCCCTCCGGAAATTCTTCAATCCCCCTGAACACCCCGACAAGAAATGCAGATTTCGGGACAAGTTTAGCGGAAAATAGCAATGAAACGTCCAAAAATTACTATCTTTGCAAAAGAAATAACATTTTAACAAATGAAGAACGATAACACATTAATGAATCACGCAGCCGACAACATCCGTATCCTGGCTGCTGCAATGGTAGAAAAAGCAAAGTCCGGCCATCCGGGTGGTGCCATGGGTGGAGCTGACTTCATCAATGTCCTGTATGCAGAATATCTGCAATATGACCCCGCCAACCCAAAATGGGAAGGACGCGACCGGTTCTTCCTTGACCCGGGACACATGTCGCCCATGTTGTACGCACAGCTCGCCATGACGGGCAAGTTCACCATGGATGAACTGAAAAACCTGCGCCAATGGGGATCACCCACTCCGGGACATCCCGAAGTAGACGTTATGCGAGGCATCGAAAACACTTCCGGTCCGCTGGGACAAGGCCATGTCTTCGCCATCGGAGCTGCCATCGCCGCCAAATTCCTGGCTGCACGCACCGGAAATCCTACTTTTGAAAAAGAAACTATCTATGCCTACATCTCCGACGGAGGCATACAGGAAGAAATATCCCAGGGTGGAGGACGTATTGCCGGACATCTGGGACTGGACAACCTGATCATGTTCTATGACGCCAACGACATCCAGCTCTCGACAGAGACCGGAGAAGTCATGACGGAAGATACCGCCATGAAATACCGCTCCTGGGGATGGCACGTCATCGAAATAAACGGAAACGACTGCCAGCAGATCCGCCAGGCTCTCGACGAAGCCAAAGCCGAAAACCAGCGTCCGACTCTGATCATCGGTAAATGTATCATGGGTAAAGGCGCACGCAAGGCCGACAATACTTCTTACGAACACAGTTGCAAAACCCACGGAGCACCCCTGGGAGGAGATGCCTACAAGAACACCATCCTCAACCTGGGAGGAGACCTGGAAAACCCGTTCGTAATCTTCGACGACGTGAAAGAAATGTATGCCCGCCGCGAGGAAGAACTGAAAGCCATCGTAGCTGAGCGCCACCGCGAAGAACAGGCCTGGGCAGAAGCCAACCCTGAAAAAGCCGCACAACAGGCTGAATGGTTCAGCGGAAAGGCTCCACGCATCGACTGGAACTCTATCGAACAGAAGGCAGGCGACGCTACCCGCAACGCATCGGCCAAAGTACTCGGCCTGCTTGCCGAACAGGTGCCCAACATGATCTGTTCATCAGCCGACCTTTCCAACTCCGACAAGACCGAAGGATTCCTCAACAAAACCCATGCCTTCGCCAAGGGCGACTTCAGCGGCGCATTCCTCCAGGCAGGAGTAGCCGAACTCACCATGGCATGCTGCTGTATCGGTATGACCCTCCACGGAGGTGTGATCTCCGCCTGCGGAACCTTCTTCGTATTCTCCGACTACATGAAACCTGCCATCCGTATGGCCGCACTCATGAAACTTCCCGTGAAGTTCATCTGGTCACACGATGCTTTCCGTGTAGGTGAAGACGGACCTACCCACCAGCCCGTAGAACAGGAAGCACAGATCCGCCTGATGGAAAAAATCAAGAACCACGACGGCAAGAACTCCATGCTCGTACTCCGTCCCGCCGATGTGGACGAAACTACCGTATGCTGGAAGCTCGCCATGGAAAATACCGACACCCCTACCGGCCTGATCTTCTCACGCCAGAACGTCAACAGCCTGCCCGCAGGAACCAACTACGCCGAAGCAGCCAGGGGAGCTTACATCGTAAGCGACTCTGAAGGTACTCCCGACGTGATCCTCGTAGCATCCGGATCAGAAGTGTCTACCCTCGTAGCCGGAGCCGAACTCCTCCACAAGGACGGTATCAAGACACGTATCGTATCCGTACCTTCCGAAGGACTCTTCCGGAGCCAGAGCAAAGAATATCAGGAAAGCATCATCCCCGCCGGAGCCAAAGTATTCGGCCTTACCGCCGGACTTCCCGTCAACCTGGAAGGACTGGTAGGAGCCAACGGAAAAGTATGGGGACTCGACTCTTTCGGCTTCTCAGCTCCCTACAAGGTACTGGATGAAAAATTAGGCTTCAACGCCGAAAATGTGTATAACCAAGTAAAAGCAATGTTCTGATGAAAACAATAGGATTGGCTTCCGACCATGCCGGATTCGAACTGAAAGAATTCGTGAAACAATGGCTGGAACAAAAAGGATGGGAATATAAAGATTTCGGTACCTACTCAACCGCCAGCTGCGACTATCCCGACTTCGCTCACCCGCTGGCCGAAGCCGTAGAAGCAGGCGAATGCTATCCGGGCATCGCCATCTGCGGAAGTGGAGAAGGAATCAGCATGACCCTCAACAAACACCAGGGAATACGCGCCGCACTCTGCTGGATCCCCGAAATCGCCCGGCTTGCCCGCCAGCACAATGACTCCAATGTGCTCGTAATGCCCGGAAGATTTATCGATACAGCAACCGCCGACCAGATCATGACCGAATTCTTCAACACCGCTTTCGAAGGAGGACGTCATCAGGCACGTATCGACAAGATCCCCGTAAAATAAAGACATTGTCTTAAAATAATAAAAAAGGAGAAGCAGAAAACTGCTTCTCTTTTTTATTTCCTATCTTTGTGCAAAGTTAAATAGAGAAAACCATGAAAAAAATCTTACTGATCCTTCTGGCCTGCCTTCCTCTGTTCGCCATCGCGAAAGACAACAAGGAGAAAAACAACTCCGATCCCAAATACCTGGCAGGCGCACTTACCTATGAAGACGGAAAAATTACCTTCACCCGGGAAATCAACGCTCCCGGACTCTCAAAAGATGAAATTTACCAGCGTATGCTCGACTGGGCCAACGAACGCTTCCAGCCCGAAGACGGCATGCAGAGCCGCGTAGTCTACACCAACAAGGAAGACGGAGACATCGCCGCATCGGCCGAAGAATGGATGGTATTCTCCTCTACGGCCCTTTCGCTCGACCGCACCCGGGTCTACTACCAGCTCACGGCAAAAGCCGGCGACGGACAATGTCTGCTGACCATGAGCCGCATCCGCTACTGGTATGACGAAGCCCGCGACGGAGGCGAAAAGTACACCGCCGAAGAGTGGATCAACGACAAAATGGCACTGAACAAGAAACAGACCAAGCTGGCTCCCATCTGCGGCAAATTCAGACGCGAAACCATCGACCTGAAAGACGAGCTTTTCCTCGCGGCCACCAACGCACTGGGACAGGCAGCACTTGCCGCTCCCGCCATACCTGCAACCCCTGTCGTACCGGCAACTCCGTCTTTGGCAACTCCTTCAGGCAAGCTTCAGGACATCAGCTTTGCCCAGCTTCCGGCCAACCTGAACGAAATGACCAAAGACGGACGCATCACCCTTACGGCCAACGATGAAGTTATCGATATCAAAGCCGAAAACTGGGGAGGATTCGGACAGATGTTCAACAAGAACGTTTCCTACCTGCTCATCGACCAGAGCCGTTATGCAGCCAGCACCCTGATGGAACACAACGACACCTACCGCATTTCGTTCTATACCGCCCGGGGCACCGAGCCTGCCGTGATTATCGAATGCCGGAAATCTACTACCCAGAAAATGTCGGCCGAAGAACTGAAATCACTTAACCAGTCCATTGATCCGTCGAAAGAATATACCCTGTACATCGGAGAAATCACCCGCATACAGGCACGGTAAGAACCGGATTTTAAAGCATAAAACGATATAAAAAGTTTTATTTCATAAGTCTGCTGCACGCATCACGAACAACATTCCTGAAACGAAATACAATTAATCAGGAATGTCATTCAAGAATGTATGCAGCAGACTTTTTTTGCAGACAGATATTTAATTTGAAAACTCCTTTACAACCTTACTCTCTACATTCTTTTAACGAAAAACACTGCTAGCCCAGATCCTTCTTAATCCTCTATTCAATGCAACCGAATCGTGCGGTCGTTAAGGCTGAATTATGCGGTCGTTGGGGCTCAATCGTGCGGTCGTTAGGGCTGAATTATGCGGTCGTTGAGGCCCAATCGTGCGGTCGTTGTGAAGGCATTCTTAGTATGATTATAAATCATTGGTAATCAGAGAGAGAATCATCCATAAAATAAGCGGATCACCGTCACGCTCCAAAAAGGCGAAGGGTGAGAATTTCACAACCCCCACCCCTCTGTTGAAAAACGAGAAAAATATATTCAATTAACAGAAATATTCAGATCATAGTGATCAGAAGATCACACCCACACGGAAACCCGCATTGCTTTGTCCTTCGATATCGCAGGTCAGGGTTTTCGTGTGCTGGGTACCATAGCTGTAATAGCCGGCCACATGGAACCCGAAGCGTTTGCCGGGAACCGGATAGATCCGCAGGCCGATTTCGGGTGACACGTAGAATCCCCACGCTTCGTCATACACGCCTGTGGAAGAAAAGTAAGTGGTGTTACGGGCAAACACAGCTCCGGCTTTCGCACCGATATACGGACGGACATAATTGCCCTGACACAGGGTGTAGGCCGTTGACACACCGAAAGGAAGCTGGAAAGCGGAACGTTGCTGATCGGTGGTCAGCGATTCCGTCGGTGACAATTGCAGGGTCTGACGGCCGATATAACGGTGGTTGGTGTGGTACATCACAAAGGCACCTACTGACCAGCGTGGAGTCACGTCGTACAGACCTTCAAAGTTCATACCCCATCCGCTGATCTTGTCGGCATAACCGGTCGAGAACGGAGCGTTCATCTGCCAGTCTACTATCAGATGGGCTTTGCTGGAATCCCATTGTGCGAAGGTTGGAGCAGCAGCTCCGGCAAGCATACAGCCTGCCAGCACTACTCTCTTTAAATATGTATAGATCGTTTTCATGTTGTTTTCCTCCTTTATTTGTTCGATTGTATATAGGGTGACTGCTCAAAGGCCTGGTTCACACCGTCCAGCAACAACTGCTGGTTGACGCGTCCGTTGCCGTACATGAATCCGGACATGCTGACATACCATACCACGGGAATGTCCTGCTTCTTCACTTCCGAAGTGTCCTTTTTCGTCAGATCAACCATTTCAATCAGCATGGTCTGAGTGTCGTAAGAATAGCTCACGGGATACGGATAATACCAGCCTCCCCACCAGGGTCCCCAGAAACCATAGTCCCACCATCCGCCATAACTGGGATAGGAAACCACATGATTCGTCTGTGCCACGTATGAGAGCTGCACGCCCACATCGGCCTGATCTTTCTTCTCCGGATCTGTCAGACGGGTATAGCCGCGGCTATCCATCTGCTGGGCCACCGCATCGACGAGGGCTTTCGCGTTCTCATCCTTCCAGTAGGATGCTTTGTATCCTCCCGCCTCCAAAATACTGTCCGGAAGGAAATAGGTCTTATAGCCGTCGAAAGCGGCATTATTGTCATGATCCGTATAGACCACCAGATCTGCATCCAGCTGGTTCATATCCGGATCTTTCTCGCAGGCAGCCAGAGTAAGCGCCATGCAAGCCAGGAATAACATTTTTTTCATACTTCTTTCTCCTTATCATTAACAGGTTCGTACCCGGTACGGAAATTGTCACTCAGGTGACCTCCGTCAGATGGAACGTCCTTTAAATACTTTACTTTTCTCTATCGGTACAATCTGTCCGCTCAGCGTCATCCGGTTTGAGTTGAAGTTGGGTGTTATGGTCACCGATGCCTCGTTGCTTCCCTTATAAAGCGTGATATCCACACGGGCCGAAATACCGGTACCCATCACGTTCATCGTCAGAAGCAGGTTGCCGCGCTTGTCTTTCTCCACTTCATAGCTGGATACAGAACCGTCGACGGTGACTCCGCCCAGTCCGTTAGGACCGCTTACCGGCACATTGAAAGCTACCTGCACCACCGCATCGTCGCCTTTCACGGAAACAAAGTTCGTGGTCGACGTAACGTAGGCCGTTTCGCCATACTTGAACATCACCTTGTCGGCTTCCAGCGTAAAGGCACGGGCATTGACCGCCTCTTCTGCCTCCACATGGAGCAAGCTGTCCAGACGTGCCTGCATTTCTTTCTTTTCCTGCCGGGTCAGTTCCCGGGTTTCCTGTGCCTGCCCTGCCACTACGGACAAAGCCATCAGCATTATTACAATCATACCTCTCATAAGTCCAGTTTTTTATTGTTTCGTATATAAAACAAAAAGAATGTCGTTTTACTGCTCCTGCGACCTTTAAAAAAGTCTAATAACTAATGAGAGATGTTACATCTATCGTTTATTTTCCTAACTTTATAAGCAGAACCAAAATCAAATCTGCCATGAACAACATTACCGACGTTACCATTCTGATTGCCGTCATAGCTCTGGCCCTGTGGCCCATAGTCCTGTTTCTCATGCGATTCATGCACGAACGCCGCAAACGGCTGGATCACATCGAACGGATGACACGCGACGAGCTGGACAATATTTCCACCCAGAAACTGGTGATCAGTGTCCTGAAAAAAATAGGATGCCAGCCCGAAATCAATGAGGAAGGACACGTGACCTTCAAATACCAGGGAGATGACTTCTACATCGCCGCCGAGGAAGAAAACCGCTTCATCATGATCTGGAACCCGTGGTGGGGCTCCATCAATGTGGACAATGAGGCGCTCCCCGTCCTGAAGGAAGTGATCAATGCGGTGAATGTCAACTCACTCGTTACAACCGTCTACATGGTGGACGAAGACGAAAAGACCATCGGTCTGCACTCGCGTTGCCATACTTTCTTCTCTCCCAACGAAGGAGAACTGGAGGAGCACATGAAGATGTTGCTCGACTATTTCTTCGATACGCACAATGCCATCAAGGATAACCTGAACCAGCTGGGCTCGGCCACCGGAAGCGAAGAAGAGAAAAAAGAGCGGGTCAAAGTAAAAGGATTTGCCGCCTACAAGGAGAATACGGTTCCTATCGAGCCTGAGAAGCCCGCATGCTGAACTCGCATCCGCAATATTGCTGGTTGTAGAAGCCGTATTCGCGGATAATGGCCAGGCGACGCTCGCTCAGTCCGCCCTTCCGCCAGTTCTGGTCCCACCAGATGACATCGGGATAGACGGACACGGCATATCGTCCGGCTTCATTGATCTGGTCAAGGCTTTTCCAGCGCGAAGAAGCCAGTGTGGTAGTAATGAGCGAGAAGCCGTGTTCATGGGCATAACGGGCCGTATCGAGCAGACGCAGGCGGAAACATTTCAGACACCGGCCTCCGCGTTCGGGTTCCTGCTCCAGCCCCCGCATGGCTTCCAGCCAGGCTTCATGGTTGTAATCGGCATCCACAATCTCCAGCCCCAGGGAAAGAGCATAACGGGTACACTCGTCCTTGCGGATGAGGTATTCTTCCCGCGGATAAATGTTGGGATTGCAATAATAGATGGTAGGGCGAACTCCGTGTTGCATCAGACATTCGATGATGGCCGACGAACAGGGTGCGCAACAGGTATGAAGCAATACCCGGTCTGCTCCGCCGGGCACTTCCAACTGGAATTTATGTTTAGCCATATCCTTTGTCTCCTTTCTCAAACCTGATGTTCCCGAAACAGAGGAGCAAGCATCTCCGGAATTTCCACTCCCTGCTCACGAATACCGGCCAGACAGGTCTTTGCCTTGCCGGTAAGAACAAAATACATCTGGCGCTTGTCCTTTGTCCCCGGTGTACGTTCAAGCATGCCCTTTTCTTCGGCCATGCGGATCACCTTCGAAGCATGCGAAGGAGTCATTCCGGTGCGGCTCACAATGGTGCTTGCCGTCACGGTTTCCGTGCCGACACTACACAGGACCACCGCCTCGTTCAACGAAATTCCGTGGCTTTCCAACAAACGGGACTCCAGTAAAGAGAGAGCCTGGAAAAGCTCTCTCATCACACATATACAAGTAATTTTCTCCATACAATCAAATAAACAAGTTGACATTGGCCTGTTCGGCGCGCTCCATGTAGGTGGCCACCCCACCGACACTCACGGAATCAAGCAATTCTTCACGTTTGATTCCCATTACGTCCATCGACATCTGGCAGGCAATGAATTCCACTCCGTTGTCAATGGCCTGTTGACGGAGCGTTTCCAGCGAGTCAATCCCCTTTTCTTTCATCAGGAAACGCATCATCCGGGCACCGATTCCTCCCATATTCATTTTTGAAAGTCCGAGTTTCCGTGAATCGGCCGGAAGCATCCATCCGAACATCCGCCCCCAGAAGTCTTTCCGTACGTGGGGCTTACGTTCTTTCTTAATGGCATTCAGTCCCCAGAAAGTGAAGAAGATCGTCACTTTCCGTCCGGTAGCCGCCGCGCCGTTAGCCAGCACAAAGGTAGCTAAAGTTTTATCAAGGTCATCGCTAAAAAGAATAAAAGTTTTTCCTTTATCGCCTTCTGACGGAACGGACGGAGCTGATCCGCATGCTGCTTTTTCCACTACGACCTGATATACTCCCTTGCCGGAAGTCTTCGAAAGGAAACGGTTGCCCGTCGACCGGCACCAGGCTTCGGCGTCGCGCGGGAATCCGGCATCCGTAGCCGAAACTTCCAGACGTTCACCGGGCTTCAGGTTATCCATGTGTTGCTTGAGTTTCAGAACCGGTCCCGGACACTGGAGTCCGCAAGCATCCAGTTTCAGCACCCTGGCCGGCCGGCATTCTGTATTTTCCTTCGGAGCAGAACAGCCACCTCCGCAGGTGGGAGCATAATCTTCGGGGGAAGGCAAGGGAGCGATGGCCGCCTTGTAGGTTTTCAGACCACCGATCAGATTGCGTACTTCCTTGTAACCGTTTTCCTTGAGGATATTCGAAGCAAGGTACCCGCGCAGACCTACTCCGCAATACAACCATACGGGCTTGTCGGCCGGGATTTCCGAAAGACGGGCACGAAGGTCGTCAAGGGGCACATTCACGGCTCCCGGGATACGGCCAAGTGCATATTCATCGGCGGTACGCACGTCCACCAGTGTCACTCCGCTCAGGTCGGCATCACGAAGTTCACGCCAGTAAAGGGGAGTCATCTTTCCGCTCAGGATATTGCCGGCTACGTAGCCCGATACAGCTACCGGATCTTTGGCCGAAGAGAATGGAGGTGCATATGCATGCTCCAACTCCGTCAGGTCATAGACCGTACCTCCGCGTTTTACGACAAGGGCGTATTCATCAATCCGTTTGTCTACTCCGTCATACCCCACGATCTGCGCTCCGTAGAGACGTCCGTCCTCCGGCGAGAAAGTGATCTTGATATCCATCTGAAGCGAACCGGGATAATAACCGGCATGAGAACCGGAATGGATGGTAGCCGAAAGATAAGGCAACTGGAATTGTTTCAGGCGTTTGGCGGGAAGTCCCGTAGAAGCAACGGTCATATCGAATACCTTGGCAATGGCAGTACCCACGGATCCCTCGTACTTGATGCGGTTTCCAAACACCATGTTGTCGGCCACGATACGTGCCTGGCGGTTGGCCGGACCTGCCAGAAAGTTCAGCCAGGGCTTACCGGTAATCGGATGCGGATATTCAATGGCATCGCCAACGGCATAGACATCAGACTGGGAAGTCATCAGATATTCGTCCACGTAGATACCTTTCATTTCCCCCAGTTTCAGACCGGCTTGCTCGGCCAGCCGGGTTTCGGCACGTACGCCGATGGAAAGGATCACAAGATCGGCTTCCAGACGGACACCCGACTTGAAATGCACGGCCAGCCCTTGTGAAGTTTCCTCGAATGACTCGACGGCCTGTTTCAGATAGAGTTTCACTCCTTTCTGAAGCAGGTGCTCGTGAACCAGAGCAGCCATGGAATAGTCGATGGGGCCCATCACCTGATCTGCCATTTCCACAACAGATACTTCAGCTCCGGCATGATGAAGATTCTCAGCCATCTCCAGTCCGATAAAACCTCCTCCTACAATGACGGCACGCTTCACCGCATGCTCGTTCATGTATTGCTTGATGCGGTCGGTATCGTTCACATTGCGCAAGGTAAAAATTCCCCGGCTTTCAATTCCGGGCAGAGGAGGACGCACCGGAGACGCACCCGGTGAAAGAAGCAGCTTGTCATAGCTTTCCGTGTACACCCGGCCTTCGGACGTACGGACGGTTACCTGCTTTCCGGCGGTATCAATTCCCGTCACTTCCGAACGGGTACGTACATCGATGTTGAAACGCTTGCCGAAGGCTTCAGGAGTTTGGACAAACAAACGCTCCCGCTCCTCAATAACACCTCCTATATAATAAGGTAATCCGCAATTGGCATACGAAATGTATTCACCCCGTTCAAACAGAATGATTTCTGCCTTTTCCGTATTGCGACGGATGCGTGCCGCCGCCGTGGCTCCACCGGCCACCCCTCCAATAATGACGTATTTCATAATCTATCTTGATAAATATTTAATTTCTAATGGAAACTTTTTGCAAAGGAAATAAATTATTGCTATTAGAAAAAATTTCCGACGGAAAATATTTACCAATTAAGACTTATTTAGAAAAATGATCCTATCCTCGCTGAAAAGCAATGCGCGGAGTACCGTTGGCCACATAGATAATTCCGCATCTTACGAAGCCCTGCTTCTCCAGAATATGCTGCATGACGCGGTTATCGGCATGAGTATCTGCCCGAAGATGGACTCCCTGACCGGCACACCAGCGGACGCAAGCCTCAGCCACTCCCGGACAAGTGCCCCGGGAAGCCAGCCGGTGAATCACTCCATAAGGTTCCTGATCGGGCCAGGAGCCGTCCTCAATGTAAGCATAGGTGGGATCTTCACCCAAAATAAAGCAAAAAGTACCGATGATTTCCTGCCGGTCATCGATGCACACAAAGCAATGTCCGGCTTCCACTTCACGCTCCATCAGTTCGCGTCCGGGATAACCGTTGATCCACTGGTTCGGATTGCCGGTGGCCTGCATGAAACGGCGTGCCACCTCAAAGATATCCATCAATACGTCCAGATCAGCCGGCAGGGCTTTTCGAATCTGTATATCCATAACTTTTAGTTTTGTTAAATATTGTTTCACAAGAAAAGAAAAAAGCAGGAATCATTGCCGGAAATCGATTCATGTCTTATCTTCGCAAAGAAATTCAGACAAGGGGCATTAGCTCATCTGGCTAGAGCGCGACACTGGCAGTGTCGAGGTGACCGGTTCGAGTCCGGTATGCTCCACGAAATCACTTTTACCCATCATTTAATCCTCTAAAAATCAAAGTTTTAGAGGATTTATTTTTTTACTACTCCCCCATTCACTCCCCCTTTTTTTTACACACAATTAACTTTTCAAAGTTAAGTAAATTAAATTATCTATATTACATTCAACATTTTTCTAATTCATAGAGATTCCATCTAATCCTCAAAAAGACTAAAACGACACTATTAAAGATCAAAATCTTTTCTGCTTTCAAATAAAATCCCTTTAATCATCAGCAAAAATACATATATTTTGTTGAATCTGACAAAGTCTTATTTAATAATAGAAATACTAAGGAAAAATTAGATTCAAAATATAATCCCATCTATTATATAAGATCTCATCTGTATATGTACATGAACCAAGTGCTATATAGTAGTTTTTTTCCGCTTTATCTTGATCAAATATCCAACAAAACAAGAGCAAAATGACTTTACTACTAACCGAATATAGATCACTTACAGAATAAAAAGGAATAAATCACTCCCCTCTCAAATCCCCCCGAAACCCTTATACATGTAATAAATAAAACAATAACAATAGAAAAATCAAAGTATAAATCAAAAACGAAAAATACATCCCGGTTCGTCTAAATTTCAGAGAATGGTTTGGATTGGATTGGAAGGATAGGTAGCTGGAAGTAAATATAACAGCTTCAGTCTTTATATTGAACCTTGATGTGTCTATTGAAGAGCTGAGCCAGAGTGAGAAACTTATGGCGACGGCTCTTTTTTTTATTCCGTCTCATAATTCTTAAAAGCCTTATTAATAAGAAGATAAATAAGAATACTAATAATATAATAATTAAAAATATGAGAAAGGAATAATGTTGTTAATAGATTTCTTAAAGATGGGGATGGCGATAATTCGAGCCCTTATTGAAGTATTGGAAGATATGCGGAGAAGAAAAAAAGCATAGTCATCCAGAGTTAATTAACCGGAGGATCAAGTTCTCCAAGTAACTAACATTAACGATGTACAATATGAAGGAAAAGACATCAAAAGTAACGGATTCTCTCATTTTGGGAGAAGTTGCACAAGGAAAAGAACTTAGCATCAGAAATAATGAAGATATTACAGATGCTGAAATTATTGAAGATGATGATAAGTTTTGGGCAGAAGAAAATCACCCAAACTTTATTGAATCTAATACCTCAGCAATTTCGCTTGAGGAACTAACTACAAAGAATATAATACCGACATTCAGCGACAACACACTTACTATTTCGCACCAGAACTTTATCGGTGCAGTAACGAAAGTCGCTGAACAGGTTTTTGGAGGATTAACTCCGGTTGAATGCAGGGTATCACATCCTATCATAGGAAGAATACCCTCAGCACAACACAAAAAAGCGAGTGAACTAAGAGAAGATGAAAAGACTGTGTTCTACCAGCGTTTAGCATGGGTAGCACATGTAAAGAATCTAACTCGTACCATAAATAACCAAACAGTTCATCTTTGTATAGGTGGAGTGAGAAGTTATAGTGAAGATAAACTCTACAGAACACAGACCGCAATGAAATTTAAAATCTTTGTCGGCTGGAAAGTGAGAGTATGTTCGAACTTATGTTTGACATGTGACGGATTTTCAGGAACCATAGAATGCATGACCGAAGCTGATATAATGCAGAAAGCTTTGGAACTATTCAGCGGTTTTAATCCACACAAGGAAGAAACATTGAGACTTTTGGAGAATCTGAGAAATACAGAAATCTCAGAGGAACTATTTTGTAAGATTATAGGTAGGCTCAGATTATATCAGTTCCTGCCTGTGAACGAACAAAGAACATTACCATCGTTGGAAATAGGCGATCAAGCTGTGAATGCGATGGTTAAAGGTTATGTATCAAATCCTAATTTCGGAAAGAAAGAGGGAGAGATTTTAACTTGCTGGAATCTACTACAACTGGCTAATGAAGCAGTAAAGGGATCATATATTGATACTTGGCTTGACAGAAACCAGAATTGTACTGATTTTGCATTAGGAATTCAAAAAGCTATAGAAGGTAACGATACAGAAGGCTATAGCTGGTTCCTACATTAAAATATAAGGGCATTTTATCCTTATAAGATACCGGAGGAGGTATAGAATATCAAAGTTTATTAGAAAACAGAATTATAAACCGAGATAATCTATACCTCCTCTTTTTGTTTCACCATTAAATAAAAACAGAAATGATAGATGTAAATATTGAACTTTTCAAGAGAACTGCTCCTGTAAAAAAGATTGAAATTATAAAAAATCTGAAGCAGGATGAATTATTGGGTATATCGAAAGAAACCATATTCAGGATAGTAAAAGAGACAGGCCGTAGAAAGACCGGCTCCAGAAATTATGAATTCTATGTAACCCCAGAAAGACAGAGAGGAAATGATTGGAATTCTTTTATAGAGGGTTTATGGCTATACAAAGGAAAATTAAGCCTCATAACCTATATTCAGCTGGACGATACAGATACCACTGTAATTGTACCGTTAAATGATTTTTTCAAGGAAGAGACTTTCAGAGGATCAATAAAGACTGAAGACTTCTACGGAAATATCCAAACAGAATACTTTGTATATGGGAAAAGAGCCAAAGCTGAAGTTATCAGAAGCTTTTGTCTTGAATACATCAATATAAAGTATAAATCAAAACTTAGTAATAACGAATAAAAACAATAAAGACTATGTGTAAATTCAACAAACCTCAAATACCAGCCAATGTAACGGTTGATGAAAGAAGAGCAATCTATTTTGACGCTCTTTACTCACTTGATATGAATGATAAGGTAGAGAAGAGAGAAAACCTTAGCTACCTGAGTTGGGCAAATGCCTGGGCTGAATTCAAAAGAGCTTACCCAAGTGCAACCTATAGAATCGTGAAGGATCCAATCACCAATCTCCCATACTTTGCAGATGAGAGAACCGGAATAATGGTATATACGGAAGTTACGGTAGATGATATAACTCATGAAATGTGGTTACCCGTAATGAATACTTCCAATAAGGCGATGAAACTTGAACCATACACTTACAAGGTTTATGATAAGTTCAAGAAGGAATATGTTGAAAGAACGGTTGAAGCAGCTTCCATGTTTGACATCAACAAGACCATTATGAGATGCTTAGTGAAAAACCTGGCAATGTTTGGTCTTGGACTTTATATCTATGCTGGAGAAGATATTCCGGAAAAGATGGTGGAAGATAATACCAATCAGCAAGAATCAATACCTGTACAACGTCAACAGAATAATACTCGTTCACAGGTAAAACCAGTACAAACTCCTGTAAAAAACGAAGCAGCAACAATCAAAGCAGAAATAATTGCAGCTAAAGATGTTACATCATTGGTTTCTCTCTATCTAGACTATACAGAAGCGATAGAAAGCAACCCGGAACTTAAAAACCTTCTCACAAACCGTAAGAAAGCATTAAAAACTTTAAACTCGTAAAATTATGGCAAGAATAGAACTTATCAATAATGGTATACTCTTCAAGGAAGAGGAACATGAATATTGGCTTGGAGATAAACAACTTTCTGGAATAACCCAAGCCATACAAAGACAAGTAGCTGGACAGGAATATGATAATTGTCCTGAATATCTTATCAAAAGAGCCGGAGAATATGGTTCTGGAGTGCATAAGTCAATCGAACGTCTGATAAATGAGTTCCAACACAATGGTACGGTAGAGGTGGAAGATTTCAGAAGCCTCACAAAAGGAATGAATATTGAATCTTGTGAATATAATGTTTCAGACCTTGAACATTGGTCTAGTAATATTGATCTGGTTACAAGATTAAGTGATACAGAGTTCGGTTTATGTGATATAAAGACTTACTCTAATGCAAAGCTTACCAAATCACAATTAACAAAAGCGAGATACCAACTCTCAATTTATGCTTACCTGTTTGAATTGCAGAATAAGGGTGCTATAGTGAAGGAATTAACGGTTATCCATATCTGCAATAAGATAAAAAAGGACGGTACAATAAATCATTTAGCAGAACTTGTTCCAATAGATAGAATCCCCAGTGATATATGTAAGGCTCTATTGGATGCAGACTGTAAAGGAGAACAATTTCAGAACCCTTATGATCTTCCTAAAGAGGTATCAAGCAAGGTAAAACGTATCATAAAACTCATTCAGACAAAGAAGGAGGCAGAAGAAGAGTTGAATTTCATCAAGAAAGACATTTTTGAAACAATGATCTTCCTAGATGTGAACAACTGGAGAGGCGAAGGTATTAGCATTACCAGAACTTCAGATACAACAAGAAGTAGTTTTGACTTGGCTTCATTCAAGAAGGCATTTCCAGACCTACCTTATGAAAACTATATCAAAACTTCAAATGTAGCTGGATCATTGAAAATTATGACCCTGTAAATTTAACTCGGAACTTAGACCGGGGAGATAATCATAGAATAATAAGAATAATATGATGTCTCTCCGGTCTTTTTTATGTATAACAATTAAAACAGAAGAAAATGAGAAAACAGAAAAATAACAAACAGCAAAGCATGGAATTTCTTTTTGGTAAGGAAAATGCCAAGAAATCAATGTATCAGACAGTCTATGAAACCCATCATGAGACAGTCAGAGAATGTGAATATTGTGGTAAACCGATGACAAGATCCGAAGTAAATGATTTCGGTAGTCTATGTGAGGAATGTTACATGAAGGAATATTATGGATGAGATAATATACAAAGGAAACAAGATAGTATGTTTCTCTTCCAAGGATTTTCAGGCATTTATTATTAACAAGGACGGTGAGGTAGAGAGTGAAACATTTACTACTCTACCAGCAGCCCAAAAATGGATAGACAAATATGGGACAAAAATTACATGTAGCGAAGAAGTATGAAATCGAATATTCATCTTCTTTCGGATTTAACTATAAAGTGGTTGAATTTCATAACCTACTGACAGCACTCGGAATTTCTTATAATGGAGAAAGCTGGGATGATGATATTGAGGTTAATAGGGATGATTTTAAACAGGGATTAGATAAACTGAAATCCTATGATAAACTCGATGCAGGACAAAGAACGAAAATTGATGAAACATTGAGTGAGATAGATGAACCTGTTGAGGAAATCATAGAAATAATGGAAAGGCTCTTGACTGAATCTGACCAAAAGAACGAATATATGTTGTTAGCTTTCTTTTGATATTATGGATAAGGATAAATACAATGAGCGGATTTGTCGTATAATATGGCATGAAGCATTACAAAATTCCATAAAACCTTTTTTATGGGGTATTGACATCAGAAGTATAAAGGTTATAGATAATGGAACAGAGTTTATGTTTCAGAATCATAAAACAACAGGTAAAGTAATAATCCAGCATTCAGAAAGAACAGAGTTATTCAATGTAACTGTAATACATGATAACGATGAGAAAAATCCGGTTATCATAGAAAGCGTAGAAATGGGAATACTAGTTTCTGTGATAGACAACAGTTTAAGCTACCATGAATTTGTAGAGCATGGTGTAGCTGTATAAATAAGTGAATCTACAATAACGGAGGATATGTGATGTATAAGTCATATGTCCTCCTTTTTTATTAATAACAACTTAAAAATAAGGATAATATGCTATACTATAAATTCAAAAACTACGAGGAGTTCAAGGAACTCTTCGGAATTGTAAAACATGGAAATGGAAACAAAAGCAGAAAGAATAAAATCCTGCTCAGTTTTATAAAGAACAAGGAACAGCTACATAATGCGGTTATTTCAGGTGACTACACACTACTTCATATATCGGATATTACAACAATGAAGAATGAGGTAACAAATGAAATTATTAAAAGTAGTAATGATAACAGAAAACTTCCATATGTTGTTGACCTCATTGGTAAAAGATATTACAGCTCTATTTACTCTACTGATAGAAGCAAAGGATTATGTGAGGATGGAGATACTAAGTCTGTAAGATATATCAACATGGAGAAAGGCGAAAGAGTTTTCAAAATGAGAGCCGGTAAATTTTATAGATCCATAGTACTTGAGACTGAATTCGGAAAACATCTGCCGGAACAGGTATTGAATTTCCTGTGTGAGGAGTTTGCTTCAGAATGGCAAACTTTTACAATGGGTAAATTACCAAAGAACAAGCTTTTTGTGAATAAGGACTTTGAAAGAATATACTCTTCTGATTATTGTGAAGGTGATTTTGGTTCGTGTATGGTTGATAAGGAACAGCACAGTTTCTATGAGACCTCAGTTAATGCAAGTGCCGCTTATCTTGAGAATGAGGAAGGAAAGATTATTGCAAGGTGTATAATCTTTAATGAAGTAAAGGATCAGGACGGTAAAATCTGGAGACTTGCGGAAAGACAATATTCAAGTGAAGGTAATGATATTCTGAAAAGAGCCCTCATTGATGCACTTATCAAGGGAAATTACATTGATGGTTATAAGAAAGTGGGAGCTTCCTGTAATGAGCCTACCGCATTTGTCGATATTGATGGAAATTCACTGTCCGGCAAAAGATTTACAATAGACTGTGACCTGGATTGGGAAGACACTCTAAGCTACCAAGATACTTTCAAATGGTATGATTTAAATAAAAGAATTGCTGATAACTATGGTAACGGTAGTCTTGATCTTGGAACGACTCATGATTGTCTCGATAATTCAGAAAGAGAATATGATGATTACCATGAATATTATTGTGATGATACTACACGTGTTTATGTAGAAGGAAGACAGTTTTACTGTGATTCCGATAACCTTGAAGATTTTATTTGGGTAGACTATGAAGAAGAATACCATCATAAAGACGATGTAGAGAAATGTCCTGAATGTGGAGAGTACTTTGTCAGATTAAGAGGCAAATTCTCTGATATTACAGAAGAATATTATTGTAATGATGATTGTCTGGATAATGCAGAGTCCACTTACAAACGTGAAAACTGGTATTATTCTGACTTTGATGAAGATTATTATGAGAATGAAGATGAAATCACCAGTTTCAATAAATGGAACAGTATGACTGGAGAGTATGAAAAGAAAACAATATCAGAAAAGACCGTAGATGAACTTTTGGATAAGGATGAACTCTATCGTTTCGGTGATGAACTGTTTGACACCATAGATTTTGATTCAAATATACCTTACGGTTATCAACTAATTAAAATTGCAGTATGAACTTATTGAAAAAGCTATATGAAATCCATAGCCCTAGTGGAAACGAAAAGGCTATGAAGAAGTTTATAAAGGGATATGTGAAGAAACATATCCCTGGAGTAACAATAAAGAACGATCATGTGGGAAACTTATATATGATAAAGGGAAATGCAGAAACTTATCCTTGTATTGTAGCCCATCTTGATCAGGTACAGAGAGAACATTCTAAAGACTTTAAAGCTATAGAAACAGAAGATATAATATTCGGTTATAGTCCCAAAAACAGAAGAAGAGAAGGGCTTGGAGCTGATGATAAGAATGGTATCTGGATAGCCTTGAAGTGTCTGGAAAAATATGAATGTATGAAAGTAGCTTTTTTCGTATCAGAGGAGATTGGATGTATAGGTAGTAGAAATGCAGACTTGAGTTTCTTTGAAGATACGAGATTTGTTATAGAACCTGACAGAAGAGGATATGAAGACCTGATAACAAACATATCATATACCTCACTGTGCAGCGATGAATTTTTAAAGGACATCGGTTTTGAGGAGTTCGGATATAAAGAAGAATTGGGTATGATGACTGATGTGCTTGAACTGAAAGAGAATGGTCTGGGAGTAAGTTGTATAAATCTGAGCTGTGGATATTATGAAGCACACACTGATGAAGAATTTACAGTAAAGGAAGACCTTCTAAATTGTTTGAGACTGGTAGAACACATTATAGAGAATTGTCTGTCAGTCTATCCTCATGAAAATCTTGAGTTAGGATATTATAATGGATATTTCGGAATGGATGCTGAATCTGAGATTTGGGATATACTAAGTTGTGACCCGAATTTATCATTGGAAGACCTTTATGAAATGTACCATACAAATTATCCGTTTCTTAAGAAGGAGGATTTTGAGAGAATATATAACGATTTTGATGAACTAATGAACGAAGAAAAATTATGGAAAGATATGAACTCGAAGAAAGCCGTGAGTACAAAGCGGCTATGGCTTTAGAAGATGCACTGAACAATACGTGCTTTGACTATAAGATGTTTGCAGAGTCGGTGAAGTATTATCATCCGACTTTACAGCAAAACCTGTTCAGACTTATAAGAGAAATTATAAATGTACAGGCAGACGAGAACAGATACTACGATGCAAGAAACAAAGCTTCACATGAGGTAGCAAAGAAACTGAAGGCCGTAGTGGAAAATGAGTGTTTACCTTATATATGATTATGTATGGAAAATAATGATTATAACTTGGAATTGACCAGATATATCTGGTCAATACTAAAAACTCAGATCACAATATTTATGTCTTGGGGTGTTAATCCTGAGAGTATGAAGGTGATTGAAGGAGGTCTGGAGTTTCATTGTCAGGGATTCAAACATACAGGAACAGTAAGAATAATCCTGAACGAAGGAACAGATCTTTTTGAGATACATCTTATTCCCGATTCTGAGGGAGAAGAGAAAATTATAGAAGACGTTTATGTAGACTTGCTCGTTTCTGTGATAGATGAGAATGTGGAGAAAACGGAAGACTATGAAAAACGGATTTCTGAAGAATATCATATTATAGAGCTTTAGAAAATCTGTGAGAAAACGAATCCTGGGAAAAGTAGGAAAATCTGAAAATCCGAAATTCTCAGGATTTCGTGTTTTATGTGACGGGCTTAATGGGTATTGAACGTTCGTTTGGTATCCGTGAAGAGTGTTAATGAAATGTTAAATAAATATGGAGAAGCAGAAATATGTCGCCTATCTCAGACAGTCCACGAAGAAACAACAAAGTTCGGGACTTGGAGTAGAGGCGCAGAGAGAAATAATACACAAATATCTGAAGGACACAATTCCAATTTCTGAATATATCGAGACAGAGAGCGGAAGAAAATCTGACAGACCAAAACTTACTGAAGCTTTGGGAGAATGTAGAAAAACTGGAGCTACGTTGATAGTTGCCAAACTTGACAGACTTTCCAGAAATGTAGCATTCACCAGCAAACTCTTGGAAAGTGATGTGGAAATCATATTCTGTGATTTTCCGGAGGCTAATAAACTTGTCCTTCATATCATAAGCAGTATAGCTGAATATGAGGCCGGGCTTATATCACAGAGAACAAAGCAGTCATTGGAAGCCAAGAAGGCAAGAGGATGCAAGCTTGGAAAACCGGAGAATCTTTTAGAGAAACTCGATCAGGCTATCGAAAACAGCAACAGGACTAACAGAATGAAAGCTCTCGATAATCCAAACAACAAACGAGCTGCCGCATATCTGAGAGTCCTGGTTAAAGAGGAAAAATCATTATCTGAAATGGCGAGAATTCTGAACAAGGAAGGATTTGTAACTTCTCAAGGAAAAGAATTCAATCCATCTCAAGTAAGTGTATTAATTAAAAGATATGAACTTAGATAATAAGAAATAATATGGAAACAAACTACATTATCATCTTAGACTTTTCGGTTGTAGAAGTCATTAGAATCAAGCTTACGGAAGAACAAATGCAGGAATCAGAAAGGTATGATGATTTTGAAGATTACCTTGAAACACTAGAGGAAAAGTATGATTTTAGGATAAAGGACTGTCAATGGATGGTTACAGAAACTTATTGTGAACGTAATTTCGGATTTTAAGGTAATGACATACGATTGCAAAATCAGGATGAGTATTACATTGGAAACCAGTGTAATGATGATTTCTGGTATTCCGGATTTAGCTGATATAAAGGAATAGAATTAGACTGAATTGGATATTATTGATTAATGTAGAAAGAGGCTACCGATTGCTGGTGGTCTCTTTTTCTTCTTTTGGAGGGTAAGAGGTAAGGAATATACATAGCACCTGAAAGGTAGAAAAAATCTCCAAGTCTTAAAAAACCTAAAAAAAGGTAGGTAGTGTAAAATAAACTGTGTCAAACCTTCATTTTGTCATTTATTTAGCTCAACTCATTTTTATATATCTGAAAATAAGCCTTTTATCTAAATATAAATTTATTGAAAATCTGACTTTTCTGGGATTGACACAGTTTGAATTACGGTCTCTCTTTTGCAATACAGTGAAAGCATTCCACCTTATAATGAGGTAGGTCGCTCAATAAAACAACCCATCTGGAGTCTTTAGGAAATGATATTCAATATCAGCATTTCTTTTTTCTGATTGACAATACCATCCCATAGGTTGGATTGTTGCAGTTCTCCGGCTGGGATATATTCTTTGTATTTCTCATAAAAATCTATTCCATTTTTTGAATAGATATTTTCTCCCCACCTGTTTATTATCTTATGCCAGTCCCATCGGTTAATGTACTTATCCAATAACATATACGACAACTTTAAATTTCTGTTATCAGATAGAGTGCTCCAATCCCATGAGCTTTCGAAGGCTTCAATAGTTTCGTCTGACAAAGAACGTTCATTGATGTTTTCAGACAGTAATGTCCAGTTCAAGAATTGTTCAAACCGCTTTAGCATAGGGATAGTCCACAAAATGTAGGAGTTTTTAGAGATTTCATTCCAATCTACTTCTGCTTTGCATTTTTCCAATAAAGTTTCTGACCAATTGAATTCAGATGAAAGTTCCTTCCATGCACTTTCAGTTACGATACTTTCCATAAAATCATTGCTTAATTTGTTCATATTAATATGTATTATTTTATCTTGTTGCTGGTTAAGGGTAAAAAATATCCCGATTCACTTAGGTAAATCGGGTTACAGATTTTGAAATATCAATCGGGAATCTCCAGTCTTTTACGGATAATCCAATGGACTTGAGTAAAGTTTTCTTGTGTTAAGAGCAAGTTAAGACGTCTCTTTCCTACACGCCTGTCACATGCTGTCAATATTGGAATAAGATTCCAGTAATCCTTGAATGGATGAGATAATAATTCGTTTGATGGACAATCAATATATTCTCTGATCAGACAGGATATTTTGGATGTATCCTCCATCCAAGGATAAAATTTATCTATAAGCCCTTTTTCTGTGAAATTTTTAGGGTAGTCCCATATTATTTCTTTTTCAATAGTAATCCAGTAACGTGGTACATTATTGTTGGCATATCCGGTTTTGCATCGCATCGGATATGCTACACAATGTATCTGAAGTTTCACCTTCGGGTCTATAATATTATAAAGTGCTTTCTGGAGTTTGCTCCAACGACGTGGTAATATTATCATATTCTTGTGAGTAAATAATGACTATATCAAATATCCATTATCATTTTTATATTATCTACAATATCATTTGTTATGCTTTCTACCGTTTCATCCATTTTACTTAAGCTATATGCACTGTTATCATCACTCAGGTCTCTAAAATTAATCTTTGGGGTTGTATACTTCCAGAACAACCAGTTACTGCTCGGATTATATATGTCTGGAGCATCTTTTAATAATTCTTTTATCTTGAATATAATACTGTTTAGCTTCGGATTCTCTAAGGACGTCATCTCTTGAATTGGAATCATCTTATTATTGTTGTCTCTGATTAGAAGTCCATAATATGTTCGCCAGTCAACCTCTACCCGAAACATCAATCGATACTTCCCGAATTCTTTTATTTTAAATTCTATTGACTGATACTTGCATTTATTACTTTCATGATACATACGTACATGATTCTTGTCTAAAGCATACTTATATCCGTCATACGATTGTTGTACAGGTGAATATTCATGTTTTTTAAATGCTGTCTCCAATTTTGTCCAGAAATCGGTATATAATCCTATTTCTACCTCTTTAATTGCATCCTTATATTTAGGTAAGAAACAAATGTATTGGGGATTTGCTTTGATAAGTTCTATTAGTTCATTCTTTTCGTTTTCCATCTGATGTGTCAATATTTTAATCAAGTTTCTGTAATGCCTTATACCCTCACGGATTATTGGTTTGTCATGTGCTATCTTACAACAATCTTCCAGCCAGTTCAATATAAATTCATCATATGATATAGTAAAGAAATCTATATTTTCGCCACCTGTAGTCTTATCAATGTCATGTACTTCACCATCCAATGATAAGTATAGCAACATAGTATCACAATCCTTATATTGCTTCAGGTAGTTATGATACCGTAATAGCTGATTCTCCTGATCAGTTGCATAAATTTTGTTTTCAATAACAATATGGTTTCTTCCATCGGTAATGTAAAGATCAAGACGTCCTCCTGATGTATCAGTTTTAGGACCGATATATTTTTCACACTCAACTTTTACATTCTCATATGTAAATGATAACTTACGGTGTGACTGTTCATTTAGACGGTCTATAAATGACCGAAGAAATACATTGTCCATTTGGTGACGTCCATGAGGGTTAAGTAAGTCAGATATAAGAGCTGAATGTACCCTTGTTTCATCACTTACCATATTGATTACCTGAAAAAGATTGTAGTTTTCTCCTTTTTCCTTACGTATCAGTTCATACCTTTCCAAGATAAGATGTATGTCATTGAATAGATGTATCAGTTCATTCATTTTCCTAAGTTTATATTTCAGATTCTAAATGTTTGCAATTTAGTTATAATATAGATTTGCTATTCATGTTTATTAGAAAAATCAGTGTATCCTAATATATTTCTATTTGGTACAGAAAATATTATATAATAAAATCATAAAGTTACATATTAATAATTAGGGGTTAAAATATAAAAAGACAAACCTCAAATATCTTTCATGTAAATAATAAAGAAGATTGTCTTGATGTAGTTATACACAGATACGATATCAATGTCTATTCTATTTTAATATATTAACATAATTAACAGTAAACAACACTATAATGACATATCTTATTTTCTGATAATATAAGTTTGCATAAAAAATTGAATTATTCAGTTTTACCTTTATTGTTCTTATTCTAATTTTTATTTCCGATATATACTTATTTATAATGAAATTTGCATATAGTTTCTGATTTACATAAATAGAGAAAAAGAAAATGATACTATAGTTATTTTCTGTTTTGATAATGAAATATGGATAATGTAGCGGTATGTTAGGGATTAAGGTGTATATACATAATACCCTTGGGTGGAATAAAAAATTTACAGAGTATTCAAAAAACCTTTTAAAAGATATAATCCCCTAAATGAAATATTCCATTATCCTGTCGGTTATGTAATAATCCATACCCCCCCCTTACCCTTGTCCCAGTTTTATATTATACTATTAGCGGGACAGTTTGAATAATAAGATAAGTATTTGATTTCTAAATGTTTTGTTCTGGTATGAAATATAAGTACAATATTAATTTTATTTTATTGGGACACAAATATCCGATTATTTCCGTCCATGAAGCTGCTAAAATCCTTATCTTTGAAAGAAATAATACTCTTTATCGAGCGTAATATTGAACAAAAAACGTATATTTGTAAAGTCTGGCCGGAGAAATGGTTGGACTATACTAGAAAGCGTTTTTTGCTTTTATCCTGAAAACGAAATCGCCAATTTCAATAGTGAAGGGATGAAAGACAATATTACGCTCATTTTCTGTTTGTATATGTTTCTTGTATAGCCCATGCTGTATAGGTTCATATATCGTACAGGCGTGGGAGTATTGTTTCTTTCTTATTCATCTTCACGAGGTGTTTGGCGATACCTGTTTTCGATGGATAGAGTAGGAAAAGTCCTCACGCCTTTATTGTATTTTTAAATCTAATGCTGAATTCCGGGGACTTATAGGCGTATAAGGAGGCTATTGCTATGATAGAGCAGAAGACTTTAACAGCGATTTTTGAGAGCAACAAATCTATTTTGAAAGAAAGATTGGAAGGGCTAATCTTGCCTTCTGACGCTTCTAAGATTCAGAAAATCATCAATGATTATCTGAATGAAATGTTTAATAATGAAGGGGAGTTCAGACAAAATCTTACGCAGTCGGAAGATTATATTTTGCAGGCGACACTTTCATTGTTGAATGCTCAGCAGGCAATGACTAAAGAAATGACACCTGTTGTCACTCCTGTACAACCGAAATTGGAACCGGCTTCTCCGCAACCCTTTTCCGGTCTGAAGAAAGAGAAATACTCGTATGCTTTGGGTGGGACTGCTATTGGTAGCGGTGTAGGCGGTTTGTTATTGGGTACTTGGGGAGCAGTCTTTGGTGCTATAGCTGGAACAGCCATCGTATTGTATTATGCTTCTAATCAAACGGCTCCGACTCCTCAACGGAAAGATTTGGGAGAGAAACCTCTGTTACAGCAGCCCAAATTGAACGTAGATGTCTTTTTGGCTATTGTGAAGAATATCTGTGGTAGCGTGGATTCATTGATTGATACTTTCCGGGCACAGATTAATCGTGTAGTTAACAAATACGAAAGTCAAGAGAAACCGACATTGGAGAAAGAATACCGTTTCTTGTTGGAAAGCGTGCAATCACTTATGGGATATAAGCGTGCGCACAACAAGGATGAGAAGTTTGTACGTAAGATTCAGGAGCGTATCGAAGATATGGCGGAATCTTTGGATAATTATAACCTTGTTGTGGAGGATTATACAGATGAGCATGGAAACTGGTTCGATAAAATAGAAAACTCTAATGTACAAGCGACTACTCAAGTATTACCTGCTATTGTGAAGAATGGGAATGTAGTATTGAAAGGACGTGTGTTTATACCAACGACTAATTCTTAATACTATGACCATTATGGATACGTATGTACAGTGCCCTTATTGTATGGGATATAATACCCATAAGGTGCCTATGTATAAAACATTAACTGGTGAAATAGAGATTGTTGCACCAAGTTGTATTAAAGTTCTCTCTGGAATTAATAGTAAACCTCGAAAATGGAATCAAATTGTTGACGAAGGACAATTTAATTTCTTGGGATTTTGCGAGAGTTGTCAAGCAAAATTTGTAATGCAAGAGAAACTAATTATTAGAATTGGAAGCGAATTGCCTGAATCAAACCCAGATGTATTTTTGATGCAAATAGATGAGATATTTTCGATAAATATGCCTAATGCGGCTTTTCCTAATATGAGTGTTGCAACAGGAAAAATTTCTAGTGGCAAAATACAGATGGGTGATTCTGTTAGGATAGATTCAGGTCTATATAGCATTGAAGCCGTGGTGCTAGGAATCGAAATGTTTCGGAGGATATTGCCTTGTGCAGAAGTCGGAGATAATTGTGGGATTCTTCTTAATGTAAGTAAGGATAGAATACGGCAAGGTGATATTTTGAGAAATAAATAATTCGATGAATATAAATATAGTAGATATTGTTATGAGTGTAGCTAATTATCGTTTACGGGAACAGATATTGCAAATGATTTCGCAATGTTCTTCTCATCATAATTTGAATGAGGGATGTTCGGTTGGTTCTGCCGGATTAAATCAAGATAAGTTAAAAAGAGTTTTGTATAATACTTATCATTCGTATTGTGGTCTGGATAGAGTGGAGTTTGCATTTTCTGCAACAATTGGTCAAGTGATAGATATGATTGTGAAGAAGATGCCTGTTGAGACTCCAAACAGTGGTACGATTTCTCAGGGAACAAGTTATTCTTATTCTTATTCTGAAACAATCGGGACTTCAAGCAAAAGCCCTAATCATAGTATTTCAACGTCAACTAGTGCTGTTAATATGGAAAAACGAAAATATGAATATGTTATCGGTATTGATTTAGGGCATGGAGAAACTTCTGCCGCTATCTGTCCGTTGCAATGGGATACACCCGTTGAACAATTAGATCCGGTTAAAGACCTGGAAATGGGAGGAAATAAGAAGGTCATACCTTCTGCCATTACGATATTGGACAATGGGAATGCATATATCGGAGACTCTGCTTTCAATCCAGAAATTTTGAAACAGGCTGATGTACACGTCTGTTTTAAGAAAGCACCTAAAGATATCAATGGAGAATCGGAGAAACTAATGATACGTTTTATGCAGGAAGTATATCGCCGTATCCGTGAGAACAATTCTGCCATGTTGACGGATGATAATCATTTGGTATATATAGCCACTCCATCTGGTTGGGATAAGCCGACTCAAGATTTATATTTGCAAATGGCTAAACAAGCAGGTTTGCCTATGGGCGGAATAACTAAAGAATCGAGAGCTGCCTTTGTGCGTGCCCAACATGATGTGACTTCCGGCTTGGGAAAATATATAGAAAAAGGAGCAGTCGTTTTTGATATGGGTTCCAGCACATTGGACTTCACTTATATGACTTCTAACAGTAAGTTGATAGACCATGGATATGATTGTGGTGCTTCATTCATTGAAAAAACGATATTCAAAAATTGTGAAGAAAATTCTCCGGCTATTCGTCGGTTTGAAGAGAAGTATGAGCGACTGACTCCCTATCTTTTGTTCGAAGCAAGGAAAGTAAAAGAGCAGGTATATTTCGACCCCACCTTGAAAGTAAAGAAAACAATTAATTTTGAAGATTTCATTGATGATGAGGACTTTGAAGACGACCGTTTCAAAATGCTTTTCCAACCGAAAGAGTTGAATGCATTATTGGAACAGGTAGGTTATATTAAAGAAATAGAAGATGCTGCACGTGATTTTGCTACTAACCATATTCATAATGCTTCTATCTATGGTGTATTTCTTACCGGTGGAGCTTCACGGATGGATTTCATTAAACCATTGGTAAGCAGATGTTGGAATATACCTGAGTCGCAGATTTATCGTGACCAAGACCCTTCTTTAACGATATCTCAAGGTGTGGCAGAAGTGGCTCGTATGGATTTGCGGACAGAAAGTATGGATGAAGGCCTGGAAGATGCTATTAATCGATTACAGAATAGTGATACGATATACAATACGTTTATAGATAAATTTTGTTACGCCTTATGGGATCGTATTACAGATGAAGTAGGAGCTACTGTAACGGCATTTAGAGATGCTGAAGAAGATTTTTCGTTAAGTGACTTGCAGGATTCGATAACGAGAAATGTTCAAGAAGGTATCAATGAAGTTGTTCCAAACTTACCTGTTTGTATTCAAGAAGCAATAACAGAAAATACGCAGAATATACAAAGCAAGGTAGAAAGCATCATTTCTCATTATTCTAATCAAGGACTGAATGTCCCTAAGCCTAAATTGGAATTACATGAGATTGATACAGGTGATGTTAATTTGGATGATGCAATTAATTCCATTTCTGAAAAGATAGCATCTGAAAGTGAGAATTGGACGGGTGCTATTGTCGGAGGAGCTATCGGAGGTGCCATTGCTATGTTATTGGGGGGACCGCTGGCGTGGATTATTGGCGGAGCCGCTTTCTTGGGACAATTATTCTTCGGTAAGTCTGATGAAGAAAAGAAAAGGGATGCAATGATGAAAGAATTGGATAAAGGAGACCGTGCTAAAGTCTTTGATTCCATTAAGGATCAATGGGAGAAGATTCAAAAAGACATTGATGAGTCTGTTTACAAAGCTGTTTCCCGTAATAGTGAGATAAAGCAATCTATCAATCTTGCAGTTTATCAGTTACTGCAAGGTTACAAAGAAAGCCTGAAGAAAGCTCGAATTCTAATTGATTAAGTTATGGATACGCAATTACAAGCAATAGAGCCAACCGCAAAGGTCTTGGCTGCCACAGCTTTGTCGCAGTCCTTGTCGTTCTGTACGGAGCGGAAGTATTTGGAGAGAATTGGTGATAAAAGTTCAAACGATATATTCCGCATAGAAGCTATACCCGGTACATTGAAAGAAGAGGCTACATGGATTGAAATAAAGCAGGTAGGAAAACCGTTGGATAATTCTGCGGAGAGTTGTTTCACAGCTATTCAGAAAATCCTGTATTCTTGTTTCCTGCCCAAAGAGACCCAATTGCTTTTTCTTATTACAGGCAACGGAATAGAGAATAAGTTGTATTTAGGACTACGTGCAACGGGAGAAAATGTTCGCTCGAAAAGTATAGTCAAGTATCTGAATGAATTTATAAAAGGTGCATGGCCCGGACTCCAAACCCGTATTGTGCAAGAGACGGATGGGAGTTTATCCACATTCAAAAAAGAAGTAACGGAGGATGTTTTTGAGAATATCTACGCCTTGACAGGAATCCCGTCAATGGAAGGACAGTATAAGAATCTCTATCCTGCGACCATCGATAAATTGATGGCAGGGATGAGCAAGAGCAAGCACTATGCGTATTTGGTTGTGGCCGATCCGATAGAAACCAATGATGCGGAATTTATGCTTTACCAATGTCGGGAGATGAATGGACAGGCTGAATCGTTGAAATCGATGAATGTAACGGAAGGTTTATCCAGAGGTAAGTCTTCTTCATTTACTTCTTCGCACACAGAAGGAATTTCTAGTTCTGAATCTTACCAAAAGAAAGATTTTTCTAAAATGGGTAAGCTCGCTTTGCAGGCAACCGGATTAGGAATGGCGGCTTCGTTCTTTCCTGCGGCACAGTCCGTAATGGATGGCGTGGCAGATGCAGGCGGTGCTTTATTGGCCGGAGCGGCCGGGATGTTAGGTTTTTCTGCTGTGGGTAATATCATCAATTCGTTAAGTCCGACAAAAACGACTTCTACTTCTACTAATTCAAGTGACTCAACAAGTACTACACAAGGAACGAATGAAAGTCAGTCGCAGAGTCTGAGCCGTAATATTGTGAACAAACATATAGAAGCGGTTTCCGAGCATCTGTTTTATCAATCCAAACGATTGGAAACCGGGAAAGCCATCGGTTTGTGGAAAGTTGGCGTATATCTGATGGCAGAAAAGAAGTCAGACATTCAAGGAGCAGCCCTTCAGTTGCGTTCTATTTTGAGCGGACAAGAATCCATTTTCGAGCCTATTCGTATTCATGATATTACTAGCATCTTGGATGAAGAAGATAGAAGCGGAAGAACTTTACGTGAAATGAGTCTGGCGCAACTGATTGCTCCTACACTGATGATTAACACACGCAATGGAAAGCGCTTTGACCATCCTCTAGGTGAACATTATAAGGAATTGAAAACTGTACTGACCACTAAGGAACTTTCCTATTTGGTTAATTTCCCTTTGCGTTCCGTACCGGGAATAAGTGTGATTGACAGTTCTCCGGAATTTAGTTTGAACCAGCCGGAAATTAATCCGGAAGAGAAAACGATAGATTTCGGGAAGTTGCTCTATGGTGGTACCGAGACAGAGATGTCTTATAGACTTCCCCAAGATTTATTGTCGAAACATACGCTGTTGTGTGGCATTAACGGAACAGGCAAGACCAATACAGTACAGGCTATCTTGAATAGTATTTCAGGGAATATTCCATTCTTGATTATTGAACCTGCAAAGACTGAATACGTGGATTGGGCGATAGAATATAATAAATCGCATCAAGACAATCTCATATCTGTTTATATCCCCGGATGTAAAGCCTATAAAGATAAGTCAACACGGGAAAAGATAGGTTTGAAACCCTTGAAGTTGAATCCGTTCGAGATAGTGTGGCTGAACAAGGAACAGGAGCCTAATATATTGACGCATATCGACCGTTTGAAATCGACTTTTGCCGCGGCGTTTCCGATGTATGACATATTACCAGTATTGATGGAAGATTTGATTTATACCATTTATCAGAATAAATCAACGGATTGGTTGAGTAAAGAACCGATTTATAATCAAACCCTTCCACCTACACTGAACAGCATGAGTCTTGCCGTGGATGTCGTAATAGGGAACCGACAATATGAAGAACGGGTAGAACGCAACATGAAAGCTTGCCTGAATACACGCATTGACAGTTTGAAACGTGGTTGGAAAGGTGAAATGCTGAATACGATACATTCTACTCCGTGGAATGAATTGTTCGAAAAACCTTGTGTGATCAATTTATCGTATGTGGGGGATGATACGGACAAGTCCTTTTTCATGGCTCTGATTTTACAGTTCTTGTATGAATATACTACGGCTAAAGCAGAACTCGGTTTGATAGATTTCAATGATAACGGTTGTAATCATTTGACGGTGATAGAAGAAGCACATCGGGTAATGATGAAATGCGATAGTCCTGAACTTCCCCAATATAAATCGGCCATGATGTTCAGTAATATGCTTTCTGAAATACGTGCTTACGGCGAAGGTTTGTTTCTGGTTGACCAGGTGCCCACGCGACTGATTCCGGATGCTATCAAAAATACGAATATCAAAATTACGCATCGGTTGGTGGCCGAAGATGATTGCAAGGCTATTGGCGAATCTATGGGAATCAGCGAGGAACAACGAAAAATAATTCCTACACTTTTAGTGGGGCAATGTGTGGTTTCTACTTCATTGTCTCCAGATAAGCATTGGGTAAAAGTAAACAAGGTGAAATGATAAAGGCTTATGATTGAAGAATGTAATGAATGTACACGGGATTCTAATGTGGAGGGCACAAAATCACCGCTCGAACTGAGTCAAGTGCAGGAAAAATATCTGAAGGAATTGAATATTCCTTCGGATGTTTGGAAAGGAATGTCTCCGGAAAGCCAAGCTCAACAACTGGAGTTTATTGTGGGGCGATTCAATGAAATCAATATGCCAGAGGGATTCAACAAGGAAGAAGCCATGGGCAAATTGTTCTCGCCTGAGATAGTGGAATCCTATAAGCAGTTAGAAGCTCCGCAGGACTTTATACAGATAGAGCAAGTTTCGGATGTATTGGCTAATTGTGAAGAATTGAATTTCGAGCGTTGGCAATCCTTGGAACTTTCAGAAAAAGAAAGCGTATTGAATGCATTGGAAGTCAAGATAGCCGGGATTGAACATCGTCCGCCATGTCCGGTAAGATTGACGAATATGCCTCCTCAAACATGGGGAGGATTTAATCCTGGTTCTAAGACGATTGATATAAACTGCTCTTATGTGGAGGCATCCGCACAAGAGCGTGGTTTATTTCGTGAAATTTTGGACACTTTGGTTCATGAAGGTAGACATGCTTATCAGGATTATAATGTGAATGTTTGTGAGGTTCATCCGCGCCATAGTGAAGTGAACAGTTGGGCTGAAACTATGGCCGGCGGTAAATGGGGTTATCATGGAGATACAAGTACGCTTTTAGGACAACGACTTTATGAGCAACAGTCCATTGAGATAGATGCTCGCAACTTTGCGGCAGATGTATTAGATAGGTTTGATCAAAAAATAATGGTATGATGGAAAAGGACTATATATATAATGTATTGCTCGGAAGAGGTTATGACGAAAAATCTGCCCAGTTGGTAGCGGTGGATTTGATAGATTTAAGCCAGCCGCTTGATGCTTATCTTGCAAAGTGGATGCAAGATGAATCTGATATGCAGGATTACAGCCTTCATGGCTATTCCATCAAGCAGTTGATGGAAGAACGCAATATGACTTATCCGGCAGCTTTGTTGACGTTGGATTGGGTAATGAAAGAACCGGATGCGGCTGTAGCAAGTCTTAAACGTGGAATTAAGTAATGAAGCTAAGTAATATAGAATTATGTCTACATTTTTATTGACGGCAAAAGTAAATATTCCATTAAGCGGTGGAATGAAGATTGAGAAAGGGCAGATCTTTGAAGTGAATTTGCCTTTTGGTAAGATTCCTTTCGATTCAATAGATAGTAAAAGCCGTGTTACAAGAATCTTGGAATTGGAAGGTTTTGACATAAAAGGGCACGAAAGTATATTGAGTGGTGGATTCTTTGATTACAAGAAAATTTGAGTTTATAATGTCTTCCTTTTGATGGGTAATTAGTCGGGTGATATGAAATGGATTAAATATACAGGCATTAATAAGAAGTTTCTTATTACGCAATCAGGTATGGCTAAATGTTCTCAATGCGGATGCGTTAATTGCAAGAGATTGACTATTATAGATTATCTCCCGCATAAGAGGAAACAGGGTTTACGTTTTTAATTTGATTAATATACAGGGAATTGGATTGCATTTACTTTTGTCGAATAGAAGAATATGCAATTATTAGGAAGAGGTGAATTGAAATCAAGCTGTTTGTCTTTCTAAAAATACCTAAGTGAATCTCTCCCAATTTTGATATACAATGATAATTTTACAAAGCTGCCAATAAAATACTATCAATTGCTAACATGAATTCCATATATTGGAAATTTTGCTTTACTAATTAATGTTTTTTCTTTTTTGAGAAAAATACTAGTTATTTATGTTAAAAACATAGTAATATCATATTTTTATTCAAATATTTATTTTATTTGCAATATGTAATAATTTTTTAAAAACTCACGGGAATTATGGAAATAATATTTATTGGCATAGCAGCAATATTAGGATTTTTTTTGTTGCTTAGGGTTATCGGGTGGCTTTTGTTTTTTTTTGAAGAATATATATTGCCATTGTTAATTTGGGCTGGACTTGGTTCATTTGCTTTCTGGCTTATTATGTTTATATTTGGGGTAAAAGAAATTTTAGGATGTTCAACAATGATAATAGGTGCTGTTATAGGCCTTATATTAGGTATTTGGATTATTTATTTTTCAGATTCAGATCATGGTGGTGGTTGGAATAATGATGATTACTCAGGTAATGGTGGAACTACCCTAGATGATATTTATAACAAACTTGACAATCTTAAATAAAAGTAAATTTTCAAAACATAACAACGATATTAGAATTACTTTCTAGTTTTGATGAAAGATTATAATTAAAGAAACCATCAGTGATAAGTTTCATTGATGACTCAAAAGACTGGGAACAATAAAAACTAATCCCAGTCTTTTGTTTCTTATCATATTTTACGATACTTGCTGCCAAACGTACCTCTTTTCTCTACCCATCCATAAGCATTTCTGACTTGCCTTAATAGTTCATCCTCCCTAAAATCAGGAGCTATGAATTGGGATAAATATCTGAAAGCCGTATCTCTTGGAATCCCCCATTCTGCTAATTCTCTGGCTCTTCTGAAGGATGAATCATGTCTGTTTCCAGGTGTCATAGGGAACTTGTCAAATCCACCATCCAAAAAGTTTATCAGCTTCTCATATTCAGAAGTAGGAGCATAGATTTTAACAGGAACATATGATGGAACAGTAGCCTGAGAAGATGGTATTTTTTTAGTCCATATCCAGCTATCCCAGTTTACATAAATAGAAGGGTCACTGCTAAGGAAACAGGCTCTTGATATTCCCATACAGTTATCATCCCAATAAGGAGAGTTATAATAGGCTTTAAGGGCATTGAGATATTCTGAGTGTGTCGTATTATCAGGATTGTTTTCTACCTTTACTACTACCTTATATCCCTTTCCACTTGGAGAAACAAATGCAGCAAAGGTATAAGGGTCTTTAGTGATTATATCCCTTTGGGTGGGCATATCCTGAAAAGGTATCTTATCAAAATCAATCACAACCAGATTGGAGGATTCGAGAAGTCCTGAATTACTGAAATTACTGTATCTCCCGGTGACAAGACATATTGGAAGTTTATGTTTCAGTTCATCATACTTAGGTTTATCGGTATCATGGAAAGTCCTCATCAAGTCTATCTGTGGTTTGAACTTTTCCTGTCCGATTATGTCAAAAACCATAGTAATATCCTCATAGAAAGGTGGATATTCCATTATCTTATAGTATTTAGTACCTGTTACCGGATTAATACATTCCTGTTTAAACGGTAATCCTTTGAAGATTGTTATTGTATACATTATAATTGTTTTTAAGTTTATACTTTTCTTTCCTTCCCCAAAAGGGGGGAATGGGGGGGAATTGTCGGGGAAAGTAGTGGAAAAGGCTTATTTTTATTAACTTTTTCATTGTATCATAATCAAGAATATAGTAAAAAATAAGTTTTATAGATTCCCCGACGCGCTTTCCCCGACTTTTTTCTTTCGGGGGAGGAAAAGAAGAAATTGTTTAATCAAATGGTGAAACTATTTTAGGTAAAGAACTGATTATACCTACTTTCACTCCTTTCTTCTTATCACTTTCATCAATTACATAATCTTCACCTTTCAGTTTCATCTTAAAGTTCTCTCTTGTTTCTGGTTTAATGTTATTGTCATTACAGAAATTCTTATATTCATTGAACAAAAAAGTTATATTTATTTTATTCTTATTGTCAGGCTTATATCCTTTCTTTCCCAGAAACATAACAACGCTGTCGGTATCTTCCTTATAGGCCTGATCCAGATTATCAAGAGTATCGGAATGACTCAGTCTCTTTCCATTTCTTATGAATCTCTTAAGCCCTTCAATAGCCCAGACTAGAATACCTGGTAATTCATCTTTCAGCTTCTTAGCCAAATCAGGATCAGCTTTATTTTTGTCTATCTTTACATCAAAAGGAACCATCAACAACCTTCTCCTGAATCCGAAAGATGTATCAGCACTCAAAGGCATGGAATTACAGTTGAAGGCAAATCTAGCATAGTTTCTTACAATCTCAGGTTCTTTATACAATCTTCTGGCTTCAACTGGTTCACCACTTGCAAGTTGCTTAAAGATACCATTAGAAAGTATCTTACCTCCAAAATCACTGCTATAATTCAGAAGTTTGTTCTTTATCATCGCCCGGCTGTAACCCTTGTCATCACAAAGGGAGTTGATATTGTAGGAACATACGTTATCCTCGCCTAAAAGTGAAAGTATTATCTCAAAGAACACACTTTTCCCATTGAACCCGGAGCCAACACAGCACAATACTTTTTCCAGCTTGATACCGGGATTAAGACAACATCCGATGAACTCCTGCAATACACCCTGTACATCCTTCTCTGGTAAGACTTCATCCAAGAACTTTCTGAATCTGGGACACTCAGCTTTCGGATTATAATTATAGGACAATACATGAAAGAAATAATCCTCCTTATTATGACACTCCTCCGTAACATTACCTTCCATATCGATTACAAGTGTAGAATTCATAAGATTTATCTTTATGCTTCCTGAGGCATCCTGCATTGAACGATATAAGGAGAACTGAGCTTGGGTATAAACTTTTTCTATAAACCTTACATTCTTGGTAGTATATTTGTCTTCACCCATCTTTTGTAATGACTTCACTAGGAAATGTTTGAAGTCCAATTCTGATATACTTTCCCAATAGGTTTTGTTGTAAAGGAATATCCCCTTATCCTGATTAACCGCCAGACCATAGCCCAATCTATCGGCAGCTTCCAGAATATGCTCAACGGTAATAATGGATTTTATTTCTTCCGTTATCTGGATGGAATGAATCCTGTCCTCGATAAGATGTCTTACCTCACTTTCCTTCTCATTCCCAAGCCTACTATACAAGCTGGCTGCATAAACCTCTTTAAAGTCTGTATGACTTATCTGAGCAAGTATTTCAGTTAATATATCTTTCTGTTTTTTCATCACAAATTGATTTGAAGATGAAAGCCATAGGGATATAATCATTCCTATGGTTCTCAATAGTTATTTCATGAGAGGGTTAGGATGACCGGGATTCAGATGTATGGTCAGTTCATCAATATCTTCCTGCTTCTTTTTGAGATATTCCTGATATTCTTGACTATCTTCTTCAGCCCATTCAAGATTATCATAACTGAAGTTCAGATAATCCATATCCTTATGCAATACCCTTGGACGTTTCATAATGGAAGGATTACCATCTACAAATTCTGCTTCAACCATTAGATCATCAGGATAAGCTGTTCTTCTTGACATACTTTTGTATTGATTTTTCCTGTAGTATTCAACGTAAGGATCAATAGCAACAATTCTATCCGTATCAGCATCTCCAATTGATTTTACGATAGGGAGCAGTTTCTTTCCATCATATACATTTCCCTCAAATGTAACAGTAAGTCCGTTAGCCAATTTACGTTTATCATCATCAGGAGAGAATCTTGCTATCTGTTTCCATTCCAGATTGAAAGCACTACAATTACTCAAGTTACCGTCCTTATGCATCAGAACATATTTCTTTCCGTCTTGTGGCATTGGTTTAAAACAGTCAGCTACAAGTTCATCTAGTTCAATGACACCAGGGGATTTAGTATTTAGGTATTTGCTGCCATCAGTTCTATTATGTATGACCAGTGCGGAATTTAAACTTGGATTATTATACTCACGGTAAACATAGCTTCCTTCCTGATTACTCCAAACATTATATTTAGGGCTATATCTCATGGATCTACCGTTAATGTTTTTAGGTGATTGATAGTTTCGTTTTACCATACTAGTTCCTCCACTTCAAAATACTCCATAAGTTCAACTTTCTCATCAAGATTAAAGTGCTTTCGAGTCACTTCCTCCAAAATATCCAGATCAATGTACTCATCATCATCCGTATCTTCATTCATCAGATACCAGCATAAGCCTTCTTCCATTATAGAAATCTGACTTACCGATAGATTACGTGTATCAAAAGCAAAGAAATCGTATGAATCAATGTACATGCGATCATCTAAAGCCAGAAAGAATCTGTAAATTTCTTTATCCTTGGGTAGTCTGACTGATTTTTTAGTAATAAAGTAAAGATGTGAATGATTATTGTCCGGTTTATCAATCTTTACAACACGAGTCATGGTACCTGATTCAACTTCAATACCATAAACAGTTTCATCAGTTTGAAGTTGTTTAGGATATTTCTTAGAGGTTCTACCTGTTATTTTTTTGTCATTCTTAAAAAATAATTTTATTTTGCTCATATTGAAATATTAAAATAGTTATGATTAATTTTAGTTATCCCAGACACCTTACAAATGGAATCCATAGGATACAGAGTGGGCTTGACAGGAAGAATTTTCGTTCTTTCTGCCCATCAAAATGATAACTAAAACTGGCACCAAGTCTTAATTATCAGTTCAAGTCTTGTTAATGGGATTAGTTTTTCAGAAAGCGACCAACCGCACTTTTTGATAGATTTAATTGCTCTGCAATGCTTCTAACAGTTAGTCCTTCCTCTCTAAGCTTATATATCATTTCACCCATTGATAGTGAAATGGAGCTACGATTTGTAACCTTTTTAGGAAGAAGGTTCTCTTCCATATCATACTCACGAAATTCAAAATGCAGATATGGCTCTTCAACAATTTCCAAGACTGCTACCTCAGACATTTTAATTGAACTTCTGGATTTCAGCTGCTTCAGATACTTTATATGGTCTCCTTCACAGGTGTTCCCAACAGCTATAATACTGTCTGCATAGTTAGCAATAACAGAACTTCCGAAGATGTCTTTAATCTCAATAGGATTTTTGCTGTTACGTTTGCTTAAATGAGCGACTAGAATTATAGTCAAATCATTCATTTCCTTTATTCTTTTTAGACCCTGTATGAACTGTTGAGCTTGTCTTACAGAGTTACCGTTATTCAACACACTCATCAAGTTATCAACGATAAGTAGTTTAGCATCACTATTCTTCCGTATCAGTTTCTCAATGGCAAGTAACTTATCTTCAATACAATCGTCATATTCAGTCTCAGTGAATCGTCCTCTTATCAGATCACCAGATGTACATGTCAAAAGATGTTCATACCTTCTGGCTATCTGAGAATCGTTATGTTCTCCGTCAATGATAATCGCTTTTCGCTGTTTATTGTTCATTTGTTCATCCCAATAACATAGGTTATCATTATTAGCTAAAGCAATATCACTGGCAAGAAGCGTCTTTCCTGAGTTAGTATCACCGACAATCAAAGCAAAGTCTCCCTGAACTATGTAGCCACTGAAAACATTCTCTTCTTCAGAGTAGTTTTCGGGGTTATTTAGGATACATCTTAATGTACATGTTTCAATATTCATACTAGGTTCTTGTTTTTATGGAAGGTAGTACACAAAACTACCTTCCGTTAGTTAATGATTAGTTATTCAGAATTTCATTGAATATACCTATTAGAATAATCTCTGTTGTCTTGGTTCTGTCGCCTTTGACCCCCTTTGCATCTTGAAGTTTTGTAAGCTGTTCTGGCAACATCTTTGAGAATTTATCTGAGATTTTATCTGCCATAGCTTTCATATCATCAGCTTTTTTTAAGGTCTCACAGCTCCATCTGGCAAGTGGAACACCTTTAAGTATCTTTACGGATGCGTTGCCAGAGAACACCTTTCTATAAGTTTTCAGCAACAGAGCCATGCTATCAACCAGTTCCTGTTCTACTGTAATATCTTGTCCTTTACTAGCCTTTTTAACATCCTCCTTGGTCAGTTCTCGTCCAAAATTATAATATGATGAGGATTTAGCAACAAATCCTTCTTCCATCATTGTATAATAATTGGTTATGTTTGATTCTTTGTTACGACATAAGGAATAACTAAGTAATTCTGACTTGGTAGTCTTCTTGACATCAAGATTAGCTGATATATACTGTTTGTATAATAAATTCGGGTCATCATATTTCTTAAAAACGAATTCATAGTCAAACGGATCATATGATGGATTCTTTGTGGCTTCTTTAAGTTCTAGGTTATGACCAGCTGCACGTCCGTTACCATCTAAACGTATATAAAAATGTCCGACTAAATGTTCTGGTATTAACCACAATTCCTTTGTATCATTTAGGAATATTACTGGGGTAAAACCTGCTTCCTTAGCGATTTTTGCATTAGCATACAATGCAGGATTAGTCATTCCGTTTTCCCTACAGATTTTCTGCCAGTCCTTTGCACGGCTTTGAACATCACGGTTTTCTAGAATTGTACATTCTGGTAAACCCAACATTTCATTTCTGTGATATACGACACCCTCTTGTAACGGCTTTCCATCCCATTCTTTAAGGTTGGAATTAGCAGGTATTGTCCCAGTTCTTGTCCCAGCTACATATGTCCCACATAAACACTTATCAAGTGGGACATGTGCTGTAGGATTGGATTGTACATTACAATTACTACCAGGCGTAACGCTTCCCTGTGGTTTAATTACCCCCCCATTTTCATTCTCTGCCACTGAGTAAGTGGTTCCCTGCTCTGCATTGGCAGTCACAGGACTTTGATTTATTACATCCATTAATAAACAAAACTATTTAAATTATTGTCTATAGACGCTTGACTAAATAAAGGATTACGACCTGTATAACTAACAGGAACTAATCGCCCTTCCTTTTTATGTCGATAGAGTTTAGATTTAGATATGTGTAGCATATCACAAACCTGATTTACCGTGTATAGTTTCATACTAGAACTTTCCTGTTTATTACTGTCAAACATATGTTTCATTTGCTCAGTAACTCTATTGGCTACTCTATCAGCCATCAAATTCAAAAAGTTGATAAAATTTCTTCCATAATTTAAAATATTTAAAAATTAAAAACTCCATCTCTTAGTTCTTGGCAAATCATCAAGAATTTCAACTATGACGTTATTATCTTCCAGCAGTGTTTCTTGTTGAAGTGCAAAGTATAAGTTCAGGTCATCTATGATAACCAGCTTTTGGGATAAATCAGAATCCAAAAGAGTAACAAGAATACCATTAGGATCAGTAGCCTTATAACCTCTCCTGATAAATACCTCAGCAGAAACAGCTTCCAACATCACCTCTCCATTATGGACTTTAAGATTACAACGATAAGAGCCAATCATCGTCATATCTACTTTGGGATTTGCCGGGAGACAGAATATATAATCTCCCGTAATCCATTCACTATACGTTTTCTTCATCATGATTTGCTTTTAAAGGGTTAGCTTTCAGAAACGCCTGATATGACATTTCAGTTGTTCTATTGCAAATCTCAACATCAGCATGGGATAATTTTCCTGCCATCTTTCGCAACTCCTTCTGAACTGTACTCATAATTTACGCTTGTTTACGGTTAAACTTAGTTTTATGATTGCTTTCTCGGAGTATCTCAAGTACACCATAGACATCAAACGATATATATTTCCCTTTATTAAAGGTTACATCGTCCAGAATTCCTTCAGCTCTCCATCTCGCTACTGTACTCGTTGATACCTTTAGTATTCCTGCAAGTCCTTTGATGCCAAAAGCCATACGTGGAAGATTCAAGTGATCAGTAGTGGAAGTTTGGTTTGCTTCCTTTTCCATTTCTACCTTCTCTTTCAGCAAGAACTTTTCCTGTTCTTCACCTTTAGCGTCTATTACCTTATCTGATAATAGTCCATCTGTTTTTGGGTTTTTTCTCTTCATTTTAAAAAATTAATTTTATTTGTTTATGTCAGAACGGATGCAAAGGTGAGTGTCTTTTTTCAAGTAAACAAAAGTGTTACAAGTTATATACAAGAAGTTACAGGTTGTTACAATAAAGCATAAAAAAACGTCCTTGAAGTGGACGTTTTTATTGAAATATTCAGGCGTTTGTTTATATACTAGCCAATATATTATCCAAATTGATAAGATTAATATCGTTTACTTTCAATTTTCCTTTTTGCTTAGTCAGTCTATGATAACGAGATTTTAAGTTCTCATTTTTATTACCAAAAAAAGATTCGGTTTTTTGCCAACACTTATCTTTACTAACCCCTAGATGTCTTATGAAAACCGCAAGGGAGTCATCATCTGAAACCCATTTCAATTTTTCAATCTTATCCGGCTTTCCCTTTCCTGTAAGACGATAACAAAACAAACGTATATCAGTGCTAGCATCCAAGTATGTACCTTTCAACTCATTATATAGATACTCTACTTGATTTGATTTTAATGCTAAGCCAAAATGTTGTTCTGTATCCTTATCCGGTGATTCAGAATCTATAAAAGACAACCTCCTACTTTCTTCATGTTTTTCGGGTATATCACCTAAGTAATAATATCTATCGGGGGATATATTATTTTCTTTACAATATTCTTCGTAGTAAGGAAGTATAGCAGCAAATTCTTTTCTTTTTAATGATCGTGTTATGTTTTTTCTATAGTCGTTGGTATAATGCTTATTATATATGACATCGAAAAAATTTTCTAGATAATTCTTATAACCTAATTCAATAATCCCATAAATATTTATTGGCATATTAGCATTTTTTCTGTCAAAAATGGATAATATATTATCTGTTATATAATTTCGCCAAGCTCTATAATCATCAGGGTATTCACTTTTAACTTTTTCATAGACTCTGTATCCTATTGTTGCATCAATGTACATAAATAGAGAGGGTATTTCCCCTTTAATTGGGGGAATGTTTCTTTCTTTAATCTTTAAAAAGGTTAGTACGAATATCATCAAAGCAATACATGTTTTTTCTTTTATTTCTTCTGGGTGATTTATTTCCCAATCTTTGTATTTTACCCAATCGTCTTTTTCTCCACTTAATAGTGCTTTTACAATTTCATCATCAATGTATAGATCTTTAAAAATCTGTAATGCATCAATTTCTAATTTCTTCAAACTCTTAAAAATAAAACGGACAATAATAGATAATTCTTTAAAGGAATCAAAATCCTTTATTATTTTACGATATTCAGTATCAGTAAGTTTATATATATTACTTTCTTCTTGTAAAAACACTATTAAACGTTTAAACTCGTTACGTTTTATCGACCATAGGCAAGTTGCAATAAAATCTCTTGCACTAAGAGGGAGGATTTTTTTCATTCGTAATAATAGTAAAAGTGTCGATTCTTTTGCATTTAGAGGTTGCAATTCTTTCCAAAGTTTTATCGAAAATTCTTTTGTCCTTCTTAAAAATACCTCTTTTGATAGATTCTCTTCTTTTCCTATTAGATTGTCTAGTTCTTTTGTTAAATTATCTTCCTCTTGTTTTATTCTTTCATTGAAAAAATCTACTATCTGAAATTTATGTGCTGATTCCATTGTGTTTATAATTTTAAAGATTGGGTATATAAAAAACAGTATCCGATGATTACCCCACCGAATACTGCTCTAAATATAAGAATTTATCTTCAAGCTATTTCCTTCACATACTCAAAAAGTTTTTTTAATTGTTCAGAATCCATTTTGTCAAGCTCCTCAATAATCCTCGACTTATATTGATGGGTGTTCCACTTATCCATCTCCAGTTTCTGAGTTTCATCCGCTACTTCAATATAAGGTTTCATACTCTCATAATCCGAATGCCCCGTGCAACTCATCACTACACTGGGAGGAATACCAAGAGCTAAAGAACAGCACACAAAAGTTCTTCTGGCATCGTGACAGCTTATCTGTTCCCAAAATTTATAGGTGTCTTCATGCCGAGTGTTACCTTTGAAATAGACCTGTGTTATTTCTCTGTCTAGCCCAGCTAATTTCGCAGCTTCTTTCAGATAATCATTCAGTTTCTGATTTGATGGTACCGGAAAAACAGTATCACCTTTATACCAAGAATACTTATCAATAATCTTCTGAGCGTGTTCGTTTAGAGCTATGCGAAGTTTATCATCTGTTTTTTCGGTACAGAAATCCAAATAACCGTCAATTACATTGCTTGGTCTTAGTTTAGCCAAGTCAGAATATCTTAATGAAGTGAAAGCCATAAAGCAGAACATATCACGAGCCTTTGACAGATATTCCTTCTCTTTTGGAAACTCATATTCAAAAAAGTGCATCAGCTCCTTGTATTTGAGGAAAGTTACAACTTTGGGAATAACCTTTAATTTAGGTTTAAACTCCAGCACACCAGGTTGTATTACATATCCATTTTTAGAAATCCAGCGAAGAAAAGATTTCAAAATTCTAAACTGCTTTACAATGGTACGGTTACAATAATCATTATTAATATACCAGTTAGTGAGTTGAATCATCTTATTCTTATCCAAAGCATCTAATTCAATTGCTTCATCACAGCTCGTCAGTTGTTGCCACATTTGCTCATATTTGTATTCAGCTTCTTTACTCCAATTCCCTTCCAAAGCTCTTGTAGATAAAAACTCCTTAAAAATATCCTTCAATGTCTTTTCTTTATCATTTTCAACAACTTTAGGCTTGTTTCTTCCCAGCTTCTCATTTACCAATTCTTTCAAGTCTGCATTACCCGGTATTTCATTACGAAGTGAATATTCAATAAAGATTTCTTCAATGTACCCCAAGAAAATACGGATAGTATTGTTAATCTCACGTGCATACACAATCTTGCCGCCAATTCTATGAGTGGTATTACTTTTTACGAGCTGTTTATTTGAGTCCCATTTCATTGGATCAATAGAATAACCCACAGAGAAACCAACCTCATTCTTCTTTCCATTCCACCTCACCCTAATCATTATTTGCCCATTTTTTGTAACATAGGCTCTTGTACTAAAACTTGCTTTTTTCATGCGCTTGAAATTTTAAATTACAACGAATTTAGAGGTAATATTTTGCAGGAAAAAGACTTTGCAATTACATGAATATACATGAAATTAAAAGCTATTCTACAAATTTTATTCCTCTATTCCAAGAACAAATATACGAATGGTATTTGGGGGGAGTAATAGTCTTTAACTACTCCCCCGTTTTTTGAAAGTATATGAATTTAATTGAGGTTACAAAAGTTTTCCATATACATCATTTATCTGATAATCAATACTATATACAACTTTATAGTATCTAATAGTTTCAATAAAACAGACCGGTATGCTCCACTACCCCCTTCTATTTTATTCAAATAACACAGGACGGAACATTATGCTCCGCCCCTGTCTTATTTTACAGCAAATGATGCTCTGCAAAGTATTTCCATAAAGGAGCAGCCATCAGCGCCTGGCGGATCTCATTGCCCGTAAGCAGGCGGCGTACCTCGTCCACCGAAAGGAGATGAACCGAAATATCCTCCGTTTCTTCCAGATGCTGGCCGGATACACGTTCCACTCCCGTTGCCACAAAGCAATGACAAAGATTCGTCATGGTACTCGTGTTTGCGGAAATCGTCATGTGCTTCACCCATTCCCCTCCGGCATAACCTGTTTCTTCATAAAGCTCGCGGCGGGCAGATTCCAGGGGATCTTCACCGGCCTCGCACACTCCGGCACAAAGTTCATAACCCGTCCATTGCAGACCGTGCCGGTACTGGCGTTCCATCAGGAAATCTCCTTCTTTCGTAATGGCAATCACATTGACCCAGTCGGGGTATTCAAGGACATAATACTCGTCGTTGATCACCCCATTGGGCAGGCGCACCCGGTCACGTCGTGCCGTAAGCCAGGGGCGCTTGATGAGATACTCGCTCTGGAGAATCTCCCATTTCCTATCATCATTCTCCATAGTGAAGCGAATCAGAGTTTGACTTTCTTCTTTACGGCTTTCGACTCATTATGCAGGCGGTCGAGTGCCGTCACCACATACTGATACTTCACGTCGCCGCTCTCGTAAGGAAGTTTGTAGAAATTGTCGCGCGTAATGGCAACAATATGAGACGGATCATGCAAATCTACCTTTTCCTTGTTGTTAAAACGGTATATGACATACTGAACAGCCTTATCCATTTCCGTCTTGGCTTTCGGTTCGGTCCAGAACAGGATGTAGCCGTCTTCCGTCCAGACAGGCTTCAGCTTCTTCACTTTACCCGGTGCCTTGTCGTCCATGAAGGGTGAAACCGGAATCAGCGCCGGATACTTGTGGTATTCGCTCACCAGCAGATCACGGTAATGTCCGCGGTTCTCCACCACGGCGGCCGCATACCACTGGCAACTTCCCTGAACCGTAGGCAACGAACGTTGCAAACGATACTTGGCCGGAATCTGGCTTTGCTGGGGATTCTGAAGGTCGGCTTTCGTCACGGTGCGTACCACATCCTGTCCGATAAAGAGAGGACGGGCTGCCGAATGTTTCGCCCACCAGCGGATAAGCGTATCATAATCGGCCGCCGGATGTCCGATTTCCCAATAGATCTGCGGAATGTTATAGTCCACCCATCCGTTGTTCACCCACAACAGGACATCGGCATACAAATCATCATAGTTCTGGAGTCCGCGGGTTGCACTTCCGTTCGGATCATTCTTCTGGTTGCGGTAAATACCGAAAGGCGATACACCAAACTTCACCCACGGCTTGCAGGCGCGCACCGTTTCGTGGATTTCCTTGATCAGTACGTTCACATTGTCACGGCGCCAGTCGGCACGGTTTGTAAATCCTCTTCCGTAAGCCGCGAAACTTACATCATCCGGAAATTCCTCGCCCGGATTCGGATAAGGATAGAAATAATCATCCATATGAATGGCATCAATATCATAACGCGTCACGATGTCACGTACAATCTTGCAAATGTATTTCCGCGATTCAGGATATCCCGGATCAAAGTAAAGCTGGCCGGCATAGCGGACAAAGAGTTCCGGATAGCGGTTATAAGGATGCATGGGCGAAAGAGCCGTCGTTCCCTTGGTCTGTGCCCGGTAAGGATTGATCCAGGCATGCAGCTCCATGCCGCGCTTGTGACATTCTTCCACCATAAACTGGAGAGGATCCCACATGGGTTGCGGGGCTTTTCCCTGAACACCCGTCAGAAAACGGCTCCAGGGCTCGTAGCTGGAACGGTACAAGGCATCGGCCTCGGCACGCACCTGAAAGATTATGGCATTGATTCCGGCACCCTTCAGATTATCGAGCTGACTGATCAGTGTCTGCTTCATTTTCTGGGTCGGCATACCCTGGAACTGGCCGTTCACACATTGTATCCACGCTCCGCGGAATTCACGCTTGGGATATCGGGGCTGGGCCGACAGGCAGAAGGCCCCCATCCATGTCATCAAGACTACAAGTAAGATTCTTAATTTCATATTTAGCATTTGTTGTCGATTTCGATTGCTTCGAGCCGCAAAGATAGCCAAAAATCGCTATCTTTGTACACTCATCTAAACGAAAAACGAACATGGCTGAAAGTAACTATATATCCATCAAAGGAGCTAAAGTCAACAACCTGAAAAACATTGACGTAGATATCCCGCGCAACAAGCTGGTGGTTATCACCGGATTGTCGGGCTCGGGGAAATCCTCGCTGGCGTTCGACACGCTCTATGCCGAAGGACAACGGCGCTATGTGGAAAGTCTTTCCTCGTATGCCCGCCAGTTCCTCGGAAGAATGAGCAAACCCGAATGTGACTTTATCAAAGGCATTCCGCCCGCCATTGCCATCGAACAGAAGGTAGTGAGCCGGAACCCGCGTTCCACCGTCGGAACCTCCACCGAAATCTACGAGTATCTGCGCCTGCTGTTTGCCCGTATCGGAAAAACCTATTCGCCCGTAAGCGGACAACTGGTGAAGAAAGACAGCCCGGAGGATATCGTCCATTGCATGCTCTCCTATCCGAAAGGAACCCGCTACACCGTACTCACTCCGATTCTTCCGCGCGAAGGACGTACCGTAGCCGAACAGATTGACATGGACATGAAGCAGGGGTTCACCCGTCTGGAGGTAAACGGAGAAATGATCCGCATCGAAGAATATACCTATCAGCCCGATGACCAGATCTACCTGCTGGTGGACCGCATGAGTTGTGACGACACGAAGGATGCCGTCAGCCGTCTGACCGACTCCGCCGAAACGGCCATGTATGAAGGCGACGGAGCCTGTCTCCTGCGTTTCTACCTGCCCGACGGACAGACTCAGCTTCATCGTTTCAGCACCAAGTTTGAAGCGGACGGAATCAAGTTCGAGGAACCCAGCGACCAGATGTTTTCATTCAATTCGCCGATCGGAGCCTGCCCCACCTGCGAAGGCTTCGGAAAAATCATCGGCATCGATGAACATCTCGTCATCCCCAACCGCGCCCTGAGTGTCTACGACGGAGCCGTTATCTGCTGGCGGGGAGAGAAAATGGGCGAATGGCTTTCCGAATTCCTGCGGGAAGCTCCGGCACATGACTTCCCGATCTTCACTCCTTACTATGAACTGACTCAGGAGCAGAAGGATTATCTCTGGCACGGACCGCGCGAAAAGGTATGCATCGACTCGTTCTTCAAAATGCTTGAAGAAAACCAGTACAAGATCCAGTACCGGGTCATGCTCGCCCGTTACCGGGGAAAAACCGTCTGCCCGACCTGTCACGGAGGACGCCTGAAGAAGGAAGCCAATTATATCAAGGTAGGCGGACGAAACATTACCGAACTCGTAGAAATGCCGGTCTACCGTCTCAAGGAATTCTTCCGCACCCTGACGCTCGACGAACACGATCAGGCCATCGCCAAGCGTCTGCTGAATGAAATAAACAACCGGCTCAACTTCCTGACCGACGTTGGCCTGGGATACCTGACACTCAACCGTCTGAGCAATTCGCTCTCGGGAGGAGAAAGCCAGCGCATCAATCTGGCCACCTCTCTGGGAAGCAGTCTGGTCGGTTCGCTCTACATCCTTGACGAACCCAGCATCGGCCTGCATAGCCGGGATACCGACAAGCTGATCAAAGTATTGCGCCAGTTACAACAACTCGGGAATACGGTTGTCGTCGTGGAACACGATGAGGAAATCATCCGGGCGGCCGACTACATCATCGACATCGGTCCGAAAGCAGGACGCCTGGGTGGAGAAATTGTCTACCAGGGCGACATGAAAGACCTGAAGAAAGGAAGCAACAGTTACACCGTCCGCTACCTGCTGGGTGAAGAAACCATTCCGCTACCGGCAACACACCGTTCCTGGAACAACTTCATCGAGATCAAGGGAGCCCGCGAAAACAATCTGAAAGGAATTGATGTCCGTTTCCCGCTCAACGTCATGACCGTCGTTACGGGAGTCAGCGGTTCGGGTAAAAGTACGCTGGTACGTGACATTTTCTACAAGGCCCTCAAGCGCGAATATAGTGAGGCCAGTGACCGTCCGGGCGAATTCATCTCTCTGGAAGGTGATATCAAGATGGTGAACGATATTGAATTTGTTGATCAGAACCCGATCGGAAAATCTTCCCGAAGCAATCCCGTGACTTACGTGAAGGCGTACGACGAGATCCGGAAACTCTTTGCGGAACAGCCTCTGGCTAAACAGATGGGTTATACCGCCGGCTATTTTTCATTCAATACCGAAGGCGGACGGTGCGAAGAGTGTAAGGGAGAAGGTACGGTGACCGTAGAGATGCAATTCATGGCCGACCTGGTACTGGAATGTGAGTCCTGTCACGGCAAACGTTTCAAGAGCGATACCCTGGAAGTGAAATTCGAAGGAAAGAACATTTACGATATACTTGAGATGACGGTCAACCAGGCCGTTGAGTTCTTCACCCAGCACAACCAGAAGAAGATCGTGAAACGCCTGGAACCCCTGCAGGAAGTGGGATTGGGATACATCAAGCTGGGCCAGTCGTCATCCACTCTTTCAGGTGGTGAAAACCAGCGTGTCAAGCTGGCTTATTTCCTGAGCATCGAAAAGGCACAACCAACCATTTTCGTGTTCGATGAGCCGACTACCGGACTTCATTTCCACGACATCAAGAAACTGCTCGAGGCTTTCGATGCACTGATCAGCCGCGGACATACCGTCGTGATTATCGAACACAACATGGACGTCATCAAGTGTGCCGACTATGTCATCGATCTGGGACCGGAAGGAGGAGATCAGGGCGGTAATCTTGTCGTGGCCGGTACACCGGAAGAAGTCGCCCGATGTGCCGCTTCGTATACGGGACAGTATCTGGCCGAGAAAATGAGAGAATAAAAACGCTTCGGCGTGTTGATCCAAACGCCGAAACGTTTTCATCAACACGCCGAATTCTTTTTTAAAAAGTTCACGGGCTTTTTTCAGGATATCTCCTGCCGGTCCGGCCCATTCCTTCCTCTTTATTTCAGGACTTCCTGCAACTTATCCAGAAGCGCATCTCCTTCCAGCCCGCTGGCTACGATCTTTCCTTCCGGATCAAGCAGGAAACTCTTCGGAATCCACTTTACGGCATACATCTTTGCCACGTCCGAGTTCCAGTCCTTGAAGTCACAAACATGAGTCCAGGTCAGTCCGTCTTTTTCGATGGCCTGAAGCCACGGCTCCTTCTTGCGGTCGAGTGATACACCGAGAATCGTAAAATTCTTATCCTTGAACTGATTCCATGCCTTCACGATGACCGGATTTTCCTTCCGGCAATCGGGACACCAGGATGCCCAGAAGTCAATCAGTACAAATTTTCCACGGAACGATGACAAACGGACATCGTTTCCTTCCGCATCGGGCAACGTAAAATCAGGAGCCTCAGCACCTACCTGAAGACGGGACAGCAAAGCAAGCTGGGCATCAATCTGACGCACATACTCTGTTCCTTCCAGCGAAGCATCCAGCCGGTCGCGGTAAGCCTTCACCGAAGCATAGTCCAGACGCGAAAGCAGATTGCGTACAAACAAATAAGCACTGACGGGGGAATCGGAATGACGGGCAAACAGGCTGTCCATCAACGCCGCATCTTCACTTACCCGGCCCTCATATTGTGCATAAAGATCCTGTTCCGGAGATCCGGATACCTGGAGTTGTTTCTGCATCTCATCCAGTTTCACCTGCACACTTTCATTGCTCAGGAAAAATACCTGCGGACGCTTGTTCTCCTTCACTGTAGTAAGAGCATATGCCAACGGTTCGTCGGAGGTACCCTTGAACGTAAACTTTCCATTCTCAATGGCGGCTGAATCCACCTCTTCAAAGGCTCCGTTCCGATAGCATTTCAGATAAACGGTACCAGTCTGGATACCGGCTATTTCGCCTTCAATCACATAACCTTCTTTTTTCTCCTGCGCACAAGCCACAACAAGCAACGAAGCGGCTCCTGCCAGAATCAGTTTCCTTACATTCATAAACATAGTCATACCATTTTAAAATTCCATGCAAAAGTAAGCAAATTCGGAAAAAGTATTGTACTTTTGAAATGTTTTAAATAAATCTTACAAAAAAGAACTCATGAATACCGACATACTGGAAACTCTATACAAGACCTTCACCGGAAAAGCTCCCGAAGCCATCGAACCCCTTCCCGGGGCCGGCTCCAACCGCCGCTATTTCCGTCTGAAAGGAGAACAAACCCTGATCGGAGTCATCGGTACTTCCGTGGAAGAAAACCGGACATTCCTCTACATGGCTTCCCATTTCCACCACAAAGGCCTGCCCGTTCCGAGAGTATTTGCCGTATCCGACGACCAGAACGCATATCTTCAGGAAGATCTGGGGAATACGCAATTGTTCGATCTGATCAAGAACCGCCGGGGACAGGATTTTGACGAACCGACCTTAAAGCTTCTGACACGGACGATGCAGGATCTCGCCCGCTTCCAGTTTGAAGGAGCGGAAGGCATGGACTTCGGGAAGTGTTATCCGCAACCTGAATTCAACCGGCGGAGTGCACTCTGGGACTTGAACTATTTTAAATACTGCTTTCTGAAAGCCACCGGGACGGAGTTTCAGGAAGACCGGCTGGAAGATGACTTCGAACGGATGGCCGACACACTCGCTCAGGCTTCTCCCCGTGCTTTCATGTACCGCGATTTCCAGAGCCGGAACGTGATGATCAGTCAGGAATCTCCCCGCTTCATCGACTTTCAGGGCGGACGTCGCGGGCCGGTGCTCTATGACGTTGCTTCCTTCCTCTGGCAGGCCAAGGCCAACTTTCCCGACAATCTTCGCCGGAAACTGGCTGAAGTGTATCGCCAGGCTCTTCAAGCTTATTGCCCGATGGATGCCGCAGATTTTGAAAACCAGCTCCGCCTGTTTGTACTTTTCCGCACCCTCCAGGTACTGGGAGCTTACGGATTCAGAGGTTACTTCGAACAGAAACCTCATTTTCTGGAAAGCATTCCTTATGCCATTGCCAATCTTCAGGCCTTGCTGGAAGAACCTTATCCGGAATATCCCTACCTCTGTGAGGTACTGAAAACCATGGCCGGACAAAAACAATTCGCCGCGGCATGCAACCGCCGGAAACTGACCGTGCGGGTGATGAGTTTCTCCTACCGCAAAGGCATTCCGGAAGATCCTTCGGAAAATGGAGGCGGATATGTATTCGATTGCCGGGGCGTACATAATCCCGGCCGGTATGACCGTTACAAGCCATTGACCGGAAGAGATGAGCCCGTGATCCGTTTTCTGGAAGAAGACGGTGAGATTCTCCGTTTTCTGGAACATACCGATGCACTGGTGGATGCTCATGTGGAACGCTATCTGGAAAGAGGGTTTACTCATCTCCAGGTTTGCTTCGGATGTACGGGCGGCCAACACCGTTCTGTCTATTCTGCCCAGCATACAGCCGAGCATCTGCACCGGAAATACGGCATCCGGGTGGAACTGATTCACCGGGAACAACAGATAAGAGAAACTTTCGAACCCTGACAAATTCTTCACTCATGAAAGCCATGATCTTTGCGGCGGGTCTCGGAACCCGCCTGAAACCTCTCACCGACCATATGCCCAAGGCACTGGTGCCCGTGGCCGGACGCCCCATGCTGGAGCACGTAATCCTGAAACTGAAAGCGGCAGGATTCAACGAACTGGTGATCAACATTCATCATTTCGGTGAACAGATCCTTGATTTTCTTCGGGCAAACCAGAATTTCGGACTGACCATCCATATCAGTGACGAACGTGACTGCCTGCTCGATACGGGAGGCGGAATCCGGAAAGCAGAACCCTTCTTCCGCGGAAACGAGCCTTTTCTGGTACACAACGTGGATATTCTTTCAGATACCGACCTGAAAGCCTTGTATGAATATCACCGGCAAAGCGGAAATGATGCTACCCTGCTGGCCAGCCGACGGAAAACGATACGCTATCTTCTGTTCGACGATGAAAAACGCCTCTGCGGATGGATCAACAAAGATACCCTGCAAACCAAGCCCGAAGGCTTCGCATACAATCCGGAACATCACCGCGAATATGCATTCAGCGGCATTCATGTGATCTCTCCTTCCCTGCTCCATTACATGGACGAACGGTGGACCGGCAAATTTTCGATTATGGACTTTTACCTCCAGACTTGCCGCGAAGCCCGTATCGGAGGCCGTCTGACCGATACATTGCGCCTCATCGACATCGGGAAGCCCGAAACCCTGACACAAGCAGAAGAGTTCCTGGCCTCCCTCTGACAAGGATAAAAAAGAAGAGCTATTTCTTCCCCTCGAAGAAACGCTCTTCTTCGATCTTCTTTATATAGTCTTCCGCATTCTGATAATAGGTTTTGGTATCCTTTTTGAGATTCCCCTTTTCATCCCGAGCTTCGCGTTCTTTCTCGGGCACTTCTGCCATATAACGGCGCAAATATTGAATGGCATTGTCCCAGTCCTTTCGCCAGTAATAACACATGCCGATGCGATAAAGCAAAACCCGGTTCGGCATACATTCGTACCGTTTCTTCAGCGCACGTATCTGCCCCTCGCTATCCCGGTTCAATTCATAGCATTCTGCCAGTGTTCCATACATCACTCCTTTCAAGCTATCCGCAGGCAACAGATATTCCATTGCTTTTTCCATGGCCTTCACTCCTTCATCTTTCCAGGAAGTACGGGAAGCCGCCCGGGCAAAGTAAACCAGCGTATGGATATTGGCCGGTGAAGGAGGAGCTTTTTTCAAAGCTTCTTTCAGATTGTCGTAAGCCCCATAAAACCAATTGTCCCCGTAATAAGAAACTCCCAGATAATAATAAGTAAGAAACGAACGGTCGCCTGCCTGCTTCAAGGCCTCATAACGCCGGATGGCTTCCGGATATCGTTCCAGCAAACAATAAGCCTTTGCGTTCTGCCGGTTCACATCAAGACTGGTCGTATCCGTCAGACGGTATTTTTCTGTCACTTCGAGAGCATCTTCATATTGCTCGCTACTGTTGAAGATATTGGCTACACGCGCTACCGTCTGTGCATCGAGAGAATCCAAACGATATGCCGCCCGGTAACCTAAAAAAGCAGGAACCAGACTGTCAACCGCTTCGAAGCTCTGCCCCAGAAAACGATAGGCTTCTGCCGAAAGCGAGTCATGGGAAAGCCAGTCATGACAGGCCTTCCGGACCTGTGCATAGTCTTCCAAGGAAAGCAGGCTCTGCACATAACGCCGGCGCAAATAGTCCACTTCCGGAGCCATACGCACCGCATGGGCATAAAGTCCGGAAGCTTTCCGGACATTTCCCTGCTGGCGGTAACAATCAGCCAGATCAGCATATACTCCGGCCTGAGTCGTATCAGCGGCCAGCGCTTCTTCCAGCAAATTACGTACGTCCGTCCAGCGTCCCAAAGCCCGGAACGCCTGCAAACGCCACTCGCGGCATTCTGCATCCAACGTATCGGCCCGATTGGTTTCTTCAATAACCCGGTCATAATCTTTGCAGGCCAAAGCCTGGCGAACGATTTCCTTGTCCTGTGCATAAATCAAAGATACATTCCATACCAACAGGAAAAAACAGCCATAAAAAACAAGCCTTCTCATATCTATTATTCTTAATGAAACATCGTTTATCCGGACAAACTCTCCAATATATACCCGGATTTTTCACAAAGAACTATATTTATTAGTTTTAAAACTAAGATTCATAGTTAATATAGATTAAATGCTTTTCTTAAACATATTTTCCTACACATACATTCCATCTGACATAAAAAACTTCCCCTTGCCACTTTTTATCCGTGACAAGGGGAAGTGTAATCCTAAATTCGCGAAACAGACTCCGGGTCTTATTTCTCACTCCAAAGATCCAGCTTATTTTTCTGAGCTTCCGACAAGGAAACCGTCTTCACCTGACGTGTCTGGCTGGTCTCCCGAAGGCGTTCATACTCATCTTCCAGCTCCTCAGCAAACGATGCCCGAAGGTCAAAATTCATCAGGCGGGAAGCTATCGGCGCATTAAGCGAAGCATCCTTCATATAAACAACCGGTGCATGATAGACCGGAGCAATCTTTAATGCCGTATGCAATTTGGAGGTCGTTGCACCACCAATCATCACCGGAATATCCAGTCCGGCACGTTCCAGTTCGCTCACCACATGAACCATCTCCTCCAGTGAAGGAGTAATCAGTCCGCTCAAACCGATAATATCTACTTTTTCCCGAACTGCCGTTTCAATGATACGTTCAGCCGGAACCATCACGCCCAGGTCAATAATTTCATAACCATTGCAAGCCATGACTACTCCGACAATATTCTTACCGATATCGTGTACATCTCCTTTCACCGTAGCCAGCAATACTTTTCCGGCACTATGGCCTTCTGTTTTTTCAGCCTCAATATAAGGTTGCAGAATAGCCACCGCACGCTTCATGGTACGTGCCGTCTTGACAACCTGCGGCAAAAACATTTTACCCGAACCGAACAAGTCACCCACATGGTTCATTCCTGCCATCAAAGGCCCTTCAATAATACTCACGGCATTCGGATAGCGTTTCAATGCTTCATGCAGGTCTTCATCCAAATAATCTCCGATTCCTTTTACCAAAGCATATTGCAAACGTTCTTCCACCGTCGTTCCTTCCCGCCAGGACAAATGAGACGTAGCAGAAGTCTGTCCAGACGTACCTTCTTTTTCGGCCTTGAGACGTTCTGCCGTTTCAATCAGACGTTCTGCCGCATCCGGTCTGCGGTTGAGTACCACATCCTCAATGCGCTCCAGAATATCAGCCGGAATATCCGTATAGAGTACGGATGAAGCCGGATTTACAATTCCCATATCCATTCCCTCGCGGATAGCATGGTAAAGGAAAACCGCATGCATGGCTTCACGGATATAATTATTTCCGCGGAACGAGAACGACAGGTTACTCACTCCGCCACTCACATGTGCTCCCGGAAGATTCCGGCGGATCCATCCTGCCGCCTGGATGAAGTCAACGGCATAATTGTTATGCTCTTCAATTCCCGTGGCTACAGCCAGAACATTGGGATCGAAGATAATATCCTGAGGACGGAAGCCCACTTTCCCGGTCAGAATGCGATAAGCCCGTTCACAAACCTCGATCTTACGGGCAAAAGTATCCGCCTGCCCCTTTTCATCAAAGGCCATCACAATCACGGCAGCCCCGTATTGTTTCACCATACGGGCATGCTCAATAAAGACCTCTTCCCCTTCTTTCAGGGAAATGGAATTAACGACACACTTACCCTGCATACATTTCAGTCCCGCAAGAATGACATCCCATTTCGAAGAATCAATCATCACGGGTACACGGGCAATATCAGGTTCCGAAGCAACCAGATTCAAGAAGGTGGTCATCTCGGCCGCCGCATCCAGCAAGCCGTCATCCATGTTCACATCAATAATCTGCGCACCGTCTTCTACCTGCTGACGGGCAATGGAAAGCGCTTCGTCATACTTTTTCTCATTAATCAGCCGGAGAAATTTACGAGAACCGGCCACATTGCATCGTTCGCCTACATTCACAAAGTTTATTTCCGGCGTGACTTCAAGCAATTCCAAACCCGACAACCATAAATACGGAGAAGGCGTTGCCGGTTTATGCGGAACAGCTCCTGCCAGCAAATCCTGGTAACGGGCAATATAGGCTTCGGTTGTACCACAACATCCTCCGATGATGTTTACCAGCCCCTCATCAATATATTCTTTCACCTCAGCCGCCATGTCTTCAGGAGTCTGGTCGTATTGTCCCAGACTGTTCGGAAGTCCGGCATTCGGATAAGCACTAATATAATAAGGTGCACGCCGGGCCAGTTGTTCCAGGAAAGGTTTCAATTGTTTGGCACCGAATGAACAGTTCAAACCGACCGAGAAAATATCTGCATGCTGGACGGAAGCCAGAAAAGCATCCAAAGTCTGTCCCGACAAAGTTCGTCCCGCCACATCAGAAACGGTAACAGAAAGCATCAAAGGAACTTTTCTTCCTGTCTTCTGCATGGAAAGCTCTGCCGCACGGATAGCCGCCTTTGCATTCAGTGTATCAAAAATAGTTTCAATCAGAATGGCATCTACCCCTCCTTCCAACAAGGCCTCCATCTGTTCTATATATGCCGCTTCAAGTACATCGAAGGTCAAGGCACGAAAAGCCGGATCATTGACATCCGGACTCATCGAACAGGTCTTATTGGTAGGCCCTACGGAACCCGCTACAAAACGAGGCTTCTGAGGGGTGCGAGCTGTATATTCATCCGCAATCTTCCGCGCCAGACGTGCTGCCGCCAGATTGATTTCCCGACAATAAGGCTGCATATGATAATCAGCCATTGACACCGAAGTTGCATTGAATGTATTGGTTTCAATAATATCAGCGCCAGCTTCAAGATATTTCCGATGGATTTCCTCTATAACATCGGGACGTGTCAGGCACAACAGGTCATTGTTTCCTTTTAATTGCCCGGGAATATCCTGAAAACGTTCGCCACGGAAATCTGCTTCCGTCAAGTTGTATTGTTGTATCATCGTACCCATTGCGCCGTCAAGCACCAGGATACGTTCCTTTATCAGATTCTGCATGTATTATCTTTTAAACATTCTGTCCATCATACGCCTGTCTTCCTTCTCTTTCAAAGTCTGACGCTTGTCATACTGCTTCTTTCCTTTAGCCAGAGCAATGACCACCTTGGCCAATCCTCTTTCATTGATAAAGAGACGGGTCGGAACAATTGTAAAACCAGGTTCATCCGATGTGCGTTGCAATTTCCTCAACTCTTTTTTGGTGAGAAGCAATTTCCGGTCACGACGGGCAGCATGATTGTTATATGATCCGTAGAAATATTCAGCAATATGCATATTCTTCACCCACAACTCTCCCCGTGAGAAGAAACAGAACGTATCTACCAGACTGGCTTTTCCCTGTCTGATAGACTTTATCTCAGTACCGGTCAAGACGATACCTGCCGTATACGTGTCAATGAATTCGTAATCGAAAGAGGCACGCTTGTTCTTGATATTAATATTAGTAGAAGCAGTTGTTTTCATCAGTTCAATATAACAGACAATTTATTAAATATAAATTCAATCAGCGTCGGACACAGGAGGATAATAATAGTGGCTATAACCGTGTAACCGGTCAATCGGGACTCTTCCACTTTCATTAACCGTCGTGCACCCTCAAATACAATAAATAAAGTATATACCTGAAGAATCCAGTGGAGCACGGCTATCGAGAAAAGCCCGCTAATAATATCCAAAACAAAAGTAACGACCAGTGAATAGCCGACAAAGACCATCATCCGCTCATGTGACTCAAAACGGACCAGCCAATGTTCTCCCAGTTTCTCCAGCAAATAAACCGCCAAAAAGAAACCACCGAACAAGGCTACGGCAACCGCACAGCACCGCGTAAGCGCAACCTGAAAAAGTTCCGGATCCAAATCTTTTCCAATAAAGCTTCCCACAAACTCTGACAAGCCACATAAGCCAATCAACGGATAAACAAAGGAAGTCATGACAGCCCGTCCTTCAGACCGCTGCTCGATCTCATCCCATGCCTTTCCAGGAGCAGACAAAAGGGATATGACTTTTTGAAATAAATCTTTATAATTCAATGTTTCTTTTTTTACGTTAATAATCAAATGAATCGCAAATGTATAAAAAAAGAATGATATCTCCATAAAAAAAGAGACTGAACTCATCCTTAAGTCCAGCCTCTTTCTGAATGTTTTTACACCTAGTTATTTCTGAGAACTATTCAATGCATCCAGGATACTCTGATAATCGATAGAATGCTTTGTCAACTGAATGTTTCCAGCTGTATAATCACCAGAATATCCTTTTTCATATTCAATTGAGATTGTAGAAGGCTGTCTGCCTTTAGCCATTGAAAAAGCGTTCAAAGCCTGAGCCAGATTGAAATGTTTATATTCCCATACAGAAACAAGACGTTTTGAGTTATTGTCAGGATCAGCAACATTGTGACGAAGTTTCAGTACCAATTCTGTATCACTTCCTCCGTTCACATCATAATAAATCTGGAAATTATGCTTGTTCAACTCTGTATTCTTAGCCGTATCATCAGAAGTCTGAGTGATATAATAGCTGATCGGAACAAAAACATTTTCTTTATCCCAGAACAGAGGACCAGTCTGCTCGCTTACGGAAGAAAGAGGAGCATTGGCATACAATGAATCCATCTGCTCTACCGACGAATAAGCATTAGCCGTCTTAATCGGCATACATCCGGTCAAAGCAACATTCATTTCCTTGGAACCTTCTACCAGACTGGTTTCATCATACTGATAAATCAAATATGCATAATCAGCACCGAGTTCCGAAACCAACATATTTTGATTGGTTGGATTAATCGTATATCCATCAGCCGTCGTAAACGTATAAAATCCAGGAAAACCGGAAACCTTTACCCATGCCTGTCCAACTCCGGAAGTACTTCCGTCTCCATTCAGGCACGAAGTCAATCCTAATACACTCATCAATGCAGCAAAAACTACTGCCAATCCCGTTTTTTTCATAATCATTTCATTATTTTATTAGCATTAATTTTTTCTTTTATTCACTCAAATAAATGATTACCTCCTTCAAAGACTGCATCAGCATCATCTATTTAACATCTGTTATCATTCTACAATCTTCGCAAACTGATCCAGATGCTCATCAACATACTCTGCAATCTTTGCCGTAACTATTTCTTCCATATCCATATATGATTCTTCCAAATCGTCAAAAGCCTCATATTTTTCATATTTTGCCATAAATTCATCATCCGTACAATCTCGCTCCAGATCTTCCCGATTTGCATCATAGATCTTTTTTGCCTCATAAAGCAGTTTTGAGAAATCCTTGGCACCAAAAAGTCTCATCGCCTTTGCAAAAGGATTGTCGAAAATATAAGGTCCATATCCGTTCTGGATCAACTGTACAAAGCCACCTTCCATCACTTCCTGACGGAAGAAATGATATCCCAGCAAAGAATGTTGCCAGCCATTGAGCAAAGGCATGGTTTCCTTATTTATTTCACCACCGGTTACCTCCAGATATTTGTCAATAAAAACCTGCAAAAAGCCGTCCATTCCCTCTTCCGCTCCTTTTCGCAAGGCAGCATCAGTTACTGTTATTTCGCACACTTCCATATACCTATTTATTATTAACCACCATTTATGGTGCAGTTTCTTGGTTATACATCTGTCTGCAAAGATAAATCATTCTTCCGGAAGATGAAAAACTTTTTGGCATGTAGAGATTACAAAACAGAGAGATACATAAAAAATATCATTAAAAGCCCATAAAAAGTTTAGGTAAGTACATTGCATAACTGAAATAAAACGACTAACTTTGCGTTCGGATTAAAGAAGAAATTCTTTTATCCACGGTTTACGAAATACTTATTTTTTATTACCAATAAAACGTAAAGAATATGACTTATTCACACGAAGTTGAACACATGTGTGTTGTAAAAAAAGGACCTAATCATGGTCCAGCTCCAATTCCTGAAGAAGGAAAATGGGTTAAATCAAAAGAAATTAAAGATATCTCTGGTTTAACTCACGGTATTGGTTGGTGTGCTCCTCAGCAGGGTGCTTGCAAGTTGACACTGAACGTAAAAGAAGGTGTTATCCAGGAAGCATTGGTTGAAACAATCGGTTGCTCTGGTATGACTCACTCAGCTGCTATGGCATCTGAAATCCTGCCGGGTAAGACAGTTTTGGAAGCTTTGAACACTGACTTGGTTTGCGATGCTATCAACACAGCTATGCGTGAACTGTTCTTGCAGATTGTATACGGACGTACTCAGTCAGCTTTCTCTGAAGGCGGTCTGATGATCGGTGCAGGTCTGGAAGACTTGGGTAAAGGTCTGCGTAGCCAGGTAGGTACTTTGTATGGTACTTTGGCTAAAGGTCCTCGTTATTTGGAAATGGCAGAAGGTTACATCAAGACTATCGCTCTTGACAAGAACGATGAAATCTGCGGATACGAATTCGTTCACCTGGGCAAATTCATGGATGAGATCAAGAAAGGCACTGATGCAAATGAAGCACTGAAGAAAGTAACAGGTACTTACGGACGCTTCACAGCAGAACAAGGCGCAGTTA
>OGND01000116.1_pt1 | contig 69505 bp, 69 predicted proteins | sample 1573381 | NCBI WGS metagenome assembly OGND01 (sample SAMEA2581989, study PRJEB24529) | metagenome | biome: Human gut stool | place: China | collected 2011
ATGTGCCAGATTCTTGTGCAGATGAGTGCAATTACCGGTGTTTTGGGTATACATGCACTCATCTGCACAAGAATCTGGCACATTGTGCCTGAAGGAAACCGTTTCACGTATGATGAGTCGGTCATCTCCTTTATGGAGAGTGAAAATGTAACAATAGGCAGCCACAAGAGAGCAGATTACAGCCTCCTTGAAAAGAAGCTTGAGGAAAAATATCCCGATATCACGTGGTGCAGTATATACATAGAAAAAAATACCATGAAAATTGATATATCAGAGGGAATAAATTATAGGTAAATTATGACAAATTTTATTTTTATGTTATAATGAAAAATATTTTGATTGAAAGGCACATGAGCTAATGAGTTTAAATGAAGTATCTATAAAAATACCGGGCGAATATATTCCAAACGTCTTTGGGCAGTTTGATGCATTCGCCAAGAAAATAGAGCGCACACTGCACGTAACGCTTGTCTTAAGAGATGATTCCTTAAAGATTATCGGAGCGCAGGGAAATATTGATGGGGCAAAAGAGGTGTTCGAGCAGCTCATTGCGCTGGCTGAGAGAGGAAATGCCATCACAGAGCAGAACGTAAATTATGCACTTGCACTTTTAGAGGAACATAGAGGCAGTGAGATTGTTGAGATTGACAAGGATATCATTTGTCACACAATAAACGGCAAGCCTGTAAAGCCAAAAACCATAGGCCAGAAGGAATATGTCGATGCAATCAGGAAAAAGATGATTGTGTTCGGCATGGGACCTGCCGGAACCGGAAAGACCTATCTTGCCATGGCAATGGCTATAACAGCTTTTAAAAATGAACAGGTGGGCCGTATTATTCTGACACGTCCTGCGATTGAAGCAGGCGAGAAGCTTGGCTTTCTGCCGGGAGATCTGCAGAGCAAGATTGACCCATATTTGAGACCGTTGTACGATGCTCTTTATCAGATAATGGGAGCTGAGAGCTTCCAGCGCAACATGGAAAAGGGCCTTATTGAGGTGGCTCCTCTTGCGTACATGAGAGGCCGTACACTTGACAATGCATTTATCATACTTGATGAGGCACAGAATACAACTCCTGCACAGATGAAGATGTTTCTTACACGAATCGGCTTTGGCTCAAAGGTTGTCGTGACAGGTGATGCGACACAAAAGGATCTTGCACCGGGAGCAAAATCAGGGCTTGATGTGGCACTCAGGGTGCTTAAAAACATAGATGATATAGGCATATGCAATCTGACAAGCAAGGATGTCGTGCGTCATCCACTTGTACAAAAAATCGTTCAGGCATATGATGATTATGAAAATAAGCAGACTGCAAAGACTGCAAGAAAGCAGAGGAAGAGCAATTGAGAAGGGTTGTATCACTAATATCAATTTTTATATCAATCTTAGCTCTTTCATTTGTGCTGTGTCTGCTTGGTGATGTATATCCGGATGAGTGGATATGCATGGGTTTTTTAGATATCATATTTTATATGCTGCTTTTATTTGAGCTTGAGTACGAGCGGAACACACTGCAGCTGTCGAACAACTCAAGAACTGATTATCTTAGGTTTACGTTTGCGTTTATCATTTGCTCTATAGTGTGTATCATAAGCGGTTTTATGCCACTGTACAGCAGGCCGGTGATGATTTTTCCTATATTGCTTTGTCTGATTGGCAATGAGTTTCTGGCTTTTATAAGCGGTACTTATTTTTGTATATTGCTTTCAATCACTGTATCCGGCGACTGCTTTGAGCTCGTATGTGAGCTGCTTCTTGTAATCACAGGTGCTATCCTTGCAAAGATGCTAAAGGAGGACAAGCTTCAGATATGTATATATCTGATCACAATCAGTATGAGCATTGTGACACCGGGCATATTCTATTATATGTCAACAAAGGAGTTTTCTGTTTCCATTATTATTGCCGGAGCTGTAAGCGGCATGATTGTTTCGCTTATCGGCATCATTTGTGCCAGGGTATTTAAGCCACTTAGCGCTGATGAAACAAATGACAGGCTTATAGCAATAATAGAGGAGGATTTTCCTGCTGTAAAGCAGCTTAAAAAACACAATTTCTCTGAATATAATCATGGCAATTTCGTATCGACGATTGCCATAAAGGCTGCAAAGGCTGCAGGACTGGACACAGCGCTATGTGCAGCAGGAGGCTTTTATTACCGCATAGGGCAGTGGCAGAGGCATAAAAGCGTCATGGAAGGAGTGGAACAGGCATTAGCCATGCATTTTCCTGAAAAGCTGACCAATATACTCTATGAGTACTATGGCAAGCTAAGACACCCACAGACCCCTGAATCCGCACTCATCCATATGGTCGATGCTTTAATAGTAAGGCTTGATCATATCAAAAACGATGTGGCAGACAGTGAATGGAATCACGAGATACTTATTATCCAGACATTAAATGAGCTGTCAAGCTCAGGAATGTATGATGAATCAGGGCTTTCCATGAATCACTTTTTAAAAATACGAGACTATCTTACAAAGGAGGAGCTGCTTAAATGAGTTTTTTTATCGAAAAAGAAGTAGAATGCAATTTTAATTTTGATTATGAAAAGGTCGCAGAAGCTGTTGTTTCTGCTTCACTTGAGCATGAGAGCTTTCCGTATGAGGCGGAGGTTAATTTGACACTGACAGACAATGAAGGGATACATGCCATCAATAAGGAGTACAGACAGATAGACAGGCCTACAGATGTATTATCTTTTCCGATGCTTTCATATGAAACACCCGGAGATTTTTCTTTCCTTTCAGATGAGAATGAGGATGATTTCAATCCTGATACAGGAGAGGTCATGCTGGGCGACATTATAATATCCGTCGACAAAGTAAAGGAGCAGGCCTTAGAATACGGACACAGCGAAAAAAGAGAGTTTGCCTTTCTGATTACACACAGCATGCTTCATCTGTTCGGATATGACCACATGGAGGCTGATGAGGCTGCCGTAATGGAAGAGCACCAGAGAAAAATACTTGACGCTTTAGGTATAACACGCTAATATTTAAGCTGGTTATCAATTGAAACAGAGGATTTATAAATGTCTAAAAAAAATAACGGGGCAAGCAATGCCTTAGTACAGGGCTCTATACTTGCCGTAGCATCTATAATAAGCAGAATAATAGGACTCATATATCGCATACCGATGCAGCGTATATTGGGCGATATCGGAATCGGCTATTATTCCACAGCCTTTGAAATATATAATGTCATGCTGATTATATCATCATACAGCTTACCACTTGCCGTATCAAAGATGGTTTCAGCCCAGATGGCAAAAAAGAGGCGGACTGCGACGTATCAGATACTGAAGTGTGCTCTGCTTTTTGCAACCATCAGTGGAACAACGGTTGCACTCATACTGTTTTTCGGTGGCAATTTTTTTGCAACAACGCTTCTTAACACACCATACAGTATTTTTGCCTTAAGAGTACTGGCTCCGGGGCTTTTGGTAGTTGCAGTGCTCGGCGTCATCAGAGGCTTTTTCCAGGGACTGGGTACTATGATGCCAAGTGCCGTATCACAGATAATAGAGCAGATAGTAAATGCCATAGTCAGTGTATGGGCGGCCTACGTGCTTTACCGTACAGGTACAAGAATTGGTGCAGTACTTGGTGACAAGGAACACTATGCCGCAGCATATGGTGCAGCCGGTGGTACACTTGGAACAGTGCTTGGCTCTGTAGCGGCTCTTTTATTTGTAGTATTTATCTTTGCCATCTATATGAAGGTGTTCAAGAGGCAGATGAAAAGAGAACGAAATGTCAGGGTGAGCTCATTTGGCTACACAATGAAGATTCTTGTAATTACGGTTATTCCTGTGCTTTTAAGTACCACTATATACAATATCAGTGGTATAATAGACCAGGGTATATTCAAGCAGGTTGCACTGCTTCAGGGATACACTCAGAATGATATAGACGTATGGTGGGGTGTATACACCGGAAAGTACAAGCTTTTAATCAATGTGCCTATATCCATAGCATCAGCTATGGCAGCATCCTTTGTGCCAGTGCTTACAGGCGCATATCACAGGGACGATATGGAAGCAGTGAGAGGACAGATTAATCTTTCCACACGCTTTATCATGGTTGTCGCATTCCCATGTGCAGTAGGGCTTGCCGTGTTTGGACTGCCGATATTTAATATACTGTTCTCAAGCACCCGTGCAACAAATGCTGAGGCTTCACTTATGATGTATGTCGGTGCGGTTGCGGTAGTATTTTACTCGCTTTCCACTCTGTCCAACGGACTACTGCAGGGAATTGACAGGCTCAAGGTTCCTGTAATCAACGCTGCGATATCCATTGTAGCGCATGTCATAGTACTCATACTGCTTATGCTCATATTCAGGCTCAATATACATGCAGTTGTGCTTGCCAATACATTTTTTGCATTGCTCATGTGTTTTATGAACAGCATGGCTTTAAAGAAGTACAGCGGCTTTAAGCAGGAAATAAAAAAGACCTTTATCATCCCGGCCATCAGCTCGCTCATAATGGGAGTTATTTCGTATATAATATACTTTATACTTTACAAGGCCTGTCATATTGAGATTATCGCCTTCATTCTTGCTGCAATCATTGCGGTTATCTCATATGCAGTGGCGCTGCTTTTACTCAAAGGACTGACTGAGGATGAGCTTAGACATTTTCCAAAGGGCACACTTATCATAAAAGTGGCAAAAAAATGTCATTTATTATAAAATTGAATAAATAACAAAAATTTACAGATACTGATTTTGAGGTGATAATATGAAAAGCAAAATCAGTATCTGTTTTTTAACTATTGTTGTAATTCTTCTTGCACTTGTTATGATAGAAAAAATCAATACGCAAAGAGCAGCAGACAAGGCTGCGATAATTGCACAAAGCAATGAAAATGATAAAGAAGAAAAAAATGAAAAAGAAAGCCTTCTGACATCAAATGAGGCTAAGAATGCAAAATACTGCATCAAAAATGACTCCGGAATGCTGTCTGTATACAACGCCACTGCAAGTGAAAAATACTTTGACACAGGCGTGTATTTTGAAGAACTACCCGATGAAGCAAAAAATAAGGTTACAAATGGACTCTACTTTTTTAACGAAACTGATTTGTACGATTTTCTTGAAAGCTATTCAAGTTAATGTTAAAATAAATCAGTTAGGGGAAAAAATATGTACGATGTAATTATAATAGGTGCCGGTGCATCCGGGCTGATGGCGGCAGCAGCTGCTGCATCAAAGGGAGCACGTGTGGCGCTTTTAGAGCACAAGGATGATATAGGAAAGAAAATACTTGCAACAGGAAACGGCAGATGTAATTTCACAAACACTGATATGTCCGTAAACAAATTCCACGGCAGTAAAGCACTGATTAAAAACGGGTTGTCGCAATTTAATTATTCAGACACAATATGTTTTTTTAAAGAACTTGGAATACCTGCATATGACAATGCAGGCTACATTTATCCAAATTCAAGGCAGGCTGCATCTGTTGTGGCAGCCTTTCGAATGGAGCTTATGAGGCTTCATGTGGATGTGAAAACAGGCATTAATATTACTGATATTAAGCCTGCAGATGACCGGACCGGTTACTGCATCCAAACAGACAAGGGCAGCTTTAAGTCCAAAAGGCTTATCATAGCGTGTGGCCTTACGGCTTCCCCAAAGCTTGGAAGTGACGGAAGCCTGTTTCGACAGATAGAAGCTCTCGGACACCATATCCAAAAGCCATTACCCGCGCTTTGCGGCTTTAGCTGTGATGGTCTTAATTTCAAAAAAATCACAGGTGTCAGGTGCGATGCCACTGTCGCTTCCGTGATAGACGGTCAAATGACAGAGCAAAATACAGGGGAGCTGCAGTTAGCTGACTATGGCATCTCAGGCATCCCTGTTTTTCAAATTTCAAGCTTTATGTCAAGAGCTCTTAATAAAGGTCAAAAGGTTGAGGTGATAATTGATTTTTTGCCTGCTTTTAGTGATGATGAGCTTAATGGATACATAAAAGACAGAAGCATTACAACAACAGACAACCGCTCGCTAAATGAGATGCTTAACGGACTTTTAAACAATAAGCTTCTTCTTGAGCTGATACACAAATCAGGTGTATCTCCTGACAAAAAGGGAAGGCTGTTGACAGATGATGATTGTAAAAGTCTCACCCGCTCAATAAAGCATACAGCCGTTTCGGTAAAAAAGCCAAGAGGATTGGAATTTGCACAGGTGTGTGCAGGCGGCATATATACAAAGGAAATAGATGTACGTACATTGGAGTCCAAAATCCATCCGGGGCTTTACTTTTGCGGCGAGCTGCTTGATGTGGACGGCATATGCGGTGGCTACAATCTGCAGTGGGCATGGACAAGTGGATATATAGCAGGAGAAATGCAGTAAATGATTAAAATTAACCAGATAAAGCTCCCCGTCACGCACAGTGATGAGGCATTAAAAAAGAAAATAATAAAAATGCTTAAGCTCAATGCCAAGACAGGCTTTACATACCGCATATTAAAGAAATCACTTGACGCGCGTAAAAAGCCTGAGCTGTTCTATACATATTCAGTTGCTGTAGAGCTAGAGGATACAAAGAACAGTGAAGCGGCAATTGTCAAAAGAACAAACAGTTCATCTGTGCTCATATATAAAGAAAAAGAGTATCGGATACCTGCACACGGTAATACACCGCTTGACAGGCGACCTGTTATTGCAGGGGCAGGACCAGCCGGGCTGTTTTGTGCATATATACTGGCAGAGGCAGGCTTTCGCCCGATAGTTATCGAGCGGGGCAGCCGGGTAGAGAAAAGAACTTGCGATGTCCAAAAATTCTGGGAGAGCGGCATACTTAATCCCAAAAGCAATGTACAGTTTGGTGAGGGCGGTGCCGGAACCTTTTCAGACGGCAAGCTGAACACATCCGTAAAGGATCCTTCGGGCAGGAATCGTCTTGTGCTTGAGACCTTTGTGCGCTTTGGAGCTGATCCGTCCATACTTTATGACAACAAGCCACATATTGGTACTGATGTGCTCTCAGAGGTAATTGTCAACATGCGTGAATTTTTGGTTGACAAAGGAACAACATTTATATTTGACACCTGTGTGAGCAATCTTGACATAGTTTCCAACAAGCTATTAAGCGTTTACACGGATTCTGACAGTAATAGTCAGATTAAGACAGATGTATGTGTTCTGGCACTCGGACACAGCGCCAGAGATACATTTGATATGCTTTACAACAAAGGCTTTGATATGGAATGCAAGAGCTTTGCAGTCGGCTTTCGCGTGGAGCATCCGCAGCGCATGATAGATGAATCACAGTATGGTATTCAGAAGAAAATCATACTTCCTCCAAGTCCTTACAAGGTCACATCCAATTTTCCGAATGGCAGAGGAGTCTATTCATTCTGCATGTGTCCGGGAGGATATGTGGTCAATTCATCGTCAACCGAAAATCACACAGTGGTTAACGGCATGAGCTATCACGACAGAAACAGCAAAAATGCGAACAGTGCCATCATAGTATCTGTTTCGCCGAAGGATTTCGGAGCAGATGATGCCCTCGCCGGAGTGAAATATCAGGAAAAGCTTGAAACAGAAAATTATAAGCGAGGCAATGGTTTAATACCACAGCAGCTTTTCGGAGATTTCTGTGATAACAGATTAACAACAGCATACGGCGATTTTGGCTCCTGTACAAATGGAAACACCGTCTTTGCAAAGCTGAATGGACTGATGAACGCTGACATGGAACAGTCGTTTAAGCTTGGAATGGAACATTTTGGTCATCTGATACATGGTTTTGACAGAAAAGATGCAATTTTGTCCGGTATGGAGACACGTACATCTTCTCCGCTTCGCATAAAAAGAGATGAGTCTCTTGAGAGTAACATCTCGGGTGTATACCCTTGTGGTGAAGGCGCAGGCTATGCAGGAGGCATTACATCTGCGGCAATCGACGGCATAAAGGTCGCAGAAGCAATTATTAAAAAATATAGGCCGGATTTTAAATAATATTTATACACATGAATAATATTTATACACGTAAAGAGAGGAAATATTCGTGGCAGAAGTATCACCAATGATGCAGCATTATCTGCAGACAAAAGAACAATATAAGGATTGTATTTTATTTTATCGCTTAGGAGACTTCTATGAGATGTTTTTTGACGATGCGATAATGGTTTCAAAGGAGCTTGAGCTTACGCTCACCGGCAAAAACTGCGGACTTGAAGAAAGAGCTCCTATGTGTGGAGTACCGTTTCACGCGGCAGACTCATATATCAACAGACTCGTATCAAACGGTCACAAGGTAGCTATCTGTGAGCAGATGGAGGATCCAAAGCAGGCAAAGGGAATCGTAAAGCGAGAGGTAATCCGTGTTGTGACACCTGGCACAAACACTGATATGGCTTCTTTAGATGAGGCAAAAAACAATTACATAATGTCGATTGTATACACTGAGGACAAATACGGCATAGCAACCTGCGATGTCACAACAGGTGATTTTTTCACGACAGAGGTGGATACAGAAAGAAAGCTGTTAGATGAGGTGAGCAGATTTAATCCATCGGAAATCATATGTAATGAAGCCTTCTACATGAGCGGAATAGATGTTGACGATATGAAAAACAGATTATCAATTACTGTTTCAGCACTCGACTCATGGTATTTTTCCGATGGTCTTGCAAATGAGACACTGCTTTCACATTTCCACGTACAGACAATAAATGCTCTGGGGCTTGAGGATTATGAGAGTGGAGTCATAGCTGCCGGCGCCCTGTTAAAGTACCTTTATGAGACGCAGATGAACTCGCTCGACAATATACTTGAGCTTCATCCGTACTCAATAGGCAAATATATGATAATAGACAGCTCATCAAGACGTAATTTGGAGCTTGTAGATACCCTTCGTGAAAAGCAAAAGAGAGGCTCACTGCTTTGGGTACTCGATAAGACACGTACGGCTATGGGAGCAAGACTGCTTCGCACCTATGTCGAGCAGCCTCTCATCGAAAAGGCAGAGATAATAAAGCGCCAGAAGCTTATCGAAGCACTTAATGCAAACGAAATCACAAGAGACGAGATCAGGGAATACCTTAATCCTATTTATGACCTTGAGCGTCTCATCACAAGAATCACCTACCAGTCAGCCAATCCGCGTGACCTTATTGCCTTCAGGGATTCTTTAAAAATGCTTCCACCAATAAAGCAGCAGCTTTCAGACATACCGTGTGAGCTTACCGATGAGATTAATGAAGAGTTCGATGAGCTTAAGGATATATATGAACTTTTACTTTCATCCATTGAGGATGAGCCGCCTATCTCACAGCGTGACGGAGATATCATAAAAGCTGGCTACAACGAGGAGGTTGACCGTCTTCGAGACGCAAAAACCAAAGGAAAGACATGGCTTGCAGAACTTGAAGCCGGTGAACGTGAAAAAACCGGCATCAAAAACTTAAGAATCAAGTATAACAAGGTATTTGGATATTACCTTGAGGTCACAAACTCCTTCAAGGATATGGTTCCTGATTATTATGTGAGAAAACAGACACTCACCAATGCAGAGCGCTACATAACACCGGAGCTTAAGGAGCTTGAGGATACCATTCTTGGAGCTGAAGACAGGCTCACATCACTCGAGTATGAGCTGTTTCGTGATGTAAGAAAACAGATTTCCTGCAATGTTTCAAGGATTCAGAAAACAGCCAGAGCTATAGCACAGATTGATGTTTTTGCTTCGCTTGCGCTTGTTGCCAGCCAGAATAATTACTGCAAGCCAAAGATAAATGAAAGCGGAATAATAGACATAAAAAACGGACGTCATCCTGTAGTTGAAAAAATGATTACAAATGACATGTTTATAGAAAACGATACATATCTGGATCAGCACAAAAACAGAATCTCAATTATCACAGGGCCAAACATGGCCGGTAAATCCACCTACATGAGACAGACAGCACTTATCGTTCTCATGGCACAAATTGGAAGCTTTGTACCTGCACAAACTGCAAATATCGGCATTGTAGACCGTATCTTCACGCGAGTCGGTGCATCTGACGACCTTGCAAGCGGACAAAGTACATTTATGGTTGAGATGAACGAGGTGGCAAATATACTAAGAAATGCAACCGCAAAATCCCTGCTCATTCTCGATGAGATTGGACGAGGCACGAGTACGTTTGACGGACTAAGCATCGCCTGGGCAGTTGTAGAGCATATAAGTAATCCAAAGCTCCTCGGAGCAAAGACGCTTTTTGCAACGCATTATCACGAGCTCACCGAGCTTGAGGGCAAGCTTGACAGTGTAAATAACTATTGCATCGCTGTAAAGGAAAAGGGCGATGATATAGTTTTCTTAAGAAAAATCGTAAAGGGCGGAGCTGACAGAAGCTATGGTATACAGGTTGCAAAGCTTGCAGGTCTGCCGGATTCAGTCATAGAGCGTGCCAAGGAAATCGCAGAGCAGCTTCTTGCAAATGATATCACAGATACTGTAAAAAGCATATCCGTTGACAATGGCCACAAGCATAAAAAGGAGCATCTTGACGAGGTTGATATGACACAGATTTCGCTTTTCGACACAGTGAAGGATGATGATATAATTGACGAGCTTCGAAGCATAGACATAGGCAACATGACACCACTTGATGCGTTAAACAAGCTGTATCAGCTTCAGAACAAGGTTAAAAACCGCTGGTAGAAAGGATTAAAATGCCAAATATTGCCATATTAAATCAGGAAACAATAGATAAAATAGCTGCAGGTGAGGTTGTTGAGCGTCCGTGCTCCGTGGTTAAAGAGCTGGTGGAAAATGCCATAGATGCAGGCTCCACAGCCATCACTGTCGAGATAAAGGAGGGCGGAATCTCATTCATCCGTATCACCGACAACGGCTGCGGAATTGAAAGAGACCAGGTTGCGGTTGCATTTTACCGTCACAGCACGAGTAAAATCCGCTCGGCAGAGGATTTACTTACTGTAAAGTCACTCGGCTTCAGAGGGGAGGCACTGTCAAGCATCTCGGCAGTTGCCCGCGTTGAGCTTATCACAAAGACATACGATGAGCTCACCGGCACCAGATATGTGATTGAGGGCTCGAAGGAGCTTTCCAACGAGGAAATCGGTGCTCCTGACGGTACTACCTTCATAGTAAAGGATCTGTTTTATAATGTTCCGGCAAGACGTAAGTTTTTAAAGACAGCACAGACAGAGGGCAGCTACATAAGCGATATGGTTGAAAAGCTTGCGCTTTCACATCCTGATATATCGTTTAAGTTCATAAACAATAACCAGACAAAGCTTCACACCTCAGGAAACGGCAACAGAAAGGATATCATATACCATATATTCGGCCGAGAGATATCGTCATCACTGCTTGAGGTGAAGCATGAATGTGAATACTTTAAGGTGGAAGGCTTTATAGGAAAGCCAGTCATCACGAGGGGCAACAGAAATTATGAGAATTATTTCATAAACGGCAGGTATGTAAAGAGCAATATATTGTCACGCGCAATAGAGGAGGCCTACAAGAACTTTCTAATGCAGCATCAGTATCCGTTTACAGTGCTTTACTTTACATTTTTCAGTGAGCTGGATGTCAACGTGCATCCGACCAAGATGGAGCTTAGGTTCGACAACAACAACGAGATATATGTTGAATTGTGTGACACAATATATGCAATTCTATCCCACAAGGAGATGATTCCCGATGTGCCTGTAGACAGTACGCCGGCGCCTAAAAAGATAGTGCATGAGTATAAGGAACCAATACCGGAGCCGTTTGAGAAGAGGCGTATCAATGAGGTGAGGGCAGCGGAATCAAGGAGCGTGTACGGACAGAGCGTGACAGCTACTGTAAAAAGCTCCACTGTAAAAGGACCTGCTGTTAATGAGCCTCTCACAGAAAATACTTTAAACCAACAGAAAGCTAAAACATCTGCATCGACGCCTGTTGTACATACTGGCAATTCAGTGGAACCAAAGCCTGAGACTTCCACCGCGTATAAACCTGCACAGGTTGTCACCGGCACCCAGCAGACTCTTGGGGATTACGACAAGGTTTTTCTTACAGAAAGCGCCAAGAAGCAGTTTTCCATCATAGGCCAGCTCTTTAAGACATACTGGCTCATAGAGTTTGAGGACAAGCTTTATATCATAGACCAGCATGCAGCTCATGAAAAGGTGCTGTATGAAAAAACAATGGTAAGACTTGCCAATAAGGATTTTACATCACAGCGCATAAGCCCTCCGATTGTCATGACTCTTGATGCAAAGGAAAGCGAGATGCTTGAGAAATACAGGCCGCAGATAGAACAGTTTGGCTATGAGGTGGAGCATTTTGGCGGCAAGGAATACATGATCAGTGCAATTCCGGATAATTTGTTTAACATAGATATGAAGGATCTGTTTATAGAGATGCTCGATGATTTTTCCAATGCGACAGGCAGGCAGACTCCTGACATCATCACGGAAAAGGTCGCATCCATGTCGTGCAAGGCAGCAGTCAAGGGCAATGACAAGCTTACTCTTCCTGAGATAAATGAGCTGATAGATGAGCTTTTGTCACTCGACAATCCTTACAACTGTCCACACGGCAGACCAACCATCATCTCTATGAGCAAATATGAGATAGAAAAGAAATTCAAACGTATCGTATGACAACATACACATTTGGACTGAGGTGCAATATGACACAAAAACCGATGATTGTCCTGACAGGACCGACAGCAGTAGGAAAGACAGCTCTATCGATTGAGCTTGCAAAAAAAATAAATGGTGCTATAATATCCGCGGATTCCATGCAGGTATACAAATACATGGATATAGGCTCTGCGAAGGTTACAGTCGATGAGATGGACGGCATAAAGCACTATCTGATAGATGAGCTTGAGCCATCTGACGAGTTCAATGTATTTATCTTCAAGGATATGGCAAAAAAAGCACTTAATGAGATATACGAAGCAGGAAAGATACCGATAGTTGTCGGCGGCACCGGCTTTTATATACAGGCACTTTTGTATGACATTGATTTCACAGAGCAGGATGTGGATGAGGAATACAGAAAGAGCCTTTACGACTTTGCTAACGAGCACGGAAACCATGCACTGCATGAAAAGCTTAAGGATATCGACCCTGCATCCTACGAGAGCATCCATGAGAATAACGTAAAGCGCGTCATCAGGGCAATTGAATACTATCACACCTGCCATGAGCCGATTTCAAAGCACAATGAGACTGAAAGAGCCAAGCAGTCTCCATACAGCTTTGCATATTTTGTACTGGATGATGTAAGACAAAGGCTTTATGAGCGGATAGATAAGAGAGTTGATATCATGGTTTCAAACGGACTTGTCGATGAGGTGAAAAAGCTAAAGGAAATGGGCTGTACAAGCGATATGGTATCCATGAAGGGCATAGGATATAAGGAAATCCTTGCATATCTTGATGGAGAATATTCACTTGATGAGGCTGTGGACAAGGTAAAGCTTGAGTCAAGGCGTTTTGCAAAGAGACAGCTAACCTGGTTTAGAAGAGAAAAAGATACCATATGGATAGAAAAAAATGAATATTCATATGATGATAATAAAATATTAAATAAAATACAAGAAATTTTAGCAGAAAAGAGGATTATAATTTGTTAGATACCAATGAAGCCATTTACAGGCAGTATGAGACACTTGGAATATCAAAGGAGGTTTTGGATTTCGGAACCTCTGTAGAAAAGGAGCTTAAGGAGCGTTTTGACAAAATAGACACCAATGCTGAGTATAATCAGCTTAAGGTCATAGCCGCCATGCAGAAAAACAAGGTGAGCGCAGAGTGCTTCCAGGCATCAAGCGGCTACGGCTACAATGACCTCGGAAGGGATACACTTGAGAAAGTGTACGCAGACTGTTTTGGCGCAGAAGATGCACTTGTAAGGCCTCAGATTACCTGCGGTACACATGCACTTGCACTTGCCCTCATGTCAAACCTGCGTCCGGGCGATGAGCTTTTAAGCCCTGTCGGAAAGCCTTACGATACACTTGAAGAGGTAATAGGCATACGCCCTTCAAAGGGCTCGCTTGCTGAGTATGGCATCACATATGCGCAGGTTGACTTACTGCCTGACGGTGAGTTTGACTATGACGGAATAAAGAAAGCCATCAATGAAAAAACGAAGCTTGTCACAATCCAGCGCTCTAAGGGCTATGCTACAAGACCTACACTTTCGGTCAAAAGAATAGGCGAGCTCATTGCTTTTGTAAAGAGCATAAAGCCTGATGTGATCTGTATGGTCGATAACTGCTACGGTGAGTTTGTCGAGGATACAGAGCCTATCCAGGTTGGAGCGGACATGATGGTTGGCTCACTGATCAAAAATCCGGGAGGCGGACTTGCACCAATCGGAGGCTATATTGTCGGCAAAAAGGAATGTGTTGAAAATGCTGCATACCGTCTCACATCTCCGGGACTTGGCAAGGAGGTTGGAGCTTCACTTGGAGTCATCCAGTCATTTTATCAGGGCTTTTTCCTTGCACCGACTGTCGTAAGCGGAGCATTAAAGGGAGCAATCTTTGCCGCAAAAATCTATGAAAAGCTTGGTTTTAAGGTAGTCCCTGACGGTACTGAAAGCCGCCACGATATCATACAGGCTGTAGAATTCAATAACCGCGATGCCATGATAGCCTTCTGCGAAGGCATACAGGCAGCAGCACCTGTAGACAGCTATGTGACCCCTGAGCCATGGGCTATGCCGGGCTATGACAGTGATGTCATCATGGCAGCAGGCGCATTTGTGCAGGGCTCATCCATTGAGCTTTCTGCCGATGGCCCTGTGAAGCCGCCATATGCGGTTTATTTCCAGGGAGGACTCACATGGTACCATGCAAAGCTTGGAATTTTGATGTCTTTACAAAAACTTTATGAGAGAAATCTTGTTAAGCTGGATTAGGTGTGCTACAATTAACTGAAAACTTTGCTTAAATCCGTTGTCAATCGCCTGGGAGAAGCGAAAGGGATTAATGCATAATAACAAAACAATTAAAAATCTGCCGGCTTCAGAGCGACCATATGAGAAATTTTTATCGCTTGGAGCATCAGGCCTATCAGACGCTGATTTACTTGCCATCATTATAAAGACCGGCACAAGGGACAAGACTGTGATTGATATTGCGCAGGACATACTCTCCGGCAGGCATGGCAATCTGCTCAATCTCTATGAGATGTCCTATGAGGAGCTTCTTAGTATCCCCGGGATAGGGCAGATAAAAGCTATACAGCTTAAGGCGATAGCAGAGCTGTCGCTTCGCATAGCAAAGACCAAAAAGGTTCAAAGCATCAGAATGAATAATCCTCAGACAATAGCTGACTACTATATGGAGCAGATGAGGCATCTTACAAATGAAGTCGTCATTTGTGCCTATTTTGATGTAAAAAGCAGATTCTTAGGAGACAAGTTCATATCCAAGGGTTCACTAAGCTCATCTGTAGTGGACATAGGCTCCATCATCAGGACCGCCCTGGACAAAAATGCATCAAAGCTTGTTTTATTGCACAATCATCCAAGCGGAGATTGTACTCCCAGCAGAAATGATATTGCTGTCACAGACAGATTAATTGAGGGCTCAGGGATTTTTTCCATAGAGCTTTGTGACCATATCATAATCGGAGATAACGAATATTATAGCTTCTATGAAAATAAACTTATATAAACAGAAGACGAGGTAGAATTATTATGAGCAACAACGTTTACGGAATTGATCTGGGAACAAACAATTTCAAGGTATACTCAAAGGCTACAGGCAAGACAATGCTTGAGAAAAACACAATAGCCGTAATAGACAAAAATCAGATATATGCATATGGAGACAGCGCATATGCCATGTATGAAAAGGCGCCTGAGACAATCAACGTCATATTTCCTGTTGTAGAGGGAGTTATTGCTGACTATAATCTGCTTCAGACTATGATTTTTGACTTTTTGGAGCATAAGACAAAGGCACGTATCAAAAATGCCGAGTTCATCATCGCTGTGCCGACAGATATCACAGATGTAGAGAAAAGAGCATTCTACGAGCTCTTCTATAAGAGCAAATCAAAGCCTAAAAAGGTCATGCTCTGCGAGAAGCCTATCGCTGATGCTGTAGGTCTTGGAATAGATGTAAACGAGCCAACCGGTGTCATGATAGTAGATATGGGCGCTGACACAACAGAGACATCCGTTATTTCACTCGGTGGCCTGGTGCTTAGTGACCTGCTTCATTTCGGTGGCAACAGACTTGACGAGTCAATTATCTCCTTTGTGCGAAAGGAGTTCAATCTTGTAATCGGACAAAAGACTGCAAAGCTGTTGAAGGAGACTATAGGCTCTGCACTTCCGGGAAGAGAGGACAGTATGGTCATAGTGGGACGTGATGTGGTAAGCGGCCTGCCTATTGAGATGGAAATTGGTTCAAAGGTCGTTTACGAGGCTATGAAGTCAAACCTTGAGTCTATATGCACATCAATAAAAATGATTCTCGAGAAGACTCCGCCTGAGCTTGCAAAGGATATCATCCATTCAGGCATTTATATCACAGGAGGCGGCTCACAGCTTGCAGGACTCGACCAGCTCTTTGAACAGATTACAGGTATAAAGGTCATCTGCTCAGAATGTCCTGAGGAGAGTGCAGTACGCGGACTCGTACAAATAGTTTCTGATTCAAAATATAAGAGACTTCCGTTCAGCATCAAAAAATAATAACCGAGGTTAACATGAGTAAGAATTTTCGCAATCGAAAGAGAAAGCACAATAAAAAGCTGCCTGCAAGATACACACTGTTGATTATGACAGCAGTCTGCTTTGTGACCATGCTGTTAAGCCTTACCTTAAATATCTCCGGTGGTCCTTTAAAGACTGCTGCCGGATATGTATTCATCCCAATGCAGAAGGGTATAAACAGCTTTGGAATCCACATTTCAGATAAGGTTACAGAAATACGCACATTAAAAAATGTCAAGGCTGAGAATAAAAAGCTCAAGGCCGAGGTAGAAGAGCTTACAACACAGCTCACAACAACCAAACTTGAACAGTATGAGCTTGACAATTACAGACAGCTTCTTGATTTGGATGCCAAATATCCATCATATCCCAAGGTTGCTGCCAGTGTTATAGCAAAGGACAGCGGAAACTGGTTTTCTACCTTTACTATCGACAAAGGAAAAAAGGATGGAGTGGACGTAGGCATGAATGTGCTTGCGGGAAGCGGACTTGTAGGTATTGTTACCGATGCTGGTGATAATTTTGCCAAGGTACGCTGTATCATAGATGATGCCAGCAAGGTCAGTGGCATGGTTTCCACCACGGAGGACAACCTCACCGTCAGTGGCAATATAAAAACCATGAACGAGGACAAGGTAATTACCTTTACAGAGTTAAAGGATGACGACAACAAGGTGAAAGAGGGCGATCCTGTTGTTACCTCATACGTGTCAGACCGTTACCAGCAGGGCATACTGATTGGCTATGTGACAAAAATCGAAAATAATTCCAACAATCTGACAAAATCCGGCACTATCACACCGGTTGTAGATTTTGAGCATATCGAAAATGTCATGGTCATAACACAGCTTAAGCAGACCGGTGACACTAAGACAGCTGACGACACCGAAAGTACAAAAACAGCCGGTGACAGCCAGACTGAAAATTCAACTGAAAATAAGTAAGGAGCAGCATGAGACGTAGAATTGTTTTATTTATAATAATAACTTTATGCTTTTTATTGCAGACCACGCTGTTTAAGACTCTTTCCTTTGCCAATATCTCACCAAACCTGTTGATTATAGCCGTATCATCCTTTGGCTTTATGCGTGGCAAAAAGGAAGGACTGTGGGTAGGCTTCTTTTGCGGCCTGCTTATTGACATATTTTGCGGAAATTATATAGGACTGTATGCTTTAATATATATGTATATCGGTTTTATCAATGGATTATTCCAGAAAAGATTCTATCCTGACGATATAAAGCTTCCTATGCTTCTTATAGGAGGCAGCGATTTGTTTTACAATCTGGTAGTATACTTTTTCATGTTTTTACTGCGTGGCAGATTTAGCTTTTTGTACTATCTGAAGTCAATTATCATACCTGAATTTGTATACACAATGGTTATCAGTATACTTTTGTATCTGGCATTTCTTAAGGTAAACCAAAAGCTGGAAGCACACGAGAAAAGGAGAGCAAAGAAATTTGATTTATGATATAAAAGATTTTCTGAAGAAATTTTTCAGCTCAAGACTTTTTGTATTAGCAGCAGTAATTATTTTCATGTTTGCCCTGCTTGCCGAAAGAGTCTTTACCCTTCAGATTATTAAAGGTGCAGATTATCAGAAAAACTTCATAATGCTGATTAAAAAGCCGCTGTCCATAGAGGCATCAAGAGGCAATATATACGATGTAAATGGTGAGCTGCTTGCTTACAATCAGCTTGCATACTCTGTAGTCATCTCAGACAACGGCAGCTATTCATCTACGAAGGAGCACAATCGTCTTTTAAACAAAGAGCTTAATGAAATTATCAATGTGATAAAAAACAACGGAGGCTCCATATACAATGATTTTCCGGTTGTTTTAAACGATGATGGTACATACAGCTTTACATTCACATCTGAAACCTCAAAAAAGAGATTTCTGTCAGATGTGTTCGGAAAGAAATATGATAAGCTCGAATACAATAAAGCACTTGGCTTTGACGAGGCAAATGCCAGCGCCCAGAATATCATAGATTTTCTAAGCTCTGACCAGAATGAATGCTTTGATATAAGCAGCAAGTATGATACACAGGCCACTTATGATATTGTAGTGATGAGATATGCCATAAAACAGAACCGATTCACTAAATACAAAACCACTACTATTGCAAAGGATGTAAATGATTCGATAGTAGCATATGTCAATGAGCATTCAGATACTCTTACCGGCATATCAGTTGAAGAGGATACCATCCGCAAGTACAACTATCCTGAATATATTTCATCACTCATAGGATACACAGGCAAGATATCTACCGACGAGTATAATGAGCTATCAAAGGATGATGACTCATATACACAAAATGATATGGTAGGTAAGTCAGGCTTAGAGCAGTACTATGAGAGCTATCTGCGAGGCAAAAACGGTGAAAAACAGGTCTATGTAAACAATGTCGGTAAGATAAACGAGGTAATACGTCAGGAGAATCCTGTTTCCGGAAATGATGTCTACTTAAGTATTGACATCAAGCTGCAGGAGGCCACATACAAGCTGTTAGAGCAGGAGATAGCCGGAATTGTTTACTCCAAAATAAAATCCGGTGAAATACCTATAAATGATGTTTACTTTGCACTGATCAACAACAATGTAGTTGACCTGACACATTTCAATGCATCAGATGCATCAGCAACTGAGCAGGCTATATACAATTCCTTCAGCGGTCAGCTGCAGGATGCACTATCAACTATAGACAGTGAGCTTGAAGGTGGTACAGCAGGCACTGCTTCCATGTCGGAGCAGACACTTGATTATTTTACATGTGTTATGTCAGTGCTAAATGATGACGGACTGCTTCTGAGTAAACAGATAGATACCTCTGATTCCACATATGCCTCATGGAAGGCCGGCACGCTCTCGCCGCGTGATTATCTCAAATACTGCATCTCAAAGCAGTGGATAGACATCACAAAGCTTGATGTAAATCAGAAATATGCTGATTCAAGTGAAATTTACACAGCACTGTGTTCATATATCAGGGATGCCATGACTGACAATAAAGACTTTGCCAAAATCATTTACAAATACATGGTAAATTCAGGGGCAGTCACTGGACAGCAGCTGTGCCTTCTGCTTTTTGACCAGGGTGTACTCGATTATGACGATGCAACAGTAAGCAACATTGCCAATGGCTCCATCAGTCCATATGCATTTCTTATGGACAAAATAAACAATATAGAGATAACACCTGCACAGCTTGCCCTTGACCCATGTACAGGCTCCTGTGTCATAACTGATGTAAAGACAGGACAGCTAAAGGCTTTAGTCAGCTATCCGGGCTATGACAACAACAAGCTTGCAAACACTGTAGATGCTGATTACTACCAGTCTCTAAGAGAGGACAAGTCTAATCCGCTATGGAATTATGCAACCCAGGAGCAGACTGCACCGGGATCTACCTTCAAGATGGTATCAAGCACCGCAGGTCTTGCCGAGGGAGTCATTGATACTTCGTCAAAGATTAATTGTACCGGAATATTTACAGAAATCAGCAATCAGCCAAAATGCTGGATTTATCCTGGAGCGCATGGTATGGACAATGTATCTGAAGCTTTAAGGGATTCATGTAACGTATTCTTCTACACAACAGGCTTCAGGCTTGCAAGCAAGGACACCGGTTCATATGACGATGAAAACGGTATGAAATACATACAAAAATATGCATCTATATACGGACTGGACCAGAAATCAGGTGTTGAGATAGTAGAAAAGACGCCGTCCATTGCCACACAGTATCCTGTTATGGCAGCCATCGGACAGAGTAATAACAACTTTACGACTATTTCTCTTTCAAGATATGTGACAGCAGTTGCTTCCGGAAAGCTTTATGACTATAAGCTGATGAACAAAATTGTGGATGCAGACGGCAAAACAGTCAAGCAGTATGATTCAAAATCAACCGATATATCAGGCACACTCACTCAAAGCCAGTGGGATGCCATCCATCAGGGAATGCGTATGGTGGTCGAAGACCTGCACGATGTATTTGGCGGCTTTACAGGCGTTGAGGTGTCCGGTAAGACAGGAACAGCACAGCAGGTTGAGACAAGACCAAACCATGCACTGTTTGTAGGATACGCTCCATCAAGCGATCCTGAAATTACAATAGCTACACGTATATCATATGGATACAGCTCACACAATGCTGCAGCTGCATCCAGAAATATAATTTCATATTATTATAATCTGGAGTCACTTGACAATTTACTCGCAGTCAAGGCTGAGGGTGTAAACGCATCAGGCTCAAGTGCCAGAACAGACTAGGAGGTTTATTTTTGTGAGTGAAGCAATAGTTTTCACTTCAGGAAAAGGCGGTGTTGGAAAGACTACGGTTATTTCCAATATCGGAGTTGAACTTTCACAGTTAGATAAAAAAGTCATCATGCTCGATACAGACATGGGACTTCGCAATCTGGACCTGGTAATGGGAATAGAGGACAAGGTCAATTACAATATCCTCGACATCTTAAACCGCTCATGCCGTATCAGACAGGCAATCATACGCAATAAAAAGTATCCCAATCTATATGTAATTCCTGCAGCACCTTCCATGGATACGTTATGCAGCTATGAGGCACGCTTCAAGATACTTATAGAGGAGCTTAAAGCAAGCTTTGATTATTGTCTGATAGATTCTCCGGCGGGTATCGACAGCGGCTTTTGGTTTTCAGTCTCACCTGCAGACCGTGCGATAGTAGTTACCACACCGCATGTATCTGCCATACACGATGCAAGGCGATGCATAAGCCTGCTCGACAGCACACATCTTGACGATATATCAGTCATTGTTAATGCATATGACAAGCATATGGTAAGAAGGCATCAGATGATATCAGATAATGATATTACAGCACTTCTTTCTACCAGGATTATTGGCACTATTCCCTATGACAAAAGTGTTATCATTTGCCAGAACAGAGGAATACCTGTCCGTGAGGCCAAAAGCAGGCTTGGCCCTGTATTTGCCCGAATATCCGGTCAGATAATCCATTCCTCTGACGATATGAGAGGTGCCGCTGTATGATACATAAATTTTCCAAAACAGGAGAATACGCCAAGAAAAGACTTAAAATAGCACTTGCAGAAGATAGGAGCACAATATCTGCTTCTGACAATATGGCACAGATTAAAAAAGAAATAAAAAGCGTGATACAAAGACATATGAATATAAACGATGAAGCTTACGAGGTCCGGATTATCATGCGCGACAAAAAATCAATTAATAAACTTTAACAAAGTACCTTTTGACCATCATGTCATTAGTATTAGAATTAAGATTACAGAGATAACAGATAGGAAGTAACAAAATGCTCAAACAGTACAGACTAAAGAATTATCACTTTCAATTAGTAGTATACATAATAGCTTTGTCGATTATAGGCATCCTGCTGATAGGCAGTGCCAAGCACTCCGTACAAAGCAAGCAGATAATAGGCTTTGTAATGGGACTGACTATTATGATAGTGCTTTCCCTTATAGATTACTCATTTCTGCTCAAATTCGTGTGGATATACTATGCAGGCATGAATGTGCTACTGTTGCTTGTTCTGTTTGCAGGTGATGATGCTAAGGGTGCACAGCGGTGGTTTAAGATAGGAGGTATCAGATTCCAGCCTTCTGAGCTTGCCAAAATTATACTGATTTTGTTCTTTGCCTATTTCTTTTCCAGGTTTGAGGATAGTATAAACACAGTAAGGACTCTGGTATTATCTGTAATTTTTGCCGGTATCCCTTTATTCCTTATCTTAAAGCAGCCGGACAACTCAACGACAATTCTTACTGCATTAATTTTCGCTACCCTCTTGTTTATTAGCGGATTAAGTTATAAAATAATAATGCCGGTACTTGGAGTTTCAGTACCGATAGTTTTGATAGTGATAAGCTATATATATACACATGCCGATGCACTCATCAAAAAAGGCTTTTACCCTGCTACACGTATAATGTCGTGGCTTGACCCAACAAATTACGCTGATACAGCAGCACAGCAAAGGAACTCTATCTGGGCTATAGGCTCAGGACAGTTGTTTGGCAAGGGACTTAACAACTCTGTTGTAACCTCTATGAAGAATACCAACTACATCATAGAGCCTCAAACAGATTTTATATTTGCTGTTGCCGGAGAGGAGCTTGGCTTTATTGGTACAATCAGTATAATAATTCTTTTGCTTCTTATCGTAATTGAGTGTATACTTATAGCAAGAAAGGCAAAGGACACAAGCGGAAAGCTCATATGCTGTGGCATGGGAGCACTTATAGGCTTTCAGGCCTTTATCAATTTGTGCGTAGCCACAGGTCTTATGCCCAATACCGGTATGACTCTTCCATTTGTCAGTTATGGACTTACGTCACTTGTTTCACTGTACATGGGAATGGGAATTGTCCTGAATGTTGGATTACAGCCGAAGAAATATTCATAGGGAGGTTAGCAATGAACATAGGATTAGTTGCACATGATTCAAAGAAAAAACTGATGCAGAACTTCTGCATAGCATACAGAGGTATCTTAAGCAAAAATAATTTGTACGCGACAGGCACCACAGGACGTCTGATAGAGGAGGTTGCAAACCTCTCAGTACACAAATATCTTGCAGGACACTTAGGAGGCATCCAGCAGCTTGGAGCACAGATTGAGCACAATGACATAGACCTTGTCATCTTTCTGCGTGATCCATTAAAGCCTAAGCCACACGAGCCTGAGGTAAACAGTATTTTCCGTATTTGTGATGAGCATAATATACCACTTGCCACTAATCTGGCTACAGCAGAGCTGCTCATTTTATCATTGGACAGAGGAGATCTTGACTGGCGTGAGATGTACAAGTAAACAAAGAATTAAACGACTGCTATGTCTGACATGCATAGCAGCGGTTTTTATGACCAGCTGTGGTACAAAGATTGAGAATGCATATGATACTTATTCCACAGATTATATAAATGGATACAACGGAAGTAATTATTTTGCGTCCAACCTTTGTATCACAAATGATGTCAATTTTGGTCAGGACAATATGCAGTTTGCGAAAACCGCAGAGGGAGCCGGAGCTTTTAATATTGACACTCATCAGGTGCTGTATAGCCAGAATCTGTTTGAAAAACTCTATCCTGCAAGCACTACAAAGATTTTAACTGCATACATAATTCTTAAAAACTGTGATTTAAATGCGACAGTCACAGTAAGCCATGACGCTGCAAACCCGGGTCATTCATCATCGGTATGTGGCCTAAAGGAGGGCGATGTCATTACAGTGCAGGACTTATTGTATGGGCTCTTACTTGAGAGTGGCAATGATGCGGCAATAGCACTGGCAGAGTACTGCAGTGGTTCTGTAGAAGAATTTGCCAAGCTGATGAACAGCACTGCAAAAAGTTTTGGTGCCACAAACAGCAATTTTGTCAACCCATGCGGTCTTCCTGATGAAAATCATTACACTACCATATATGACATGTACCTCATTTTTTCCAATGCCATATCCTTAGAGAGCTTTGTTGCAATCATCAGTTCACAGACTCATGATGTGGCATATACAAATGCCCAGGGCGCGGCTGTTTCAAAGACCTTTAAGAATACCTGCGGCTATCTGACCGGAGCATATACAGCTCCTGAAAACGTCACAGTGACAGGAGGAAAGACAGGCACTACGGGGGAAGCCGGCTATTGCCTCGTACTGCTAAGCCAGAATGCTAAAAATGAGCGCATCATAAGCATAGTTTACAAGGCAGATGGTAAAAAGGATCTTTATAGCTTCATGAATGAAATACTTAGTGGATTTGCTAATTAAATATTGAGTTTTATGGTTATTTATACTATAATAATATAAAAATACAATTATTTTTTATTAATAATCACAATATTTATCCATAGGAGGAATGAGCCATGATAGAAATTATTTGTGGAGACAAAGGCAAGGGCAAGACAAAAGAGCTGTTAGACAAGGTAAATTCATCAATTAAGGGAAATGAAGGTTCCATAGTTTTTCTTGATAAGAGCCAGAAGCACATGTATGAGCTTAATAACCAGGTTCGACTAATCAATGTTATGGACTATCCTATTGACAATTGTGATGAATTTTTAGGATTTATATGCGGAATCATATCGCAGGATCATGATCTGGAGGAGATGTATTTAGACAGCTTCCTTACAATTGCATCACTTGATGATGAGGGGGATATCACCAAGGCAATCGAAAAGCTTGATATCATCAGCGAGAAGTTTAAGGTGAAGTTCATCTTAAGTGTTTCAAGGAATATTGACAAGTTGCCTGAATGTGCCAAGGCAAAGGTTATCATTTCTTTATAAATGATTAATTAGGGGGATGTGTATTTCACATCCCTTTTTTAAGGAGTAAAATTGTGTCCCAAAAGAATAAAAAAATACTGAAATATCACACCGGCTTCAATCTGAATATCGGTTTTATAGTGTTTTTTGTAATAATAATCTATGTGATTTTTCACATATTTACGTATTTCACCTCAAACCCGGTATCTGAATACGAGGTACAACAGGGTACTATAGCGACCAACAACATATATAAGGGCATGATAATCCGCGAGGAAAGTGTAGTGTATGCTGAGGAATCAGGAAACCTCAACTACTTTGTGTCAAACGGCTCAAAGGTTGCAACAAGTGATGTTGTCTACTCTGTTGATACAGACGGCTCCATTGCAACCCAGATTACCGGTGCTCAAAATGATGCCTCCGCCATCACTGACGAGGCTGCCGGGAAGATTATCACTGACATAAACAGCTTTTCATCCGGCTACAACAGACGATACTTTTCAAAGGTTTATACCTTCAAAAACGATCTGTCTGCACAGCTGACACAGGTTCTCAGTCAAAATGCACTGACAAGCCTGGCAGATACTATCAGTACTGCTGAGGCTAACAACACCTTCTATACATATAAGCCGACAGCTCCCGGAATAGTCTATTACGGAATAGACGGCTATGAGGATGTCACTACAGACAGCTTCACTCTGGATCAGTACAACAACACTAATTATGAAGAGACTGATTTAACCGACAACAGCACCATCAATCAGCTGGATCCTGTTTATAAGCTGATTACAAGTGAGAACTGGAATATACTCATAAATGTTCCTGACAATGTTGCCAAGAGCCTGAATGACAAGTCAGTCATAAAAATCAGATTCTGCGATGACGACTATACAACCACGGTATCGTTCAGCCTTTTGAAGAAGGATGATGCTTTTTTCCTGAAGCTGAATATGAAAAACTCGCTCATCCGCTATATAAATGAGCGTTTTACCAATATAGAGCTCGTGCTTGGAGCAGACACCGGGCTTAAAATACCTAATTCAGCTATAACCCAAAAGGAATTTTTTACTATTCCAAAGGATTATTTCACTGCAAGCGGCGATTCCAATGATTCATCACTCATGATAAAGGATAAAAGCAGTGGTTCAGTTAATATAGTCAGTCCAACCATATTCAGCCAGAATGATGACTTTTATTTCGTAGATGATGAATATCTTAAGGACGGCGATATCATTGTAAAGCCTGATTCTTCGTCAACCTACAGGGTGGGAACAGATAAGGACAAGCTCACAGGTGTCTACAATATCAACAAAGGATACGCTGTGTTTAAGCAGATAAAGGTACTTGCATCAAACGATGACTACACAATTGTAGAAGCCAAAACGCCATATGGCATTTCGCTTTATGACCATATAGCCCTGGATGGCAAATCCGTGAAGGAAAACCAGACCATAACCAAATAATTTATGGTAATAAATACTATTGAAAATATACAGAAAGGACAGATTTTATGTTAAAAGACAACTTACATCAGGTTCAGCAAAATATAAAGGCTGCATGTGACAGAGCTCACAGAAACTATAGTGATGTCACACTAATTGCAGTCAGCAAAACCAAACCTGTTGAGATGCTCAGTGAGATATACGATGAGGGCATCCGTGAGTTCGGCGAAAATAAGGTACAGGAAATGTGTGAAAAGATGGAGGTTATGCCAAAAGATATTCACTGGCACATGATTGGGCATCTTCAGACCAACAAGGTGAAATATATAGTTGGAAAAACATCACTTATTCACTCTGTAGATTCACTGCATCTGGCAAAGGAGATACAAAAGCAGGCCATAAAGCATGACTGCAGCTGCGACATACTGGTTGAGGTCAATATAGCAGGAGAGACATCTAAGTTTGGCACATCACGAGATGAGGCTATCTCTTTAGTTGAAGAAATTGCTAAACTGGACCATATCCATATAAAAGGACTTATGACTATAGCACCATTTGTAGATGATCCTGAGGATAACAGACAATACTTTAGAGATATTAAGCAATTATCAGTTGACATAGCACAGAAAAACATAGATAATGTCAGTATGAATGTTCTGTCCATGGGTATGACAGGAGATTACACAGTAGCAATAGAAGAGGGCGCAACAATGGTACGTGTCGGTACCGGAATATTTGGAGAGCGCGACTACAGCAAGGCTAACTGATACTTTGCATATGCTATACACAAAATAAAAATAGAAAAGGAATATAGAAATGAGTTTCATAGATAAGATTCTTGACAAAATGAGTTTAAATTCTGAGGACGATGAGGAGTTCGATAACGAGGATTATTACCTTGATGATGAGGAAGAAGAAGAGCTTCCAAGAAATCCTTTCCGCAGAAAAAAAGAGGCTGCTGAAGAGGAACCGGCCATAAAAAGCACAAGGCGTGATACAACACCAAAGGAGAAGCCTGTTAAGACTACATCCAAGATTACACCAATATCAAAATCATCTAGAAAGCAGGTATCATCAGACATGGAAGTTTGCGTAATAAAACCAAGTTCAATTGAAGACGAAATAGAAATAACAGACACATTACTTAACGGACGTACAGTCGTCATCAACATGGAGGGACTTAATGTCGATGTGGCACAGCGCATCATAGATTTCACATCAGGCTCAGCATATGCCCTGCACGGTAATCTGCAGAAGATATCCAACTTTATCTTCATCGCCACACCACACGGAGTAGATATCTCAGGAGATATCCAGAGTCTCATGGATTCATTTGATCTCCCGGGTTCATCTTATTAAGCGGAGTCTCTAATCAGCTATGAAGAAAAATAAAACAAAAAAACAGATGTGTACAGCAGGCATCATTGCATTGATTCTTGTAGCAATTGACCAGCTTACAAAGTATCTGGCTGTTATAAATCTAAAGCAATCATCCACGGGTGTATTTGTTCTCATTCCGGGAGTTTTCGAGTTCAGATACCTGGAAAACCAGAGTGCTGCATTTGGTGTTGATCTGCTTTCAATAATACAGAATATCTTTCATTTTACATATTGGTCTGAGAATCCATTGGCATTTTTGCGTGCCAAAATGATTTTTTTCTCAGTGATTACTATTGCAGTTGTTATACTTTTGTGTGTATGGTATCGCAAAATACCTGTCTCAAAACGTTTTAGACTGCTGAATGTTGTTGTAATACTGTTTGTTGCAGGTGCACTCGGCAATCTGATAGACCGTATTGTAAATAATTATGTGGTTGATTTCTTTTATTTTAGCCTGATTAATTTTCCGATATTCAATGTAGCTGATATATACGTCACTGTAGCGGCATTTATGTTTATCATACTCGGGCTGTTTTACTACAAGGAGGAGGATTTTTCCTTAATCTTCCCTGACAAAAAACATGATGGAAAGCATGAAAATTAGTTCGGTATGCGCTTTTTAAAGTGTGCAATGTAGTTTTAAATAGTTACTAAAATAAAAAAAGAGAAAGCTTCACTATGAATAGAGATACATTTGAAGTCCAGAGTGAACAGGAGGGAGAACGACTGGATAAATACTTAAGCAGCATTTATCCGGATATTTCTCGCTCCTTTTTTCAACGGATACTAAAAGAAAATCAAATACTGGTCAATGATAAGCCACAAAAGGCAAATTACAGGCTAAAGACTGATGACATAGTAGATGTCACAATTCCTGATGCCGTACAGACACCTATCCTGCCACAGGACATTCCTCTTGACATACTCTACGAGGATGATGACGTACTGGTAGTCAACAAGCCAAAGGGCATGGTTGTACACCCATCAGCAGGGCATTACAGCGATACTCTTGTAAATGCCATAATGTACCACTGTAAGGACTCTTTAAGTGGCATAAACGGCGAAATACGGCCCGGTATAGTGCATCGCATAGACATGGACACCACCGGCTCCCTTATTGTCTGCAAGAACGATGAAAGCCATATAAAGATATCGGAACAGATAAAGGACCATAGCTGCAACCGTATATACGTGGGCATTGTCTGTGGCAATGTAAAGGATGATGAGGGCACAATAGAGGGCGCCATAGGCAGGAATCCCAATGACCGCAAGAAAATGGCCATCAATGAGAAGAATGGCAAGCCGGCTGTTACACATTATAAGGTGCTTGAACGCTTTGGTGACTACACATATATGCAGTTTAAGCTTGAGACCGGCAGAACACACCAGATACGCGTGCATATGGCAAGTATTAATCATCCCTTGCTTGGAGATATGCTGTATTCGAGCTATTCACCGACCAAAAGCCGGTTCAAGGGACTGCAGGGACAGTGCCTGCATGCTAAAACTATAGGGTTTGTTCATCCAAAAACCGGCGAATACATGGAATTTGATGCACCTTTACCAAAATACTTTGCCAATTTGCTTGAAGTGTTATATAATATAAATAACAAATAAATTGAATTATCACATAGTGATATAGTATTAATTATTTATATAAGGGGGTCTGAATTATGGGATCAAACGAAATTTACACAATAGGAAGAGAATTTGGAAGCCTCGGAAAACAGGTCGGACAAGATTTAGCTAAAAGACTTGGAATTAAATTTTATGATAAAGAGCTCTTACAGAAGGCAGCTAAGGAATCAGGACTTTGCGAGGAAATATTTGAGTCGCATGACGAAAAGCCTACAAACAGCTTTTTATATTCGCTGGTCATGGACACCTACACAGGTGGCTCTTATTCCACAGCACCGTTTCTTGATATGCCTCTGAATCACAAGGTATTTTTAGCACAGTTTGATGCTATCAAAAAGATTGCGGCAAATGAATCCTGTGTTATTGTAGGCCGCTGTGCAGATTATGCTTTAGCAGACGAGCCGCATTGTCTCAATATCTTCATACGTTCCAACATGGACGACAGAATTAAAAGAATCAGTGAAAGACTCAATGTCCCGGAGAACAAGGCTAAGGACATAATTAAGAAAAAAGATAAAGAGCGCTCAAGCTATTACAATTACTACACCAGTAAAAAATGGGGAGACGCAAGAAGCTATGATTTGTGCCTGAACACAAGCCAGATATCAGTTGAGGACTCAATCGAGCTTATACTTAAATACAGGGAATGCATGAGAAGTCACAATAAATAATTGTATTGTTGTATGGAAAGCTATGGATTTAAAGCCATCGGAACTGATGCAAATAGAGGTTTCGGTGGCTTATTCTTGTCTTTTGACCCTTTAATCATAATATTGTTGTACGTATCGAAATTGCAGGTATTATGCAAAAAATAAGCAGATGTATGCTTTTGTTGTAGTACTTTAGTACTTTTATAGGGCCATTTATTCGTTAAACTTAGATTTAGCGAATAAATGCATACCGCTAAAAATAGTACCGCTCCGCTTGCAGTACGATTAAATTGATTAAACAATTATCATATTACTCATTTTTTAGAATCTGTCAATACCACGAATAAATGTTTGTTAAAATTTACCAATTTAAACATATGAGCTCATGTGCTAAAATTGTTACAGTTTAACAAATTATAATTCTAAAAAAGGGGAGCTGCACCAATGAGTAAAATATATCACATAAAACCAAAAGACAACCGGAAAAAGCAAAAAGAACCACTATGGAAATACATATTGGTAATTGCAATAGTTATTTTTTTCCTTATGCTCCGAGACCACAGAATAGATTTATCAGGGCTTTATAATTTTATTTTGAGCACAAAAGGAATTTTAAGCAGATAAAAAAATGATGCAGACGAATCAAATCATCATGCACCACTTGAAAAATATATAAAAGTTGTATCACTGAGAAAGTAAAGGCCGTATTCTGTCCGTTGGACGTCTGCTCTCCTACCCCTTTATAAGATAATTTTAAATTATACTCTATGAGGGGATAACCGAGCAGAACGGACAGACGGCCTGAAATTAATTTAATCAAAAGGCAAATCTTCAAGAGTATCATCAAACATCATTAAGCCGTTTGAATCTGTATAGTCAAAATGAAATAAAACGCTCATATGACTTAATAAATCATCAAGTATATTTAGATCATACTCATAAACAATATAATTTGTATTGCTGATATAAGGCATGATACGCATCTTAGTAGCTCTGTCAAGCTCATCCAATAAGTCCTGATACTCTATCCCATTTTCCCGAAGTCGTATAATTGATTTAACCAATAATCTACGACTAGCACTAATGTTAGACAAATCGGCAGCATTACCGGAATCAGAAATATATAACTTTTCAAGAGACAAAGCACAATTTGAGCAACATGTATGCTCCACACGAGTAATAATATCATCTGTTTTCTGTTCCTTTCCTTTGTCGTATATTTTACAGTAGCCATTCTTATTACGCTGACCTCGGTATTTAGTGCCCTTATATAATCCCTTTTCCTTACGTGATGAAAAAATTTGTATATCATCAACACTCTTTCCCAAAAAATCAATAGCATAATCATATTTATCTAAATGACCTGATGAACAGTAATTTTCAATAAATTCTAAAATTCGTTTAAAAGACTCCTTTTTAAAATGCTTATTAGGATTCACCTCAAGCTGAAGTTGAGGAAGTAATTCAAACTTTTTAGAATCTTCAAGCCATACCCCATATTTACCTAATTTGAGATAAATACCATCGTCAAAATGAATTATATTGTTGTAATAACAAAAACGTGAACACCTAGACACGTTTAACTTTTCCCAGTAATTTGCTGAACAATCGGAAATCTTTTTTAAATGACCTAAAGCAAAATCAAGAGAACAAGTTAAAAAATAAGTAATAATAACATTATCAATGGAATGAATATTATTATACTTATCTTCTCTAAAATAATAATATTCCATAGAATCTCCCTATTAAAAAATATATTAATGTGTTCAAAAATGAAACAAAATCCACCCATTGGAATAGGCGGATTTTGAATTTTTCCCACCATGATTATTTAGTTAAAAATTATTATGGGACCATTCCGAGCAGCTGCGCAGGTCTGCCCGAGCTCCCAGACCAATTCGTCGTTGACTTTCCCCGAGAAAGTCTGAAAACACTCCGAACAAGGACGGATTAGAGTCACCCCCAACCCCTCAAAGGGGAGTAAAAAAATGATGCAAACGAATCAAAAAAGCCTTGGAAAAACTATTACATAACACACAAAAAAATGGTCACCCTCGCAATTACAGGCTTGACAGCATGAACCCGCACAGAGGCTATTCTGTCTGCGCCTGGTCGCTTGAAAAAACAGCAGACCAGGAGCAGAAAGCCTATCCTCTGCGCCCCTACTGTAAAGCCCGAAGTGCGAGGGTGTCACGCGGCAAGGGAACCCCCGAACCCCTCTCCGCATAACACCCATGCACTAACAATCCGGCACAGTAAAGAGCGCATATGTATCGTATATATCAGCATATTTCTTGCGATACATATAAAATTCACTGCCTACCTTTTCCTTCATTGGATACCAAACCTTGACAGCAACAAAGAGCTTACCGCCACAAAAGGCAGATATTATTTTACCCTGAACACCAAAATTTGAAACTTTCCTATGAATCCACTCATACTCAATCAGGCTTCTAATCTGTCTATCTAACATCCGGTCAAACTGCGCAACTAAAACCACTTCATAGCCTAATTTTCGATGCTGCGTAAAAAACGCACACCACTGCGCCCGGTTCTTCTGCCCCCAGTCTCTTGAATTAAAAAGTATTTGACACTCATCTATGACAAGTAAAATTTCACCCTCTTTCACTCTTCTACCCTTAATTTGACTGTAATATTGACTAAATTTTATAAGCTTGTCCGGAGTCAATTCGCTATTATCCATAAAAATATAAAAGCCCTTACGTTTTTTTATAGAGCTAAAATTAGTTGCAAAATTGCCGATAATGGGAGCTTCTTTAAACTGCATCCAATGATATAAGCGTGTAGCAAGATGCAAGGACTTTCCAGCGCCCGGAGTCCCTGAATACAAAGTAATCATACTATCACCCCACTACTTCCCAACAGAAGTTAACCCATTAGTTGAACTATTGGAAGATACAGAATTTAATATTTTTTGGCAAAGCTCCCAAAAGAAATATTGTGCTATACACACTACCCACACTTCGAGAATACATATAATTTCTTCTACCGGAAGAAACCAGTTAATATATTTCATGTAAGGCTGCAGCGGAGCAAGCGCATTAGCATTTAAAAAAGATTTAAATGGACTATCAGGCAAGAAATTACAAGCCACAGCAAGCACAACCAAAACTAAAGAATTAATAGCCAACTGACTAAGTAATACATACAATGCTTTTGTCATATAAATTCACCTCACTAATTATCAATCTGCCAACCAATTAATTTCCGGGTGGCAAGCAAAAGACCAATAAAAAATAAAATCAATACACCTGAACGGAATATTGGAATATATTTATCAAACATAGCTAAATCAACGCTAAAATGATATTCCTGATTAGTTCCAGGAATTGTAAAATCAATATCCCATTTAGGCGCTTCTGCATTATCCTTCGTTGCAAAAGACTTATAACAATCAACCACATCAAAAGGAATACAAAACGGAAATTTACCGCTTAAGTCTTTTAGCTTGTCTGATACCCCCTGAGGAAGTACAGCCGGAATCTCCGGTAGCTCCGGATCAGGATCAGGCTTCTTGTCAGGTTCATCCGGATCAGGATCAGGAGCAGGAATATCAATGTCACGTACAGCCCCAATAACATCCGGCCAAGGAATTGTGCCGTCAATTATTTTCTGTATAACATCCGGAAAATCAATCACCCCGGGAATTGAATCCCCTAATACTACATCTCCGGGAATCGGAAGAGAATCGACACCATCCCACGGTTTAACATCCGGTTTATCGATATCCCAAGTGTTAGGCCAACCAACTAAATCATATGCATAGTCTTTCCCGGCAACATCCGGAATATCAATATTAGGGAAAAAAGCTTTATCATTAATCAAAGAAGAAAAGATATCCCAAAAAGAACCGTCTTTAGCTAATGCAGACAATGAGGCTATAGTATTAGAATTAATCCTTAAGCTAGGTAAACTTGACTCAAAATAAAAAGTCTTTAAATCAATAGATGTAACCCAAGTAGTAACATGATAATAAATACCTCTAAAAATTTCTGTAGCATTACAAAAATTAAAAGGAGCAGTTTCCAAGCAATAAACATTATACGTAGAATCAGAATTTTGACAAAAAACATTAAAGCAATAAAAACTACCTTGACTAACATCGCTTGAAGTAACCCTATATGCATCATTACCATAAGAAATATTAGTATACGGTTTACCATAAGAATCATAAGAGCCCGTTTTAAAATATAAATTATATGTTTGATTTAATTCTAAACAATTAGATGCATAATGACCAAAATCAAAAGTATCAAACATACTCATATCAGAACAAACACCACTAGTTAAATAAGAATTAACTATATCTAATACAGAACTTTTTACATCTCCGGCAACATATTTAGCAGCATCAAAATCCTGAGTTAATATATCATTAAACTCACGCTTAAACGTATCTATATCTTCACTAAAGCCATTAGAAATATACCACTGCTCGAAAGTATCACCAAAAAATTCATTACAAAAATCCATTGCAAATTGACCAGTTTTATCGAATACTTTTCCTTCAGAAATAGCCTCAGGCGCTACAGATATACCAAGATACAACAATATCCAATTCAATATAGTATTGGATGACTCATTAACAACCCACGAAAAAGCCACATCTACAGCATATACACGAGTTGTGTTATAAGGCATAGCCAAGGCCATAAAGAACGTTACAACTCCTAATAACAAGGCTATAGCACGTTTTTTTATTATAATCATAGGTTTTATCCCCCTTTTCTAAAAAAATAAGGGAGCTGGCAAATATGCCAACTCCCAGGAGCGATAATCAAAATTACTAGGCCTGAGCAGTAAGCTTTTTGAATACCTTAATGCCGATAGTAACGGCAAGGACTGTTCCAATGATACCGAGTGCGTAAGGCGCACAAGTAGTGATCATTGAAGTAACATTAGTCTGAACATTGCCAAATGCAGTGCTCATAGCTGTAGAAATACTCTCCATATCCATTAACCCTATTCCTTTCCGGCCTGATCATGTTAGGCCATTTTAAACCATTTTATAATGCTATAAATCGCGAAGCCAAAGCCCCATGATATAAAGCCAATACTAAATCCGGTTGCAATCCCAATTATGCCAACCTCAAAAAAATTATTGAAAATCTCATTATTAATCATGTATGCCACCTCGAGCTGAAAACACGAAAAACGAAAAGCCCAACCAAGCAACCAAGAAGAAACACACCTACTAAACCGAGTGCAATATAATCACTATTAACTTGATTAACATTATCCTGGACACTCTCCGTAACTGTCTCCGTAGTATATACACTATCTTCACTCATTCTATCTCCTTTTTTTAGGGGAGCTGCCGAAGCCCGACAGCATGTTATTATGTAAATACCAAAAGGTAATTCACGCTATTTATTGAACGGAACTATGTCGAGCTCCTCCAGCACCGGTATGTTACGCTGGTTCTTGAAGTCAAAGCCCAATGAATATATAGCCTTGAATCTTTCACCCGGTTTTGGAACTGTAATATTCTTGTAAGTGAATAAGTGGTTACACTTAACACCTGAGCAATTCTTTTCAAAGTCATCAAACGGCTCACTATAATATATATTAGTTCCTTTTTTTCCATCCTTCTCGAAAGTCTGCACCCCTAAGCACTCAAATACTTTAATCATTTTTTTAATTCTCCTAACCATAAAAATTCAATCTTCAAAATTAAAATCAATATTGTTTCGACTACAAAAAAATAAAACAAAACATTCTAAATCAGATATATATATATCTTTACTTGCTTCCAACTGATAACCTAATTCCCGGTGTATTTCATCGTCATAATCATCGCCACGCTCCAAACAAGCAGTATAACAAGTATTCTGATAATTAGTTTCATAATTTTTTACATTTTTACGATCCCTAATTATATTTTTAAAAAAATTTGAATAATATTCTTTATGTTCCATGTGAATCACCCTATAAAAAAACCGCGGAATAAATTAGTTACTTTACATAGCCCCCTTACTGGTACTTAAACCAAGACTATTTAACCAATTTAATCCGCGGAAAATATTTCTTCATTTATTCGCCAAATTTTCTGTTTATCAAATAGTTGATGAGCAACGCGCTCCGGTAACAAAGAAAATTGAATGTCGCGCGTATCAACTACCATTACGCAAATTGACCTCCAAAAACAGCGTACAAGGAACACGAAATTAAAAGTTTTTGGAGGTCAAAAAGAACGCTCCATTTTCGATAAACATGTGTTAGATTTAGCGAATAAATGTATACCGCTAAAAATTAGTACCGCTCCGCTTGCAGTCTTATCTTGTAATGTCTTGTAACTTAAAACAGGAGGTAACTTATGAGTAAAATTTATCATATAAAACCCAAAAACCAGACAAAGCCACCCAAAGATCCTCTTTGGAAATATATTTTGTAATTGCATTAGTAATAATTTTCCTTTTAATACGTGACCATAGAATAGATTTATCAGGCCTTTATGATTTCATTATGAGTACAAGAGGAATCTTGAATAGATAACACCTGTTTTGTATACATAAAAAAATTATCGTGTTATAATCTCAATAATAAAATTTAAAAAGATTTACACTTGGAGGAAAAATATGAACTATACAGAATGTATCGAAAATGCCAGACCACGTCTTGGAAAATACTGCAAGGCATGTCCTGAATGCAACGGCCGCGCATGCAAAAACCAGATGCCAGGTCCCGGCTCAAAGGGCATCGGAGACACAGCCATACGCAACTACGACAATTGGAAACAAATCCGTGTAAACATGGATACTATTGCCGAAAATAAGCCTGTAGACACCTCTCTCTCACTCTTCGGCCGTACCTTTAAATATCCGGTATTTGCCGGTCCTGTCGGTGCGGTACAGCTACACTACGGAGACTGTCTGGATGATGTGACATACAACGATATCCTCGTGTCAGCCTGTGCAAAGAACGGTATCGCAGCTTTCACAGGCGACGGAACTGACCCAAATGTCATGGTTGCAGCCACCAAGGCTATCAAAAATGCTGATGGTGCAGGAATACCTACCGTAAAGCCATGGAACATTGAGACCATACGTGAGAAAATGGAGCTGGTACATGAATCAGGCGCATTTGCAGTAGCTATGGATATCGATGCAGCCGGTCTTCCATTCCTCAAAAATCTTGATCCGCCAGCCGGAAGCAAGACAGTTTCAGAGCTTTGCGATATCATACAGATGGCCGGAACCCCATTTATTGTAAAGGGAATTATGACCGTAAAGGGTGCACTTAAAGCAAAAGAGGCAGGCGCAAGCGCTATTATTGTATCAAACCACGGTGGACGTGTACTGGATCAGTGTCCTGCCACTGCTGAGGTGCTTGAAAGCATCGTAAAGGCTCTTGAAGGCTCAGGCATTAAGATTCTTGTAGATGGTGGCATCAGAAGCGGCACAGACGTCTTTAAAGCCCTTGCACTGGGTGCAGACGGAGTTCTTATCGCAAGACCGTTTGTAACGGCTGTATACGGCGGTAAGGCCGATGGTGTACGTGCATACATAGACAAAATCGGTACAGAGCTTGAAGACACCATGAAGATGTGTGGTGTATCGTCGCTTGATGAAATCACAAGGGACTGTGTGATGACATTCTCATAATTTATAACCTTGTTGTCCACTTTGAACAATCCCACACATCCGTCGCAAGCCCATCATAGAAATCCGGCTCGTGGCATACCATCAGTATGCTGCCCTTATATTCCTTTAAGGCGCGCTTCAGCTCATCCTTAGCATCCACATCAAGATGGTTGGTAGGCTCATCCAGAAGCAGAATATTTGTCTCTCTGTTTATCAGCTTGCACAGGCGTACCTTTGCCTGCTCACCACCGCTTAACACACGCACCTGACTTTCAATATGCTTCGTGGTCAGACCGCACTTGGCAAGCGCGCTTCGCACCTCGTACTGCGAAAATGCAGGAAACTCGTTCCATATCTCCTCAATACATGTGGTTGTAACCGACTGATCCATCTCCTGCTCAAAATACCCAATTTCCAGATAATCTCCAAGTGTAACACTTCCTGAAAGCGGCTTTATCAGCCCAAGAATACTCTTAAGCAATGTCGTCTTTCCGATGCCGTTTGCACCGGTAAGAACAATCTTTTGTCCCCTCTCCATCTCAAGGTCGAGAGCCGATGAAAGCGGATCATCATAGCCAATGACCAGTCCATTTGTCTGGAAAATATACCGCCCCGGAGTACGCGCTGTCTTAAAGTTAAACTCCGGCTTGGGCTTTTCAGCAGCAAGCTCAATAACATCCATCTTGTCAAGCTTCTTCTGACGTGACATCGCCATATTCCTTGTAGCAACACGCGCCTTATTTCTCGCCACAAAATCCTTCAGCTCTTTAATCTCCTGCTGCTGTTTGTTGTACGCAGCCTCAAGCTGGGCTTTCTTCATCTCATAGACTTCCATAAACTTGTCATAATCCCCGACATACCTGTCGAGCTTCTTGTTGTCCATGTGATAGATGAGATTTACCACGCTGTTTAGAAAAGGTATATCGTGCGAAATGAGAATAAACGCATTCTCATAATCGTTCAGATATCGCTTAAGCCACTCAATATGCTCCACATCCAGATAGTTTGTAGGCTCATCCAAAAGCAGAATATCCGGCTTCTCCAAGAGGAGCTTTCCCATCAGCACTTTGGTTCTCTGACCACCGCTTAAATCGGTAACGTCTTTATCAAGCCCCAGGTCTAAAAGTCCAAGAGCCCTTGCAACCTCCTCAACCTTTGCATCAATCATATAGAAATCATGCATGGTAAGCATGTCCTGAATCGTGCCGGCTTCCTCCATCAGCTTATTCATCTCGTCCTCGTCCACATCGCCAAGACGCGCATATATGTCGTTCATCTCATTTTCCATATCATAAAGGAAATCAAATGCAGATGAAAGAACGGAGCCGATAGTCATACCCTTTTCAAGCGCTGTGTGCTGGTCGAGATAACCCACACGCACCTTCTTTGCCCACTCTATTTTGCCCTCATCAGGCATAAGCCTGCCTGTGATAATATTCATAAAAGTCGATTTTCCCTCACCGTTTGCACCGACAAGCCCTATGTGCTCGCCCTTCAACAGTCTGAAGGAAACATCCTCAAAAATAGCACGGTCGCCAAAACCATGGCTTAGGTGCTCTACGTTTAAAATACTCATGTATACCTCTCTTCAAGATTTTATTTTCCCAATATGGCACTTTCTTCAAGATTTAGTCTGTATGCCCATATTGTTTTGCCAGTCTGTTAAGCTCATTATGAACCTCTTTCACCAGATTTTCCGGACCTATTATCTTAAAATTATCCCCCATTGCCATAATCCAATGAATAAAAAGCTTGTTATCAGCTACCTTCACAAAAACACGCGAATGAGCTTCATCCTTCTTTAAGATTGTCACATCGGTTCCAAACCTGTCAATCAGGACACCTATTGCGCTGTTTTTGCACAGTATCTCAGCCTTAATCTCTTCCCCATTGTACATACCAAACTTCGATTTGCCATAAGAAGCAATATCGAGTTTTTTGAGCTTCTCCCTGCCCTCACGGACTTTATTTTCAATCAGGATATTCTTCATCTTGTCTACACGGTAATGACGAATATCCTTTACCTGTGTATCATGGTCATATCCAATCAGATAATAATTGCCATCATTCCACAGCAGTCCCCATGGACTGACATGATATCTGGCGCCGTCATGCTTCACCTCAAGCTCTTTTTTCGTATTCCACCGGCAATATTGAAAAGAAAGGCTTGAATTATTTGCAATTGCATTGTGTATGGCATCGACATTTTTCATGATGTCGCTATTCATGGTTTTCACTCTTCCGGCAACATATACCTGACGCTGCAGAGTGGCAGCCTCCTGTCTGCTTGTAAGATTCTCCAGCTTCTTAATAAGCTCATTGGATTTCTCCTCAGTGATGAACTTGGCAGCCGCGACAGAATCCACTAAAAGCTTAAGCTCCGCCAGCTCAAATGCCCTGCCTATCACCTTATAATGGACAGTCCTGCCATACTGCGTCTTTTGGGTTTTGATACCAAAATCATTCAGCTGGGCTATATCATCATACAGACTTTTTCTCGCGGCTGTGACATCGTATGCATGCAGCTTATTTAAAATCTCATCAAGCGTAATATCATGGTTAGCATCCGTATTATTCAAAAGAATTTTGGCCAGATACAAAAGCTTTAGCTTTTGATTGCTCCTGGGTTCCTTAGATTGCTTTCCGGCAGTCAGATCATTGTTTTCCGTTTCACTCATATACACTTATCTCCCCATCAATTTGTATTGTAACTATTCAGAAACACACGCACATTCGCAAAACCGCACGATACTCGTCAATTGATTATTGCAGCAAGTTTTTCACCACACATCACACCGAGTATACATCCTAAACAGCTCAACAACACATATCCGCACCCAAGCAGGCAGTGATTATGTTCAAACAGATTATAGGATTCCAGCGAAAATGTAGAAAACGTGGTAAAACCACCGCATACACCGGTCTTCCAAAACAAAACCATATTCTTGGATATACCATCCCTGCTACTTGTGATTCCGACAATAAATCCAATCAGAATTGCCCCGATTACGTTGGTGATTAAAGTCAAAAAGGGAAACTCAGTTTTTAAAGGTATAAGGCTGATGGCATATCTGGCCATTGCACCTACAGCGCCGCCCAGTGCTACAAATAAAAAATTCATGGTGGTTATCTCCTATATGTAAAATACGCGATTCTCTTTTCTCGGAATCACGTCAGGATAATCTCCATCAACATATCCAAGAGCACAATGTCCGATTCCCTCATACTCATCTTCAATACCGAGTGATTTGAGAAGCTTCTTGCCCCAGTCAGACTCAAACTCTTCCTTCGCGCGGTGAATCCAGCAGCTTCCAATACCAAGATCATGTGCTGCAAGCATGAGATTCCCCATCACAAGACTGCCATCATAGACATGTGTAGGCCAGTCCTTCTTTCCAAGAACGATAAGAATAACCGGCGCACCATAAAATGGATCAGTATTACTTCCCATTATGTCGGCATTTCTCTTAGCGATTTCATCCCTTATTTCCTTATTTGTCACCTGAATAATTATGGTGTTCTGTGCACCTCTGCCGTTTGCCGCAAAGGTTCCGGCCTCAATTATCCGGTCAAGGATGTCCTGCGGAATCATGTCCGGTTTGAATTTGCGAATACTTCTTCTGGTTTTCATTTCTTCTAATACTTTGCTCATGATTTTGATCCTCCATGTAATTCAAATGATATTTACAACAATTCCTTCAGTTTCGCCATCTCATCCTCAGACAACGTAACACCCTTTCCCATCTTCTCGTGCTCCGGTGCCCAGTCTCTGATATCATACTTTGGTTCTCCACCATTCCATGAAATTCTGTTGAGTTCCTTTGTCCATCCTTTGGCACTTTCTGAGAGTGTGCCTATGTGTTCTACTATTTCATATTTAAAATCTGCCATAAATTCTCCTTCTACATTCATCAAATTGTTATTCACATACCTTTTTATCCAACGATGGGTCATTCATAATATTTAATAAACTCTGATAGCTATCAACATCGTGGTAAACCACCTTACTGTTAGACATTTCATTAAACAACTTTTTAGCACAAGAAATCTTCGCCTGCTCTATCGGTCTAAGATTAAGTGTTTCCATTGTACCTTTGGTTTCAGCTACAAAGAAAATGTGCTTAACAGTTTCCTCATAAAAAGCGATTGCCCAGTCAGGAGAATAATTGCCTACCGGAGTAGGAATTTGGAAGGTTCTTGGAAGTTTTGCATATACACATACTTCTGCTGCTGCATCCAAATCTTCAGCAAATTTTCTCTCAATACTCTTTTCTGCCGAACCATCCGTAAATACATAATCCTGAATGGCTTTCTTTGCAAGGAATGCCTTATCAAAACTCTGTGTATTCTTTTCGGCTGTGAATATTGTGCTATCGTATTCTCCTTCAATCGTATCATATGAAATATGTTCCACAATCATTGTCGCTTTCTGCTCATTGATAAGCCTGATAACCTTTGTAATAAATTCTTCCGGATTATTCTTGAACATATATAACTTATCAGCTCTGATTCCCTGTAGGATTGCCGACACGGTTTTACGGGTAAGCGTCGTTCCCTCAGCCACCTTGCCGATGAGGTCATACTTAATCTGACTTGTGTCTGCATGTTTAAGTATTTGTGTCCTTGTCTTTTCTCCGGTAAAGGAATCTGCTCGCTCGACCTCATACTCATTCATTTCTGCTTTTTGGCGACCAATAGTTGTTGTATACTGAAGTTCAGAAACAAAAAGTTTTTCGTCAATATGATCGATTGCTTTCTTAATCAGTTCGTTGCTATCGAACTCAACTGTATAAGCATACTTGTGGTTAATTTCTTGCCATAACGCCTGAAATTCTTTCTTTGCAAAATTATCATTAAGCGGATTATCCTTAACTTTTGTTTCATGACCATCCGTAAACATATCCTGAAGAATACTGTCATCATATACGGACTGAATAAGCATATGGATACCCTCAGCCATCGTTTTAAGCTCATCCGGCAATTCTGCAACAGTTCCACTTTTAATTTCCTGACGATATTTATCTGTCACTTTACGCTTCATATCTACATAGCCATTCTGGATAAGATAAAATTCAATAGCATTTGCAGTTTCGTCATCTATAAGTGTAGGAACATCATCCACTTTAATATACTTACCCTTAAAGTATTCACTTGTTGCAACAGTCGGTCTGTCATATAGTACAGTCTTAATATCAGACTGCAAATCTGTAACAAATGTCTTGTAACTTTCACTTGCAACAACTGTCAGCACGTTAATATCGTGTACTGTTTCTCCGCAGCTTTCAACATCCATTCGATTACCATTCTGATTCACACATAAACGGAGTCCTCGACCTACCTCTTGACGTTTTGCAGTATTACTATCGGAATGTTTTAGTGTACAAATCTGAAATACATTCGGGTTATCCCAGCCTTCACGCAGTGCCGAGTGAGAGAATATAAATCTTGTAGGCTCATCAAAAGAAAGCAGTCTTTCCTTGTTCTTTAAAATGAGGTCATATGCCGAAATATCATCGGAAAACTCACTGCCACGCTTCACTTTACTGTCGATAGCGTGTCCTTTTTTATCAATACTGAAATAGCCTTTATGTACTTCGTTTACATCACTACAAGTTGATTTTAAGTATCTCTGGTACGGAGTATCAAGCAATGTTACATATTCATTAAGCACGTTAATATACTCCTGCTCAAACATCTTGCCGTATTCGCCAAGAACTTCGTCTCCGTTTTCATCGTACTGACGATATTTTGCAACTTCATCAATAAAGAATAATGACAGGCATTTAATTCCCTTATCAAAGAGTTTTTCTTCTTTCTCAAAATGCGAAAGAATTGTTTCTCTTATCTGAATACGACGCATATCTTTTTCCGAAATATCGCCAACAATATCTCCTGTACTTATAACTTCTCCATTTGTAAAAGTTACTGTTCCACGAAGCGGGTCAATCTCTGAAATTGTATATCCCTTATACTGTTCCATCTCCTGTGAAACATAATATAAATCATCGCTCACGCCAAGAATACGAGGCTCACGGTTAATGGATTTATTGTACCTGATTTCAATTTCAATTTTTGCCATAGGCGGCTTTTTGCTTGAAAGCACAATCTGTTCAAGGTACAAATAACTGTCCGTACCTCTGAAATTCTTAACCTCAAATCCTTTCACTTCAATCTTCTTGACCAATTTCTTATTAAATGCGTCCAAAGCATCAAGAACATAAATAAGATTATGATGCTTTGCATGGGTAGCAGAATAATTAAGGCTAAAAAGCGGATTAAAGTTTTTCAATGCCTTTTGCGTTACTTCTCCTCCCATCTTCTGCGGTTCATCAAGAATAATAATCGGTCTATTCGCTTTGATTACATCAATCGGACGACGAGAACCAAATTCATCACGCTTCGAGTAAATAATACGTGCTTCTTTACTGCGTCCATCCTCTTTAAGAGAAGAAGCGAAAGCCTGCGTGTTGATAATCATTACATTGATACCTGAACTGCTTGAGAAGTTATCAAGCTGATTCAGATTTGAACTGTTATAAATGAAGAAACGAGCCTTTTTACCATAATGCTCCATAAAATGGTCGGCTGTAATCTCAAAAGATTTTTTTACACCCTCACGAATAGCAATACTCGGAACAACCACAATAAACTTGCTCCATCCATACTTTTTATTCAATTCAAACATCGTCTTGATATATACATATGTTTTACCGGTACCTGTTTCCATTTCAATATCAAGACTGCATCTTCCCATATCTTTTACAAGAGAATTTGAAAGCTTAATATTATTCTGACGCTGTAAAGCCTGAATGTTACTGAGAAGCCGTTCATCCGAAAGCTCCACCAGTTCATTCTTATATCCGGTATCGTTTGCCGGGTCATACAATTGCATTTCTTCATCTGTAAATCCCAATGTCATCTGCATATCCTTGGACTTCATCTTGCCGAGATCACGAATATAGCTGATTTTATCGTAAAATCCTTGTCCATTAAAAACCTTTACAACTGCGTCAACAGCGTCCGTTTGGTATTGTTGTATCTTAAAATTAAATTTCAACTAACTCCACCTCCCTCTATAAAATTGCAATAAGAACAGTTGCAACAAGTGAAGCTAATGCTATACCAGCAGACACAAGAGTACTAATCAACATAATAGTATTGTATTTTTTTGCTTTTGCTACTTCTTGCTTGCTATCTTCCAATTCTTTTTCTTTCAGCATGTATAAATCATTTAGCTTCGTGTAATTATTATTAAGTCCTTCAATTACATTTTGATTACCTTCAATAATGGGTTTTATCTCATTTGCAAGAACTTCATTAAAAGGAGTAATATTATTAAGCATTTCCTGATTTTGTTTATTAATTTCATCAATAAATGATGTGTCAATTTTTGGCATTAAATCATTAAACTTCATTACAGCACCTTCCTTACTGTTTCAGGACTGTATGCAGCAAAAATCTGCTCAAAGTTTGTAGCAACACTATCGTTTGCCATAGAGCTGTCACGCATAACAAAATAATATGGTTTCTGCTTTGCAATCTCTGTAATCACTTCTTCAGTTACGTTGCCATCAAAGCAAGCTATCAAATAATTATTCTCAACATTGAAAACTATCTTTCCGGCAATAGTAGTTTCTTCAATTTTGCTGGAAAGAAGCACACCTAAGTCCAGCATAACCTGGAATAGCAAATCTTCGGATGTTCTATCTTCTTTAATGTTATCTTCAAGACTTGTAAACAATGATGGCTCATACTCGGTAGGATTATAGTATATGTCTTTCATATTAGAGGTATCGCATTTCAGCACTCGGAACCCACCGTCGAATTTTGCTTCAGGATTTTCCTCTGCAATTTTCTTTGCAGCTCTGCGGATACGTTCTTTACCTATTTCACATATGTTCTTGTATCCTGCTTTATAGGCTTCACTTTTTTCATCTACTACTTCAGGCAGTTGTACCATAATGAACTTGCGGTGGCCACCGTCCTCTGCATTAAGCTGCATAACTGAATGAGCAGTAGTTGCAGAGCCTGAAAAAAAGTCGAGTACTTCACAATCTGATTTTGGGTACATTGACAAAACATATTTTATATAATCTATTGCCTTTGGAAAATCAAAGCCAAATTTCTGAGCCTTCATCCATTTCGTAGAAGATTGTGAATCAAAAAACAAGACTGACTTTGGCAATGATTTTTCATTATCGAACAAATAGTTTTTAAGCTGAGGCATAACAGTTTCTGTCTCTCCAAAAAGAATATAATTGTTGTCAATTAGCTTATTCATCTCGCTTTCTGAATATGCCCAACCTCGAGTACCCGTTTTACATGGCTTTTTAGTAACTGGATGAATCACATCATATCTTGCCTTACTTCCCGGAGCAGTTAAATCAGAGGCACGAAACGGTCCTCGTTCATCAACATAGGTGTAATGGTCAAACTCATAATATTTTGGATATTTGACAAGAGACAGTAACTCTGAATGTATTTCATCCATCGTTTTTCCACTCTTAAGTAGTTGCTGTGTAATCTTTATGAAACTATCAGAGTTTGTTTTTGCTACAGCCCATCCAGTAGGTGTTGCATCCTTATTTTTTGCAACGCAAAGAAGATATTCGTGAGTTATTGACACAAAGCGAGAGTTATTTTTAGCAGAATTAGATACAACAATAAAAGTGGCAATGATATTTGACATTCCAAAAACCTCTCCACAACACCTCATCAAATTATCAATTTCCTTATCATCAATACTTATCAATATAATACCATCATCTGACAATAAATCTTTTGCAAGTTTCAGTCTTGGATAAATCATGTTTAGCCAGTCTGTATGGAAACGCCCATTGCTTTCTGTATTTGTAAAAAGTCGATTTCCTTCATGATCAAATTGTCCACTACTTGCAAAATATTCTTCTATATCTTGGGCAAAATCATCCTCATACAAAAAATCGTTTCCTGTATTGTATGGAGGATCAATATAAATCATCTTGATCTTACCAAGATATGTTTCCTGAAGCAACTTTAATACTTCTAGGTTATCCCCCTCAATATAAAGGTTTTCTGTATTATCAAAATCCACACTACCACTACTACAATATGGTTTCCCCTCACTGTCTGCTCCGGTTGGAGTCGTTTCATCATCTCGAACAGGACGCAAAGTCTTATTGATAGGGGCATTGGCAAGAAGAACAGACTTCTTCTTGTCAGGCCAAGTAAACTGATAACGTTCTTCATTTCCGTCAACAACTTTGCAAGAAATCTCCTGCATAAGTACGTCCTTATCAATAGCACGAACCACTTCGCCGTTTTCATCAATTGTTTCAGTAACAGCATTTGGAAACATTGCCGCTAACTTCTTAAAATTCTCATCAGCTTTATTAACTGTCTGCATTTTGAGCTTGTCCATTTTCTTTTTCCTCCAATTTTTCTAAAGGCTTCAATCTTAATAAAAAATCCGTAAATAAAATCGCATTTAATGCCATTTTCTTATTCGGGTAAGTATTGTACCAACAATGTGCAATGCCATGACGTCCGGGAACATCTGGTTTAACTTCTTCAACTTTTCTGCAATCATAGAAAATAAATTCTTCACAAAAAGAGGCGAAGATTTTATCAAATTCATTTTCTTCTATCAACTTAGTTAAATTTTCACGAGTTTTTCTACTTACTCTGTAACTATTATCATTCACTTTTTCCTGAATGATTCCTTCCCACAATGTTGATAAAGCACTTACTGTCAAAGCATATTCTCTACGATGGTATGCTTGAACAGCTTGAACTAAAATCCTTATCATATAAGACGGTAATCCCATCTTTCTCCATCTACGTTTAAAGTTATCAATTTCATCCTTATCATAATAAGAGAAAATCAGTCTATCAATTCTCTTTATACGGTTCTTACTTGCTCTACTGGAATTCAATATTTCAAGCATTTCATGGACAATTCTAAAACTTGCAATCCACCCTGCATAAGGAAACCACTTGGCATCAAACATTGCTTTTAAGAATACATCATTGACTTCTCTGTAATCGTGGTCAAAACCTGCTGCCCGAATGTTTTCAAGTATACTCGTCAATGGAGAAAAATCTATCGTTTGTAACCACTTACCTAATCTAGAAGTAATGGATTGTATTTCCCTCATTGCGGAATTATTGACAAGAGTATTAAGACCCGAAATTAAATTTGCTGTTGCATTCTTACCTAAATCATCCAATATCTTAATTGCTGGAATATCAAATTGATAATTATGTAGGGACGATTTGATTGCTAATTTCCCAATACTTTTAAAAGCATTATTATTTGCCGATGCAATAGCTGCATTTATTTTTGGGCTCATTTGTAATGCTCTTGACTTCATAACATTCATATTATCCTGAGCAATCCTCATCGCACTATTGTCAGTTATGTTTCTCATAGCATCTAAAGCTTGTGTAGATACCTCAAATTTCGGAATATTAACGCCTTCAACAAGCTGTTGCATCTTTTTCTCTTGTTCTAATATTGGAGAAAATTTTTCTTGCAATTTTTCACTTGTTTCGATGCTTTTTCCTAGAGCTTTTGGAATATTATCATTATTGTTGTTGTCTATCGTTAATCCCTCCAATTTTTAAAATTTTTATCTAATTTGCAGATAACATATCAAATTCCTTTTTCAAATTTCTAACCTTTGATACAAGCTCAAACTTCTTTTTAGGCTGCTTCTCTGCCCTTGCCTGCTTTTCAAGTTTTGCAATCTCTTTTTCGAGCTTCTGCTTTTTTTCATTTATCTCTATCTGTTCATCTAGTGAATTTCCTTTTTCTATATTCACTCCGCCGACAGCAATAACGATATTCTCCCAGACAGTATCCAGATTTAATCCTTTAAGTTCAACCTTTTGTTCTTCTGTCGGCATCCATGCTGTCTGCATTACCTTTGTATGGTAAATAGCAAGTCTGCTTTCATTCTCATATTCAAGAACAAATAAAATATTTTGCGGTATCAACTTAGAAAGTGTTGATATCGTTTTTTCGTCATATTCTTTTCTTTTAAGAGAAACAAGCAAAACAAAAAAGCTTTTTACGTCCTCTCCTGAAGGAATATTGACCTTATTGGGAGCAATCTCATTTACTATCGTGATTCTTGAAATATCAGCATCAATTTTTTCTTTTGCTGCTGTATTCATTTGAAATTTCGTATAAATTGTTTTTTTCGGAAGTTGCTTACTTGTTTCCGTTAATTGTGGTAATCCCAGCATATCATTCTCCTTTATTTAACAATTAAAAAGCTAATAAGTTCAAAGTCATTCAAACCTTTTATCTCATTACTCAAAAAGCTAACCTGACTGCCACCTAAGAAATTGTCTATATCACTTTCATCTTTTAATTCAATGATGGATGCAATGGCATCTCCAAGCAAATCCGAATATTTTCCCATTTTCCGACCATCATCTGTTTCATCATTGAATTGGGCACATAATTCTTTATCCGGTTCCTTTTTACCCTTACATAAAAGTCTAAATGAATCCAGCATTTCCTTTGGTGAAAGATGATCTATGATTACCTCGCCTTCTTCTGACATATACACCATATAGAATGGATGCAGCCTGTTTTGACTGTTAATATTTATCTCATTCTTTATGTTTCTAAGTACAAATATTACCCCTGCCGGCAATTCTTCTGTTGCTTTTACCACAGCATTCATTCCATGCGGTGCCTTTTCAATCTCAGAATGTGTCTTAATATAATCAAGCAAGTCCAGTCTAAACTCATTCAACCCAAGATCCATAATTGATATTCCGGATGACATATCTTCAATATCTACCACTTCCTCCTGTAACCTCTTGAGCTGCTGTTTTCGATACTCTAAATCTCCCTTTTCCTCCGGGCTTAAGACATTATCATCACCGGTAGCTGTCATATCCACAATTTTCATTCTGGTTTCTACTCTGGCTTTCAGATTAATATATTCATCCAATGTAATATTGGGCCAGAAGTTTACAAGCTGGATACATTCATTTTTACTTCCAATTCGGTCTATTCGTCCAAATCTCTGAATAATACGAACCGGATTCCAATGTATATCATAATTAATCAGATAATCACAATCCTGTAGATTCTGACCTTCCGATATACAATCCGTTGCTATCAAAACATCTATTTCGGCTTTTTCATTCGGCAATAGCAGACTTTTTCCCTTAGATACCGGAGAAAAACATGTTAATACTGTGTTTAGGTCTGTTTTCAAACCTTTGATCGTAGTCTTTCCATCTACTGAACCTGTAATAATTGCTGTGTCCAATCCATATTTTTTCTTCACATACACACTTACTGTATCGTACAGATAATTCGCTGTATCTGCAAAAGCAGTAAATATGATTATTTTCTTATTACCGGTATTAATAGGATGTTCCTGCTTTTCATCTATCACATCAAATAAGGTCTGCAATTTGCTATCATGTGCAGGTGTTATATCTGCAATCATCGCAAGGAGCAAATCCAGTATTTCCTTATCTCTTTCCAGCTCTCGTCTCCATGACTTATAATCCATATCTGCAATGTCTATTCTTACTTTCTTTCCAATTGCAAATACATCATCATTCTGGTCATCCCCATCTAAATCCATATTTGTAATGTCATTTAAATTCAATGTGGATTTATTATAGCCATGTTCAAAATCTGCAATGCTCTTTATGGTATCGGTAATAAGATCGTTGATACGTTTTAATGTCAGCCTGAAGGAATATACTGAACTTTCCATTCTCTTCATAAGGTTTATTGACATCAATCTCCTGATTCCCTGCTCACGACCGGACTGTGTAAGTCCTCCCTTTACATGGTTTGAATCATACACATCTTTATACTTTGCTAATTTACTTGGCAGGATATAATCAGTTGGTGTATATATGCATAGTCTAAGCAGATTCAGCCCTTCAAATATCTCATTATAATTGATTGCCTTGCTTAAATCTGTCAAGCCCGGTCTTTTTGATATAGGTGGATTTCTCTTTGGAAATGTTCCTATATCTGATGTATCATAATATTTCTGAATATGCTTTCTTGAACGTGCAATCGTTACACTATCAAGCAATTCAAAGAAGTCGAAATCAAGCATTCTTAAAAGTTTGCTTGTAGTTCTATCCTCCGGTTCCCACTTACTCCATGTATTAAAGGCAGTCTGTGCCTGCTTGAAAATATCATCAATACTCTTATGTGTATTCAACTTTTCATCCAGTAGCTGACTTTCACCCTCATAAGCAAGAGCAATCTGATTCTTCAAATCTACAAATCGATTATTTACCGGTGTAGCAGATAACATAAGCACCTTTGTCTTAACACCCTTGCGTATAACCTTATTAAGAAGCTTCAGATATCTGTTCTCTTTTTCATCCTCACCGGATATTTTGCCACCATTTCGGAAGTTATGTGATTCATCAATGACCACCAGATCATAATTCTCCCAGTTTACCATATCCAGATCCATACCATTGGAATTTCCTGACTCTCTGCTTAAATCTGTATGAAACAGTACATCGTAGCGCATACGATCAGCTGCAATCGGATTGTTAATATAATTATACTTATATGTATTCCAGTTATTTGCCAGCTTCTTAGGACACAACACAAGCACAGATTTATTCCTATTCTCGTAATACTTTATTACAGACAGTGCAGTGAACGTTTTTCCTAAACCTACTGAATCTGCCAGGATGCATCCGTTATACTTCTCCAATTTATTGATAATTGCTAATGCAGCATCCTTCTGAAAATTATAGAGCATCCCCCATATCTTGCTTTCTTTAAAACCGGTTGCCTCATTTGGTAGAACATCCTCTGAAACATCTTCAAGAAATTCATTAAAAATATTGTATAATGTTACAAAATACAGATAATCCGGAGAATTCTCATTATAAACAGTTGTGATGTTCTCAATCACTTCATCTGTTACTTCCTGCAGTTTTGATGCATCGTTCCATATCTGTTCAAATAATTGCAAGTATGCTGTGCTCATTGGAGCTTCTGATTTCTGGACTATATAATAAGCATTGTTTCCACGTTCACAGCCTAAATCTACTGTTGTAAATCCGCTTAATGGCATATAATTCTTATCATCTACATTAATAAATCCCATCATATTTTCATTTGTCACATTTGACTTGAATACGGCCTTTTTACGAATCCACTCCGCACATTCTTTTGCAATTGCCTTCTGTGTCATCTCATTGCGAAGTTTAACTTCAAACTCAGAACCAAACAGATTTTTCTCCCGTTCTTGTCTTGGTATATAAAATTCTCTTTTCTCGCGCTTTGCTTTTTCCTTAATGAATGTTGGTGATGTGAAAATAAAACGCAATTCATCCACATTTTTAAGTTCTTTCTTTAACTCAGCAAATGCATAAATAGAAAAGCAGGCTGCAGCAATAGAAACTTTACTGCCCTTATGTATTTCAGTTGTCAAATCTTCTTTTAGTGTCTTATTGACATTATCTATTATTTCCAATTCCTTTTGCCTCCTTCGTTTGTTCTATGCATTATGCTTATTTTTCTTATACCTTGCATCTGCTGGCTTCTGTGAAGTATCAGGAATTAACCACATTTTTCCTTTTTTAATCGCACCATCAACTCTTCCCTCTGTACATAAAACTCCTATTCTTCTAGTAGAAATATTCCATACCTTTGAAAGTTCTGTCGCTGTTAAATACTCCATAATCGAAACCTCCATAATAAGAATATTATATTCTACTATCGGAATAATAGCAATCAGATCAATATAGAGTTTCGCCAGTACCACCATGCCAATAATTATTTATCTTTTCCTTATTTTCTTCTATTTGTTTTAAATAGCAATCATAACAGAAGGCATAATCTAACCAAGCTGGATTATTTCCACATCTAACACACAATTTTTCAATTTTCTTATCTTTATTACATCTACAACACTCTGACACTTTCTTCTTTTTTGAAATAGAGTTTGCTTTGATAATTATTTTTTTAGTTTTCTTCCTTTTCCCCATATTTCCATACTTACTAATATTTTACCACATAGTACTTGAGTCATACAGTCTTTTTACAAATTTTTACCACTCACCTCGTCCTCATCTACTATCATCGGCTTGTCCTTATCGATACTGATTACTTTGCAAATCATTCCGTCATCAGTCACAAACACAATCTTTCCTTTTGCCTGTCCTCTTTTTATGTAAATTAAAAAATGAGCCATCATAAGAAAGTCATTTTGTATTTCTTTCTTATGATAGCTCTAGCTTAACACATTACGAGTCCCAAAGTCTGCCCTCGCAACACGAATTTTTGTTCGAAGTTACTGTTCAGTCCCTAGTCAGAAGCCCTCTCTCGTAACCATATTTTATTTATAAAAACATCTATAATCCTTAAACAAAAAATCGCTCAACCTCATGGTCTGAGCGATTTTTCTATTCGGGAATTGGTTTAGTTCCCCATCTTTATATAAGCTCTACTCAAGCTTGAATTTGCCGACTTCCGTTGCCAGATCCTCTGCGATGCCATTGTTGTCGGAAGCCTCGCTTTGGATATCATTGACGTTACCGGTAAGCTGTACTGAAGACTCGGAAACTCCCGCAATGCCCTTGGCACTCTCTTCCACGGCAATGTTGACCGCAGAGATGGATTCACGGATGCCATCCATCGTGCTGCGAAGTTCTTCCGCAGTCTGCGCGAACTGCTCCATCATTGCACGCATTGCATTCGCATCGGTCGCATAATTTTCACTCGTTGCAACAAGACCTCCGAAGCCTTCCTCTGTGGAATTGCGGACAAATTCGATCATCTGCTGCGATCCCTCTGCCAGTTCATCCACTGCCTGAATGACCTCTGCACTCACCTGGCGGATTTTTGCTGCGGCATCCGCAGAATTACCTGCCAGCTTTCCGATCTCATCCGCAACCACCGCAAAGCCGCGTCCTGCTTCCCCTGCGCGTGCCGCTTCAATACTTGCATTCAGCGCAAGAAGATTGGTCTGTTCCGTAATCTCGATAATGTTGGAAGTCAGAATCTCGATCTGTTCCACCGATTTGGACTTTGCAATCTTCTCATTTAAAGAAGCCGCCATCTTCTCGGTCTCAATTTTTGCTTTCTTCTGCCCCTCCTCTGCTGCATCATTCGCCCCGGAAGCACGGCTCTCCATCTCCTGAGAAGAGACTTTTCCGGCATCCGCATTGCCTGCAATACGCTCTACCGATGAATAGATTTCGTCAATTGCCTCCGTGATCTGATTGAGTGAAGAAGTCGTTTCCTCCATCGCCGCACTCATCTCCTGCATCGTTGCCGACACATCGGTAATGCTTTCATCCGCAGAGCTCAGATGATCCACCATTTTGCGGGAAGAAGACATAAGCCGCATGGATCCGGACGAAATACCGATCATAATCTTGCGGATATACGCTAACAACTCATTCACATTGCCCGCAATCAGTTCCAGCTCATCCCCGCTTCTGACATCCAGTTTCTGAGTCAGGTCACCCTCATTATGTACCAGATCATAAATCTTCGCATTTACCTGCATCAGTCCCTTTGTAATCCTGCTAACGATAATCGTCAGAATCAGGATTGCCAGAATCAGACAGATGCCTCCGATCTGTAACGTCTGGACAACTGCCTTCTGTAATTCTGCTGCAATCGATGACGCATCATAATCGCATCCAAGTATTGCAACAACCTTGCCTGCATTGTCCTCAATAGGCTTGTATACCGTAATCAGATCTCCGTCTTCTGTATGGTCGATGTAATCCTGAATGTATTCCTTTCCACCGAACACCGGCTCCAGTTCCGCGTATGAATCCGCAAATTCATCACCGACTTTTGCCGCATCCTCGTCCGAATCCACACCATAATACACTTTCTTTCCGTCCGTATACAATGTGTATAAAAAAGCAATTCCGCATGCTTTTTGCTTTTTTCTGAGATCTCCTTGCAGATTCTGATAGACCTGCGTACCCTCCGATCCTACCGTCACTTTGTATACCAGATTGGCATCCAGCGAATCCGCAACGATCGTTGCCGCCATGTCTGCTTCCTCAACGCCCATCCTCACCATGCTTTTCTCAAAACGCGTGTAGGAATTGTATCCCATCAAACCACAGACGAGTACAACGATTATGATTGACGGAATCAGGATCTTCGCGCGGATTGTGAGTCTCCTTGTACGAATTTTGCCTTTGTTCATTTCAACACTTCTCCTTATGTCTACATTGTATGGCACAAGTATAACACATTATCGAACGATGGGCAACGGGCATGTTCGTCAATTATTATCGAATAGGAACCGTGATGGAATCCTTTGCCTTTTTCCATACGATCACTGAATGGTAACTGTTCGAAGCTTTGTTTTTTCACAGATTTGTAGTATAATACCTACCATGAAATTACAAAAATTATACAGCAAGGTTCGTCAGGCCCTTGACGACTACAATATGATAACTGAAAATGACAAAATCGCCATCGGTGTCTCAGGCGGAAAGGATTCTCTCACTCTGCTCTATGCGCTTTCCGGCATCAGAAGCTTCTATCCTGTGCCTTTTGAGCTAGTAGCGATAGCGGTTGACCTGGGATATGAGGATTTTGATTTGTCTCCGGTGAAGGCGCTGTGCGATGAGCTCTCTGTGGAGTTTTATGTGGTGAAAACTGATATTGGAAGAATATCTCTTGAGAAATCTAAGAATCAGGCTAGTCCCTGCTCATGGTGTGCAAAGCTTAGAAAGGGAGCTTTGAATGATTTTGCGCTGTCTGTCGGCTGCAATAAAATAGCATATGCACACCATATGGATGATATTATAGAGACTATGTTTCTTTCCCTGCTATATGAGGGACAGTTTTATTCTTTCGCGCCTGTTACACAGCTGGACGGCAGTGGGCTTGCCATCATCCGTCCTCTTATGTATGTCGGCGAGTCAGATGTGAAGGGCTTTAAGAATAAATACAATCTGCCGGTGTGCAAGAATCCATGCCCTTACGACGGCCACACTAGACGGGAATATGTAAAGCAGCTTGTCAGACAGCTCAATATGGAAAATCCGGGTGTCAAGAAGAGGCTTTTTTCTGCTATTCAAAACGGCAATATTGATGATTGGGTAAAATGCTCTAAGCCTTCCGATGCTTCATAGAGCGCTTTTTCTCATACATCCGAGATTCTCCATCATTGTTTTACTTGCGTTCATAAATATGGTCTCGATATCCGGTTTCGTCGAGATAATAATGATTTTTCCATAAACAATCCTTTCATAGTTATAGCTTTTACAGCTTGTCCGAATCCAGTACAATCGTAAATGGCCCGTCATTCTCAAGCTCTATCTTCATATCAGCTCCAAACACACCTCTTTGTACTCCGGGAACTGACTTCTCACACTCGCTGATGCAGTACTCGTAAAGCTCGCTTGCCATGTCAGGACTTCCTGCTTCCACAAATGACGGCCGATTGCCCTTCTTACAGTTTGCATAAAGTGTAAACTGCGATATGAGCAAAAGCTTACCGTTTACATCATTTATTGAAAGATTTGTTTTGTCATTCTCATCGACAAAAATTCTCATATTTACAAGCTTTTTGATCATCTTATCAGCAATTTCTTTAGTATCTGTCTCTGCCACCCCTATCAAAACGCACAGTCCCTTTTCTATGCTGCCGGTTATATTTCCATCTATAGTGCATTTTGCATAGTTTACACGCTGTATTACAAATCTCATTATTATGTTTTCCTCCTTAAATCCGTTATTTACCTGTTATAAATCTGACATAATTATATGATTACAATTTATATTGGCATGTGATTTTACTAGCATTTTTTCCAACAATAACCATAACATTCTAAACCATATTTATCAAATAAACAAGTCTGGCCACGACATTTCTGCTTGACATTATTGCTAAACCATTTTTATCAGATTGTTTTTACCGGATTTTTTTGTATGATCACACCCAAAGACTTAATGCCGATCATAAAAACTTAATGCCACTCTATAATTATATTGTCAAGAAAGATACTATTGTGTTAAAATTATAAATATAAATTTTTTATAAATCAATTATCTTATTAAACCATAAGGAGGATATTTATGAACTACAATATTGAGGGAGAGCCATTACCGGTTGTAATCTGCAACCTTGAGGCAAACGAGACTATGATTACCGAAAAAGGTGCCATGTCGTGGATGACTCCAAACATGAAGATGGAGACTACATCAAATGGAGGCATCGGCAAAATGTTTGGCCGTGCATTTTCAGGTGAGAGTATGTTCCAAAATCGCTACACATCTATGGGTGGTCCTGGAATGATAGCATTTGCATCATGCTTTCCAGGATGCATCAGACCATTCCAGATTGCTCCGGGACAGGAAATAATTGCTCAGAAATCAGCATTTCTTGCTTCAACCTCCGGTGTTGAGCTGTCCGTGTTTTTCCAGAAAAGAATAGGAGCCGGTTTCTTCGGCGGTGAGGGCTTTATCATGCAGCGCCTATCAGGAAACGGATTGGCATTTTTAGAATTTGACGGCCACATAAAGGAATATGAGCTTGCACCAGGTCAGCAGTTGGTGATTGATACCGGTTATTTAGCAGCCATGACAGGAAGCTGCCAGCTCGAGATTCAGACTGTCCCTGGTATCAAAAATGCCGTATTCGGTGGTGAGGGATTATTCAACACCGTTGTCACAGGACCTGGCCGTGTATGGCTTCAGAGTATGCCGGTTTCACAGCTTGCCGGTGCCATCAGACCTTTTATCCCAACAGGCAACTAAACCTATGCCCTGTGCTATGTAAAAAACAGGACTGTCGATATTCAGGCAGTCCTGTTTTACACTTTGTACTAAATTTTATGGTTTTATATTTTATCTATGCCATACCATTTGCAGTTTTGTACTTCCATAGCATCTCAGCATGATTCTGCTCTTCTATCTGTATATCAGCCAATAGCTTTCTGATATCCGAATTTCCAAATACAAATACATCGGAATTGTACTCGCCGGATACCAGCTTTTCTGTTCCTATACAGTCTGTAGCCAGATAACAGTCAGCTTTCTTGTCCTCAGAATTGCCAAGTGAATCGTATGTTGCGGCAGGGTTATAATTCTTCCCCTTAGAATCATTGCAGTCAACTGACGGAACCTTTCCCTTAATCACCTGATCTAAAGAGTCAAAATGCTTTTGCTCATCTCTTGCGATTTCTTCAAAAAGCTCCTTAAGCACCGGATCCTTTGCCTGATTGCTGTATTTGGTATACTTCTCAATGCATGCCTGTTCCTGTGTTTTTAAGTCCTCAATAGCGGTTGTTTCTTTTTCTGTTAGAATCATTTAATAGACACCTCCTGTCAGCATTATTATGTACAAAGGTGAAAATTATATTTATGATTACAGTATTTTTTGTTTAATAATGATTCTGTCTGAAATTAGACTTAAAATACATAAAACAACTTTCCATAGCACATCCTAACCTCATACTTAGAATTGAAAACAAAAGTAACAGTAACAATTCAGTAATAAGGAGGACTATTCATGAATAATACAAGGCTATATAATACCAATCCGCTCAACATCAATGGCATATCAGACGATAAAACCGACTGTAGCCGTCAAAGTGCCTTCTGCGATGGCACAAACTATGCGGATTTACCACTCGGATGCGTATGCGAAGGAACTGAAGTTAGAAACAGTGCTGACGAAAATGTCAAAATTTACAATATAAAGCACTCTCATCAGCCTATTTAGCCAGCTCCCAAAATGCCACTGCACTGGCAGCAGCCACATTTAGTGAATCCACGCCATGTGACATTGGTATCTTTACAGTGTAGTCACAGGAGTCTATAGTCTGCTCATGAAGACCATCTCCCTCAGTACCAAGCACTATTGCAAGTCTTTCCTCTGAGTGAAGCACAGGGTCATCTATACTCACGGAATCATCAGTCAGCGCCATAGCACAGGTCTTAAATCCAAGCTTATGGAGCACATCAATATTGTATTTATAAACACTGCTATTTCGGTCGCTGCAATTTTGGTCACTGCTATCACACTTATCATGCAATGAAGCATCTGAAAAAGTATTGTCACTGCCGACATTGTACTTGGGAAAATATGCCCATGGCACCTGAAACACAGTTCCCATGCTAACCCTGATTGCACGCCTGTACAAAGGATTGCTGCAGGCAGGAGTGAGCAGCACCGCATCCATATGCAGTGCTGCCGCTGACCTGAATATAGCTCCGACATTGGTTGGATTTACCACATCCTCAAGCACCGCAACTCTTCTTGCGTCCCTGCACACCTCTTCGACGGACCTTGGCTTCGGCCTGTACATAGCACAGAGTGTGCCTCTGGTCAAAGCAAAGCCTGTCAGCTTTGTGAGCAAATCAAACTCCGCAGTATATATAGGTATATTCTGACATCTTTCAATAATGCCTCTTGCCTCACCATTTACATGCCTTGTCTCCATCAGAAGAGAAACCGGTTCACATCCTGCATCAAGCGCCCTCTCTATCACCTTGGGACTTTCAGCAATAAACATCCCCTCTTTGGGATTGGCTCTGTTTAAAAGCTGATTCTCCGTCAATCTGGCATACACATCCAGATTGGAGTCCATAAAATCTGTAATTGTGATTATATTGTCAGACATATAATCAATCCTCCCTCAGATGTACTACCCTGGCTGCCGCACGACGCCTGCTGTCCTCCTGGGCAGCATAATGCTTACGTGTGGTATTTACATCCTTGTGTCCCAGAACATCTGCCACAAGATAGATATCACCTGTTTCCTGATAAAGTGTGGTACCATACGTACTACGAAGCTTATGAGGAGTAATATTCTTAATGGTTGTTACGAGTCTCGAATACTTTTTTACCAGATTCTCAACTGAACGTACAGATATACGCTTTCTTTGTAAAGAAAGAAAAAGTGCATTAGCATGCCCCTCAGCAGGTGTAATGATGCTTCTTTCCTGCCAGTACGAAAGAAGTGCATCACGTACCTCATCACCAAAATAAACAATCACATCGGCACCACCCTTTCGGTGCACCTTGATTCCGTTGTTCTTGAAATCCACATCATCCATATCGAGTCCCACACACTCTGATACACGGATGCCGGTTCCGAGAAGCAATGTCATAAGTGCCAGGTCACGTACCTTTGTTTTCTCATGGAAACGCTGCTGATTCTTTGACAGACTATCTCCGGACTCAACCTCATCTAGAAGCTGTGCGACCTCATCAGCATCAAGACGAATGATATTTTTCTCATGTATTTTTGGAAGAGTCACCTTGCTCGCAGGATTAGTGTCTATATACTCTTTCCTGAAATAAAAATTATAAAATGTGCGCAGTGAAGCAAGCTTTCGCTTAATTCCTTTCTCATCATTGGTATGTGTGACACCATCCTTCTCATAATACTTGAGATAAAACAGGTATTCCTCAATATCGGAAGGGCTGATTTTATCCAGTAAAGATATAGGATAGTCCCTTATATCATATTTCTTAAGTGATGGATTGGCACTCTTCATGTACTCGAAAAAAGTCTGTAGATCATATGCATACGCAATCTTGGTTCTTGAGGACTTATCCGCATCTATTCCGATAAAAAAATCCATACAGAACTTCGGAAGCTTCTGTATCATATCTCTGAGCTTTAATTCATTTTTTATATTTACATCTTCGTAGTAAGCTTTGTCTTTCATAATAATACTATATAATAATCAAAGTTGACTCTAACCAAGTATTTCTTTGATTTTCTCCTCTATACGCTCCTTGACCAGTGCAGCTATATCCTTCGTCTTCATGTCCTTGTACTCATCATACTCAATGGGCTTTAAATAGTGAACCTGCGTTGTAACAGGGCCGAAATGAAAGCTGTTGAACACCTTATATGAATCTATAAGAGCTATCGGAATAATAGGAACATGTGATTTCAATGCAATCTTAAAGCTTCCTGCTTTAAAATCCTGCACTTTATTCTTATTATTGAACTTATAGCCACCCTCCGGAAACAAGACATATCTCTTGCCGTTTTTCACATCCTTAGCTACCTCATTGATTATAGTAAGCCCCTGCCTGGGATTGTCTTTCTCTAAACGCTTTGCCTGAACCAGATCCACAAATTCCCTGACAAGCATTGTATGAGACTTCTGCTTATCCATAACAAACGACAGTACCTTGTCATGTGTAGTAATAATCCCCAGTAAATCATACTTTCCCTGATGGTTGGGATACATGATATAGCCACCTGCTTCAGGAAGATTCTCAAGACCATATGCTTCTGTTGTAATCTTTCCCGATTTGTTCATCAAATCAATGCAGTGCCGCATCATATCATATCTCTCAGTTTCCGAATACTTCTGCGGATGGTCAGCCATGTATCTCATTTTAGGAACAATATATGGTGCTCTGTGAAAATTTGCAAATATAACAAAAAAAAGTTTTAACATGAATATCTAATCTCCTGTTCAACAAAAGCGAATACAATAATGATATAGTCTGATTCGCTGCATCTGACCTATATTATATAAGAAACAGGAAATTTTAGCAAGATTGCATCACTTTATGTCCTGAGAATAATATGCAACAACTATATAATCACCACTACGTACATTGCCATCGGTAAGGCTATTGAGCCTGCAGACCTCATCTACATAATCTCTTTTGCTCACCTGACTATCAGCAATATATCTATCGGCAATGCTCCAGACAGTGTCCCCCTCCTCAACCCTGACGCTGGTATAATACTTGTTATAAGGCCTGCTGGCAGTAGAGCTGGCAAAAATGTGAATAGTGCCACACAATATAATGACAGCTGCTATAAATGCAACAGCAGTCCATCCAAGCATTTTTCTTCTACCTGATAAAAATTTTTCTCTCATAAAACCACCTCTTGTATTTCCGAACATGTGTTTGTTGTTATCGTGATTACATAATACATCTCGAACAATCGTTTGTCAATAGAAAAACGAACAAAATTTCGGAATATATGTTTGCGTTTGCATAGGTTTTATGATATACTTTTTTAAAATACATTTTTTATTTTATAATCATACATGAGAGGCAAAATACCTTTTATCCCTCATATCATTATATTATTTAATTAATCAGACGGAGGATTTACCTATGGCATTAGAAAAGATTTCAGACAAGCAGAAAGAGATCCTGGAGTTTATCAAGAGTGAGATTTTAAACAGGGGCTATCCGCCATCAGTGCGCGATATCTGCGAAGGTGTACATTTAAAGTCCACATCCAGCGTCCATGCTCATCTCGAGACACTGGAGCGAAAGGGCTACATAAGAAGAGATCCTGCCAAAAACAGGGCTATAGAGATTATAGATGACAGCTTTGGTTTACAGCGCCGTGAAATGGTTAATGTTCCTCTGGTCGGCCGTGTAGCCGCAGGTGAGCCGATACTTGCAGTTGAAAATATCGAAACCTACTTCCCTGTACCTGCAGAGTATATGCCAAATAAACAGTCATTTATGCTTAAAGTCAAGGGCGAGAGCATGATTAATGCCGGTATCTTCGATGGTGATAATATCCTCGTTGAGCAGCAGAGTGATGCTTCAAACGGAGACATGGTTGTAGCGCTTATAGATGATTCCGCTACCGTAAAGACCTTTTATAAAGAGAATGGTCACATCCGCCTCCAGCCGGAGAACGACACAATGGATCCAATCATAGTTCCTGAATGCGAAATACTTGGCAAGGTATTTGGAGTATTTCGTTTCTTCTAATATTGCAAAATATCGCATCCATATGCTAAGCTGAAAAGCACAGCATATGGGTGCGATATTTTAAATTACCTGTTTCTATTTATAATTCTTTAATCATAGAATTATTGCTACAGCGAGTGTACATCCACCACTTTTCCATCTCTCCAGATTCTGTCGAGATCATAAAACTGCCTGTCTTCCTTTGAAAACAGATGCACAATAATATCCTGGTAGTCCATGAGAATCCATGTAGAGTTGCTTGTTCCCTCTACCTGCTTCTGATGCACTCCGTTTGTATACATAGCCTCATCCACGGCATCTTCCATTGCTGTGAGCTGATTTGCATTGTTTCCGTTTGCGATGATAAAGTAGTCTGCTATAGAAGAAACCCCTCCTATGTCGAGAACTGTGATATCCTCTGCCTTTTTGTCTTCAAGTGCTTCCACTATCTTTTTAACTAAATCAATTGTCTGCATAGCAGTTATTCCTCCCTGTTGTCTCTATATTTAGCATAATAATTGTAAGTAATCTGGGTAGCCGGATCTATTGCCCCACTCTTTGTATTAAGGAAATTGATTGTATCATACAGTATCTCTGCAACAGTCCTGTTGAGATCACAAAAAGCAAGCTTTCTTATTTCTTCAAGTCTTGGCGCTTCACATCTGTTTGGCTCAATATAATCTGCCACAAAGAGTATTTTATCAAGAAGCCCCATGTCTGCTTCACCTGTAGTATGCACTCTTATGGCATGCAATATATCTGTATCCTTAACACCATACTCTTCCTCAGCCAGCACCATGCCTGCCTTTGCGTGTAACAGTCCCGGATTTGACATCTCCACCTCTGTTATGTCTATATTTTTCTTTACACAGAGTCCGATTTTCTTGTCAGTCGAAAGACACTTGGCACAGTCATGAAGCAGGCCTGCAAGCATTGCCTTTTCTATCGAATAGCCGTTTGCCATGGCAAGACAGCCGGCTGTATACATCACTCCGAGTGTATGCTGATACCTTTGTTTATCAAGGTTCTTCTTTAGCTTTTTCTTTATTTCTTTTACTTCCATACTCTATCACCTATATAAATTATTAGCCTTTATATATGACATAACTGCGGCATCCAGAAACATATCTGTGCTCGCAAGGCTCCTGTGCTCTGCAGCCTTTGACTCTGCTTTTAAAAGTCCTCTTACCTGCGTAGACGACACATCCATCCTGTCACAGCTCAAAAGTCTTATATCAGCAGGAAACAGATTTTTGATATGAGCAATCTTTTCCTCCATCTGCAGCCTTGGAAAATTTTCTCTCACCATAACAAGAATAATTGCTGTTTGAGCTATGACCTCCGGTCTCATCCACGTTTCAAAATAGTCGAGCGAATCACCACCCATGATGAAATACAGCTCGTCCTCAGGATAAAGTGCCTTTAGCTTTTGAAGTGTCATATACGTATAACTGGTGGACTCATCCTTTATCTCAATATCAGACACCTCAATACCGGGCACTGCTTCTGCTGCCAGCTTACACATATTATAACGGTGGTTAAATGCTGTCATTGCATTCTCAGTTTTGTTCGGCGAGTGACCTGACGGAACAAGCAGAATCCTGTCAAGAGAATACTCTTCCATCGCCTTTTGTGCCATGTATATATGACCTTTGTGTATCGGGTCAAATGCCCCACCAAAAATCCCTGTTTTCATGGCTTATTCCGGAAGCTTAATCTTTGGATTTTTCTTCGCAGGACGGTAAAAAATCATTTTTTTGCCTATTACCTTAACCACTGCTGAGTGTGTTCTCTCACCGATTACACTTGCAATCTCTCTTGGATCATCTATGCAGTTTTTAAGAACTGCGACCTTGATCAGCTCCCTCTTTTCAAGTGCTGCATCAAGAGCCTCGATGATTTCCGGAGTAAGCGATGCCTTTCCAATATTGAAAATAGGGTTAATTGTGCTTGCAAGGCTGCTTAAATATGCACGCTGTTTACTTGATAAATTCATATATACTCTTTCTCCTTACTTGTAATAATCAAACTCGAAATCATACATGCGGACAGTATCTCCATCCTCGATGCCCATATTTTCAAGCTCCTTGATGATACCCTGCTCGCGCAAAAATCTCTGGAAAAAGGCAAAGCCCTTCTCTGAGTCCATATTTGTGTATCCGAGCATTTTCTCAATCTTTGGACCTGATATCTCATATGCACCATCGGCTGCCACCTCAACCGCGTACGGCTCATCCTTAAAGAATGAAAGTGCAGGATCAATCTCCGGCTCATATACAGTAACCTCTTTAGGACAATTTGCAAGCAGGTTCTTCACCTCGTACAAAAGCTCTTTAAGGCCCTTACCGCTTACTGCGGATATTGGGAATACCTTTATGCCCTGTGGCTCGAATTCAGCTCTTAAGGCTGAAATCACCTCATTCTCGTCTCCTGCTATGGCATCTATTTTGTTGGCTGCAATGACCTGTGGCTTTTTGAGAAGCTGTGGATTGTATGCTTCAAGCTCCTTGTTTATCGCCTTGATGTCAGCAACCGGATCACGGCCTTCAGTACCGGCCGCATCAACCATGTGTATCATGACCTTGGTACGCTCTATATGACGTAAAAACTCATGACCGAGTCCGATGCCCTCTGATGCACCCTCGATAAGTCCCGGGATATCAGCGATTACGAAACCAAAGCCCTCATCCATATCAACCACACCAAGATTTGGCTGTAATGTGGTGAAATGATAGTTGGCAATCTTTGGCTGTGCATTGGTAACTCGTGACAGAAGTGTTGATTTTCCTACGTTTGGAAAGCCTACAAGCCCTACATCCGCTATCACCTTTAGCTCAAGCTGTACCTCGATTTCTATTGCATCCTGTCCCGGCTGTGCATATTTAGGAGCCTGCATGGTGGATGTGGCATAGTGCTGGTTGCCCTGACCGCCTTTTCCTCCGCGCAGGATCACCTGCCTTGTATTGTCACCGGACATATCTGCTATGACCTTTCCGCTTGCTGCATCCTTTATGAGTGTACCCTCCGGCACCTTAAGTATAAGATCCTCACCATTCTTTCCGTGGCAGTTCTTTTTGCCGCCCTCCTGTCCGGGCTCTGCTGCAAACTTTCTTCTGTGACGATAATCTGTCAGGGTGTTGATTCCCTTATCCACGAGAAATATAACGTCTCCGCCCTTTCCTCCGTCACCGCCGTCCGGACCACCGTTCGGTACATATTTTTCACGGCGGAACGATACATGACCATCTCCGCCTTTTCCTGATTTTATGATAATTTTTGCACGATCTGCAAACATAATTTTCCACCTCATGCTGAATGTCTGCATAAGACACTCAGTATACTTTATAACAAATTGATAACATAAAAACCCCGGCTAATAAAAGTCGGGGTTTAAATCTTATTCGTTAACTACTGGATATACGGAAGCCTGTTTCTTATCTCTTCCAACTCTCTCAAATCTTAATACGCCATCAACCTTAGCATATAATGTATCATCTCCACCGATACCAACGTTTGTACCAGGGTGAATCTTTGTACCACGCTGTCTGTAAAGAATATTACCAGCTTTTACGAATTGTCCGTCTGCTCTCTTAGCGCCTAATCTCTTAGACTCAGAGTCACGTCCGTTCTTTGTAGAACCAACTCCCTTTTTATGAGCAAAAAACTGAAGGTTCATATTCAACATGTCTTACACCTCCTTGAAGTCTAGAATGATGTACTCATTCCCATAGTCTCTTTGTATTCCTTTTAGTCCCAGAATCATGGAATCCATAAGCAGTGCAACATCTCCTGTCGCCGGCTTGTCAAGTCTGTAGTCGATCATACCTGTCTCTTCGTCTGTATCAAGACTGTACTCAGCATGACACAGCTCTTCAGCGGAATTGATGAAGTTGATCACCAGCGCTGAAACCCCAGCACAGATTATATCATAACCGGAATCTGCAAAACCTGCATGTCCCTTTGACTTAAAGCCTATCTTATGTCCTTTTGAATTCTGATAAACGGTTATAGCTATCATTATCCGTTAATTTTTTCAATCTTAACCTGTGTGAAAGCCTGTCTGTGTCCGTTCTTTTTGTGATATCCGGTTTTTCTCTTGTACTTGTAAACGATAACCTTTTTAGCTCTGCCTTCTTTAACTACAGAAGCCTCAACTGTTGCCCCTGCAACTGTTGGATCTCCAACCTTGAGATCATCTCCGCCTACAACTAAAACCTGATCAAAAGTAACCTTCTCACCAGCTTCAACGCCAAGCTTTTCAATGGTAATGATATCGCCTTCAGATACTTTGTACTGCTTACCACCTGTTGCTATAATTGCGTACATATGGCACCTCCTATTTATCATTACTCGCCAGTTACGGTGCTGCGAAAAGTCGCAAACTTATACCTCACTGTGCGGCATACTCCAGTATATTAGCATAGAGCCATCTATTCGTCAAGTGTTTTTTCTAAAATTTGTTTAAGAGATTTGTGGACCTTTTTTCTTGTCAGCTCCACCAGTCCAAGCTTTGTTATATCCACAAAGGTACAGACTGTATTATCGTCCTTTATATACCGTTTGAGCGCTTCAATAAGCGTATCCTTTGATGCCTCAGACTTCATATTGATAAAATCAATTATTATCATGCCGGAGATATTTCTGAGCCTAAGCTGCCTTGCTATCTCCTTTGCAGCCTCCATATTGGTCTTTAATATGCTATTGCTCCCTGACGATATATTCTTTGCACTGTTTACATCTATAAAGGTAAGTGTCTCAAGCTGTTCTATTATGATGTTGCCACCACAGTCAAGCCATACCCTGCGCGAGGTCAGATTATCAATCAGCCCTCTTATGCCATAAAGTGTTGACAGGCTGATAGCTGAATCGTCATATCTCATTATCTTTTCAGGAGCATGGTCATATATGCCGTACTCTGTAAGAAGACTGTCATATATGTCATCGCAGTCAGTCTTTATCCACTCCACCGTGGCAAAATCAATCGTCTTCATTAAAAGCAGATAATCACTCATCCCCTGATATATGCATGAATAGAGTGCCTGATGCGGTGCTTTTTTGATTATCTGATTGTATTTTTGTGCTACAGAATATGCATCCTGCGAAAGTGCTTTATCGTCCACATTTTTGGCATTGGTTCTGACTATGATGCCATAGCCCTCCTTTTCGTGGTCTGCGCACTTTGAAAGCACAGCCTTGCGTAAAAGAGCTGCCCTTTCCTTATCCAGCTTTGATGAAACACCTATCTGTGTATCAAAATTGGTGAGAATCACATTGCTTCCAAATATAGAAAGCTTTGTTGTGACCACTGGATCCTTTGTCTTTAACGCATCCTTTATGACCTGCACAAGTATCTCATCGCCCTCACACAATCCTTCTTTTTTTGATTTTTTGTTTGTGTATACAGGATTTTTTGCATCATTTAGCGACAGATAACCGCTTTTATTCTGCGCAATGGTCACAAATGCCGCATTTATGCCCGGCAGTATCTTATTTACCCTTGCCGCGTATATATTGTTTATTATCGTATCCTTCTCGGGAAGGAGCTGAAAATCCTTATAATTTCCGTTTTCATCCATCAGTGCATACACTGTGTATGTCTTATTATTTTTTACTGTTTTAGTCAGAATAATTCTGTTCATTATGAGATTTCTTCTCCCATGTCAAGCAGACAGATAAGTGTTCCATCGTCTTTTTTCGCATACACTTCCTGCCTGTGGATTTGTATAGCAAGCGGATCATAAGCAAGGCCACACCTTTCGTATATGGCATTAAGCACAAACTCAGGCTTTATATTGTCAATGCTTCCTGTTGATACCTGCATGAAAAACTCAGGCTTTTCATTATTTTCAATGACTGCAAGCTTGTATACAAGAGGCTTTATATCCACCTCTTTCTCACTCTTTTTAGTCTTTTTCATCACAACAAAGGATGGCTCTTCAAAAAAGTGCTTATTTATCGCTTCTTTCCACTGCTCTATGGTATATGGGCTCTCATAGCCATCCTTGAAGCTAAGCACATAGTCTGCAGCCGCAACAAGTGACATAGCCTTCTTTGCATCATCAGGCAAAAGCACATATCCTGTCACCTCTACTCCGTCCACCATCTGGGCATTTAAAGCCGCTATGCTTTTTTCTGTAGATTCTGTTGTATTTACATCTATGTCAAAGTACTCACCATCACTTGTGATGCCCACTCCAAGTGGAGCCGCAAACGACATAATCTGGTGAGCAGAATACCCCTCTGAGTAGCGGATATCAATATCTGCCCTTCTGACCGCCTTCTGGAAGTATCTCATCATATCGAGATGTCCTATAAACTTCATGCAGCCCCATTTTTTAAACTTCACTCTAATTTTCATAGCAGACACCTCCTCCATAGCTCTTTGCCCCGCAGGCAGAGCACCTCATGCGGCAGTTAGGAGTGACTGTCTCCTTATGGGCTGTCTCCCACTCTCTTATCATAAACTGCTTTGTCACACCTATATCGATAAAATCCCATGGGAATACTTCATCTAAAGGCCTTTCTCTCATCGTGTAGAAATCCGGATCCAGTCCGCATTCCTTTATCGAATCAATCCATCTGTCATAGTCAAAATACTCTGTCCAGGCATCATAATATCCGCCCTTTTCGTATACCTTTACTATCGCATCGCAAAGCCTTCTGTCGCCTCTTGCAAGTATGCCCTCTATCACAGTGACATATGCCTCATGCCAGTTGTATCTGATGCTCTTTCTGTTGAGCTGCTCCTTTACATGGTCATTTACTATTTTAGCTCTGCCCAGGTACTCAGATGGCTCATACATTCTCGCCCACTGGAATGGTGTAAAAGGCTTTGGCACGAAAAATGATGTACTTATCGTAATCTGGCATTTTCCGTTTCTCTGTTCCTTTGGCACGGTGTCATAATACAAAGCGGCAATCTCGTTTGCCAGTTCCGGGATCGCCCGCATATCTTCTTCTGTTTCCGTTGGAAGTCCAAGCATAAAATAAAGCTTGACCTTATTCCAGCCGCCGACAAACGCATCATGGGAACCTGTCAGAATATTGTCAACCGTCAGGCCTTTATTGATGACATTTCGCAGTCTCT